>Ga0209066_10000114_pt1 | contig 116674 bp, 210 predicted proteins | sample All_14_2_FD_187198 | JGI IMG/M metagenome (GOLD analysis project Ga0209066, IMG submission 187198) | Freshwater microbial communities in response to fracking from Pennsylvania, USA - Allegheny Zone_MetaG_DW_15 (SPAdes) (version 2) ...
GTTATGGCGTGCGTTCTTCTCTCATGTAGAAGCTTCGGTTCCCCTACAGGACGCGGCCAACCAGTTTGGCGCTCGTATAGATGACTTGGAATTTATAGTGTCTGTCTTAGGGACGGAAAAACCTAAATGGGTAAAGTACCCTAAAGACAAGCCCTTAGTGATAAAAACAAAGAGAAGAGTTAGAAAGCTGAAGGGAAACACAATACAGGGAACCTCTATGAACATTTCTACTCCCTCTCTTCCTCCTGATAGTGTAGATCTTATGTCTGTTCTTTCTCGCATAGATGAGCAGACTGGATCTACCACCTTTTCTCGTGTCGCTTCTGCTTTCATCTGTCGCCTTGTAGAGTCCAAATCTTTTAGGTCCGCCTCTAAAAAGGCTTTGGCCGCAGGTGCTTCACCCGACGACTTGGATCTTGTATCTTCGTTTGCTCTCTCCGATTCTTTGGTTTGGAAAGCTTTCTGCTATCATTCTTACTACATAGGCGTTTCTCCTCAGGATTCTGCTCGTAAATTTGGAGTACCGGTACAGCACCTATCTGCTCTACTGAGCTACAAGCCGTTGGCTTATGTGTTTGAGTGGTCTTCTTGGCCTGATGACCTGGAGTAACCTATGAACAGAGAAGATAGCTGGTTCACACTGTATAGCGGAGCCAGGTTTTACCCATTTAGGGACAACCTACAGGCCTCTATAGACATACACGATATAGCTACCGCCCTATCCAAGCTTTGCCGATTCAACGGTCACTGTAGATTATTTTACTCCGTGGCAGAGCACAGCGTGCATTGCTCTAAATACGTCTCTCCCGAAAACGCCTTAGCAGCTCTTCTTCACGACGCAACTGAGGCATATGTCGGAGATCTTATTAGACCCATCAAAAGATTTATGCCAGACTTTGAGGAATTAGAGGCTCGCATATGGGAATCCATAGCTCGTAAGTTCGGCCTTCCGTTGGACCTTCCGGAAGAGGTGCATGAGGCAGATAACTCTGTTCTTATGGCAGAAGCCAGAGATCTTCTGTACCCCGTTGGAGAGTTGAAGTTTTCCTACCTGAATGCCAGCCCTCCTCCAGGGCTAAATGTTAATGACCCACTTCTTCCAGCGCAAGCCCAGGAACTTTTTCTTACCCGGTTTGAAGAGCTTACTCGATGAAGAAGACCTTAGACGGTAGAAAGGTACACGTAAGTTCTTCTATGCTGTCCATGTCTTCTGTCAAAGACACGCGAGATAGACAGGTCTTTAGGGGCACATTTGATCCTGACAACGATCACAGGGGTGTGCTAATATTCATAGACTTCTTTCCTGAAGAATCGTTTCCTCACCTTTGTCGTTATATCTTTGTTCGAGACAACGGCTATCCTGAAGTCGTGGACTCTATTTTTGATCCTTCACTTGACATACACTTTCGTATCGTGTAGTATTTCTTGGCTCCATCGTCTAGAGGCCTAGGACCGCGCCCTTTCACGGCGTTAACACGGGTTCAAATCCCGTTGGAGTCACCAAAACATATCGGGGCATAGCTGAGCTTGGTTATGGTATTTCTGTGAAACGTTGTTTAGTTTGTAACGTGGAAAAGCCAATAGACGAATTTCCTTATCTTACAAAGAGAAACAGGCATCTCTCTAAATGTAGAGAGTGCAAGAGATCCTACGACCGTAGGTATTGGAGTGGTACCAAGGAACTGAGGTTGGCAAGAAAGCAGTCTAACTTTGCTAAGTTGAGGATGCGAAATACCGAGTATATACTCAACATACTAAAAACCAATCCGTGTGCTTCTTGTGGCGAATCCGACCCCATAGTACTTGACTTTGACCACCTAGACCCTTCTACTAAGATAGAAAACGTGTCAAACCTTGTAGGTAGTGGCTGTTCTCTTAGAAGGATAAAAGAAGAAGTGAAAAAGTGTCAAATATTATGTGCCAACTGCCATAGAAGAAAAACAGCCAGAGAAAGGGGATACATTAGAATAAGTGCTCTGTAAATTACACATCGAGGTGTAGGCTAACGGTCAGTCGCTAGTTTTGGGAACTAGATCAAGCAGGTTCGACTCCTGTCACCTCGACCATAAGATTAGGACAGACACAACGTCAGTTCGAATCTGGCTGCCCCGACCATATATGGTATTCATGGAAAACGATTACCATATACTTAGACAGATAGTAAGCGCTGTGAGCGATCTTACAACTCGCCATTCCAACGGAGTGGAAAAGGGTTTCCTTCTTTCCTTCTCTATGTGTTTAGACGCCCTTTTAGAGTCACATGGTGATCCGTCTTCTTTCTCTTCTCTTAGAAGAAAATTTGATGGACTTCCCTCTTCTGGCAAGTCTGGCGTACTTTACTTGTCCTTACTATCGGTGTGCGACCTGGCCGTCTGTTTTTCTACAGAAGGCGCAGAAAAATTGACTCTTTCCTTACTGTCTCTTAGACCCTCTTCCAACTAGTTTCTTGTAAAAGACTCACCTACACCTAACAGGAGCCTGTCCATGTCCTTGTCAAAGAGCGACTACGCCAAACTTCAATCTCTGTTGATTGAAGCCATAGTAAAGAGAAATTACTACGTCAGTCTAAAAAATGGGCCTATTCTAAACCTTGATGAAATCAGAGGAATGTTGATGTTGATGGGGCTTAACAGCCTCGACGAAGTGGAGTCACATGACTCCTACAAGGGCATAGCTGTGCCCTCTTCTGATACACTAACTTCACCCTCTCCACAAGAGAACAGCACTCCTAGCTCCTCCTCTGAAGAAAAGGAATCTAGTGATTCTAAGAAGGGAAGAGGACGCCCTCGAAAGAATCCTGTAGAAGTTCCTTCGGACGAGGAAGAGGATACTCCGTCCGTCGCTACAAAGGCAACAACCACTGAGCCTTTGACTAAAAAGTCAGCAGCTCCCTCTCCTCAGGACGAGGATGAGGACGAGGATGAGGACGAGGAATCTCCGCCGAAAAAGGCTTCGAAAGCCCCCACAAAGAAAACTGCGCCGCCTCCTTCCGATGATGAGGATGAGGACGAGGATGAGGACGAGGAGGAACCTCCCCGCAAAGCCGTCAAGGTGTCCAAAGCCCCTCCTAAGAAGGTCGTTGAGGATGATGAGGATGACGAAGACGACGAAGAGGATGACATTCCTCCGCCGCGTAAAGCGCCTACCAAGCCTCTTGCCAAGGCGCCCGTCAAATCCAAGGCCCCAGTAGACGAAGATGACGACGATGACTTCGATGACTGGGACGACGAAGAGGACGACTGACCTAGCGCTGCAATAGAAAGAGCCCCTCAAAAAGGGGCTCTTTCTATTGCAGCAACCCTGCTCATACTAGATGGGAGTACGCTTTCTTTCACAGGAGTATCCGTGTTTGATCTACTAGAACCTATGATTAGTTTTTCTTCGCAGAGACTTGACCACTGTTGGATGTGTGTCGAATGCCGCACCATCTTTGACGTCAAGTGTGCGTGTGCAGTTTGTGGGGCAGATAACTTTGTCCCTTATGTGGATAGGAGGCCCCTCCTTCTCTCTAAGGAGGTTAGGAATGCAGTAGTTAATCTCATCGACGAAATTGCAGATACGCTATCAGACCTAGACTTAGACTCCCAGTGTTTTTACACTAGTGAATACATGCCATTCCTCAGTGGTCTCTTAGACGAGGCAGCACATGCCTCCGAAGTTAGGAAATCCGGGTCCACGGGATATCGTACTACATCTTTGTCCGTGGAAGAGCTTCTGCCTCTCTTTAGATCTATGAAGAAACCCTGCAGGTGAACACATGTCAGATTGCTGCCGTGCCTCCTCCGTTGGTTCAGATAAGAAGCTTTTTGACGACTTGCTGTCAGTTTTGAGCCGCCTTTCTGCTCGTCCCCTTGATAAAGTTCTCATGGACATGAGCGTAGGAACAAAGTTGGCTGCTTACACTCGTTTAGTTGAGGAGGCTAAAAGAATAGCTGAAGCCTTAGAGGAAATGGGGCACACATGAATTCAGTTGAAAACTCGATTCAAAAACTCAGAGAACTGCTAGTAAAGTGCGGGTACAACAGAACTCACCACGCAGCAGTTTTACTTGCTAGATTGCGTAAGGCCGTAAAAGTTTCTGCCACCAAAACAGGAGTGTCTATGTCTAATGATGTCGTACGCCACTATGAGGAGTTACGTAGCCGTTTACTTCTAGACGGATTTGACCCAAACAGCAAAGTCATGAAGACAGTAGACCGACTTAGACTTTCTCTACTGGAAGACGGATTTGACATGACATCCCCTGACGTTTCTCCTCCACTTTCTGAGGAGGCGCCAGAACACGAAAACGATTCCGTATCGCAGTCTACTACTATAATTAAGGCTTTTCGAGCCGCACACCCACATGACATTTCTGTGTTGCAGGGTGTGTTTTCTTCCATCTCTGGTTGGAAATTCAGAGTGGTACACTCTAAGACTGCTGGTCCTTCTTTCGTGGTTGTACACAACCATCCCTCCATTACTCCCTCTCACGTAAAGGAGGCTATAAAAACTTACTTGTCTGAGGTTGGATCGCCATGACAGACACCTCTGTAGGAAACCTGTCGTTCGACCACTACACTCTAGAGACAGACGCGGAAAAGAATCTGGTTTCTTTGGAGGCTTCTCTTTTAGTCGCTGGGTACCATCCTTCTTCTGACACTATTCGCATACTTCATAAGCTAAAAAGGTCAATGAAGCGCAACAGGGTCAGGAGATACTCTTTTTCTGTTCATCCCGTGGTAGTCACGTCCAAGCAAAGCACTCCTCCCTCTGCGGAACTCTGTTCTGATACCGAGGAGTTGTTCTTGGTAAGGGATATAGTGGAAAAGTGTACAGGATTTGGAGTCAAATCCTACAAAAACAAAGTAACTAGCAGCGGACACAACCTCACAACATTTGTTCTGGCAGGTCCCTGTGTTGATCTTCTGTTTGACCCCGACTCACCTCTTCTTAGGGAACATTTGGCTTCATCCGTGCTAGAACACACAAAGAGTTCTCTTTCTTCTTTTTGCGTAGGCTCTACGTCTATTTCTAAGAAGGGTGACATGGTAGGAGTCAAAGTTCAGTGCGTGTACAGAAAGTAGTAACGTGGCTAAAAAGAAGACTCCTCTGGCCTCCTCCATAGCTAAAGAGTGGGATGTCTCGATAGCAGCGAATGACTTGGTCGTTCTTCTATCGGATAGTGCGCCACATGTTTACCTTGTATTGGCTGTGTACCCCCGTATGGTTATGGAGCACGATCTCTACAATTCACCCAGTCTTTTGTCAAAGGGGTACAAACCGGGAGACGACCTTCCTCCACTGGTACACATTCGTAGAGTACGTATGGCCCCATTCTGGGACGCAATTCCTCCTGGACATACAGTAGACCGAAAAGTAGATGCCTTTGCTTTGTCAAAAATAACAAAAGAGCAAATACGTTCTGTCATGGAAAACCTGGTCTCCATGATGCTGTCAATTTCTTGAGCAAATCGCTATGTACGACATCTGATTGCGGGCAGGTATCACATGAATTTTTCTATCGATGACCACACCATCTATTTGACGGTTCACGGAAGTAGGGCCTACGGAACCAACCTAGATACCTCCGACACAGATTTCAGAGGAATAGCTATTCCACCTAAGGAATACTTTTTAGGTTATTCTTTCGTTTTCGAGCAAAACGAGCAGCACGACCCTAACGACAAGGTAGTATTTGATATAAGAAAGTTCTTTAGGCTGGCCTCCGACTGCAACCCAAATGTGGTAGAGATACTATACACCGACCCTTCTAATCAAATTAAGGTCGATAAGTTAGGTGAAAGGCTTCTGGAAAACCGAGAACTATTCCTATCCAGAAAAGCTCGCTATACGTTTGCAGGGTATGCACACTCGCAGCTTAAGAGAATCAAGACCCACAGGTCTTGGCTTCTGTCCCCTCCAAAAGGCAAGCCTCTGCGCTCTGACTTTGGTCTTCCAGAGGAGGGAAATAAGATCGTTAGTGGGTCCACTATGGGTGCCTTTGACGAGTTGTCCTCCTCAGGCTATTCCTTTGGAAGTGACGTGATGCAGGTTATCCAAAAGGAAAAGCAGTACGCCAGCGCTCTTCATCATTGGCAGCAGTATGAAAAATGGCAGAAGAACAGAAATAAAGATAGAGCTGCCCTGGAGGCTCAGCATGGCTTTGATACTAAGCACGCTCTTCATTTGATAAGGCTGCTTAGGATGTGTGTCGAAATTCTGTCGGGTAAGGGGGTCATTGTTCGACGTCCTGACTTCGAGGATCTTCTGGCCATTCGTCGCGGAGAGTGGACCTACGATAAACTGATAGAGGAAGCCGAATCCCTGGATGCTGAGGCGGCGCGTCTCTACGAGTCTTCGCCCCTGCCAAAGAACCCTCCTGTACACAAGCTAGATGCCCTTTGTATCTCGTTGGTGGAGGAGTGGCTATCTAGAAAGTGATAGTTTGTCATGTCATCCCAGCTACTGACACGAGAAGAATTTAAGTCACAGGTTTTTACCCGTGACTCTCATAGGTGCGTTCTCTGTTCTAGTCCTGCTGTTGACGCCCATCACATTATAGAGCGCAAGCTATGGCCTGACGGTGGGTATTATCTAGACAACGGAGCTTCAGTGTGTGCTTCTTGTCATCTGCTTTGCGAAGAAACAAAAGTATCTTGCGAAACTCTAAGAGAAAAGTGCGGAATAAGAAAAGTCATTCTGCCTCCTCATTTCGATTCCTCGTCTCGATTTGATAAGTGGGGCAATGTGTATTTATCCTCCGGGCTCAGAACTCCGGGTGAGTTGTTTTTTGAGGAGCAGGTTCAGAAGATTCTTTCTGATTCCTTACACGAATTCACTCACATAATAAAATACCCCAGGACTTATCACTTGCCATGGTCGCCTGGTGCTACAAGCGATGATAAGACGCTGGAGTCAGTCAGCCAGTTTGAGGGTAGGGAAGTAGTGGTTACGGCCAAAATGGATGGCGAGAACTCCTCTCTTTATAGGGACCACATACATTCACGGTCATTATCCTACACGCCTCATGAATCTAGGAATCTTCTCAAATCTCTTTGGTCCCAGATCAGGTATGATATACCCGATAGATGGAGAGTTTGTGGAGAAAACCTTACTGCAGTTCATTCCATAGCATACACAAACCTATCTCACTTCTTTCAAGTTTTCTCCATATGGAATGAATGGAATGTGTGTCTCTCTTGGGATGACACTGTGTCATGTGCTGACATGCTTGGGTTACGCACTGTTCCTGTTCTATACCGAGGAATCTGGAACGAAAACGTACTCAAAGAAATCGACGTGTCTTCTTTGGACGGAGATCCATGCGAGGGTTACGTTGTTAGAGTGGCATCAGATTTCAAATACTCTGAGTTTCGTCGTTTAGTAGGCAAGTTCGTTCGGAACAACCATGTTCAAACAGATCAGCACTGGATGAGAAAAGCTGTTACGTTTAATGGATGGGTCGAAGGATGACCTAAATTTTGGTTATATTCTTTTTTGGTGGATAGGAATCCACATACAGTACTGTAAATAGAGACTGTTCTAGTCAACGTGACTAGAGAAAGGCATCATCATGACAAATCCGAACTACACTCACATCTCCATTCTTATCGACGAGAGCGGCTCCATGCAGCACCTGGCCGCGGACACCATAGGAGGATTCAACTCTTTTATTGAGGAACAGCGCTTGGTGGAGGGAAAGGCCACCGTTTCTGTCCATACCTTTTCTACCCGAAGGAAAACTCTTTCTTCCATGGTTCCAATAAAAGAGGCAACCTTGCTCGATCGCGCTTCTTACTCCCCCAGCGGAGGGACTGCCCTAAACGACGCTTTGGGGCAGTCTATAATCGACCTAGGAAAAGATCTTTCGGATCTTCCCGAGGAAGATCGCCCAGGTAAGGTTCTTTTTATTGTAATCACGGATGGGGAAGAAAACTCGTCTTGCTCTTTTTCGAAGGAGCAGGTAAAATCCATGGTTGAGCAGCAGGAATCTATCTATAAGTGGAACTTTATCTACCTCGGAGCTAACGTAGATAGTTTTGCAGAAAGTTCTTCCATAGGAATAAGAGGGGCTAACACTCTTAACTACGACGCCTCTGCGGAGGGTATACGTGGTACGTACACCGTACTTTCGGGAAGTATAGGCTCCTCCAGGATTCACGCGAAATCCGATGCCTCACTCTCTTTCTACGGCCAAGCATCTGATGTAGAGGCAGCCCGAGGTATAGACTTCGATCAGGTATTCAAGATTCAGAGCGCCACTAACGGAGATCAGGACCCCGGTTCTACCCCCTGATGGAAGCCCCCTTATTGGGGGCTTTTTTGTAGCCATCCTAGAACGAAACGAACCCTGCTCATAGTATAGACCCACCCCGCAAAAGGGAGGCTTAAGTGGGACGTTCTTGGATTGTAGAAAATAAGTGGACTTGCTATTCCTGCGGGTCTAAAAACCTTGGCAGGGACATGCGATGTTCTACTTGTGGTTCCCCTAAGGAAAAGGGAGAGAAGTATAATCCTGGGGGTTCCACGCCTGTCACCGACCCAGAGTTGCTCAAGCAGGCATCTGCAGGTCCTAACTGGACGTGTAGATTTTGCTTTAATGACAACCGCGCCCTTTTGACTTCTTGCCGAGTGTGTGGGGCAAGTAGGGATCCTTCCGAACCTCCGCCTGCCCCTAAAAAGAGGTCAAAGGCCACAATCATTCCTCCCCCAAGAGCAGCATCCACTGCTCCCTCTCCTGCTCCCTCTCTAAGGGAGAGTCCTAGATATGCGGTGCTTATCGAGGAGAAGAGTTTATTCTCCACTCTACGAAAGAATGTTGGACTAATTCTTCTTTGTTTGGCTGTTTTGTCTTCTTTTGTAATTCTTTGGGTTTTGTTATCCACTCATGAGGTAAGGGCGGAAGTACGGTCTACCTCCTGGGAATACAGGAAAATCCTGGAACAGAGGATGACTAAATCTGGCTCCGGCTGGGGGACTCCTTCTGGGTCTTTTAACGCATCCTGTCACACCAGACAGAGAGGCACAGAGAGATGCCATCCTAGAGATTGCAATCCACATCAGGTATCTTACGATTGTCGACCACACGACTGTAGTTGTCACGTTAGTTGCACTGATCTCTCTAATGGTTACTCTCGCTGTGAGGAACACTGTTCTACGTGTTACGACACTTGTACACGGACAGAATACAACACCTGTTACGATGAGTGTCCTGTATACGATGAATGGTGTACTTATTCCTACTATGAGTGGGACGAAATAGACCGAGAAGTGACGCGTGGTACAAATGACGAGCCTCATTGGGGCAGCAGGATTTCACCTAATGAATCCGTGCCCCAAAGAGTGATCAAGTCCGAATCCTACAGCGTAATCTTCTATGCTGATGAGGAGGAGTGGACATATCATCCTTCTTCCCTTCGAGAATACTCATCTTTTTCTACTCAGGATTCTTGGTTGATTGAGGTAAACTACGCCGGAATGGTCTGGCCTAGAAGACCTCAACAAGAAAATCGCTGAAAGGTGCCTACATGTCTCAATTGTCTACCCTGGCTCATCCCGTGACTCCGCTGACTGCCTCTTTGCCTCCTGCTGTGGCAGCAATCCTCAAGGTGGCCAAAGATACCCGAGACCTCGACGGACGAGTGGAGTATACCCTGGACATCGACAAGGGTCTTGCTTCTCTCCTGCTAGAAAACAGGGACGAATGCCAGCGACGAGTTTCCAGGGAACGTGTACTGGAGCTTCGTACTGATATCGAAGCTGGAAAATGGATTAACACTGGTGATTCTATTCGTCTGTCTCCTACGGGAACTCTCGTGGACGGTCAGCATCGCCTCACTGCGTTTGTCTCCTCCAACACTCCGCCGCATTTCATTCTTAAGGACATGACTGTTGTTCTTTTGAAGAGTGCTGCGGCTCTTGATGTAGTGGACACCGGAAAGAGCCGCACTCTCAGCGATCTGCGCAAGATGACAGGCCGTAAGGCAGTTTCGGGGCGGATCATTGGCGGAATTCTTTTTGAGCTTCGCTCTTTCGACCAGAAGGACAACTTGTCTAAGATGAAGCGCAACGAGGTTGTGGACAACCACCCCTTTCTGGACGACCTCGTAGACATGGCATCTCCTAAGAACGGGTTTACACTAGCGTCTACTCCCGTGATTGCTGCTGCTATCCGATGCATGCGTGTACCGGGAGCGAAGGACGAGGCCCTTGCGTTCTTCCAGGCAGTCGCCCAAAACCGACACGCCATTGACGGAGTTACCATTCCTCAGATTGAGCTTCTTACGAACTGGCTGTTGACTAACCAGCACTCGGGCGGAGGTCACGCTATTCGTAGAGAAACCGCTGCTCGGTGTATCTCTGCGTGGAATGCTTATCGTCAAAAGCGGAAGCTGAACCACCTTCGCTACTCCAAGGCCAACGAGTTCCCCTCTCCCGTGTGATGCTAAAGTTAGCAGTGTTAGGCGAGAGGTCGTCTAACACTGCTAACTACCTTGTTATTTTATCTACGTTCCCACCTCATCACACAGGAAGGGGGTGTACGTGGGTAAAACAAAAGAAGACAAGAAAAAGCACGTTCATAGTAAGCAGCAGAAAATTTGGAATTATCTCTCCCAGCATGAGTGTGAAATGTGTGGTGAGAGAGACCCTCTTGTCCTTGAGTTTGACCACCTACACAATAAAAGAGTAGACATATCGAAATTGATAAGATCTACCACATGTAGTTGGAACCATCTTCAGTTAGAGCTTGACAAGTGTCGCGTCTTGTGCTCTAATTGCCACAAGAGAAAGACACATCAGGAGTCTAACTCTTACCGCTACCGATTTCTACTACTGGCGCAAGCAGGATGACACACCTCAAACCTAAACGTTGAGACCTTAGCCATGCATGGCAAGTCCTATATGGAATCCATCCTGGCTTATCTCCTGCTATACGTTTTTGGCGTAGTGTCTGGCTTCATACTTCTTTTAGTGCTGGATAGCCAGTATGTTCCATGGTGGGAGATAACTAACTACATCTTTCCCTCCCGCATACAGCATTGGCTCTTGTGGGGCACAGGACCGTAGCTCAGTCGGTAGAGCAGTGGACTTTTAATCCAACGGTCGAGGGTTCGAGCCCCTCCGGTCCTACCAAGAATAGACCTTTGTTTGACAGGTGAATCACCCCTCTGCTACCTTATTTAGGAGAGTAGAGGAGGTGCCTTGTGCGTAAACCAAAGGAACCGGCGTGTAAACACACCAGTCTTCTAAAAAGGTTTGACAAGATAAACCTCGAATTTTTTGGGGGTATGGTGTGCGGAGGAATAGGTTGGCGCCATCTTCCTCTAAAAAGTAAGTATACTGCCCAAGCCTGCTGTGTATTCGAGGAAAGGTTGATAAAGGTCAACTCTTTTATGGACGACATTCGAATACCTTTGTGGTATTTAGACTTTGTCATCTACCATGAAATGCTTCATCTTCAACACGGGCCTCAGCAATTTTCTCCGGATGGGAAGCCATATCCGCATAGTTTGAGATTTCAGTGCATGGAGATAGCACATCCTGACTACCAAAAAGCTTTAGAATTCGAGAAAGTAAAGCTTCCTAACATCATAAGTAGTTGGATACGGTGGAGAGATTGGAACAGAAAGTCTAAACCTAGCGGTGTAAAAGACACTCAGGTCAGATCTGCCGCCAAGAAAACTAAGTAAATACCTACTATTTAGCCTTCGCATGACGACGAGAATATCAAAGCACGACCCTTCCAGAAATGGATACCAAAAGAAATATCAGAAGAAAAGGTATCATGAACGTAAAAAGGAAGCTATTGATATATTAGGCGGAAAGTGCTCTGTATGTGGTTCTACCTCTAATTTGGAATTCGACCATAAGAACCCTGATGGTAAATCCTTTACTCTCACTAAGTTATGGTCCGTGCCCGAAGCGGAATTCAAAAAAGAGTTAAAGAAGTGTCGCCTTTTATGCAGGAAACACCATCTAGAAAATACTGGAAAGCAAAGGGAAAACGGTACAGTAAAATCCGAACCTGGCAAAAGCCAGTATGGGAAAGACAATAAAAAGAAGGCGTACACGCTAAGCCTTCAGCTCCTCAAGCTTTCGAAGAAGGTTTCCCTTCAGGAACTTGCCAAAGATGCCTCTTCAGTCGCATCTTCCGTTGCCTCTTCTTTCGACGAGGTTAAGTCTGCCTCCGCTTCTTCCTTTCGTAAGTCCGATAGAATCGGTCGTCCAGTCATCACCTGGAACGTGTTCAGAAAGGAAAACGGAAATCAGGTTTTGTTTACTGTGTATGGGCGAGAAAGGGACACAGATACGGTAAACAAAATAGTGTCTTCCCTGAAAGAAAAATTAGGTCATTTTGGTGCTATATTGGAGTACGAAGATGACCTAAGTGAGCCAGGTCTTCTCGTAAAGGTTGTTTCAGGAGTACACACGTGATTACACCTTCTTTACGTAGACGGACTTTGTCCAAAGTCAGAATCGCAAAAGCCCTAATCCGCTTCTCTCAAAAGCGAAAGAAGTTGGCTGGTATTACTCAATCTCTCAGTGGAATGGGTAAGAGCCCTGTGGATCTTCTTAAATTCATGTCTGGTCTAGGTGATCTTCCCGGAGCTGAGGACCAGACAGCGGAAAACGAAGATGAGCCTGTAAAGGACGAGGCAGAGGACGAAGAGGGTGGGTTTGCTACTTCCATCGTTGACATGCTCTCTTGACGATCTTACCTTCCTGCCTATACTGCGTCTGTATCTCAATCGGATAGAGAACTGGTCTACGAAATCAGAGGTTGTAGGTTCGATTCCTACCGGACGCGCCAAGTAGGTTACCTGCCTACTTTTTAAATCTAAACACAAAGAGACTCACATGAAACTCAACCAAGTTTTGGCCATCGAAAAGGGTGTCAAAGCATCCTCCACCCGTGCTCTCACTGACCTTCATCGTAAAGCACAGACGCAGGCTCTGTACGACGGTAGGGAAAGAACATACCAACCTCTCAACGAGGAGGGTGAGAAGTTTCCCCCTGAGAGCCAGAAGGTGCAGATTAAGGCAAAGAATGTTCTGAAAGAGGTCCAGTCGGCTCTCTCCGAGCTTTTTGACGTAACCTTCACCAAGGATAGTGCCAATATGTCAGCTGTGGCTGACGTAAAGGTTGATGGTACGTCCTTGCTTACTGCTGTTCCTGTGACTTACTTGCTTTTTCTTGAGAAGCAGCTAACTGATCTTCACACCTTTGTTGCTAAGATGCCGATTCTAGACCCGTCAGAGAATTGGCAGTGGGATGACGGTCAATCTGCTTTCCGGTCTCCTGTAGTGGAGACTGCTAAGACTAAGAAGACCATCAAGCCCGTCATTCTTCATCCAGCCACCAAAGAGCATCCTGCTCAGGTCAAGGAAGTGTCCGAGGACGTAGTCATCGGATACTGGCGCCAGACCCGATTTTCTGGGGCCCTGACCCAGGAAAAGAAGGATGACATCCTGGACCGCATTCACAAGCTTCAACAGGCTGTTAAATTTGCTCGTGAGGAGGCCAACTCCGTCACTGTGACCAAGAAAGAAGTTTCTGGAGCCATCTTCAGCTACGTTTTTTCTGGTGTTTGACGGTTGTACAGGAGATCGAACCCTGTACATACTAGAAGACATGTAGAACTCTGCTCAAGTCCATGGGACTTGAGTTAGGGAAAGAGAACAAGTTCAAGTTCAACTTGAATATGGGTACGATCGGGTGCAGGTTCGAATCCTGCCCTCCCCGCCATTTTATGGGGAGGTAGCCCAACTGGAAGAGGCTAGTACCCCTCAATCCCTTCGTTAGTCTATTCTCTAATCTTGGAGACCCGAATCGATCGCCATCTCAACCTCTCGTTTACCCTTGCCTAAGATGATGGTTCAACTCCATCCCCCTTCGCTCAGCAACCAAATTCTTTTGGTTGCTGAGCGAAGGGGTGGTCTAATGGAATGACATAGGCACTTAGATCTAAAAAACGAGATTAAATGTCGTTGGCGTGAAAAAATGAAACGGGTACCTACTAAGTAGGACTACATCTGGGCGGGGTCAGCAAGGCTATGCTGGCCTCGCCTTTTTATTTAATGAGAGCTATGACCACCTCCAGTTAGACACTGTTTTACCCGGTCTCTTTTCTTGTGAAAGAGAAGTCTCTTTCGCATACGAGGGTAAACAGCTTCGTCTAACTGTGGATGAGTCTTTTGTGACAGATGACAATAAGTTAAGCGTAACGATTTTGGAGAGGAGACATGGCATAGTGTATGTCTCTCTTCCAGGCGAGACGTATTGTGGGTTATCTAGATTATTCCTTCCCGTTTCCTCACTTTCATCCTGAAAGATCATAGCATGACTGCTGAACGACACACCACGTCTTCAAGTTCTCAGGCAACCGCAGGATACCAGGAGAACTCATCAAGCTGCCGGAGGATTCGAATGACTAACCCCGAAGGGCTGACGTGGGCAGAGTGGGCGTACGCTGCTGGTATCCCTGAGCCGGGCGTACGTGTCTTCGGGCTCCCGGCTCCGCACCGGGACCCCACCACACAAACATTCTATCAACCACCTATACACCGCGCCGGGCACGAAAGGCGTGGCTATGCCTACCTCTTTCGCAAGGAGCGCAAAGCATGGCGTCAGGGAGAGGATCCCTCAGAGTGGCGGAACAAAGCACCACGCAGTTGAGCGGGTGGAGAACGTTGCGTCCCCGCAGATCGGATATTATGACCACTAAGAAAACGATTATTGTGTTTCACGGGGAGTGCACAGACGGGTGGACGGCTGCCTGGAGTGCATGGAAGAAGTTCGGTGATGAGGCGGAGTATTTCCCTGCCATTCATGGAAAGGCACTAGACTTTCCTGTGGACGGAAAGGATGTATATTTTTTGGATTTCTGCCCTCCTGTCGCAAAGATTGTTGAATGGGCTCATCGTTCTCGCACGCTTCGTGTGCTGGACCATCATAAATCTGCTCAGGATATGTGTGGGGATAATGAATACTGTACTTTCGACATGAACCGATCTGGCGCTGGAATGGCTTGGGACTTTTTCCATCCTGACATTCCTCGTCCCCTAATCGTCTCGTACGTAGAGGATCGTGACATTTGGGCGTGGAAACTTCCTCATTCTAGAACTGTGAGCGCCTCTCTTGGTAGCTATCCCCTGTATGACTTTGAGGCGTGGTCTCACTTGGCGCACAGGCTTCAGCACGATATGGACTCGATTCTCCTAGAAGGTAGAGCCATTGAGCGTGCTAATCAGATCCAGATTGACGGATGTAAGGGTAACACTGCCTTTGTTCGATTCTGTGGCTTCGACAATGTTCCTGTGGTCAATGCTTCTGGTATCAATTTGAGCGATCTGTTGAACCAGCTGGCCGCTCCTGAATTCTTCTCTGTTGCTTGGTATCGTCGACCTGATGGGAAGTTTAAGTACTCACTCCGCTCTAATGGGTCTTTCGACGTTGCCAAGATGGCTGAAAAGTTCGGCGGGGGAGGGCACAAAAACGCCTCTGCTTTCGTACACGTCAATCCACCTTGGATGTTAGAAGAAAATCCGGATTGACTTTCATGACACATAGCGTGGCATCAACAGAAGGGATCTTATGAGTAGCAGTTATTTGATGGGAGCTTCGGACGCTGACCCGGAAATGGGCGCTTTTCTCCAGCTAAAAAATTCCTGGGGCAACCAACCAATGATCTGGAATGCTCTGGCGAAGAAGTACGCCAAGGAGATAAATGCCACAGGGTTCAGTTTTGATGACTGGGAGAAGTTGATGCGGTGGGTCTATTCTTCTGGTAAGCTGGCTCCATTTGAACTCAATGTCTTCGCGATGGCTGACGAGGGAAACTACATTGAAGGTGGCGAAGACATGCAAATCTATGCTCAATCGCTGAGGAAGTTTGCAGAAGTATACTCCGAGCCTAATATTGTTTGTCACCTACCCTTAGCAGCAAGCCGAATCGAGGAGCTTGTGAAAGAAAACAAGGTTAGGTGGCTGGCCTGGTACGGGACCTCGATCAATGCAAACCCATGGCAGATTAGAGAGGATACGGGCACTCCTGAAGAGGAGCAAGACGAGGAATACGAGCCTGAGTACAGGCCTTACAATATGCTGACAGATTTGGGTAGGCCACTTTACGATTCAGGTGCCACAGTTGAGCGCGTAAAAATGTTGCCTCTCAGTCATGATCCCGCTCCTTACTCTGCGCTACGCCAGTATCGCAAAGTAGTCGATGCCTCCAAGTAACACTGAACCTCCTACTTTCCCATGTCCCGAGCCTGATTGCTCCGGTGTTCTCACTCTAAAGTACAGCCGCCGATTTGATCGCCCTTTTTATGGCTGTTCAAAGTGGGCTTCGGGGTGTAATGGTGGGATAGGGGCGCATAAGGATGGCCGTCCCCTTGGAGTTCCTGCAGACTCTTTCACCAAGAAAAAGAGGATAGAGGCTCATAACGCTTTCGATAGGATCTGGAAAAGTAGGCTGTTGTCGCGTACAGCCGCCTACCAATGGCTGTCTACTCAGATGGGCCGCGAGATTCACATGGGAGAGTTAGGAGCAGAGGACTGTGACGCTGTCGTTCTTTTGGTAAGGCGTCACTTTCCTGAACTTTTTCCTTGACTCGTTTTTCGTGTATGCTACAACCACCTGGTGAGTTGCTTGCTGATACATCTAGACGCTAATATTGGAGGAGGGAACTATTTTAGTTCCTTCCTCAATTGGTGCATTGATAGCAGCAGGTAACAAGATCTTCCCCAGTCAGTTGTTACCCAGAATAGAAGGGGATTGACAACTGAATAGGATGATGAAGACAACTTTAGCGACGAATGCTGAAGGGTATACATTGCACCAAAAGAGCGAACGCTGGTTCGATTCCAGCGAAAAACGGGATGGTTCCCTACTCTTCCTTTCTGTCGTCGCATTTTCCGGGGTGGCGCAGCGGTAGCGCGGTCGGCTGTTAACCGATTGGTCGTAGGTTCGAATCCTACCCCCGGAGCCACGTAGCTTAGTGTTAGATTAAAGCACTATTCAATGTAAAATAGTGCTATGAATAAAAGAGAACATGCTATCTACGTTAGAGAACGACGTTCACGGCTAAAGAAAGCTATTGTAAAGCTGGCTGGAGGTCGGTGTCGTATTTGTGGCTATGACAAATGTAGTGCTGCCTTGGAGTTCCATCACCCTGGAAGCGACAAGGACTTCGGTCTGTCCTACAAGGGTTTGTTCAGAAGCTTTTCCTCGATCGCAGAAGAAGTGAGCAAGACTGTTCTATTGTGTGCTAATTGTCACCGTGAGATTCACAATATACCAGGTGTAGAGTGTCCTTCTCCTATTCTTCTTTCGGAGGACGACCTTCGGCGTAAGGTTCACTCCCTAGAAACTAGGTCACCTCGTATAGAGGGGTTCCATCATGGAACTAGTAGCGGATACAACCTACATAAATGTAGGTGCACCCTGTGTAAGTTGTATCATAAAGAGGCAGCGGCCAGGTACAGACTTAAGAAGAAAACACCTCCGGAGCCATGTAGCTGATTTTTAGGTGAATGCTGAACGATCTACATAAAGATCCTAAGGTAGCGATGTCCTCTCCCTGAGAGGGCTAGTGAGGGCAACCAAGGCAACAAGGTGCTCGTCTCCACTGCCTTCCTTGTGAAGGTAAGGAGGATAGATTGTTCAATTCTCTGTCACCTATTTGGGGATACGGTCCAGCCTGGAGTGGACGTCGCTCTGTCACAGCGAAGACCGTGGGTTCAAATCCCACTATTCCCGCCGCAAAAGCACAGGCACATGTCAGTGTGCTACGCAAGAATGAGGGCAAGCGGCTGACACCGCATATGCACGCTGGGACTGATCCTTCCAGAGGTCGGGTGCCCTGACCGATACACTAGGGTGTAAGAGTGTTTCTTGTTGTGCTTTTGCCTCTTCAGGGGTGTGAGTAGGTCGCTGGGACGACCCCTTGGCTGTAAACCAAGTGCCGTTGTGCTATGTGGTTCGATTCCATCATACCCCACCCTGGAGTGAATATGAGTAGAAGGTTAACTACTTTTGAGGTAGTCTGCTTGGCTCGGTGTGCCCTTCTTGGGAATCAAGGAGCCAAGCAGTGGATCGTACAAGCAAACGTAGCCCCTATTATTGTAGTAGGAAATCCTGCTCGTAGCATGCCAAAGTGAGGTCCACTTCTACTCTTATCTCTTCCAGTTCCTCTATTGGTAGTTGCGCACGAACTGCCTCAACATCTTCCTCAAAGATGATTTGATTCCTGTCCCACATTGTTGGATACATGATACTTCTTGGAGATGACTCGTCATGGCGCAGGCCCAAGGCATGACCTAATTCATGCACTACAGTCGACACCATATATCTCTCAGAGATGTCTACATCTAGTGTGATTAGTACACTCCGTACTTCTCCCGTACTTCGTGATACGTTTCGTCTGGCCTCTCCTAGTTTTCTGTAATCTTCGCTGGCATCCTCTAAATCTGCGTAGCTGAAGTGTATTACTCCACGTTCTATCGGGAGAGGAGCAGGGAATACTTCTCGGTTAATAACCAAAAACTCTCTTCCTAGAGCGTTATTCCAACGTGTTACGGCCTTATCAATGCTGACGACGTAATTATCAGGCATGTTTGCCTGTATGAATATCTGTAAGGGGAAACTATCCCTATTCCACCAATTTGGGGTGTGACATACTCCTAGGCTCATTTCGCTTCTGTGTGGCCCAAGATAGTTGGGTAAAGTGTACCCTACGCACCTTTGGGCAATACACCCAAGAAAAAAGATAGGTAATATTAGGAGTACCCACCTCACTACTCTAGTGTAACATAAGTGTACACTTATTGTCAAACCAAATGCGACCGTAGCTCAGTAGGTTAGAGCGTCAGGTTGTGGCCCTGAAGGTCGGCGAGTTCGAATCTCCCCGGTCGCCCCAAGAAAGCCAGTTTTATGTCTAGAGCCTCAAACCACCCATTTCGTAGACGCATGGCTGCCTCTATCAGCAGACATGAGGCACAAGCTAAGCCCTTGCTGGGCGTTCAGCAGAGAAGTATTATCATTTCTTGTTCTATTTTGATTCTTGACGGAAAAGAGTCTGGGTGGAACATTCTATCCACTGCGCAGAACATAGACCAAGAATTTGTGTCTGCTGTTCGGGCAGAGTTCTACAAGCTGTACGAAGCCACACAAGATATAGACTACACGTTGCGCTGTCTCCTACAACACAACGATCCTCGTATCAAAGAGTTTGCGGGTGTTCTTCTCTGGGCCAGGTCTCGCTGGGGGCAGCGGAGATGATGGATCGTGATCGGAGAACAGAAGAACTCGCTCTTTCTCGCAGAATTGCGAAGGCGGAAAATGAGAGACGCAAGCAAGCAGAGGAAGAGGCGCGACGTCAGAGAGAAGATGAGAGACGTCCGCTAGAGCAGAAGATCTCCCTCTTAGAGAGTCGGCTTTCTACGCTAGAGGCTCATGTAAGAAGTCTCTCCGTTAGAACCAAATCAGAAGTGTCTGCGGAAGAACAAAAAGAATATTGTCTCAAGGTTAGAAAGTCCCTGCTGACGGATAGAGAAGCTCTCTTTGTAAGAGGACCGTGGGACCCACCGGAAGTGTGGGCTGTTCCTTTACCTACCAGCTATTATGCTCCTGATGCTCGTAACATATACCTGTGTCAGCGAAAAGGAACGTACATTCTTAGTGTATGCAACGGGATGAAAGCTAAGAGCGGGTACGTAGTCCTTGGCGTGATTTCATGAAATAGGGATGTGGCGGAATGGCAGACGCACTGGACTAAGGATCCAGTGGCCGAAAGGCCGTGAGGGTTCGACTCCCTCCATCCCTACCAAGCCCCTGAAGTTCAAAAGGAAGAACACCGGAAAAACGGAGCCGGGCCGTAAATGGCATCTAAGCACCTGCCTATAAAGCAGGGAAACCTTAAGGTTGCAGAGGCACCGAATGGCACTGAGGACCAGGGTCGCTAGGGAAGCGCGTTTCCTAATTCTAGGTTTTGGTTTAGGTGGTGGAAGTTCGAGTCTTCCCAGGGGCGCTAATTTTGACGCGATGTCTGAGTGGTTAGGACATAGATTGCAAATCTAATGGACGGGGGTTCGAATCCCTCTCGCGTCTCCTAGTGTTATGTAAAGACAGTAAGCGGGTGTAACTCAATTGGTAGAGTGCCAGCCTTCCAAGCTGGATGTTGTGGGTTCAAGCCCCATCGCCCGCTCCAATCTAGGATCGTCCTAGAAGAAAGAAGAAAGATATGTATTACAATCAACAGGTAATAGGCACTTGTTCCCTTTGCGGTGGTACAGTTTGTGTCCCTACTATTTATTGGAGCGTAATTCCTCCTACACCCACATGTGCTTCCTGTGGGGCTGTAGCTGCTCCTAGAGGCCCAGTTATTGATATGGTTCCTCAGAGGAGAAACCACAAACTGCTCCGGGTTCCGGTTGATCACCGCCCCGTTCAACTAAAGCCGTTTCCTTCTCCTTTCGAGATGCGAAAGATGCGTTCCTAATATCGGGTGTGATATGATACACCACAGCAGGGTCAAACAGATTTTCGTGATCCGAAAATCCTCAGGAGAAACTCTTACAGAGTCTCTTGAGAAGTGTACGAGAGCAAGCATTAGTTCCATTCTGGGGTTCATGCAAACAGAGTTTGTTGTTTCCTCATCTGAAGATGGTCCGTGTCCTCCTGACTACCTTTCTGTGTCAGCTGAGTTTTCGGCAAACTCTCCTCTACACATATGGCTGGTGGGTTATAGACGCCAAGAGTTTGTTTTCGTAGACGACGAAAAAGAGTTTTGGAGAATATACTTCGAAGCCCAGCATCACAAACACAGTTCGATACCTACTTCGTTGCTAGACTACTCCATCTGTGTTTTGGGGCCTAGCTTCGAGCATGAGTTAGACGAGATACTCAAACCCAAGGTGATGTGATATGCGTTGGATTTTGCGTTTGATTCTTTTGGGGTTAGTGTCCTGCGCTGGCGTTGAGCGTTCTTGCTCGGCCTGTGGTGCGGGGGCCATGGGGTCAGATTGGGTGGTAGTCCAATACGCCATGGATGGTACACCTCTTAGGTGTTGGTCACTAGAGGACGTAAGTGTGGCCAATGAGCCTCAATCTGACGGAATTTATTGGCTGTCCGAAGGAGGCAATTTAGTGCACCTAAGCGGTCAGTACAACATGGTACAAGTTCAGATGGGTCGTTGGGAACAAGCCTACAAGGAGCTTGGCCTATCGAAACAGGTATGTGAAGCAATTCACGACCGTCACTTTGTTCCAAACTCAGGATGGACATTTTCTGATGACCCAAACAACTGAAAGACCTCTTTCTCCGGAAGAAGAGTACTTCGTTTTATCCAGAGGGATGGGCGTAGGGTACGATGGAGACGACTGTGTTCCTCAGCTATCTCATATTGTTTATCGTATCGATGAAGGGTTGTTCGCACTTTGCCGATCTAGTTCCCTTTGGTTTGGGTCTAATGGAGGAGGAACGGCAGAAGAGCCCATCACATGCTCTCAGTGCCTAGAATCTCTTCAGTCCATTATGAAATCCAAATCATCCGTGGCTATACCTTTTGTATTCTCTGAGTTTGAAAGCCTGATGAAGAAGGCGGAAGAGTCCCACAGGCCGGACATCTACAACCTGCTATCAGAAATAAGAAAGTCCTGGGTAGTAGGAGAGCGTCTTAGTACTTCCGCGTTGGCTCAAATCATAGCCTCTTCTCTTTCTGCAAAAAGTGCCAAAACCTTGAATGTTCTTCGTGACATTACGGACTTGGACTGGGTCGAAAGAGACTAACAGGACAAACATGAAGGACTGTAGCTCAGGTGGTTAGAGCGCACCCCTGATAAGGGTGAGGTCGAGGGTTCGAGTCCCTCCAGTCCCACCCAGTAAACTCTAAAGAGTACCATGAACATTTGTTACGCTCTAGAACCACTCACCTACACGTCCTTCAGCATATTTCTCGCAGGTCCTACTCCTCGCGACTCTAACGCTAAGTCTTGGCGCCCTTCTGCTGTGAGAGAACTGGAGAGTATTTTCGGGAAGACGGACAACGTTTGCCTGTTCTACCCAGAGGATAGGACAGGTACGTTTCACGGTAATTACGATCACCAAACTGAATGGGAGTATCTGGCCATATCCTCTTGCAACTTACTTCTGTTCTGGGTTCCAAGATCCCTGTCAGAAGGAATGCCGGGCTTTACTACCAACGTAGAATTCGGTTTATGGCTTCGGGACAAGGATATAGTTTTTGGGTATCCGGAATCGGCCGAGAAGATGACCTATCTTACTTGGCTTTACGCTAAGGAGAAAAGAAAAATTCCTTGTTCTTCTCTGTCCGAAGCAGGACAGGAAGCCTTGTGGTACTATACAAAACACTGTAAAGAAAAAGGTATGGGGCTGTAGCTCAGCTGGGAGAGTAAAGTTAGAAGAGATCTTACTCTCACTTATGATTTAAGTGTGGAATACGATCTTCTTGAATCTTTAGTAAACGAAAAACTATCAATACAGAACATTGCTAAGCGTTTAGGCTGCAGCAAAGGACGTATACGTTATTGGCTCGTAAAGCACAAGTTAAAAACTGATCCGTACCTTGCACACCCTAATTGCCTACGATGTAGTACTCCTCTAACCAACAAACGTAGTCATTATTGTAGTAATAGATGCCAGTTTGATTATCAGTATAATCTATACATCGAAAAATGGGTTTCAGGAGAAGTTTCAGGACATATTAACAATGCGCAGAAGCAGCTTTCCTCTCATGTAAAACGTTGGTTGTTTGACCGAGCAGATTCTAAGTGCGAGAAATGCGGATGGGCTGAGGTCAACGAAGTAACGGGGAACATACCTCTTCAGGTCGACCACATAGATGGTAATTGTCTAAATACTGTACCATCAAATCTTAGGCTGCTTTGCCCAAACTGTCATAGTTTAACTCCAACATGGGGAAATTCGAACCCATGTGTGGGGCGAAGACGGTTGGGCATTCACTAGGCTCCTACACTCGTCTAGGTACAAAGATGGGGTTCGATCCCCGTCAGCTCCACTAATTTAGTCAGGACGTCTTATGAAGAACCTCAAGAAACCTACGAAGCCTAAGAAGCCCTCTAAGCCGAAGGAGGCAGCTCAGACAAGAAGGGAATGGTTTGAGTTGTACAAGCTTAACGTGTCTTATCCCAACTATTCCCTTCCTGTGGGAGAAGGGATCATAGACCTTGGTAAGGGGTTCTTCTTGATGACTAGTTTTGGAGTGGTTGCCCTTGCAGAGTCCTTTCATCCCTTCGTATTCCAATTTAGTCTAGAATCTCTCGCTTTCTACAGAGAGACTGAAAAAGACAGCCCAGAGTGGGCTTTTCTTTCCGAAAACGACCTGGTTCATGCGGAGTCCTGTTTAGACCATACAACTATTCCACTGCTCGTCAAAGCATTGGCTGGATCTGAATACCATATCGAGTATGGTGGCGAATATGACCCTCTTGTCGTTATGGTGGAATACTCACGTAGTCCAGAAGAAGTTAGACAAGAAAATGATAAATTGAGGGCAGACTATGAAGCAAAACTTGCTGCCTATAACGACGCTGTAGAGTCTTATCCACGACTTCTTCGGGAGTGGGAGATAGAACGGGCAAAGGCTGTTCTTGCAAAAGCACAAGAAAAACTGGCATCTGTAATCTCCTAAGACTTAGAGGAGTGGCCGAGTGGTCTAAGGCGCACGACTGGAAATCGTGTGTACCTCCGGGTACCGTGGGTTCGAATCCCACCTCCTCTGCCCGCACCATGTGCGAAGGTCAATTCGGCTAACGCCGAACACCTAACCAACTGGAGAAAATCAGATGTCCGATCTTAATCTAGACTCTAGGTACATTCATACAGGAAATAGTGGAGTAACCATTCGCATAGATAGAGACGTAAAACGGTCCGATCGTGCTATCCTAAAGGTGGAAAACGGTGCTATGGGCGCGTTTTCTACCTCTATGCGAATTAGCGGCAATTCTCTTGAGGGAATAACCTCAGATCAGTTGAGAGATATTGCCTTGTGTTTTTTGGAGGCCGCAAGTAAGCTGGACAACAGGGAGACCTCACCCTGTAGCCACTCTCCTCATGTGGCAGACACACATCCTTCTGACATGCGGCTCAGTTTGGATAGAAGTTTGCCACACTACATAAGCTCTCTTCTTCCAGATAAAGGAACCACTGTTGTACGAGGTAAGGACTCCTTCAAGGTGGGTCAGCTGGTTGATAACATACCAGATATTGTTCCCTTCTATACTGCTTTGCTAGACGAGCTTTCTTCTCCTGAGGAGGATTCCTTGGGGAGGTCCAAGTCTAGATCGAAGTCCAGTCGTAATACTTCTGAAGTAGCCCAGGGAAGAACTAAGCGTCGACTCATTATTTACCATGGTCTTAGACTTCTTCGAAGTTTACACACGCATGACTTGGCTACTGTTCATCTTAAAAAGGCAAGAGAAGATCTCTCCTCCGCTCTTCTGTCCGACCCAAAGGATAGAGAAGAGAAGGCTATAAGTGCAGGAGTCGATCTGGCTTCGGTTTGCTACAAGAAAGCCAAAAAAGCATAGGCTCTCAGTTTGCTTTGTGCCGCTGAGAGGGTTCTTTCGTGAGGGAGGACTGACAGACTAACTCCTGACCGTCTGCGGGAGCTGTCACAAATATCAGACGGGTACGGGGACTCCAGCGTACTTCCAACTGGAGTCATTTGGGCGGGTAGCTCAGTTGGTAGAGCAGCAGACTCTTAATCTGTTTGTCGAGGGTTCGAACCCCTCTCCGCCTACCGGAGTGTGTAGATGTCAATTTCTAAGTTGTCTCAATTGGAATCTTACCTTTGTGATGCAACATTCTCTCTTCACGTGAATAGAGTTTTAGCTGAGGCTGCCCCTGTGTATAGGGCTTTAGGTGAACGCCTTCCAGAGTGTGACGTGTCCATTGATTACGACGGTTCTCTTTCTTGCGAGTTCATTATGTCTTATGGACGATTCGTACTGAGTCTGCCTACAGACTTCCATAGTAAACCGTGTTGGGTTCTGCTTACTAAATCAAAAAGAACGGAACACATTGAAATTATGCAGTATGGTAATCTACACAAGAATGATGTAAGAAACGGTCTTTACGACCTCCTTAGATATGTGGAGAAGGAAAATGGATCTATCTAGAGATAGTGACGGTACACTACGGATCCGCATGGGATCGTTAGACCTCGCTGCCTTGTTGAACCCGTATATCACGTGGTCTTCCATAAGATCTGGAGAGCACAAGCTTGTTGACTCCAACAGGGGAAACTACTCCGCTTTTCTTAGACTGGGGCGCCTAGAGTTGCTTGCCTTTTGGTGACAGAGGAAAGATGGCCGAGTGGTCTAAGGCAACCGCTTGCTAAGCGGTCGTACTTTTAGTACCGTGGGTTCGAATCCCACTCTTTCCGCCGATTCTTGAGTCTGATGTCTGTAAATCTAAGATGTGGAACCTTCATCTCCACAATCACACTTAGATACAGGAATACATAGATGAGCCAGAATATCAAAAAGGCCACGGACAGATTCAAGGAAGCTCACGCTGATTTCTTCTCTACAGAGAACTACTCTGTGGGGTATGGGCTGGACCCAAAGCGGTCAGGCCCTAACGGAATCATCGTGTATGCCTTTGATGACGAAGTAGATCGTCAAATAACTCTTGTGTCCGAGGCTAAGAACGCACTTCCAGGCAACTGGGAGGGGGTTCCGGTCTACATCGAGGGAAGGTTCTTCCCTTATAAGAGATGATTTTTGTGCCAAATGCTGTAAAGACTACAACTGTCGCGTGCTGGTTCGATTCCAGTCCACCTCGGAAACGATGTGGTAGCTCAAATGGTAGAGCAATAGTCCAAACGTCTTTATAAATCCTGTTGGCACTTTAGGTCGGTAGTGTAACGGTAGCACAATGGATTCCAAATCCATTAGTTCGGGTTCAAATCCCGCCCGACCTGCCACGCCAGGTAAGCTAATCTAGTGAAAGCGTTTGACTGAAGATCAAAAGAGTTCGGAGCGTAACCGAAACCTGGTGCCATTTGTTATGACACACTTTGTAGGAAATTTGGAAAAAGGAGACTCCTGTGCAGTATCATGCAACGGTTCTACTTTTCTGTGCAGAGTCGTATCTACATTTCCTTTTGACGAGAACCTAAACTCTATGTATGAGTGTGTCACGCCACACGGAAGTGTAATCGTAGCAGGGGCAGTGTGGGTTCGTCGTCTAACTGACGAGGAGACCGACACGCTAAAGAGCTTAGAAGAAAAAGCTACTAGTGAAGGAATAACACCTTATCTTGGTAGGCTGTGATTTGCCTTGGTAACTCAGTGGCAGAGTACCTCCTTGGTAAGGAGGAAGTCGTGGGTTCAATCCCCACCCAAGGCTCCAAAAGATGAGACTCTGGTCCTTCACTTTTGCCGTAGTAGCTGCGATAGGATTCGGATTGGCTGCATTTTATGCGGAAGGTCAGCCTTTGGTAGGTATTAATGTAGGCGCCGGTGTTTTTGCGTTTACCGTGTCTTTGTTATTGAAGGAAGATTGACGTGTCTAACTGCACTCTTTGTTCTAGAGAGTTGCCTCTCACCTTTCATCATCTTATTCCACGAACTCTACACACGAGAAAATGGTTTAAGAAGACCTTCTCTAAAGAACAGCTAGACTCAGGAATTATGGTGTGCCGTGACTGCCACGACGCCATACATCGCTTCATTCCAGAAAAGAATTTGGGGTCAGAGTACAACACCTTGGATAAGTTGTTGGCTCACGAAAAAGTAGCTTCTTTCGTACGTTGGGTGTCGACCAAAGGGGGAAGTCACGCAACTAGTCAGCCTGTTTGGCACAAAAGAGGTTAGTTCTATCCTTATATGAGGAGTATCCCACATCTCTGGAGAGCTTCTGCTACTTGAGTCCTGAAAACCGGGCTCATAACGCCACCTTAGGTCCGTTGTAGTTACGTACTAGCAGAATCCGGGTTCAATTCCTGGGTGTGGGGCCAAAAGTTTTTATCATGATTCGCTTGCTATCTCTACTCCTTTTGTTTTCTTGCGCTCCGGCAATACCTCCAGAGCCCACCTGTAGACCTGTACTTTGCGCTCCGGATCACTACTTTGATTCTCACTTCTGTGCCTGTAAGATTCGACCCGATGCTTCCTCCGAGTGAACTATCAGAGAACCAACGTCTCCTCTCTGAAGAAGTAATTCGCTTGTGCGTAAAGGAACATGGATCTCACCCTGTAGTGGGTTGGGAGGTATCTCTGTGGAGAGCCTCCTTAGGTCAAATTCGAATTGAATCCCTATCCTATCCAGAGATGACTCACCTTCTATCCCTTGCCCAGAAGGCAGGAGGATGGGTCTTTTGGACTTCGGAGGGCCACACCTTTTATCCTGTAAAGGATTGGTTGAATCTTCTCAAGTCTATTGGGGTGTGAAATGGCACGGAGAATCAAAAAGATATGGGTTGTATCTTACAACTCTGACAGTCCGTTTTACGAATATGAAATATACCCTACAAAGAAAGCTGCCCTGGCGGCAGCTAAAGAGTGGGTTATTTCTATTTTGGCTGATAGTAAGAGATATGAGCTGTCCGCAGCAGATACCCTTTCCAAGCTAAAGAAACTGACGGTTCTTCATGGAGATGTGAAAAAAGAAAGTATTCCCCTGGAATCCTGGACGTCCGACTACGAATCCTTCATCGAATCTCAGAAGCTCGAAAGAGAAGAGTTGGACTACAAAAGGTATCTTGACCTTAGGTCTCGATTTGAAGACAGGTTTAGAAAAGAGTCACAGAAGGGTATACTGAACTGTTCCTAACCCATCCTATTTAGGGTGGTATGACCCTTGTAGAAGCTCTCGTATCGCCGCCCTTGGTTTTGGTTAGTATCTACTTATCGCTAAAGATTAGCGGCCTGCGCAAGAGACTTGATTTATGACCCGAGAAGCTAAATTATGGGCAGATGAGTCAGGAACCACCTGGTGGGAAGTTACCCAAGAGGGCGCCGATCCGGTAGGCCTGCAGGGACCTGGTCCGTGCAGGGGATTGCAGTATGTTCCCAGACTGGAGTTTGACTCCAGGTTCACTCTAGTTACTGCGCCTAAGGCAGATAATAATCCATTTTCCAAAATTATGCCTCTCTACAAACCTTCTAAGAAATTAGGTATGAGATGACAGACTATCCCTCGCTTTTGGAGCGTATCTCCTTAGATTCTCTTTGCGACAGCAGAAGACCCAAACCGGGCCGAGCGGTAGAGGTGGCCTGCGCGAACCCTGAAATAAAAGACAAGCTCTCCAGGCTAACCTCTGATGATGTTTCTCGCATACATCTAAGCAGTCTAGCTTTGACTCTCATATCTGCGCATCGCTGATGTTCTACTGCCACATGACTGTGGAATGCCACAGGTGCGCCGCACAAGCGGATATGAAAGTTTTTGTCGGAGAGGTCAGACCACTTCAGCCTGAGGACACGAAACACCATAACTTGACTCTTCCTGCCGGATGGATGTGGAAAGAAAGATATGGATATTTCGTTGACTCAAAGTTTAGGTATACAAATACTATTCCATACTATGACGCGGTATCTATCCTGTGCCCTGAGTGTGTGGAAAAGGACCCTCTTTGATGCAGTTTGACACCTTATACCACAAGGGTTCCTCTGGTGCTCTATACTCCTGGAGAGTATGGACAGAGGGAGCTGACGTGTGCACAGAATATGGTCAAATAGACGGTAAAAAGCAGCTTGCTCGAAAGACAGCTGACGCCAAGAACGTGGACAAGTCCAATGCCACCACACCAGAAGAACAAGCGGTTGCTGAAGCTAAGTCCATGTGGACTCATCGAGTAGAGAGAAAGTATCGTCGTACTATTGATGAAGCCAAAAATGATGAGATATTTCTTCCCATGTTGGCTTCTGAATTCGAGAAGCGAAGAGGTCAGAAGAAGGACGGTCACACCTATCCGTGTGACGTGCAGCCTAAACTGGATGGTTGCGTCTATGGTAGCACAGTCTTGACTACCTCAGATGGACCAAAGACAATCCAAGAAATTGTAGAAGGGAGACTTTCCCTAGAAGTTCTCTCTTACAATGAAAGCAAAGAGGTGTTTGAGTTTAAGAGAGTTGTAGGTTGGTTCAATAACGGGTATGCGGACCACACTCATTGGTTAGACGTAGTTCCTGAATTTGGTAATCACATTAAGTGCACTAGCGATCATAAGTTTCTCACTCCATCTGGATGGAAGGAAGCCCGAGACCTAGACCCTAAATGCGATCTAATACTTTCTTTTGACGACAGTTCGTACTTCAACTCTTTGCTGGCTGGGACCCTCCTGGGTGATTCTATGCTGGTCGTGGAAAAACGTGGGTCTGGGACATCATACAGGTCAAAGTTCGCTCATACAAACAAAGAATTCTTTGAATTCAAGAAGAGCCTTTTAGGGCTCACTGGCTCGTCTGTAACGTACACTTCTGGATTTGGATCCAGAGGGAAGGCGTTCATTTCTTCCGCTCTCACTTCGTCCACATTCCCTATATCTAGGTTTTATCACACAGGTCACTCACCTAATGTTGGAAAACGTAAGGTAGTGTATCACGAAACCTTACGTGAGCTTCTTTCCCCAGAAGCCTTGGCATTGTGGATCGGTGATGATGGTTCCATACAGAATAATAATGGAGACCCAACCACGCCTCGTTTATACTTGCACACTCACTCCTCTTCAGAGGATCAGATCGAGGAATACAGGAAATACTTTAGATCAGAGTGGGATTGTACTCCTTCTGTGTACACAGACAAGGTAGTAGAGGACACCGGTAATGTCCCTGGAAAGTTTCTTTGCTTTAGTACCAAGGACACTCTTTGGATCTTGAACAAGTTAAGAACAAAGCACTGCAAGGGTGTTGAATACAAGTTTTACTTCCCGACTGAAGGGTATGTAAGACCTGTAACAAAAGGACCTGTCTGGCAGCGATTCCATGTGAGGCACGCTAAGTTCATGCCTGTTGCTGCTAAATATGACATCGAGGTTGAAGACAACCACACATATGTGGCGAATGGACATGTTATCCATAATTGTAGGGCTCTTGCTTACTGGGACGGAGAAGACTTGAAGCTCCTTTCCCGAGGAGGGAAGGAGTACAACTGTCCTCACATAATTTCTGTTCTGAAGAACGTCCTCCCTCCGAATCTAGTTTTAGACGGGGAGCTTTACTTGCACGGAGTCGGGTTTCAGACCATTACTTCGTGGGTGAAGAAGTTACAAGCGAACACAAGCAAGATACAATATCATGTGTACGACTGTGTGCTGCTTAATGACCGAAGCGCCAGCTGGGTTGACAGGTATCACCACCTATACGCTTTCTTTAACACATCCTCCCATAGATTAGGGGACGTTGTTCATTTGGTCGAGACTTATGAGGCTCACAACGAAGACGAAATCCTTAGGATCCACAATAAGGTAGTCTCGAAAGGGTACGAGGGAGCCATCGTCAGGATGTACGATGATAGCAAATATCAGTTTGCTTATAGGTCCAAGAGATTACTCAAGGTCAAATCCTTTAATGACTCGGAGTATGAGGTTGTAGGGTATACTACGGGCAAGGGCAAGTTTGCTGACTGTGCTGTATGGATCTGTAAAGCTGGAGATAACACCTTTCAGGTGGTATCCATGGGCTCGATGGAAGAGCGAAAAAGACTTCTGCAAGAAGCCGAATCTTATGTGGGGTGCTTGTTGAAGGTAAAGTACTTCGATCTCACAGATGACGGAATCCCAAGATTTCCTGTTGGAATAGGCTTTAGGATGGAAGAGGATATGTCATGATTAGAATCGATTGGTCTCCAGTTATTCTAAACTCCTCCAGTGTCGATGCTATCCTCTCCTTTGCTTTAGGGTCTTCCATAAAAGTTGCCAGAAAGCAAGCATGGGATCCAAACGTTATTCGTTTATTTCAGAGTCTTTCTAGACTGCCCGCAGATACCGCGAGAAGAAGAGCTAGAGAATGGGCCAAGAGAAACGGATATTTGTGAGTGAGCACAAAGAATTTCTGAAAGAGCTGGCTCTCGTTTGTCTTCCCGCGCTTATCACAAGTTTACCAGAATTGATAAAGGCGCTGAGGGGTTCAGTCAGTGACTCGCCTAAAGAAGAGAACATAGACAAAAATTCCTCTTCAGAGTCCTTCTCTTATTTTATTCGTTCTTGTAGAACAAAGAAGTAATCTACTAAGGATGGTAGTACCACAACCTACCCATGGCTCTTTTGTGTAGAGCCAACGCGATCTTGGTGTACACCTTGTTTATTCTCTTCACTTAGACAACATAACCAGACATTCAAAAGAAACAATCTTGAAACATGAAGCCTGGAGATCGCGTTTTTGTGGACGACAACGGACGTCAACACGAAGCCGTAGTGAGCAGCGAACCTGAGCATGGGTGGGTCGGTTTGCGTGGTATTCCAGGTCGCCCAGGTGTGGTTAGTGTGCCAGTAAAGTCTGTCTCCGTAAGGAAGTCTCTAACTAAGAAGGCGTCCAATGAAGAAGTTTGAATACCTTGTAGAGATCGTAGACATTACGTCAGCAGAGTACGACGAGACAGGAACCTACTACAAGCACGTGTTAAGTGCAGAACTTCTTCAAAAGAGTTTGACTAGTCATGCTGATGACGGGTGGCGTTGTGTAAACGTGATAGTATCTCCCGTTGATCCGGAAGTCGTGACAGTTGTGCTGGAAAGAGAACTTCCAGCAGTCTTAGATAGGACGAACCCTGTGCATACTAGTTGAACCAGAGTCTTCACTTTTTTCTTGACACTCGGTTGAAGACTGCTAGAGTCACCGACTCTGAAAACTAAATAGGTTACGTGGCAAATGCCTGTAAGGGTGTACATCCATTCGGAGGACGAGGACCAGGTGCAACTCCTGGGGCTGCGATTTTTGACGCAGCTTAGTGTAAGAGTAGCACGCGTAAATTCACTCTTGCGATTTCTGTTGCCACATTTTTTTTTCGTGCTGAATGCGAGAAAGACTACAATCCAAACTGGGGATTCGGGTTCGACTCCCGAGGTCTCTCCGGAGATCTAGTCTAATGGAAGGACATCAGTAACTACGTCTTTTTCAATTCTGTCAGCACATATGTTTCGGACGAATGACCGATTGGGACTACATTTGACCGTTAATCAAACGATCTGGGTTCGATTCCCAGGCCCTCCTTAGGGAGGGAGCAAGGTGCTAGTATATGTCTCTTTCACCTTCTGTCGTCCATTTTTGCGGGGTAGTGTAGTAGACGCACGATAGGCTCATAACCTATAGGACCTGGGGCAGCTCCGGCGACCGCAACCAAACGTAGCGAATGCTAGTGTGGGACTACATTTCATTGGAGAAAACTCGTCTCATACATCTTCTGTCGCTACATTTTTTGAGAGGATTAGGCATGGCTACTCTAAGGGATAGAACTAACTCCGTGCTCTTATCTTCTTTTTCTATTCTGTCTAACGATAGAACTTCCCACATGAAATCCGTAGATTCCATCATAGACCTGATGGATGACCTCATGTACGCAGGCGAGTGGGAAGAAGTCAAGTATGTTCTGGCCTCCATATGCACTGACAGGTATCCTCCAACGGTACTTACAGGTGTATTAGCTTTCTCCAAGGCTGCACGGGAGAAGCTAGGAGAGGCCAGAACGGACTTCTTGTCTCGTGCAATGAACTCCCTGCTACACACATGGGGACAAACAGAAGACCGTGTGGCTTACACGGAAAACAGACTCAAGTAAGTTTGCGCATCGTACGGGTGCGTTAGTGTATTAACCCTACTCCTATGGAGGTGTCTCATGGCTAATAAGTCTATTTTTGGTGGTGCTACGGCAGGTAAGAGGCCGAGGGCCGTTCCCCTAGATTCTAAGGGAAAGGTTACTCGAAATGAAGCGGGAGGTCTGGCTTACCCGCTCACAAATCGTGCCGCCCTTGCGCAATATGCCTGCACAGGCACCTTCAGCAACACGTACTACGCTTCTGCTTCGGACCAGTTGACGAAGACTCTGGAGCTGGCATCCAAGGTGGACAACGTCTTCCTTGCCAAGACCGCCATTTACTCCAGGAGGTCTGCCTTCATGAAAGACATGCCTGCCCTTTTGGTGGCTGTTCTTTTTGCTCGTGCCGGCAACAATGATGTGGAGGCCTCCCGCTTGTTTCGTACCGTTTTTCCGATTGTCATTGACAACGCAAAGATGCTCCGAAACTTCGTGCAGGTAGTTCGATCTGGTGTTACGGGGCGGAAGAGCCTCGGCACCATGGGCAAGAGCGTGATCAACAATTGGTTTGACCGCAGAACTGCTGACCAAATCTTTCGTGATTCCGTAGGCAACGATCCTTCTTTGGTGGATGTCATTAAGTTGGCACATCCTAAGTCTGGGTCTGATGCAGCGAAGCATGCCACCTTCAATTACCTTCTGGGTAAAGAAGGTGCAAGAATCGCTTCCACTCTTCCTGACTCTATTCGGGAGTTTGAGGCTTTCAAGGCCAATCCCAAGAAAGCATCTGTACCCAAGGTTCCCTTCCAGTTGCTTACTTCTTTGGACCTGGACACAAAGCAGTGGACCGAGATTGCATTGAACGGTGGCTGGCACTTTGTTCGTATGAATCTAAACACTTTTGCGCGCCATGGTGTGCTAAAGAATGCGGACGTAGTGTCAAAGCTGGCGGACAAGCTTAGGGACGAGAAAGAAATCTCTAGTTCCAGAGTATTCCCGTATCAACTTCTGATGGCGTACAAGGCTACTGAGGCGTCTTCGGATATCCCCATGCCACTGAAACTGGCGCTTCAGGATGCTATGGAGATAGCTACCAAGAATGTTCCTCCGCTCTCTGGGAACGTATGGGTATTTCCTGACGTATCTGGCTCCATGAGCAGCCCAGTGACAGGCCATCGTAAGGGCGCTACTACTGGTGTCCGTTGTATTGATGTTGCTGCGCTTGTTTCAGCATCAATTCTTCGTACGTCACCCACTGCCAACGTGCTTCCTTTTGACACGCGTATGCACGCCGCTTCTCTAAACCCAAGAGATTCGGTTATGACAAATGCGAAGAAGTTGGCCTCATTTGGTGGCGGTGGTACCACTGTATCGCTCTGCTTTGAGCATCTTCAAGGCAAGAAGGCTGATGTTATCATCATTGTATCGGACAACGAATCGTGGCTAGATAGACCCGTCTCTTCTTGGGGTAGGGCTTCCACCGCCTCTGAGGCTGGCTGGCAGCGCATCAAGGCGAAGAACCCTGACTGCAAGCTGGTTTGCATCGACATTCAGCCGTATGCCACGACTCAAGTCGCCGATGAGCGGAACTCCGTTCTCAACATTGGCGGTTTTTCTGACAGCGTGTTTGAGGTAGTCTCTGCTTTCGCCCAGGGGTCAGACTCCAGCTTTTGGGTTGAGAGAATAGAGTCCATGCAAGTGGACTGAGCTAGAAAGGGCCCGCAATTTGCGGGCCCTTTCTGTTTAAGCAGCACAGGAGGAAGTATGGATTGGAAAAACGTACTATCGTCGCACAACGAGATATCTGTACGAGGAAACATAGAGCAGGCAGACTATCTTGTAGATCGTCTTTCCTTCGAGATAAGGAGGGACGTGGCTGAACATGTCCCTCCCCTTGTGGCAGAGATGCTTTCTAGGTGGATGTGTGACTCACTTAAGGTGACAAAACCTACAGTTCAACTTGTGATGAACCATCCATTGTTAGTCAAATTTCATCCTGCTGACGTAGTACACGTTCTCAATAAAGAACTGTCTAAGTATATTTCCACACGTCTAGTTTTGGATAATTTTGGTGAAATCCGTGGCGTAGAGATAAGGTTGTCGTGATTCCGACTCAATCAGGTTTACGCAAGCGTGTGGGCGCGTCTCTTGACGCCCTCAAGTCAGCGGCAGATACGCAACGTGCTCTTCTTCGTGACGAATTAGGTCGTCGAGAAGACATGTATGGGTGCGACCTAGAGGAGATACGCCGTCTATGGGCTGTGCTGGAAGGTATCCGTCTAGCTCGCAGGGCGTTGATTCGTGTGACGCGAAGAGTAGATGAATTTCCCTCCGCAAAGGTAACGTTGCTGGGACTCTCCAACGATCCCTCAGAGGCGGACCGCCTAGACTCTCCTTCCTTCTACCTAGGAAGGCTTGCCTCACATGCAAATGACGTGCGTATCCTTCTTTCGTTGTTTGATGACGAGGGTCCTATTTGATGTTGTTTTCCAAATTGAAGTGGTTTTGTAACTGCTGCGGTAAGGAGATGAACACCTTGCCTAGTGCTGCCATAGGATCTAAATTTAGGACTTGTTCCTTGGATTGTAATCGCGAGATAGAATGGCGGTACACTCTAGCCATCCTTGGCGAGGAATATACACCTGACCCTAACCCAGTTGGTAAAAGGGAGAAGAACACATGAGATTGTGGGAAGCAATCCTCGTCACTTTCGTTGAAACTCTTCCCCTTCTGTTCTTTGTGTTCACTCTTTTCGTCCTGAAAGGAGTGCACTTCATGATAAGAACGATAGTTCTGGACATCTACAGGATGAAAATAGAGTCAGGAGAAGAGCCCAGTGAGATGCTTTCCTTCTTCTATTCTCGGTTCAGCAAAGAGAAGAAGAAAGAAGAGTACGACCTATGATCGATATGTCCATGGAGGTCGTACCTCTTGTGGCTGTGTACCTGATTTTGGAATCAGAGGCAGTAGCTGCTCTCGACAACAAGCTAAAGCATGCGGCCCTGTCTCATGCCAGAGATTTGGTTTGGCCTCTTCTCACTCCAACTGAACGTTCCGTACTGGTGTCACGGTCCCAGCCTGTATATCCAAGATGAAATCATTATCTCACGCTGAAGTGGTTCATCGTGCAGTTAGGTGGCTTAGAGGCCAAAACAAGTGTTCTACGGTCTATGCCGAAATGACCACTTCCCACAGCGAAGTTCCTGATGTCATTGGTTGGCACAATGGGATCTCTCATGCCGTAGAGTGTAAGATATCAAGGAAGGATTTTCAGAAGGAATTACGCACCAAGGCAGCCGCTATACACAACTGGTGCGGAGTAGGCAGATACAGATGGTACCTAACTCCCAAAGATCTGATACTTCCACATGAAGTTCCTGACTGGTGTGGTCTTGCCTATATCTGTGGGGGAGTAGTCCGTATCGAGAAAGAGGCGCCATGTCGCTCTGAGTGCGATCTTCAAGGCGAAGTACAGATGTTACTTAGTGCCATCAAAAGACTTGAAGGAGGCTTTTCCTTCGACAGAAAAACTGCTCGATGGGAATCCTATAAGAAGAACAGGAAAAGAACATGACACAGCCTGAACTCGTTCGCGAATCTAGATTTACCTTGGCTAATGACTCTGATGACCTGTGGTTTTCGTTGAAGATCTTTCACAACGGCGACGAAACTCCGGACGGTAAAAAGGATCCAAAGGGGTTGTTTTGGAATCAGGAGCTTGTCCTTGTTTCCAATAGCGGAAATAGCACGACCCTGACTCTTACTACCCTGCCCCTAACACCCCAGAGGCTCAGGGAACTTGCTGACCACATAGAAAGAGAATTTGGCCGCGCTACTGTTTCCATTCTTTCTAAATCTGGATTTACCCTGCCAAACAAGGATTTCTCCATCAGGGAAGGAGATAATGTTATGGTGTGGGTAGGTGGCGCTCATCTTGAGGTGTTTAAGCTGCTGTCTGTCGATGAAAACTCGGATACTGCGACTGCTCTCAGCCCCTCTGGGCAAAAGATGAATGTGTTGATTTCTGACATCGAAGGTGTCACCTCGGCTCCTGTACAGTTCGTCTCGGTGAGTCCTTGATACCTTTCTATTTTCCTCTTGAGTTCGTAGACGAGAAGAACAAGCTGGGCTTGTTCAGACACGGAACAGACTTCGGAAATGGAAAGTCAGACCTGGAGATGTTTCAGCGTGATGAGTTCTACGAACTCTACGTAAACCAAAAGGCAAAGAGAAACTTCTTTCAGTATAGTCCGGACCATCTTGGTCTCCTTCGTGATGCTTGCTTGTACATGAAGAGGGTTGGGAGGCTCGACCTTCCAGACCTTCCTATACCTAGAGAGGTACCTTCATTCTTCGCTTCTCTCGCGTCCACTGTGCAGGAAGACATTGTCGTTCTTTCTGCTGGTCACGAGTATAGCGGAAAGATCGTTGCGCTCAGTGTCAATTTTCCTAGTGGGTGGCGGCCCGAACATCTCCTTGGAAAAACGTTCTCTGAAATCCACAAGCCCATTCCTGGATTTCCTATGGGAACGTCTTCTTCCCTTGTTAAGGCCATGGTGACCCGTGGGCCCTACGTTAGGTTTGTGTGGACTGTCACTTCAGAGGATGCTCTCAGTCAGCATCCAGACACCAGGACCGTAAGGTTTTCTTCTCTGGAGGATTCCTACCTACGTGTAGAGAGACAGTCAACCTTTCCTCTTCCAGACAGCGATGGTAGTATATTCCTGATACGTGTGTACGTCTATCCTGTAAAGGAATTGTCAGAAGAAAGAAGGAACATTTTGAGGGAAGCTCTATTGAACATGTCTTCCGATATGGTAGAATACAAGGGATTGTCCGAGCTTGTATCTTTGCTCGGGTGAGTCTCATGCCGAGGTGGCGAAATTGGCAGACGCGCTTCTTTTAGGGGGAAGTGTCATTTATGGCGTGCAGGTTCGATCCCTGTCCTCGGTACCGCTGCATTAGAAAGGATTAGTATGACCCCTGAAGCTTTTTGTTACTGGCTGCAAGGATTCTTTGAGCTGTCTGACGTAGAGACCTTGTCTCCCAAGCAGGTCGAAGCGGTAAAGAACCATCTAAACTTGGTTTTCGAACACGTTATAGACCCCTCCTACACAAGCCACCTGTCGAAGGAAGACGCAGGAAAGGTCCAGGCTCACTTGAACGAAGTGCATAAACCCACTGGCGCATCGAACAAGCTTACTGGTGTGTCGCACAAGCCTGTTTCGTACCGTTGTTGATGGAAGACGTGCATACATGGTTGGATGAGTTGCAGGAAGTGCACTTACACAGGTCTAGTCATGATATTCTAGACTTCATGTTCGAGCACATAGATGACTTGCTTTGTGCTGGAGAGTTCGACAAGGTAGGGGAGCTATTAGACGCTGTAGACATGTCCAAGTTGGACGTTCTTCTGGTGATAGGCTTCTTGTCCATCACGCTGCGTGCGGCTCCTGTGCTTCCTACTCGTCCATCTTTTGTTGCACGGGCAACTGAGCGTATCAGAGAGCTGGACCCCGAACGAATGAAAAGTCTTCTCATTGGATTGGATTGAGTATGCCCAAGAAACCAAAATCCGTTACGGCTAGCTTTGTGGAGAGTCCCTCCTCCTCTATCTCCAAGGTACAACGACCTACTGTAGTGAAAGCTACACTTTCTTTCGAGGGAGTAGTGACAGAGGGGTGTGAGGATGCTGTAATGGCTTTCCTAGGGGATCACCTGCGCCGTTATCCCCTACAAGTAAAAGATGCAGAAGGAAATGTGATCTCCCTTTCCTACAAGGGAGGCGCTAAATTTAGAGTTGAATTCGACAGGCTCGGGATATCCTCTTCTGTATAACTCCTATGGGGTCGTGGCGGAACTGGCAGACGCAGTGGTTTCAAACTCCACCGGGCGACCGTGAGGGTTCGACTCCCTCCGACCCTACCAAAGACACTCTATGTGGGTAACATGTTACACTGACGCCTCTTGGAATCCATCCAAATCCGAGGGAGCAGTAGCCTATTGGCTAAGATCTGACCAAGGTAGAATCGTTGATTCTACGGCTTGTCCTCCGCAGGTCACTTGTAACAATACTGCAGAAATGTGCGCTATTCTTTTGGGTGTGAGAAGAGCGCTGAGAGAGTGGCGAGAAACTGAAGGAATATGCGTAAATACTGACTCTCAGGTAGCCATCACCTACTTGAAGTATGGTGCGGACACTTCTTCTTTGAGAAGAGAAGACTGGTTTGTGTGGCGACGTTGGTTACACAACATCTTGGATAAGAGAAACTGTAGGGTGCGTTTCAAGCACGTAAAAGCGCACCAGGCTCCAAGTAACGTGCGTCACTACCTTAACAACCAGGTAGATTCCATATCACGGGCGGTTCTAAATGCGCAAAAAGTCTGACATCAGTTACCCCTCTTCTCACTATAAAAGGTGGGAGAAAGAGGCTAACTTCTACGTGTATCTTTCTGACCTTCTGGGAGAAGATATTGTTTTAGACCCGAAGGCGCCCGTCTTCGCAGAAGACCAGGCTGTAAGGTTTCTTCTTGGAGATGCGGCTGATCAGGTACACTCCTGGGTAAATAAAAATATCGAGGATATCAGGGATACACTTCCTTCAAACATAGAAGATCTAACTTGGAACCTCCTAAGTTACACTGAGGGATACGAACCTGAGTATATTGCCGTAACGTTAAGGGCTTCTGGTTTCCTAAAGAAAACAGACCTAGAAATTCTTCGTTATGAAGAATCTCAAGCAAAGAAAAAGGCTGCTCGCAAGGTTCAGATTTCTAAGAAAGAAATGAAAGAAAGAGAACAACTAGCGAGGCTCAAGAAGAAATATGAAACACAGCTATAGGAAACGTTCTTTCTCAATTCCCTCTTACGCAGACACTTACGTTCCTAAAGAGGATAGCTCTGGGGCTTTTCTTCGTGGGTGGATAGAAGCAGACCTAGACTTCTGCGAAAATATCCCTTTCTGTGGTATAGGAGGATTAGACCAGCGAGGCGACCCCATGGTTCCATCCTACATTCCTCTAGAACAGGAAGAGGAGTGGCTACTTGGCTACTTTGGTCAAGTGTACTATCGTCTTGGTTCCGACTGGGAGACAGTCAATTTTAGTTGGTCCCCTGCCATTGATCTGAAGTGAGAACTCATGTACATCACAAACACCGACTTCTATCAGCTGGCAATGGTCTACTCCCATTGGAGGAGTGGTCGACACAAGGTGTTGGCGACAGCAGAGGCATACTTCCGCAGGGTTCCAACGGATTTGTCAACAAATGACATTATCATGTCTGGAGCGTATAGGATAGCAGAGCTGGTACACACCTCTTCCTTTCTAGATTCCGTCTCCCTTATTACTAAAGATCTTTTGGAATCTTTCATTCCTCACGGCCACGTTGACGACTTTCACGCCTGGCTTCATAATGATTTTGTACAATCGTTTAAACGTGTCAGCATAGTGTGTGCTCCTGATGGAGAGCGCATTTATTACGATCACCCCGTAGTACAAGTCTGTGGCCCCATATGCTGGGTCCATCTCCTGGAGACACAGATACTCAGTATCTTGAACTCTTCTGTCCGTACAGCATCACTTGCTCACAAGATTCGACGAGTGACTCCTTCTCGAATATCTCTTTTCGAGTTTGGTACTCGTCGAATTCATGAGGCTCAGGCAGTTCATGTGGCAGTGGACTCGATTGTTGGCGGATTTGACGCCACCTCTAATTTAGAGGCAGGCCGAGTCTACGGCACGCCTGTTCGAGGCACTATGGCCCATTCATATGTCATGTCCTATGGTTTGGGTGGGGAGCTATCTGCGTTCAAGGATTTTCTTAGGTCCTATCCCGAAACCAACTCCCTTCTCATTGACACTTACGATGTGAGGAAGGGTATACTTAATGCCATTCGTGCATCATTCGAGACACACATACCGCTCAATGCAGTCCGTCTTGATTCGGGGGAAATTAAGTCTCTGGTTCCGTTCATTAGAACTACCTTGGACGGTATGGGATTCAGCGGGACCAAGATAGTAGTATCTGGAGATTTCTGCGAGGAGAAGATTTCTTCTCTGGGCCAATTCATACCTATAGACGGTATCGGAATAGGTTCCAGAATTAGTGATCCAGGGTTCTCGATGGGCTTCGTCTATAAGCTAGTGGCCGCGGAAGGAAAGCCTGTCATAAAGATGGCTGGAAACAAGACTAGCCTTCCTGGAGCCAAGATTTGGACCAAGCTCGGATCCTGCTCGTATTTATATGATACAACAGCAGACACTGCCACCCTTTCAGAAAGAACAGTCGGGGAGTCCGTTCTCGTCGACTCCGCCCGCATCTTCTTTCCTCGTTTGAAGATGGAGGACGTACGGTCACGTATCTCAGCTCCTCCTTGTGTGTCTTTTTCTCGTTCTTCTGTGTCAGAGTGCTATCATAACACCTTAGAGGCGCATAAGAATGTCATGCCTACTCAGGTTCCTTGGATGGTTAAGGAAGGGTCTTGATCATGGACATTGATTCTTTGATTGAAATGCTTGACGCTAGAGTAGACATCATCAATGAAAGCCTGGTTAGCTCAAGTCTGGACCTGACTCGGGAGACAGCTCTTCTGTCAGAGTTTATTTCTCGTCACCCAAAATCTAACTTTTCTGATGCCATACTGGACCTGAAAAAAATACAACGTAAAATGCTAGATCTTTACACGGAAAGAGCCGCCGAACTATCCCTTCGTTGTGCCTTGATTCGCATTAAAAACAAAGACCAGGATGAAGACTCGGATTCTCCTGATTTTGAAGAATTCGAAACAAGATTTGGCACACTTCACCCAGGCGGAGGGGCTGTGACTTTAGGAGGAACTCCTGTTATCTTAGACGACGAACCCGTGGAAGATTGAGTTTAGGGGGCGTGGCGGAATGGAAGACGCTACGGACTTAAAATCCCGAGGACCATTGGTCTGTGAGGGTTCGACTCCCTCCGCCCCTACCAAAGAATCGCAACAACATGCGCACAGACTCCGATAAGAAATCTGAATACGTATCTAAGATTCTTTCTTATTTGGGAGAAGGATATCCTTCTCCAATAGGAACTAAAATCAGGGACATAGTGGAACACGAGGTAGAGCATCGGCTCAAGATGGGGTCAGTCGATGTCGTTAGAGACTCCATTAATGCCCTAAGTGGAGATTGGTCTAGAGTTATGTCAGACCTTTCCAAAGCTATGGCCAAGGAGCCATCCAGCACTAGCCACGTTGCACGCCGCATCGACGACTCGACCGAGGACGAGAGACTGGTGGCTTCGATGCACTCCTTCTCTAAGCCCAAGGAACAGCGACTTGCCGAGTTCGAGGCCTACTTGGCTGAGGCGGACGAGGATGAACCGGTCGTCTTGGTATCCGCTCGACCGGTCGAGGCGGTGGTTCCCCCGCGTATAGGTGTGGTCGCCCGTGCGGCGCGTCGCCTGGCTGCGATGGTTCGAGACCTCAAAGGCTGAAGACCTCTGCGCACGTGTTCACTCTCGATGTACCCTTCTCCTTCTTCTTCAAAGGAACTATTTCATACTTATCTATAGGTAGGCTATGCGACAAGCATTCCATGCTGTTATTTACCCTATCACAATCCTAGTACGGATTGTGGATAAGGCGTACTTTTCTTATTTGAAGGTCCGCCCCAGACGTAATAATGGACCTGCAGCATGACAGGGCAACCCACATCAGTTCCCTCGTGTCCTGCCTGTGGGTTCAGCTCAATCTACACTGACGGGCATGGCCCCTGTTCTGTGTCATGTGCTCTTAAGTTGACACAGAATGTGTATAGTTCTTGTTCTGTGTCTTTGGACAAGGCATTAGACCTAGTCCATAAAGAGGCCTTAGCAAGGGGTCTCCCCTACCAGCCTCATTTCAGAGACATTAAGGAAGAGCAGTATCGTTACATTCTGGTTTCTGCGAAAAAGACTTCTACGTACTGGAGGTTGGACAGGGATATCCTGTCTTGCGGACTTAACGTAGAGTACACGTGGGTTACACTTCCTCTTGGCAGAGGACGTCTATACCGTGTTGCTCCTTCTTTGCTTTCCTGCCTTCCAGAATCTATGCAGGACTACAAGCTGAAGAATATGTCATTACATCAGCTCGTTTCAATGGCCAGGCTAGACATGTATTGGCACTTTCTTCCTGCTAAATAGGCTTTATCCATGTTATATACCTGGTATGGATACGCTACGTATCAAGCCATCCCGCATCCGTAGGATGAGGGAAATTGACAACCTCAATAAAGAAGCGAAGGAGGTCTTCGATGAACTCAAAGAACACCGCAGAGAACGTCAGCGCCTGGCGAGAAAAGCCAGAAAGATGGCTAACAAGGTGCAGAAGTATTATCCTGACCTTCGAATCCTGGAAGATTCCTCTGAACTAAGTCTTCATTCTCAGATGGAGGACATAGCCCGATCTCTTCATCTTTCAAACGACCCTGACGAAGAAGACCCCATGAACGAGGCCACCTCTTTGTTCGAGAAACTGTTTGACTTCTTTCGCCGACTTAGCTATGTTCCTTGGGCTTGACTTATCTCTTTCTTGAAAAGACCCCTGACATCAGGGGTCTTTTCCGTTGGGTGTATTCCATGCTATTACTTTTATTTTTTGTGCTCCTCATGGCTCTTCTCTACATGAAGAAAACTGGCTACATTTCCCTAAATAGAAAGGATTGACAAATGAAGCTCGTAGATGTTCGTTGCCTATCCTGTGGGCATATTCAAGAAGATTTCCTTCCTGCTTATGGAGATCCCGAGTGGGAAGTTTGTGAAGCATGCGGATCCTCCTCAATGGAGGAAGTTCGAGGAGAAATTGTTCCCTCTTCTTCCTCCAAGGCTCCAAATTCTGGGGCCGGTCCTTGGGGCTGACCTGTAAAGGAACGAAAATGACTCAGCACGACCTTCCCTACTTATCCCTTCTTTCCTCCATACTAGAGAATGGAGTTCGTAAAGAAAATAGAACAGGCGTAGACACCATCGGCCTACTCGGATACCAGATGAGGTTCGACCTTACTGCTGGTTTTCCTTTATTGACGAGTAAGAAGCTACCCCTGCGCTGGATCTTTGAGGAGCTTCGATGGTTCCTCAGCGGCTCAGTAGATGTGCGAGATCTCCAAGCTGCTGGAGTAGACATTTGGGATGAGTGGGCGACAGAAGCCCACAATAAGAAACATGGTCGTGAGTGGTGGAACATGGGTCCAATTTACTCCCATCAGTGGAGGAACTTCGGAGCCACACCCATTCTTAATACTTATGGAGACCCTGACACAAATATCACTGTGCTTGACGAACGCAATCAACGTAAGTGTGTTGGTTATGCGTCAAATGGATTTGACCAGATTGCCTGGCTCTCGGGTCAGTTCTACGCCAAGAGCAACAGCCGACGTTTGATTTTGACAGGATGGAACCCCGCAGAAGCTGACTTGGTAGCCCTGCCTCCCTGTCATACCTTCAGCCAATGGACCGTCCAAGATGACAAACTTCACTGTCATCTTTTCCAACGTAGTGCTGACGTATTTCTTGGAGTGCCTTTTAACATTGCAAGTTACTCTCTGCTAACTCACATGTTTGCAAAGGCCTGCGGTCTGCAAGTTGGTTCGTTTGTTCATACGCTTCACGATGTCCACATCTACGAAAATCATGTGGATCAAGTTAAGGAACAGCTTTCACGAACTCCTCCTGCATCTCCACAGATAGTTCTATCCGATGATGTAGCCTCTCTTCACGTGTGGGATGTAAAGTGGGAGCACATCAGTCTTGTTGGGTATAATCCGCTGGCTAAGCTGTCTGCTGACGTTGCAGTATGAATCTCACCATAGACTACTTGAAATCTTGCAGCAAGATTCACTTCTTTGGCTTGGGGTTTATACAGGTCAAGTTGAATGACTCTGTTCGTTATCACTTCTACTGTCCGGATCTTCCTCAATTCACAGACAGTCCTCACGACCATAGATATTGGTTTGTGTCTACTGTTTTACGTGGTTCTCTACGCAACAAGATATGGGAGATAGACCCTTCTGAGGGCGGTCGTCCTAAGATTCAACGTTACGATTCATGTGGGTCAGGCGAGGCTCCTCCTAGGCTCACATGTGAAGTGCAGGCCAAGGTACGCACAGAGTTTGTTGTACAGGAAGGGTCTCAATACTTTATTCCTGCCGATGTGTTTCATCAGGTTATGGCGGTTTCCTTACCCTGTATCACTATGATACAAAGAGGGCCCAAAGAGAAAAAGTTCGCCCGCATCCTTGAAGACTTTGATACGGTTCCTGTGTGTCCATTCTCTAAGGTATTAGAGGAGCATATTTTGTGGGATCACGTCAGGTCCTGTCTGTAACCACTCAAGAGGTATTTAGTATGAAGAAGAAAGCGCACGAATTAGAAGATGAACTCGATGGTGTCCTTGGTGAAGTGGACGATGACGAGATTGACGACGAAATCGAGGACGAAGATGATGAGGAGGACACTCCTCCTGCTCGTCCAGCCTCGCCTGTAGCCAGACCAGTTCGTCCCGTATCGTCCGCTCCAGCTCCTGCGCCTTCCCTGGGTGAGGAGGAAGAAGTGTCTGCTGCTGAGTTTGACGCTGCAGCTAAGAAGCGAAGGGATCAGCAGGTGGTGAAGGATTACCTTCAGCGCAAGAAGGATGAGGAGACAATCTCTGTGGACGAGATAACGGAGCTTCTCATCTCTGGCGATCAGGATAAGATTCTAAACGAGCTGTACCACTACTGTACAGACAATTCTGGAATCAAGAGAGCAAAGCAACTTCTTCGCGAAGGAAAGGCTCGTGCCACTGCTCGCATTGCCAGAATCTCTGGTGTAGTGGGCGTTATGTTGGATGAGCTGAAGTCAGAGAACGAAGGAAAAGATTGACTATGGCTTTTCTGGAGGGAGACTTGGTTTTGGACGCTGGCCGAAAGAACTTTGAAGATGCCGTATGCATCTGTGTCGGTGACAGCTACGCATGGAACAAAGGTCATACAAAAGTAGACTTGTACGCATTGTTTTCTCCTGACGGAAATGTACTTAGTAGCGGGATCGTGCAGCGAAGAAGGACCCGCAGTTCGTCTACCCTAAAACCTTTTAGTATGGACTCGCTGAAAAGTAAGTCAGTTCCATCTCCTCTTCCTCCCTCTGCTTTTCATTCTCCGGCGCAGATAAAAAGGTCCTTCTTCAGAGAAAACCCCGAACTGGTTCTCAGCTACGTGGAGATGGTGGGGGTGGTTGTCATAGTAGACGATAACGGACAGACACGGATGACTCTTTCTTTCCCTACTGCGGATTGACCATGTGGTTAGACCTAGAGTCCTTTGTTTCTTCCTACCAGGGGCCTAAGCTTCGTCTGTTGTTCACAGGAGCTGGAGCATGGGCCTCTGGTCTTTTAGGCGTTCCTGGCGCGTCTTCTGTCGTGGACAGCTTGCACATACCCTATTCCTACGATGCTGTTCGTTCCTTGCTAGAAAAGTGGCACCCCAACGCAGATACAGTCTTGGAGAATAGTGGAGCCGTATCAGCAGAAATGGCCACCGCTTTGCACTTGTGCAATTGTCATGACTTGGGATCGCTGGTTCCTGTTACTGTTACAGCTGCCATAACTACTTCAAGGTATCGAAAGGGAGACAACCACGCCTATATTGTGGTGGGTCATCCTTCTTCCTTTGATGTCTACCACTTAATCCTAGACAAGCTTTCCGAGCAAGAGCACGTCCAGCCCATGATAACTACAAAGAGATACGTACAAGATAGAGTAATTGGAGAAGTAGCTCTTTCCTTAGCGTGCTCTCTTTCCCACCCACTTTTATCCGAACTCATGGAAGGAGGTTACCTTGTCAGACTTTCCTAAAATGTACCAAGAAGGAAGACTGGGGCCTATATCTCCACGATATAGACTTGGGGAGATGCACGTTCTTTCTGGGTCTTTTAACCCTCTGCATGATGCCCACCGTTGGATGTACGAATCCATTGACGAGGACAACTTCGTTGTTCAGAACTACGGTAGAGAGGGATATGCTGTTGCTGCCACTACCTCAGATAAGTTCTTCGAGATTTCTGTGAGAAGAGTGGGGAAAGAGGATCTAGATTCCTCTGAGCTGTTAAAAAGACTGACTCAATTCAACGGGTACTCTAAGGTCCTGGTCACTGATAGTCCTCTTTTCTCTGATAAATACGAATATCTTCGACCACATGCAGAGAAGGTCATTTTCCACATAGGGTACGATACGTACGCTAGACTTGTTGCCATGAGTAGCCTGCAGGAAGTCGGGGAATTAGGTTGTTTATTCTGTGTTTGGCCACGAGAAGGTCAGTCCTTTACCAAAGGACCTAAAAACTGCTATCCTTCTCCCCTTGAGCTTCCTGCTCATTTGTATGGCATGAGTAGTACAAAAATACGAGCCTCTAGAGGGGAGTGAACCCTGGTCATATTAGAATAGAAGGAGGTCGCCATGCGACAACTAATTCTATTCTTGACTGTTTTCTACAGCTCCTTCGGAGCGGCCCAAACCATTGATCCCTCTGTTGTGGCAGAGGCTCGGGCGTACTTCATTCGTGGTCAGTCTGCTTACGCTGAAGAGCGTTGGGAGGACTGTGCCCGTAATTTTGAACACAGCTTCAGAGCTGTATTCGCTCCGGAGCTTCTCTACAACATTGGTCTGTGCTACGAGAAGGCATCCAATTTGTCTTCTGACGAGGACGCTCTTCCTTTGATGGAGAGGGCTGTCGCTGCCTACACCAGATACCTGAGAGAACTTCCTGAAGCACAGGATGCGGTTCAGGTTCGAGTTTCCCTAGAGGACCTTCGTCTGATGATCTCGCGAGTGAGAAATCAGCAGGAGGCGGAAACACAAGAGGATCCTCCTCCTCTTTCTGAGGAAATCGAAGCGGAGGATTCTCCTCCATACGTCGAAAGCTACCTAGAGCTTCCCGCTCTAGTCGTGTCCGCACCACGCCCTAGCTTTGGATATAAGTTGACCGTTTCTGGTGCTTCTCTTACTGTAGCCTCTTTTGTGGCAGCCCTTGCCACCGGATTGCGCTCCAGGGGTATGTTCCGTGATCTTGCGTCTTCTTGCGGCCAAACTTCTGAGGGTTGTAGCTCTGAGGATATTTCCAGGGTTGCTCGACTTAGGCGTACCTCCAGCATTTTCTACGCAGTATCCGGTGCCTTCATGGCGGCTACGGGCGTAGGATTTGGTCTGGAGTTCAATCGAGAGTCGCGAGAGGTGGGAGCCTTCGTCAATCTGGCTCGGTCTTTTTGACATCCTCTGGCGCTACGAATTCTTCTACAAGAGCCGGAGCGCCAGAAAGCCGGATTCCCCACGCAAGGTGAGCGTCACACACCTTGAAGGAGTCTCCGGACTTGGATGCTTTTAGTTTCCACGACACGCTCATAGAGCACGGAGATCCGTCTTCTTCCTTAAAGAAGCACAGGTCTACCGTTTTCATTCTTCTATGGGGTCTGCGTGCGGGTTTGAGTACAGGCTTTGTCATTTAGGATTTACTCCCTATGTCAGTAGATAACGAGAAGTCTAACATTCGTCACATGGTCAACTCGTTTCGAGGGTGGCCATTCTACAGCTCTGTCTTCAACCCGCTAACTGGACTTATTGTGAGAGAGGTGGAGGAGGTAGACCCTCACGACAGTAGGGGTTACGGCCTGGCGTCTGTCTACTCCAAAACACAGGACCGTAAAGAGTGGGACGCAATAAGAGATGAGTGGAACCTCAAATACGGAACCACTTTAAAGTACGACGATCGTGAGTTTCATCGGGTCTCTTACCTTCGCTCTGACCGAGCGTTTTCTCCAGTTCCTGAGACAATTGATATCAAGGTAAGTGACTGGTGCTCACATGGGTGTAAATACTGCTACATGGACTCCACAAAAAAGGGAGAGCACGCACCTAAGGATTTGCTAGTCAAGATCTTCGAGGGGTTGGATTATCCTCCGTACCAAATCGCTTTTGGTGGAGGCGAGCCAACAGCACACCCTGATTTCCCCTGGTTTCTCAAGTACACACGGGAACAGGGAACTGTTCCAAACTACACCACTGCGGGATTTATCTTCCGAGAGGATGTCATTGACGCCACCAATAAGTATTGCGGTGGGGTGGCTCTTACTTACCACGCCTTTAAAGGCCCTGATTATTTCAAGGAAATTCATGATAAGTGGCGGAAAGCGTTGGCTCCCCGTGTGCAGCTCAACGTGCACGTTCTTTTTGATGACGATGTAGCTAAGTCCATTTGCGACCTTATTCGAGTAGGCCTTCGGGATTTAAACATCGTACTTCTTGCTTACTACCCTGAGGTAGGTAGATCGTCTGTGCAGGGGTCTCCTTCAAAGAAGACTTACGCGGAAGAATTTCCTGCCGTACTGAACGATATGACCAAAGCAAGATACCGTATAGCCTTCTCTGAGGGGCTCCTTCCTTACTTCTTGAGCCACGAGTTTCCAGAGGTGGACGTGAGATTTGCTTCCCAGCAGGAAGGCTTATTTTCGTGTTACGTGGATGACCATGGAAGAGTTTCCCATTCGTCTTTCTCTCCTCCAACAGAGGAAGACCCCTCCATCTACACAACTCGATTTCAAGAGTTGTGGGAAAAACTTCCCTCAACTCCTTACTATAGAACTGCTCCTTCTGTATGCGGAGAATGTAAACACGAACTTCAGTGTAACGTTCCTCATCCAATTCACTTCATGTCGTGCGCTTATGCTAAGCATAACTCGGGCCACTTAGGGAAACTACGACTTCCCTTAGCCTGAACCCTGTACATACTGTAGGTCAGGAGAACTACGATGATTCGATCCTTTTCTAATCTAGACGATCTCTTCTCTGCGATGGATGCTGATCGTGGTCATGCAGATTTGAAGGTTGAGCCCTGGCAAGAAAACCTAAAGCCCGGAGATTTTTTTCTTCGGATCGTAGATGGCGTGTACATCTATGGAGAGGTTCTGGACCCTGCTCTTCCTACCTGGGAGAATGCTTCTGAGGAAGACCTGGAAGAGTTGAGAGAATCGGCGGAGCTGTATAAAGAAGACCACATGAAGCACTTCAGGTTTTGTCGTTGCTTCTCCCGGTACTGTCCAGAGGGCGAGCTGGGAGACGTTCATGTGAGTACTGTCTCCTTGTTTCTGCACTCCGATGACTTTGCTGCAGCCAAGGAAAGTAATTGGTTGTTGTGAGGCACGAAGTGCAGAAGCAGTCGGCGGACGCCCCCACTACTCTTGAAGGCAAGAAAATGGGCCAATCCATCATTTCCAAGCGGGTCGTTAAAATCTTAGCGTCTGTGTTCGGCGGAGGAGTGCTCCTCTTCTTCGCTATGGGCTTGTGGAGGCTTATTCCGTCGTGTGGGGCCTCTTTTGAGAGATCCCGTCGAGCTGAGGTACAAGACGCCGTTGAGGAGTGTGTTGAGGCGTGCGTTGCTCGCAACGGGAAACCTTCGTTCGACCCTATCGCTAAGTACGTCTCAGAGGTTAACTGCCTGTGTGAGATGTTCTGATCAGACGACAGAGACGTAGACTAGGTTCATTGTGAACGACGTCTGATAACTGTAAAGAGATTTAACTTGGCCTACACCATATCTCCTGGATTTTCGTTTGAACTCCCGATCTTTTCACACGGTGAAATCAAGGGGTCCATACTATTGAAGGAGTCCAACGGGCTGTTGTCAGTTGTGGCTACTGTGAAGGAGGATATCTGTCGAGTTGTAGAAAGAGACGGAACAACATCCGTTTGCTTGAAGCTTTCTGCCTATGAGACAAAGCAACTGGCTGCCAGTTTAGACAGTTCCATTGGAAAGATTCTTACCCCAGGTGAACAGCTCGCTGCACTTTTAGACGCTCACCCAAACGATCTAAATCATGTGGCTACTTTGTTGGGCTTGAAGCCTCGTGTAGTTAGCAGAGGGGAAGACATCAATGGCAGTTACTGACAAACTTTCTCAGGAGCAGTTGGATAAGTTGCTTCTTGCGGTCGAGAAGTGGCGCGAGTGGGCAGGCGCGGAGGGTGGTTGTCCGCATCACACCGACTATGCTGCTTACTGTCGTGCCTGCGAGTGGGATGAAAACGTAAATGAGGCGTTGTGGTGGGCCTCTGCTCCACTTGAGAAGCCATCCACGGTAGCATCCACGGTAGCAGGAGACCACAATGGGATGTGACATTCATTGCCACGTTGAAGTTCGTACTGAAGATGGATGGCAGCATGTGTGGCCTCCACTCGTAGCGGAGACGGAGGACGTTGAAGCCTGTCCTGAGGAGTACGTCAATTTTCCTGGGACAATAGTCTCTTCTTACGAGGAGTACCAAAAGGTAGCCGCTCCCTGGGACCACCCTCTACGGATTCGCCGTAACTACAACTTGTTCGCTATCTTTGCTGATGTTAGAAATGGCATCGGGTTTGCTGGGACCAAGACTGGCGAAGGGTTCAACATCATTGCTGAACCGCGTGGTATTCCTGATGATGCTAGTATAGAGACGGCGTGGGACATACAGTACTGGGAGGGGGACGCCCACAGCCATTCTTGGCTTACCCTCAAGGACCTTCTAGACTTCGACTGGGATCAGACTACCAGCCATGTCGGAGTCGTGTCTCCACGGGAGTTCGTTCATTGGAAGGAACATGGAGTTCCGTCTTACTGGTCTGCAGACGTATCGGGGCTCACCGTCCTAGAGATCTCTAATGAAGAAATGGAAGCCCATCTTGCTTCTGGTGGTGGCTCGACCAACGAAGCTGGACTCTTCTTGTACACCACTGTTACGTGGGAATCCAAGTACCGAGACAGTGTAGGGTCTCATTTCTTTGATGTGACGATTCACGCCCTGAAGCAGTTGGGCGACCCCGAAGAAGCAGAAGACGTTCGTCTCGTATTCTTTTTCGACAACTGATATGGACAGTAACGAACGACTTCGTCTCTACAATGCAGTATGGGCGTGGAGACAACTTGCTATTAACAGATATCGACCAGCTCCCAGGTTTGAAAGCATTTTCAGTCCTCCTGGGTCTGGCTACCACGACTCTAGCTACCGTTACGCCGTGGAAGTGGCGTATGGCGACCAGTTCCGTTCAAAACTAAACAGTTAGAGCTGTCCCAGCTTTCGTTCCATATAAGGAAGTCCAAGATCGTCTGCTTTTTGTTTGATGGCACGCAAGATTCCCGTCTTGCCGATGTAAAACACTGCCAGTGTGTGCTGGGACTTCCTCTTCTTTCCTGGAAGGCGTACTCGAACCTCACGAAGGTAGGCATGCCGATATTTGTGATTCTCAGATGCAAACCTTCTGTGTAAGAACTCTTGCATCAGATTGAAATTAGAGAGCCACGACGCGTGCCCTACAACGATCAATCTATGCGTGTGAATTCCGGTACAGTGAACGCAACCATCACCATCAATGAATCCAACTATCAAGGAGAATAGTAGATCATCGGTCAAGCCCGTCAGGTCGCAAGGCTCATAAGTCTTCCTGCTAGAAATGTTGAACTTGGCCCGAAGTTTTCTGACTACATCCACGTTAGTGAGTTTCACTCGGTACTGGTCTTGCTCAAGTTCCTGAATCTTGTTTGTGGATCCCACGAAAGAGAGGAACCTATTCAGGTGGTCAAGGTCCTTTTCTGCCACCCCTAACTGAATCCTTCGGTCGGTGAATCCCCCGTCCGCCATGAGGAAACCCAGCCAATAGTAGGTGACAGGGTTGTCGTGAAGCAGAATAGACAGGTCTGCCTTCTTCTTAGCAAAACTCTCATGCCTCAAACCGAGAACGAACGCCTTCTTTTTTATAGCTTCCCACTTGCGACCTTGTAAGCCTTCTATCATTTCTTTTTCTGGTAGCTTGCCATAATTGGCTCGCAGCCAGTCAAGTTCATCTGACGTCCATTTCAAATATATTCTCTTTGACACAAAGTCTCCTTGAGTGTATATGTACACTACAAAGAGTAGTTCTGTAAACTAGAAAGTGAGAAAAACTCCAATGCCTATGAAGATTGAACTTCTGATAATAGACCCGCAGAAGGACTTCTGTGACCCCAACGGAAGTCTGTTTGTGCCAGGAGCGCAGGAAGACGTTAAGAGGTTGGCCTCTTTGGTTTCCCGTCTAAAGGGAAAGCTCAACGACATTCATGTCACTTTAGATTCTCACCGAAAGGTGGACATCAGTCATCCTATCTGGTGGAAGAATTCGAGCGGGTCTCACCCGTCTCCGTTCACTATGATTACGGCGGCGGACGTTGAGAGCGGCACGTGGACCACATCTCAGCCTAGCGCCTACAAGCGTTCCTTGGCCTATCTGCGTGCCCTGGAAGCCAGCGGTAGGTATCCTCACGTTATTTGGCCTTACCACTGCCTCATCGGTGACGAGGGTCATTCTGTGGCATCCGAACTTTCGGCGGCTATTCATGAGTGGGAAGATCGTTACGCCATGTGTGACTTCGTCACCAAGGGAAGTAACCCCTGGACCGAGCACTTCAGCGCTGTGATGGCTGAGGTTCCTGACCCTGAGGACGAGAGCACTCAGGTCAACGCACGTTTCATCGAAACGTTGGAGTCGGCAGACGTCATTTTGGTTGCGGGCGAAGCCCTTTCGCACTGTCTTGCCAATACCGTGAGAGACATCGTCACTCACTTTTCGGATCCCAAGTACGTAGAGAAGATTCACCTCCTCACGGATGCGTCGTCGAACGTTCCTACGTTCGAGAAGTATGGCGAAGACTTCGTTCGTGACATGGTTGCTAAGGGAATGAAGGTCACCACGACCACAGATTTCTTGGCCTGACGGTTAGGTTGACCCATGAGACCCATTGTTCAAGATAGCTACTTGTCTCGCGATATCTTTCCTATCTTGGAGCAGGAGGTTCCATGGGTAAACAGGTCGTCTCCTAGAGACGAATGTTTTATGGCACTCGAATCTGCTCCTCAGGTGTACAGTTATGGGAACTCCAACGAGCACCGAAAGGCTCTACACACCTACACGGCAGTTCCCATGCATGAAGAGGTTCGTAGGATAGCCGAAAACCTCAATAAAGATTTCGAGTGCTCGTACAACGTTTGCGTGTTGAACTACTACAAGGATCAGCACCAGCATCTAGGATGGCACGCTGACGACTCTCCGGAACAGGACCTAGACCACCCGATTGCAGTGATTGCTTTCGGGGCGTCTAGGTACTTTTGGTGGAAACCTCGTACACAAAAAGGTGAGATACCGGAAGACCAGAAGATTCTTATGAAACCTGGAGACTTGGTAATTATGCCTGGAGGATTTCAGGCTGACCACCTCCACCGCATTCCTAAGCATTCTGAATCTTGTGGCGGAAGAATTTCTCTTACTTTTCGTAAGTTAGTACGATGACAAAATCCATCCCCTATCACGAAGATACGGCATACTCCAGGGCCGTCACCGCAGCGAACCTAGCGGGGTACAAGGAACTCCCCTATAGGTCTTCTGACGGATATACTGCTGTACTGGACGCATTCAAGAAAGAGGCACTTGATTTCGTTCCTTGCCCAGACGGAAAAGACCCCTACGAAGAGGGGTGGGGACATCTTAAGGGCCTCATAGATAGGATTTTCCCACTTCAGCTCGTCGGGGACTGTCTTCGGACCATGAGTAGGTCAGCACACCCTTTTCACGAATCTTATCTGTGGGGTGCTTCTGAAGAAGACGAAGGAGACGAAGTTCCGAACCTGGTTCCGTTGGTAAGGTTTCGTACTCTTCATCACTACGGACATTATGCTTTGTTTAAGCCTAGTGTAGCTGAGGTTCTTGCACAGATACCCTTCGAGTATGTGACCAAGACCGACTTCTTCTACTTAGAAGGTCCTGATACTGCAGACGATCTGAACAAAGAATTGTTGGCATTGGATGCAGGATTTCATGTGGCTATGTGTACTCTTTACTCTGAACCTTCAAAGTGCAGGAATTCCTGATCAATGACTACTAAAGAGGACACTATCGAAGAGATATCAGACATGTTGGATAGCCTATCAACAGCCGAATCGTTGAGGATCTTCCGTAAGCTGAATACAGGAGATCTGCTTACTCTAAGCATTGCTATCCGCAAGTACGGCGATGAGAGAGAACAGACTACTAAGGAACTCCTGCAGGGGGATCACGAGCTATGAGCTACGACATTGAATTAGTAGATCCTGTAAGCAGGTCTGTTTTGAAGTTGGAGCACGCCCACCATATGCACGGGGGAACCTATGCTATGGGAGGGACTAACGAACTTCACTTGAATATAACCTACAACTATTCCAAGCATTTCTATCGTGTGATGGGAGAACTTGGAATTCGGTCTCTCTACGGACTGTCTGGGGCGGACAGCATTCCGCTACTGGAACAAGCAATTGCTAACCTGAAGGACGAGGTCTCAGAAGACTACTGGGAGCCTACAGAAGGGAACGCGAAGAGATCTTTGATTCAACTTCTCACTATGGCTAAGCTGAGACCTGACGGAGTCTGGAGAGGAGACTGACATGATCCGTAAAATTACTCCTCCCGCTTCATCTTACGAAGAAGCACCAGTTTTCCCTACGTGCTCCCAAGTACGAGGAAGATTGGTGACTAGAGTATTTGACTTGGATGAGGACGTTGGGACGGATTGCGAAGCATGGATCCCCGACGGGGACTTCCTGTTCAATTTTGAGATAAAGAATGTTAGAATCGAGCATTCTAAACTGCTGATTTTAGACCCTGTAGACAATCGTCTTTCCTCCTGTTCCATGTGGGATCCTGTGTTTGGAGGAGCTTTTGGCGCTCCCGCCCTAGGAATCAAGGTTCCCTCTGGAATCCTGCATTGGGTCTTCTTTGAGGATACCTCAGTTCAAGGAACAGGTCAGGGTCTTACTGCCAACATTGAAAATGTTCAAGTTGACAACCAGACGTTGGTCCTTCCCTCTGCCTACATGGACAGGCTAGATGAGCTTAAGTACTCCAAGCGTCCTTTTTCTGTATCTTTCTTGGAAGAGCATCTCATTGATTTCATAGACAGGGAAGTAGGATATTCCGAACTACGGAATAAGTTCGTGATCAACCTAAACTTTCATCGAGTTACTGTGCAACTGTTTGAAGGAGACCACAGGGAAGTAGGTCCCTGGCAGTCGTGGAAGTGAGAAGAAAATGGAAGACAACAAGTCAGAGAAGTTCAGCGTAGATATCTCCTTGAACCGAGAGGAGATCCTGGACCAAGTAGTATGTGTTTTGGTCAGGTCCCTTGCGGAAGGTAAGGTAGAACGAAGTAGTGGATACTACGATCCTGACGGAGACTGGGTTGATACCGACATCAAGGTATCTCCTGGAGGTACGTTTGAGCAGACCCTGCGAAACCGCGTGTCCACTATGTTGGACAAAAGGCTGGCGGAGGTTTTGAACGAGAGCCTCAAGTCTCAGTTACGTGATATGGTAAAGTCTCGTCTGGAAGAGATTGCTGAGAAGGGTTTGCCCGAGTTCGACCGATACGGAGAGATGCGCTTCACGCCTTGGTCTAAGGCGGTTGCTGTTGCGCTGGAGGGTCTCACTAAGAAGTCTTCCTCCTACGATGACCCGAAAATCTCTACAATAGCTAAGGATGCCTTCAGGGAAAAGATCACTAAGGTACTGGAAGAAGAGAGTACAAAAATCAAAGCTACTATTCGAGCCGCTGTAGATGAACAGCTTTCTGGTACTGTGATCAAAACGTTGCGCGACGCCATTGGCCTTCGCTGAAAAGTGTAAAGGAGTCTTACCATGCCCATTCTTTCTGACAACGACGATAGTCTTGAGAATCATTCGATCAAGGGTTCCACCTACGGATTCTCTGCGAAGAGAATCGACGACCTTGGCGCTGCCGAGTACACACTGGTAGGTATCGCCGTGGACTCGTCCTCCTCGGTGGTCGACTTCGAATCAGAGATCAACAAGTGCATCCAAGAGATTGTAAAGGCTTGTCGCCTGTCGCCTCGTGCCGACAATCTTATGTTGCGTCTGGTCGAGTTCAATTCGAATCTATCGGAGATTCACGGGTTCAAGCCTCTTACAGAGTGCAATGTGGATGACTACACAGGTGCTGTTCGTCCTTCGGGTATGACCGCTCTCTACGATGCTTCGTGCAACTTGGCTCAGTCCATCACTCAGTACGGAAAAGATCTGTCCGAGAACGACTTCTCTGTAAACGGGATTCTGTTCGTCATCACAGATGGAATGGACAACAGGTCCACTTTCACCCCTTCCTCGGTTGCCTCTGCAATTAAGGACGCTGTTCGAGCAGAAGCTTTGGAGTCCATGGTGACCGTTCTTATTGGCGTCAACATTCAGGACAAGAGCGTCAGTCAGTACCTCCAGTCTTTCAACAAGGACGCTGGATTCACTCAGTACGTGGAGTTGGACAAGGCAGACGCTAAGAGCCTGGCCAAGCTCGCGGCTTTCGTCTCGAAGAGCGTCTCGGCGCAAAGTCAGGCGCTAGGTACGGGCGGTCCGTCTCAATCACTCTCTTTCTGAAGCCCTCAGCCCCAATAATAATCTGTGGAGTACAGTATGAATTCAGACCATGCACCGGATGAAATAGGCTACAGAGCGTCGGACTACAACTCCTTCTGTCTCTCTGTGGGGTATGCAGAGTCTACCTTCTTAAGCTCCCTCACGTTTGTGTATCAAGGTGAGACTACAGAACTTCGACCCACCAAAGTAGAGGCGTGGAACGAGGCTTTTGATTCGCTTGCATCAGTACTTTTGGAATTCTCCGAAAGGAGGTTTGGAGGCAAGCACTCCTGTTGTGTAAGAATGCCTCCAGAGGCTATGTTCTGCTCCTCTTGCGGCGCGAACCTCTCATTCAGAAACGAATCTGAAGACGACTATAGGCACTTTGTGGTGCGTAATGCTTTGGGTTGGCTGTGGACGGCAGAGAACCACGAAACACCTGAAGAGATCGATTTTGACCAGGTGTGGTCTTCTGTGTATAACGAAGACGTGGTTATTCTGCGCTCATTCGTTCAGTATCGAGCTGAAGAATTCGTGGCCTGGTTTACCCACCATCGTAAGCATCTCAATAGATATTGGAACTCAAAGGTAGGGTTCTGGGATAACGTTTTCGTTGAACAGGTTTCTCCTTTTTCTATGGTTGGAGGCTGAATGTCGGAAGATAGATTTTGGGTTGCTTTTCCTACAGATTTGTTTGAGGAGCAGGCTCCTGGGAGTGATGCTTCAGGTCACCCCATCGTTCGTGTGACGGATGAGTTTATTGGACCATTTCAAGACGCTAATGAAGTCATTGCGGCTGTAGAGAGTCTTCCTTATGGTGACATGGCGGTGGTCGCTCAATGTGACGCTAGTGAGGGCATTTTGCCCTTCCTCGTTCTTACCGCAGCCTTTTCTGCCGTGAAAGCTGAGCCTGCCACCCTTCAGATTCGTGTACTTCACCACTTTATCGTGACAGGTAAAGAATTCCCTACTGCAGAGGACACAGGTTACGCAACTAAGACAGTGGCGGAAGAGAAGAAATCTAACACTCGTCGCTCCTTGAGCCGCACAAAGAAGTGAGAGACTCGTACCAGTGGCTGCACGTGATAAGCGCCCCTCTGTGTGGACCTCCGCACGTATCCTCCGTGCTCTGTTGCGTACGGAGGATCTGTTCTCAACAGGGCGGGAACTTACACCAGTTCGTCACAACGAGCACCACACTGTAAACAGTGATGAAGACCTGGTCAGCCACTTGAGATGGATGGTGTTGGCCCTACCTTCTCTAGTAGAGGAGGGTCATAAGGATAAGGCACTTCGTTGGCTGGGCTTCGTACAAGGAGCCCTGTGGGCTAAGGGTCTGGCCACCATATCAGATCTAAAGAGTTGCAACAGGGAAGAAGTACCTGTTGACCTAGAAGTAAACGACTTGGTCATTCTTGCTACGGAGCCTTCTCGCTCCTTTAGAGTGGCTAAGATATCCCACGGGTATGACCCTGGAACAGGACTTGCTCTTTTGCTTACTGAAGCAGAAGGCCACCGTCATGGGTGGGAAGACATACAGCTTCTTCGTAAAAAGTGAACAACCTAAGAGAGAAACAGAAGAGAACATGACCAGCATTCAGACAGATAACAACAGCATCAAGACTCGCTACATTCGTAGTCGCAAGAACCCCGATCAAGTCATGACCCTTGTGACCAAAATCGACGGGGATACTCTTACTTTTGCCGTTGCAATCAATTCCCCGCCTCGTAAGCACGCCCTTGATCGCACAGGTCAGGTGGTGTGGGGCAGGACAGGGGACACTTTCTCTCGCAAGACAGGGTCTTCCATTGCTCTCGGACGTCTAGGCTGTGAGCGATCTCGTCGTGTCGTGAAGTTCAATCAAGACGAACAGCACCCTCTCCAGGTGGCACTCAGTACCCTGTCCTCTCCAGAGGAGCAGAAGAAGAACCCCCTGGCTGCTCGCATCGCTTCGGCCCACATGGCAGACTTGGTCTCTTCGCTTCTTCGCAGCAAAAAGACTCCGAACAAGCCTAATGGCAATTACGAGCATGATCATGCTCTTGTCATTCTTAAGCTGAAGGAGGCAAAGAAGGCAGCCAAGAAGGCCACTCCTGAGAAGACCCCTTCTAAGAAGGTTGCCTCTAAGAAGACTGCTCCTAAGAAGGTCACCAAGGTGAATTCCGAGGAGAAGCGGAAGCTGAACCATGCCCTAACCAAGGCACTCTCCAAGAAGTCCAAGTGACATTTTGAGTCTTAGGGAAAGGGGTGCTTCGGTGCCCCTTTTCTTTTTCCTTCCTGTTGAGGTCCTTATGCACAGCGATAGTTTTTTCACCATCGGGTCTACTCATAGAGTATGTCAAGATTATGCCATGTCGGGCAGGACTCGATGGGGTAAGTCTTTTGCTATTTTGTCGGACGGATGCTCAGGAAGCCCCAATACCGACTTTGGTTCTAGATTTCTGACTAGAGCTGCGTATTGGGCACTCAATCAGTTCAACAACTCCTTTCCTTCTGGCAGTCTTCACATAACGGCCTCGGCCTTTGCCAGCCAGATGGCCTCCTCTTGTAACATCGAGTTTGAATGTCTGGATGCTACCCTGCTCATGGCAGTGGAAGGAACGAGCGGAGAAAAGGAGGGCGTGTGGGCGTTGGTGTTTGGGGATGGCGTGGTGGCAGCACGTCATAGGCACAGCCACAAAATCACTCTGTACGCCATTGAATTTCCCCACGGCTACCCTGCCTATGTAAGCTACCTGTTGGACTTGGAGAGGCTTAAGGGATATGTCAAGCATACACAGGGCCAACCTGCGCTTCTTCACCATTATCGAGAAGGACTGGCAGAGGCCCCCTCTCCTCTCCCCTTCTTTGATCTTTCTTCGAAGGAGTGGTCCATTCCCTTTACCTGTTTCTTTCCGTCAGACGAGTACGACGTAATGGCACTTTTCTCTGACGGCATTGAGTCTTTCAACTGTGCAGAAAAAGACGCGCAAACAGAACTTGGCCTGGCCGATTTAGTAGGTGAGTTTCTGTCCTTTAAGGGTCATGCAGGAGAGTTTGTAGTGCGCCGAGCCAAAAAGGCGATCTCCAAGCTGAAAGAACTAGGATATTCTCACACTGACGACTTTTCCATGGCTGCTATTCACATGGGGTGAGGATGCTCTTCGTCATCGATATGCAGGATGAGTTTCTTCGTGAAGTTTCTTGCCTTGAATCGAAGTGGTCTTTTGTAGGGTCTGTCGCCTCTGTGGTGCGAAAAGCCAACGACAGGGACATTCCTGTAGTATTTGTGGAATATGTAGGCTACGGTAAGACTATTTCCGCTCTACAGGACGCTGCCAGAGGTCAGTTCACTGTGGTCAAAAAGAAAGACGACGATGGGTCTGACGAGATTCTTTCCTACTTGGAAGAAGAAGAGGGCATAGATCTGGACTCGCCCTCAAGTTACCCTAATCTCACCTTTTGCGGAATCAATAGCGACGCCTGTGTTCTCCTTACGGTAGGAGGAGTTCTTCGACAAGGGTTCAACTGTCGCATTGTGCAGAAGGCTACAGCCAACGCATGGGGGAAGATTTCCACCATTAACGATTCTGGCCTTGTTCGTATATGGAGAGACGCCTTCCGGCCCTTGGATCCTCACACAATGGTTAGACCGCCACCTGCTGAGGGGTGGAAGCAGCCTATGAACAGAAGGCTACGTCTTATCAAACGCTTCTGAGCCGAACCCTGGACATAATAAGACCATGTCTCAGCATCTTTCCAGTTACAAAAAGCTGACTCGAATTCGAAGCAAGCACAACACTTCTGAGTCTCAGGATTTTTTGTTTTCGTCTTCGGACGCCCTGCGGATACGTCAACTCATTGCGTATTCTCTTGTGGTATTTTTTGCTAAGTTGTATGGCAAAAAGGTACCTGATATTTCTTCTGTTCCGAAAGAGTTCTTGGAGCAGAAGAGAGTGAGAAAGCAAGCAAGAAAATGATACTGCATCTGGAGGTTTCATGCCTACACTCTTTTCTTTGTGGGTGGATAAGTGTCGTTCTCTTCTCCCTTCTTACTTTTCTCATGGGCCTAGGTCGTACGTCATGACAAAGCAAGAAGCCCATTACCTCCTGTTTCAGGATGCTGTTCTCTCTCGAAAGGAAGAGAACCTGAGCGTCTCCGAATGGGAGGAACGGATTACTGAGGAGCCCTTGTTGAGAGACGCATCTGACTTGGCTGGACAAACTGTCATCGATGCCATTACTTGTTTTGTGTGGGGATGGGATAGGTTCGTATGAAGGTTACCATCAAGGGTAGCAACACAGAAGTTTCCCTAGGTAATTCTGATTTCTTAGCGTCGGGCGGAGAGGGGTCCGTTTACGTGAAGAAGGATATTGCCTTCAAGATCTACAACGACCCAGCCAAGATGATCCCGGCAAGCAAGTTTGCAGAGCTTGCCTCCATTACTAATCCAAACGTAATAAGGCCCAAGGAAATCCTTTGTAATGGCGGGGGAAAACATATTGGCTATACCATGCGCTTTGTTAGAGACACGCTGTCCCTATGTCAGCTGTTTCCAAAGTCTTTTAAGGAGCGCGAAGGCCTGAGTCACTCCAAGGTAGCTTCTCTTGTGCAAAACATGAGAGATACCGTTGCAGACATTCACAAAGCTGGAGTGTTAGTTGTAGACCTCAATGAGCTGAACGTTTTGGTGTCTAAGGACTTTTCCGAGTCCTTTTGGATCGACGTAGACAGCTACCAGACTCCGCACTTCAAGGCTACTGCAATCATGCCGTCAGTGCGAGACCCACTGACTGCGAACCTAGACTTCACACCTCTCAGCGACTGGTACAGCTTTGGCATTCTGGCCTTTCAGTTGTTTGTGGGCATACATCCCTACAAAGGAAAGAGCAGCAAGTTCAAGTCTCTAGAGGACAGAATGAAGCACCACGTGAGTGTGTTTGATTCTTCTGTGTCTATTCCGAAAGTATGCTACTCGTTGGACGTCATTCCTGACGTATATCGTTCTTGGTTTCGCGCTGTGTTTCAGGACGGTAAGCGTCTTCCCCCTCCAGATTCGATGCAGGCTACCGCAGTTCTTGCTTCGATTCTGCGGACGGTAGTTTCTTCGGGTAACTTGGATATTTCGGAGGTGAGTAAGCTAGCTTCCACCATTCGATCGTACCACTACGTCAACAGCTCGAAAGAGTTCTTTCACTGTGGAGGATCTGTAGTCACAGGGACGGGAACTAGTCTTTTCTCTTCTGATAGCAACGTTCACGTAGGAACTACACTAACGGGCGATGTTCCTGTGTTCGCCTTCACTCAGGGGTTGGACGTATCTCTGTGGGCCGAAGGAAAGAACGTACCTCTTGCTATGCACGCAGAAGATTTGTCCTCCTACGACAACAGGCTGTACGTGAAGAACCGCGGGAAGGTATACGAAATTCTTCTGCACTGTGCTCAGAATATGGACGGCACCAACAAGGTGTTGGCCTCCGCCCACTCTCTCGCCTCTGTCCTAGAAAATGCGAGCAAGCTGTTTCAGGGCGGTGTGTATCAAAATATGCTAGGTTCTTGCTTTGTTTCCTTGTTTCCTCGGTCTAAGGCTGCCTATCAGGTGCGTATTCCTGAGCTGGACTCGGTTAAGTTTTTGTCGGCAAAATTCGACCGCGGTGTACTAATGGTCCTAGGTTCGAAAAAGGGAGTCTATTCTCGCTTTATTTTCAGGTTTACGGATGACTTTACGTCATATGACGTAAGAGAAGTAGAGAACGTGACTCCTACCGAGCTGAACTTTGTGACCATGGACTCTGGCGTTTGCGTATCCCTTACGGAGGACGAAAACCTTGAGTTGTTCTCCTCGAAGAAGGGGTCCACTTCCGTAAAGGTGATAGAAGACAGTATGCTAGGCGGAGACATGCTTCTTGTGAAGCGTGGGCCCAAGCTAGGGTTTATCAGAGGAAACTCTGTATTTGAAATGAAGATGAAGTGAGGAAATGACCGATGCTTACTGAAGCTGTGACACAACCAAGACTTGTACTTTTTGCGTCCAAAGATGAGTACGATACGTTGTGTAGAGAAACGGAAAGCACCCGCCAAGATCCATTCACCCTAGGAGCAGCACGTAGACTTGGTGTTCCTTACGATAACGTGACGCCGTGGCAGCGTAGCCTGATGAAGGTCACCTTCATGCACATTCTTTTGACCTCTCACTGATTCAAGGAGACTTACACATGCCTAAGAGAATTTCAGTCAACGTTGGTTTCATCACGAATTCTAGTTCTTGCATCTTCTACTTTCCTAAGGAGGTGCTTGAGGACGAAACCGTGAAGGACTTTATGCAAAAGTACGAGCTTTCCACTGGCTGGGTGGGCTACGACCTGTGGGCCCGAAGTTCTTGTGATTCCTTCCTGGTCACCAGAGAACAAAAGGAAGAGGCTCTCTCCCAGTTGGTAGATGAGTATTATTCGTATGAACATCTCAATGGAGTAATCGATCCAGAGAGTGAAGGAGTCTACATCATCTATGGAGACGAGTACGAGGATACCGTTCACTTTCTCTCTAGAATTTTGGGCTCTGCTCTCAGGAAGCTGCAAGAGGCAAACCCCGACCTTCCTGGCGGCTACATAACCGACTATAATTGATGATCTGCATATTCATTTCTTCGGACAGGTACATTCCTAGTATAAGAGATGACGTACCTGATCACGGAGTAGTGTATGATGAGAAGGCGGAGACCATCACCGTATGTGTACGTGCAGACCTTCCTTCTCTTGCCTTGGTAGACCTGAGGAACTCCTTAGAGTGCTTACAGGGATACGCATGGCATGACAACTACCCCTTGCTAATAAGCAAATTGGTAGAGTCTCACCTACGTAGCCGAGTCCTCTCCGGGTCTTTGCGGTTTGACCGCTACACAAATCAGTGGAGATGGCTTGGCCTTTCTTTAGAAAACACGAGGATAGGATGAGCAGAGTCAAAACCAAGCGTGAGCTTATGGTTCTGGTAGGTAACGCAATAGACCATTGGGAGCAGATGCCCAACGATTTGAAGGGCGAAGTCAACGAGATCACCCCAGCCTTCTACCAGGCTATGGAGGAGTTGTGGCAGGCGGTAGAACCAGTCGGAGAGGAAGATTGAAGGGGACATCAAGGAGTTCGAAAACTGTGTTGACCTAGCCAGCACGCCTTTTCACAAGTCTTATGTTGGCATTTCAGTGTGACATTCGTAAATGGCTAGTATCTTTATAGACACGCTCGACGTCCTAACTCGATTCGAATATGTGACTGTCAGAGCGCGCCAGTTGAACCTAGTTGTTGACGAAACCTTTCTAATCATGGCTCACGAGGTCTTAAAGCCTAGCATGGCGTTCGACCCACTCTTGTTTCGATGGGAGCATCGTCCCCTAGGTAGCAGCATGTATGCAACAGTGTACGAAGACGGGTGTGATGCTGCATTGCAAGGGGAGCAATCTATCAGGATTCTAGCATATCCACAAGGCCGAGTCATCATCATAGGCGGCAGAGTCGTTTCGTGATTTTGAGTTGCATACAGTAACACCATAGGAAAATTGAAATGGACATCAACACAGTTTTTGACCTCATAGTTCAAGCGTATCCGAAGGCAAGAGAGGGCAAGACCCTTGGAAAGAAGCCCAAGTCATCCTTAGCCTGGACCAAGGAGACGGACTCTTCTTATGTGGCTCAGGGTCCGCGTGGAGGAGCGATTAGGATTCGCTATAGCGAGAAGAGCAATAAGATTACCATAGGCTACACTCAGCCATGAGTGCGGACGTGATGGTCGTGGATTCAGTACCTTCTCGCGGCGGGGATCAATGGACTGGTCTTCCTGTTCTATTGGACAAAGAAACCATTGAAGACTACCGAGAAAGACTAATCTCTTGGGTGGCTGAGCAAATAGTTCGTGGAGAATACGGTGTGTCTGATCCTGGTAACATATTCTATTCGGAACGGTCAGACCCCTCAGAGGAATATATTCTCGCCACAGTAATGGTTGAGGGTTTCCCAGACGCGCGCCTCTACGATTATTCAAGGATTCTTCGATGAACGTAGAGGGAGGAGAAACATGTTGGGTTTGTGGTGACGAGGTCTTTCCAGAGGTGTTAGTGGAGGGACAGACTTGGTGCTGCGAAGCCTGCGGAACAGATTATGTAACTTGTCCAGCAATGGTTGATGGCTCCATCGTATGGCAGGTAGCCCCATGAAGACTGCACGGTGCCAAGCGCGAGAGCGTAGAGCTAAAAACAAAGCGAAGCGCAAACGTTACGACTTGTACCTCTCACGCCACAGGAAGAGAGTGTGGACCAGTCGAGAGGTCAACCGTAAACTGAGAGAGCCGTGGTTCTTGAACATGCTGCGAGAATTAGGTATTTCACGCAAGCAGTGGGCCAGAAAACTAAAAGCCTGGGCAGAACACCAGGATGAAATGACAAGATGAATGGAACCAACCCTGGTCATAGTAATTGGCAGCTGATTTAAAGGATTGACCGATGACTCAAAAAGATTCTCTTGGCGACCGAATGAAGTCCTACGAAGCAGTTGTGGACTATACCCTGCCTCCTCGTCTTCCTGTGATTCTGCGTGTGGATGGTAAAGCCTTTCACTCGTACACACGAGGACTAAAGAGACCGTGGGATCCCTCTCTCGTAGAGGTGATGAATACTACTGCCATTAAGCTGTGTGAGGATATCCAAGGGGCTCAGATCGCTTACGTCCAAAGTGACGAGATTTCTATCCTGGTACATGGGTACAAGACATTCAACTCTCAGCCGTACTTCAACGGCCGAGTTCAGAAGACCTGCTCCGTTGTTGCTTCCATTGCTGCGGCTACATTCACCTCTTGGTCGTGGACGCTCTTTGATAAGGAATCTGTGCCTAACAAGGCATCACTGATTCGACCCGCCTATTTCGACTGTCGTGCCTTCGTTCTTCCCGAAGCTGACGTCTGCAACTACTTCTTGTGGCGACAGCAAGACGCCGTCCGCAACAGCGTGCAGTCTCTTGCGCGTTCCTTGTACTCTCACAAAGAGTGCAACAACAAGAACGGTTCCGAGCTACAGGAGATGTGCTTTCAGAAGGGCCAGAACTGGAACGACCTGCCCGTGCAGCAGAAGCGGGGAAGGTGTGTACTGAGAGAAACTTACCCCGTTGAAGGCTCAACTGGAGTTGTCCTCCGAAGCCGTTGGACTGTGGATGAAAACATTCCTACATTCTCTCAGGACAGGGATTACATCAACAGGTTCCTGGCGTTGGAGGAAGAATGAGTCAGCCTGATACTTCTAACAGCGCACCCTTAGATGCTGACGAGCTTGTTGCCCTTAAGGCTTTGCTTACCGAGGCAGGTCTTTCCTTTATGCATGCTCGTGAAGGATCCATTGCAGACGTGCTTAGAGGTCATGGCGAGAAGGCCCTTGCGGGCTTGAACAAGTTGCGAGCCCGGCTTGCTTCTTGTTGACTACAACAGAGAGAAAGAATCATGTCAAACGACAATATAATTCTTGCTTCCATTGGGTGGTGCATCTCCACTCTGGGAGCCGTGAGTATCGCTCTTCAAGTCATGGGTTACTATCCAGACAAGGTAGCCATCTATTCTTGGGTAGCCAACGTATTCATGCTTTTGTTTGGAGTCTGGGCCTTTCTTAGAGAGTTTCACATTGCCAAACGCCACACCCAAAGAACTGCAGACAAGTACATGAAACTCTATAGGGAAAACCGAGAGTTGCGCTCTCTCCTTCGAAAAGCAGAGACGACAGGATCAGACCATGAGTAAGTGTCGGTGCGGGTGGGAAGGAGAAGGCCAACACCCTTGTCACGGCAAGGGATATCAGTGTAAGTCTCCTGCGCTCCCCCGTTTTGTCGCCACTTCTGGCGGTCTATCTGGAAGTCAGATCAAGACAGCTGCCTATCAAACTTGGGCATGCGATTCTTGTTGGGAAGAGTTCAGGGAATTTGCAAAGAAAGAGGGTGAGTGATGGGCTGGTGGTCTTCAGCAGTAATGGGAGGGGATCCCTCTTTCGATTGGTTGATTGATTTTGAGAAGGCTTTAGGCCTGGACCCGGATCACACGAGAGACGAGGCTGAAAACAAGGTTATCGCAAAACAACTGGAGCAGAAGGAATCTGACCTGGTCAGTATTCTTGGTCTTCCCTCTGAATACAAGGACGAGCAGGAGTATAGAGTAGGTTGGCAAGTGCTTGGATACCTCATGTTGAGGTGTGGTGCCTTTTTTACTAAAGAAACGAGAGACCGCATAATCGATGCAGCGATGAAGGACGATTCCTCTTTGTTTCTTCGTCCGCAGCTTCGAAAACTCTTCATGCTAGATCTGATAGAGAAGGTGGCGAATCACTCTCCTGGGCAGTGCACTGAGCTGGCAGGAGACATGGACGACTTTTCAGACAGCACCCCTTCGGTCAGAAGCATTTATACCGCGCTCGTTAAAGAGCGGGATGACGTTGTGGATCGCATGATGAGCGTGGCTCAGTTTCATGGTTACACGTTCGACGCAGATAAGCTGCGCAGGATGCTTCAAAAGGTAGCCCCTTCCAAAGAAAGCTGATTTATGTTCAAGTCTGGGGATAAGGCCCTTCTTCCCACTGGAGAGATTGCTGATGTTGTAGAGGCTGACCCCTCAACAACTGTAGTGGTCACAACTTTGGGGTCCTTCGAGGAGAGCGAACTTCAACAGGGGCACCCTTCGGTTATTGGTGACCGAACCAGGAAGCGAGTTGACATCAAGGAGATCTTGTCTGACCCTGACTTGCGTGAAGACCTGATGGTCTCCACCATTCAGGCGGTCCAATCCGTTGGAGGAGTTGACACAACAAAGGATCAAGCTCTTGACGCCTACAAGGCGGCACTGGACGCGCAGGACGCCTTATCTTCTCTTCTTGACAAACTAGAGATGGATTATGCGGGCCACTGGAGAAGTGGGAGAGACAGTAGCGATCATTTTCTACCTATGGTACTACAGAATCTTTACTGCCACCAATTTTTAGTGCCCAGAGAACAGCTTGATGAACTGTGTCACGCTCTGCGCGAAAAGAAGAGTCTAGGCCGTTGGGTGCCTGTAGCGAAGTGCAACATGGCCACTCTAGGAGGTGGTTGTGGTTACTGTGGGGCAGAGAAGTTCGAGCTTGAAACGGACGGTCTGTCCGTACGATTTAGTGGCGAAAGGTGTCCTCTTCCAGACGGGTTTGAGCCCAACGAGTGGGAGCTTAATGTTCCTAGCGGAAAAATAGCTGTAGCGAATGACTTGCGCAACTGGTTTCCTCTTTCGTTTGGTTCAGAAGACATCCCCAGTGTTAACTCTGTCATTGGGCGCAGAGCAGTAGCACAAGCTTACGCACAGGTGGGCCTTTCTCATGCTTCTGTTGGAAACACCTGTCCTTCTGTGTTCAAGCTGAGCGACTCTTCCTTCAAGATTTCCTGTGGACCTTCGGAGGAGGTCTGGAACGGTGAGGAATGGGTAGACAGAGAAGAACCCATTGAGCCGGAAGGTGAGGAAGTAGCCTTTATTTGTACGGACCTGTGGTGGTATTCTTTGTGCGACTTGGAAGAGCTGGAAAGGCGCTTTGCCAGGTTTGGAAAAGAAGAAGACAAAGATATCACAGTGATTCAGGTTAAACCTGGGGTATACAAATTCCTACACAACGACAGCATTGATGAAAGCGCTGATGAGGTGGTGTTCTCTACCTTTGAGTGGGTTAGAGACCCGGACCCAGTCAGGGATTTCGCAGGAGAGTATGACAGCCTAACTGTAAACCCTCATGCGTTTGTGCAAGCTAAGGTAAAGAGTTGGCCCACTCTTTACGGACACACTGACAGGACTACGAAGACTGTAATCTCGTGGTCTGAGATGACGGAAGAGCAGCGACATCAATCCTGGGCTTCGGTAGCTGACCACGTGTTTCTCGTGATAGGTTCTGGGCAAGAGTGGCACACAAAAGGCTTTCCTGTTACGTATGTAGACTCTTCAATTCCGGATATCGAGCCTCCAGAGTTTCGGTTTCAACATGGTTGGTACCCATTTTCAGAACCCTACGGAGGAATCCACAAACAAAATTTGGATCCGTCTTGGGCTAAGTTGGCCTTCCGAGTATTGGAGTCCATCATTTCTTTTGGAATGTCAGTAAGTACCATCCGAGAAGAGAAGCAAGTGCGCAGTCTTATGCGTCAAGCGGCCCAAAGGTACCTAGAACTAGCTGCTATACATCCTTCTGAGGCAGACACGAACTATGTCAAGTGGCTGTCTCAAGAGGAAAGAGTGAAGGGGTGGGTAGCTCGCTTTAGCTTTCAAAGGAAACACACATGACTTGGTACGCCTTTGCTGCAAAGAAGAAACCTATTGTCACTAGTCCAGATATTGTTCTCTTGTTCTTGCAAAAGAAAGCATCCTCGTGGGACCAGACAGGTCGTGCAGATGACAAGGTATACGTAGGATCTTTTGGAGAAGGGGGCGTACGGCGCATTCTTCAGAGCAAGAAAGAGATAGTGCTTTCTGGGGACGTTTTGGTGTTAGACCAAGCTATTGAAGTAGACGAGAATACAAGAGCCCTTGTAACTCCCTTCCCTAGCTTCTCGGCTCTGCGGGATTCTGTTCTCTGGGCCGAGCAAGAAGATTGCGACTCACCTTGCCTCAAAGAAGCTATCGATCTGTGGGCATATGCCTCACAGTACAAGATATCCTGCAACGACCTTATCTCGGCGTCTCTTGCTCTTGAGTCGATAGCCAAAGGACACTCCTCCATAAAATTCGTGGAGGTAGATGGAGTCACTCTATTCTTAGGTCCCTACGAAGATCTAAAAGATCTCTGGTATACTTTTGGGTTTTTGGGTGTTCTTGGGACAGTGTATGAGAAGTATGCTAACCCTGGCCATACTAACGTGAAAGATTCCTCCTCCTCCACTAAGGATACCTCTATGGAACAATCTCCCACTTCTGAAGAAAAGGTGTTTGAAGCAGTGAAGACCGACCCGATTCAGTTTGCACTCGAACACTCCTTTGGCATCTCTTTGCTGTTTGGTGGTGACCCTCTTGTAGTTTTGCGCACAAAGGAAGCCTCGACCAAGGATTACGACAGGATTTTGAGTCTTCCGTACAAGTTCTTTTGTGCGTTTGAGACCAGTCTCTATGTTCTTCCGTTTGTTCACGGTGGGACTATAGAGTACTCTTTCTTTGTTCACACAAGTGACATTAAGGAAGACCCAGAGTTCTTGACTACAGCGGAATCGTGGATCTCTGGGTTTCTAGAGGGAACGGAAAAGATCTGATTATGTCGTATGCTAGAAAAAGTGACGGAGACGTATACGTATACAGCGACGTACACGACAGAAAGGGAGAGATACGCTGCTGCGATTGTTCTCTTCTGTTTGCTTCTATGCCACAAGGTGGTCGGTGGGAAGGACCGCTTAGCTTCATTGCCGACGGGCCTCAGGAGATGTTGAATCATCTGAGAGAACATCAGGTGGTGGGGCATAGAGTTCCGCAGTATGCCTTCAAGCGTCTGAAGAAAGAGGCGGCTTCATTCAAGCCACCCAAGCATCCTGTACACGTCAGAACTAATCTTCTTCATACGGACAAAGGAGAGAACGTAGATTCGTTTGGGCCTTTCCCGCTGTGTGGGTGGATTTATGGGACCATAGGAAACTACCTAAAACTTCCTTCGGGATTTGCCCACCCCAGAGACACTCTGACGCAGGACCCTAAGCAGGTCACATGTAAGCAGTGTAAGAAGCGAATGAAGGCAGGTCTTACAGCCCTCTACGAACCTATGCCCACTAAGTCGCAAACCAAGAAGACATCAAAGAAGACATCACATGCAGCTTGAGTTCAAACCCTCCGCAGGAGACCTTGTGGAGTGCCTTCATGAGTTCAAGTGGGTTCCTGGACTTGTTCTACGCGTAACAGAACGTTCTGGAGGCTTTGGCATACTCAGCATGATTGACGATTCTCTCGTTGAAGTTGTACTCGATGAGGGGTGTGTATTCATGTTTCCTGCAACTTACGTTAGGTTTAGGAAAGAGGCTCGCCTTGTGATAGAAGAAGCGCAGCAGACGCTGAGCAGGCTAGAAGAGGCTCAGCGTCTTGCCTTTAGGGCCCTTGTGACATGGCGAAAGAAAGTACTTTGGGATGACGCTAAGTCCATCGTGGAGACGCACAAGGAACTAGTAAGACTTACTGACAAGTTCCTCATGGAAGAGGATTTGTTGGAACAGAGTATACAGAGGATCCAATCCCTTATCCGAAGCAAACCCAAGACAGAGGATCTTATTTCAACATGAGCACGAAGAAAGATCGTTCTGCTTGGCTGGCCCGTTCGGCTGAGGGACCTACTCTTCCGCACGGGCTGCTTGCTGTTTCTCCCTCCGAATCTGGAAACGATATGGACAGACACTTCGAATCAATGGATAAGTGGGTTGACACCATCTGCGTGGAGAGGGACGAGGCAGTTTCTGAAAAACAAAGAATCATCACTCTGTTGGAGTCTCTTAGGGACGAATTGATAGCTAAGTATCCTGAAGAAGGTCTTTTGACCGAAGAGCGTCGTCTGCTTAGGGATATTTCTGAACGAATTCACTCCATCGTTTGCTCTTCCAAATGACTCCGCCTCTACAAGAGTTTGTCGATTTGTTAGACGAAATGGAGGACTCCATGACTCTAACAGAATTCGAGCTGGAGCTGGGACTTTACTCAGAGACGAAAAATGACAGTAGAAGCGGAGTACTTTCGGAAGCACGCCACAGTTCTTGTTCTGCGCAAGACAAACCACAAGCTACCTAATCCATCGCAAGAGATTCGGATGGAAAAGAGGTCCTCAGATCTGTGGGCCATTTTCTATTACGGAGTCATGATCAACAGAGTGGGAAATTCCGAGTGGGACTATCTTCCGTCTTCTCGCGATGAAGACCATCTTAGCCTGTCTCGTTTTACTATCGAGGAAGCTAAGGAAATAGGAGACCTATGGCTTCTCGGTTCTCCTTCTTTTCTGGACGAGTGGACAGAGATGGTGAAAGAGTCCGTTCTTAAAGTTACAGGAGGAAAGCGTCTCGTCCTCCCCAAGACGGAAGATACTGTATAGGTTATGTACTGAGTAAGGAAATCATGTTGGTAACCATATTCACAGACGGTTCCTACAACCATCACAATGAAACAGGCGGATGGGCTGCCTATGTGGATACCGACAAGGGTCGTCTGGTACATTATGGTGCGTGTCCCGATTTTGTTTCCTGCTCCAACCATGCAGAGATCTTTGCTATCTACATGGGAATCTCTCTTGCTATCCGAGAGTGGGGAGAAGAGATTCACGCCTTTCGAATACGATCAGACTCGGAGTGCGCTCTTCGTCACGTAAAGAAGGGCCCTCTCCGGTCTAGAGTAAGAGATCGTGAGATGCTGAAGGTTAGGTCGTGGATTCACGACCTTTTTCGTAAGTGCGGAGCCCAGGTCATCACTGAGCATGTAAAGGGTCATCAGGACCCGTCCCTTAGTCATGACTTTGCTATGAACAACAAGGTGGACCGTATGGCCTCTCTTGGTAGAAAGGCAGTCAAAGGAGCTGGCTACCTCAAGGTCTCGGAGGCCATGGAGATAGGCCAAGAAGAATGAGTACCTGCTATGTGCAGTGTCATGGAAACGACTGGCTGAACGATACCTGTTACTCTGTAGCTAAGGGTCTATTTCTTAGAAAGCATGAAGTAATAGGGTTTCGTATTGACCAGTTAAAAGACCTTCCTCTTACCAAGAACACCGTAGTCTTTGGGGAGGCAAAAGCCGTTCGTGAGGCTCTTAAGTTGATAGGTGCTCGTCTTCCCTATCCTGAGAGTTATCCTAATCCGCTTCGACGTTACATGGATCGATCTCCCTCGGAGCCGTTTCTATCTGACATCCGAGCAGAACTGCACGCACCTGGGTTCCGACCTGTGTTTGTAAAGCCTAGTAGGGACCCTGGGTTGTTCGAGGGTCGAGTCATCTCCATGATGGACGATTTTCTTCCCCTGGCCCACTTGCCCCCTAAGACTCTGGTTTGGAGAATACCTGCGATATCTTTTGTTTCTGAGTTTCGAGTTTTTGTTCATCATGGAGATATCGTAGGAGTCAAGCATTATGCAGGAGACCCACTTGTGTTTCCTGACCCGCCGACAGTAAAAAGGGTGGTCACAGCCTCCAAGAGTCTTGGTTACGTTTCATACGGAATTGACATAGGCGTAGCCATTTTTCCGGAACGTCCAGAACTTGTGCGCACTCCCACCTTGGTAGTGAAATTCAACGACTCTCATTCTCTCGAATCTTACGGACTAGACCCTTACGTCTTCGCCTCTATGGTGGAAGACAGATGGAATCAAATGGTAGGCTTATGAACGAAGTTAGGACCTCCATGACTACAGCCAATGACTTGTTGCTCGATGACTTCCGCGGCAAAGCTGTGGTTGTATCCTCACGCTTTTCCACGGACAGGATAGAGCAAATCAGGGAAGACATCCGACATCACGCAATTCAGCAGGATGATGGAACCTACCTAGTTTTGGGGTTCGCTCTTGGACGAGTGGTGGACCAGTCTGTACATGGATTTTACTGGGTGGAGTTTGACTGGAGTCCCTCTCCGGTAATTGTCCGTAAGGACATTATACTCAGGTTTCTTCTTGATGATGAGCCAGAGCCCGATACCTGGGATAATTTGCCTAGGCTCATGTGATGCGATCCAGGGTAAACGACCACATTCTATTCTATTCTACCAAGGGTCCATACGGTTGTTTCTCTAACTTCTCCACTCACTCCATCCTGGTGAAGGGAAAGAGATACAAGACGTGTGAACACTTCTACCAGTCTTCTAAGTTCAACCCCACAGACCTTCTCTACGCCCATAAGATTGCCAGCGCTAAGACTCCTAAGGAGGCTGCCTTGCTGGGAAGGGATAAAAAGAGAAAGCTCTTACGTCCAGACTGGGAAGAAGTAAAGCTAGATGTGATGAGATCGGCTCTGCGGCATAAGGTAGAGCAACATGAAGACGTCAAGCATACTCTTCTTAGAACCGAATACAGGAAAATCATAGAAGACTCTCCTCACGATTCTTTTTGGGGCTGGGGACCTGATCAGAAAGGGGAGAACTGGCTTGGAAGATTGTGGATGGAGATCCGTGCCGAACTGAGGGGAGAAACAGAGGAGACCGAGGAAGAATTCCTTGACGCATTTTTCTCTGATAGAACTCCCAAGAGTCTCATTCCTCGTGTGTGGAATAAGAGGAGTGGGCACCCTCAACCGCCTAAAGGCATTCCCTCTGTCTACGTAGGACGTCCCTCCAAATGGGGAAATCCGTTCAAGCTAGACCGTGAAGAAGATAGAGAGGAAGTTCTGAGACAGTATGAGGAGTGGCTCCTCTCTCAGCCTCGTCTGGTGCGAGCAGTGAAACGAGAACTCAAGGGAAAGCACCTAATTTGTTGGTGTGCTCCGAAAATCTGCCATGCCGATGTACTTTTAAGAGTAGCGAACGAAGAGGACCACATGCAGTCTGACATGAAAAACGAAGACTGAAGGAGATCAGGTATGCCGTGCAGTTATTACCTTCCAGGCGAGAGAGAAGCCATTGATCGGGCCGAGGCAGAAGCCAAACTGAAGGAGTGCAAAGATCAGTTAGACAGGGCTACTGCTTTGCTGTGCGACATCTCCAACATACCCGAAGTTGCGTCTATAGTGAGAAGTAGACTTCCTGCTTTTTCTGGCTGGGAATCTGCCCATAGACGTATGGATGAGGAGAGATTGGCAGCAGAGGACGCCAAGAAGAGAAAGGAAGACCAGGCTAACCTGAAATTGGTGGAGCCGCTGGTGAAAAGGCAGCAGGCGCTCAAAAAGCTTAGCTCTGATGAGGCTAAGGCTCTTGGTGTACGAAAGCTGACACCGGAGGAATTGAAGCTAATCAAGAAGTACAAGCACCTTCTTCCCAAGAAGGTCTGATGTTATGTGGGGCCGAATCGTCAAGTTCGCCAGAGAATCTCTTCTTCCGTCCTTCTCTGGGTCTCTACTGTCCATCCCTGACAAAAGTGGAGTAGGCTACCTGGCTCGATTGGAGTGGTGGCGCAATGAAGTTCCTGAACTTGGGTTTGTTATTCGTGTACCTTCTACACACCGAGAGGCCATACTGGAGGCTTACTTCTTGTGGGTGGGGGCTCACCTGTGGGCAGCCAAGGTAAACCCTTCCGTACACAAGCTTCTTAGAAAGATGGTGGGAGTACCTGACTACGCCTTGGGCCTAGCTTCTACTCCGTTCGATGATTACGAGGCTTCCGTTCGTGTCTCCCGCATAGAGGGAGACCCCTTTGTGCTCTTATGGAAGTGGGGTCAGCCTGTCTATGAGAAACAGAGTGACGAGCTACCCCATCACTTTAGCTGGTCATTTTCTGACTGGTACACCAAGTACCAAGGAGAAGAGGAGCTTCATTACCGGGATGTGGTCATACACCTTCCAGAAGGTCCCTATTACTGGACGCAAACGACCTACTCTCATGTGTGGAAGACCCGTCTTGGTTTTGTTGGCAGAACGTTTGAGGTAGTTCTTGACGCCGAGCAGGGAGAAGAGATACCTGTTCCTAGTACAAGCAAGGACCCATTGCTGAGTGAGCCTTCTTTCATTCACACACACTCTGTGGATTTCGACACAGAGGAGGTGTACCCTGCAACGATCTATTCCTTGCTAGGAAAGGTTCTGTACATGAGGGGAGCAGCACCCGCGTATACCGGTGCAGGTAAATATTCCAAACCTATGAATCAAGCGTGACCACGATGATGAAAACTTACGAAGTATCTTCTGAGCCTTATGAAGAATGCGTGGAGTGGAGTGACGGCCATCCCCGATATGAAACAACCGCATTCTACGAGATCATAGAAGCAGAGAGTAGAAGTAAGGCGAGGTACAAGGCATTGAAGAAATTGGGTATATCTGACTTTAGAGATGCCCCTAAGCTTTCTGTTCGCTTGTACAAAGAAGACGCAAGTGAACACATAGAAGAAGAGCACGGCGAAGAAGATCTAGATGCTGCGCAACGCTTCTTTCGTCGGTGGAATGAACTGGAGGATTCCCGACCCAGAACAATACATAGTTTGTTGGAAGAAGAGGTGAGAAATCTTACCAATGAACTTGCGACGTATAAGCACAAGGCAAGTTACTACGAACACAAATATCTCTCTTTGTCTTCGAGGCTGACAAAATTGATTCCTTATCGTATGGTAAGAGAAATGCTTGGGCTGGCATGAGACAAGCATCTTGTGTTGTGGTTGTAGACAAGAATAGTGGATATGTCTTGTCCATATCTAGAAAAGACAACGCGAATGATCTTGGTCTTCCCGGAGGAAAGCTAGACGAAGGGGAGACTCCTGAACACGCGTGCGTTCGAGAAGTTGAAGAAGAAACTGGACTTTTAGTAAAAGACCTCGTCCTGCTATACCAAGGGGTGTGCCTTTCTCCTCAGGGCGAGCCTTTTTGGACCTACTGCTTTTTGGCTCTTCGTCATTCAAACGAATTAGTACAGAAGGAGGGGGAAGGAATCATTCAGTGGGTTCCTTGGACACGTCTTCTTCATACATCTATGACGTTCGCAGAGTACAACTCACAGGTTTACTCTCAATACCGCAAGTACAAAGAAGAGCAAATTCAATCATATTGGACCCAAGCTTCTATTGAGTGGAGGCAGGCGAAAGAGATGGCCTCCTACGGGAAGCGTGGCATGTCGAGGATGCACGATAACATCGCACGCACCCTACGAGAACTTTTGAACGCATGGAGATACTAAGCAGGGGAAATTCCTGACGCCTTACTCTTATCTAGAGTGGTGAAACGTTTCGCTCCAGACCTTGACGACTTGCCTACTCTGGAGATTCCCGATCTCAGAAGAAAAGCTCAATCTTTACTACACCTTCTTGTCTCTGCTGACATTACCCCAGAAGAGTACGTAGAGAAGTTGGACATCATTCAGGGTGTGCTCAAAGAGGTGTATCAAGAAGCGGTGACTTTGGCCTCAATACAGCATGAGTGGAAATATTCTGGCATAAAAGAAAAGATGGAACGAGCCACTCAACGTCCTCCGCCAGATCCTGCTCCCGATGAAACAATTACGGTACAGGACTTAGATATAGACTGGAGTGACTTTGACGACATAAAGGATTAGTTATGGCAGAGCCAGATAACAAGATTATCCCCCTTCTAGAGTTCATGGTTAAAAGGGGCATGATAGACGCACAGGACGGCGCTGCCCTCGTGTTCTGGGCGATGAAGGGAAAATCACCCTCACCAGAGTCCATTTTGAAATACGTTGACAACGGAACACTTGAGTTTGTGGAGACAAAGGGTCCTCAAGATTTTTCTTGGTTGGCTGAGCTGCTGACAAGCGGAGACCTAGAGCTGGCTACTCTAGCGAAAGACCAAGATCAATTGCTTTCCATGGTGAACGTGAAGCTGCTTGCTAAGATATTCTTGGAGGCAGAATCCGACATCGATCCCAGCGCCTCATTCCCCGAAAACCAAAGGGACCACATTGAGTCGCTAAAGTCGATGTCCCAAGAAGAATTGGCGCTTCGTGCCTTGGATGAGATTTATGATCCTGACGTTCTTCTGTCCACAGTAAATTTGTCTCAGGTGTACAAGGTAGGTCTTTCTCGAAATATATTCACCGCGCCCTTGTCTTTTGCTGGTAAGACCTGGATTGCGGTGAGAAAGTCGTAGGTTATGGGCCACAAGCTTGACTGGTGGAAAGGTCTTTTGACAATGTTCAAGAAGAACGAATCTTCCCCTCTCACTGAGGAGGAACAGTTTTCTAAGTACGTTGAAGAAACAGAGCACCAGATCAAAGTCCTCCGATCTACGGCTGACGTTCGTTGGGCAAGGGGAGACAAGAAAGGATCTGCCGAGCTTCATGACAAGGCAAGAGAACTGGGAAGGGAACTATTGAACGCTGTTCGCTCTCGCATTAAGGGACAGAATAATGAAATCTAAGATAAAGCTGCGCCACGTAAAGAACCCTCCGTCTTTTAACACGGAGGGTTCTTTGTCAGGTGCCGTGGCCTCTTTGGTGAGGTTCTTCAGTACTTCACTCGTCCGTGTGTCCTTGTCTAAGGAAAGTACACCAGAAGACCCTGTACATGTTGGAGAAAAGTCTGAAAAATAGCTACTTGGAAGCACTTCTTTTTCTTTCTCTGTACCTCTTGTTTCTTTCTCTTGACTTCTCTCTTTCCCTTTCTCTCTGCCCCTCGCTCATTTTATTTCTCCAATTTCTCTTGTATGTAGAGTCCCTCTCAATTTCATCCTTAGTTCTAGACATTCTCCTACTTCGTGCGTCCTCGTTTACACATGTCTTACACAACTTGCCCGCAGTTTTTTCATGTCCCCTGTAACAGGTAGAAAATAATATATCTTTGTCCTCCACCTTATGAGGAACAATCCCTGCACTGGCTTCTGCGTACACTGAGGCTCTTTCCAGCCAAGCCTTGTCGTCTATCCCTGCAAGCAGAGTATTACATCTTCTACATAATAGTCCACGAATAACGCCATCATCATGTCTGTGGTCTATCATAGTAGGCTCTCTGTCACACAACGCACACGTTCCTTTTTGTTTTTGTAGAAGATCCTCCCACTGCTTTACGCCTATCCCATAAGTAACAGCACGCGCCCTCCATCCTGAAGTCGGTACACATTCACAACACCATTTATGGTTTGCCGCTCTAGGAGAAAATTCTGTATCGCACAAATGGCACACCCTTTTTTCGTGGAAGTTGTGCTTTCCGCCACTCATCAGTACCCTCCAACTCCATTGGGGTCCCACTGAATCGGTAGAGGTTTTCCATCGCGACGCGTCTCCTGCGGGCGAGTCTTCAGACCAAGAACCGGAACCGCGTAATCAATGACTACGGCCTTCCACAGGGCCTCTCCTGGGTCGGACGGCTTGTCTCCATTTGTTTGCCTGTGTGCGTACGCCCATTCAATTGGCGCACCCATGGCCCTAGCTTCCTCCACCACTCTTTTTGTCAGGTCTCGGTAGCATTTAATAGCTACCTCTGTCAATGGGGTGGGTTCCTGTCTTTTCCAGGTAGTACGAATATCTTCACGTACCGGCGTTGTTGGGTCATCTAGTATGCCACTAAAGTGACCCTCAAATTCCAGTCCTAGTGTGTCTTCGTTGAACTCATTTCCGTGATACACATACCAGGATAGTGGACAAGGTAGAACAGCCGTTCCATCCAGGAACCCTACTCCATGACACGGAATACTGAGGGCTCGCCTGTACTTAGAGTCAGGATCCTTCTTGTTAGGAGTTCCGAATACACAGGCTGTCTGATGGAAGCATATGCCTGTAATCAGGCTCATGTCTCTCTCAAACACCTTTCGGTTCTTTCCCTTTTTGCACAAGTTATAGGTTACTTTTTTTCCTCCTCGTTGTACTACCTTCGGAGGAATGGGGTTTTTCTGCTGATTTCTCAGGTCGATGAATCTGGTCATGACCTTCATATAAGGAGTATATCATGAGCGTTGAAAAGGCATTTTTAGTGGAGGAAGAGCCGGTGGACCTAGGCAGGGATTCCGGTAGAGATCCTCGTCCCAATAAAATGCTTGTGGCCAGTGTTGACGGAGATTTTAAAGTTCTTTACCTGCAAGGAAATGGACTAGCTGTAGCTGAGGAACTTGGAGGTATTCATAACTATATGGGTTCTCTTCCTCCTCCGGATGGGCTTCTCGTGTGGGAAGGAGAGTGGTCGTGGGAGGAAGACCCTGAAGAGAGCCTGCTGACAGGAACTTGGCGCCCAGTTACAAAAGAGGAGTGGGTGTCCTACCTGAAGGGAGAATATGTTTGGGATGTGTGGGAAAAAGAGGAGCACGTAAAGCTAGGTTCTGAAAATCTTGACAAAGTAGCAAGCGAAGCAACCTTCTTAGATGACCACCAAGAAGACAACTCTTCTGACTCAAGTTTGTACTTGTATGCGGTGACTGTCATTGTTCCTGGAAGTTCCCTGTTGGAATGTGTGTGCACATCCTTTGAACGCGCAAAGGAAATAATCACCACCAACGAAGGGGACCTGCAAGAACGCTGGGCCAGTTTTGCCATTATAGAAAAATTTCCTGCCAATTCTCTTTACTCTTTTCCATTTCAATTTTGGTACGTTTGGGTGGAAAATGATTGGAAGAGCCAAAACGTGAAGCCTACCAAGTATGGGGATTTCAAGCCCATAAAGACTCCTGAGGAATTCCGGAGTGACATTGTGTCGTCCATCTTTTGACCTGAGCATACGATGAAAGAACAAAAAGACCCTAAGGTTCCGGTGACCATTCCTGCCGGAAAACCTCTTCAACCAGGTTTGGGCGGGCTGATTTATGCCTTTCAGATGTTGGCAGAGGCTGGCTATTCAAAGGAAGAGCAGCTCACTATCGTAGAGGACATCTGTAGCGGCAAAGAGGTTACGCTGATGGTTCCTGAACATATGGTTGGATGAACCCTGGCCATAGTAATAGACTTGCTGTCGTGAGACGGCCCTTACCTTCCTTTGACTTGTAAGCCAAGGAAAGAAGAAAATGAAGGAAGACGCAGTACAAAATCCTTTACGTGATTTTGTGGACAAAATCACTCGCAGGGATTCAGATACGGTGGAGAAGGTTCTTCTACACATCTTGGACACCTCTCGACGAAGGTGGAACGAAAAAGCCTCTGACCTTCTTCATCAAATCAGGGATGCTAGGGGGATGGACCCTGAGACCCTGGAGTCGTTAAAGAAGGAGTACAGGGACGCGTTCAACCACGTTCATCGCCTCTCTCAAATGCGCTATGGAGTGACCCGGCGCAAAATCCGTTCTTGAAGCAACAACTATCCAATAGGTACTGACAATGGGAAGAGAAATCAAGCGAGTTGCCCTGGACTTCGACTGGCCTTTGGACACCCGTTGGCGCGGGTTTCTTCCTCCGGATGATGGCACAGAAGAGTGCCCAGACTGTCGTGTTGGCTATGGGTATTCTGTGGGATACAATCGTCTAGGGCGCATACTTTATTCATTGGCACACTACGATGTCAACCCCGCCCTGTTTCCCAATACTGAGGCTCTCACTGACTTCGACAAGTTGTTTCTGCAAAAGCTGGCCGAAAAGAAGTGCCCGGAGAAGCTTAAGAAGGGCAACAACGTCCCCTTTCAGATTGGTGGCATCAGCACTGTCATTGACAGTCGCCTAGTTATGTATCATCTCATGCACTTCATTGCTGAGAGCCTGGGTCTTCCTGAAGACTCGTTCCTTTGCGAAACCTGTAAGGGAGAGGGACGAGTCGTAGTTGACGAATACCTTAACCGTCTCCGTAAAGAGTGGAAGCGGGAAGAGCCTCCTGCAGGGGAGGGATGGCAGGTTTGGGAAACTGTTTCGGAAGGAAGCCCCATTACTCCCGTTTTCGCTACAGCGGAAGAATTGGTGGACCATCTGTGCACCGTAGGAACAGTGTGGGACCAAAAGACAATGAGGGAATCTTGGGGGCGGCGAGACCATCGTCTTCCGTCCAGAGAAGCAGCAGAGGCCTTCGTCATGGACGGGTGGGCACCTTCTATGGTCATTGTAGACGGCAAGTCTTACACTGGTATCGAATCCGCATCTATCCTCTCTACTGAGAAATGATGGACGGAACTCCTTACTACAAACTAGAGCATGGGACTTACTACTTTGTAAGGCCCACTCAACGTACTATGGTGTGTCCTAACGGAGAGCAACTTCTTTACGCCTGCGACCAAGTTGCCATGATGTTCGACTCTGAAACAGGGACTCTATACAAGCATGGAGACCCTGTCAGAGTAAATGAGCAAGCAAGGCACATCTTGACAAGCTCTTTTGGCGAATCGGTTCGGACAGTGGTCTTTCCACTAGAGTATCCAACAGAAGAGATCAATAAGTGTTTGTCTCATAGCGGGTACATTAAGCTTCTAGCAGCTAACCTAGGACTGTTATGACTGACACCTCTAAAGTTAAGGCTCTCATCACCGTCAATGCGTATGAGGACCAAGGTGTTTGGATACTTTACGTAGAGTCCGACCGAACATTTCATTCATGGGCTGACACGCAAGAAGAGATCTCCACAATAGCCCAAGAACTCGCAGAACTTTACCACGAAGAAAACTCTTTGCTTGGATGGCCCGAGGCAGTTGTGGTCCGTCTCTCCAAGAAACCCGAGGAATTATGAGTCACTTTTCTGTTTCTGTAGTCACGGTATCGGATGATCAAGCGGAGGTAGCAAGGGCACTTCAACCTTTTCATGAGTACGAGTGCACCGGCGTAAAAGATGAGTTTGTTGTCGAAGTCGACGTGACTTTTAAAAAGCAATCAGAATACCAGTCGGCTCCTAGTTACCTTGTGGATGGACCGGGTGGAAGGCTGCTCAAGAGGTATGACAACTTCTTCTACCGGACTCCCACTCCAGAAGAATCCAAAAAAATCGGACCCTATGCAGGTACAGGTGGCGGATATGGAATGTCCTGGGCCTCTCGCGATTGGAACGACGGAAAGGGATACTCCACTCGTATTCACGAGATTCCTGAGGGATGGACAGAAAGGCTAGATTTTGCCAAGAAATACATGTCCTTCACTGAGTGGGTAGAAGAGCGAAAGGACTCTTGGTCCTGCCAAATTACCTACAAGGAAGATGGCACCGTAGACAAGATCGTTGACCTTACGAATCCCAATGCCAAGTGGGATTGGTATTCTATCGGAGGCCGCTGGAACAATCTATTTGGCGGCAAAAACACCTGTACAGTGGCCGAGCTTCTGGACCTGAGCGTTAGTACCTTTGCCGTCCTACTTCCTGGCGGGGCGTGGGTCTCTCGGGGAGACATGGGGTGGTGGGGCAGTGTCAGCAACGAAGACACAAAGTGGGAAGAAAACTACAAGAAGCTCATGTCTTCTTTGCTTCCTACTTTGTATGTCACTCTCGTAGATTGCCACATTTGACATGAAACCTGAGACCAAACAACTCAGGGACTTTATCAAGCACCTGAACGAAAATTTCAAGGGAATCCTTCTTGAAGAAGACCCTGGATTGGAGACTGACCCACCTCCTCCCATTAAGTATGAGGTAGTAGAGTTCGTCAGGTACAGGTATAACCCATCAAACCTTGGGCTTGTAGAAGTAGACATGAAGCTGCTTCATTCCTTTAACGTGGTCTTTGGTTCTCGTGTCCTAACTTCGTGGGAAAAGGGACGTATCTATGGCCACGTATTTTCGGTAGAAGACCTTCAAACCCTTTTTGCTGGGGTACCCTTGACTCGCATCTCTCCTGTTCACACCGAGTTCTGGAGAGTAATCCCTAAGAAAGAAGAAGTGTAATGTCATATAGGAAGCCATACTCCAAAAAAGAAATAAAGGGCTACGGGAGGAAGGATACAGAGTTCAAGGAAGAGCATGAATCCTTTGGTATGCTCTCCATCTTTCGCACTCAAGGGAGCACACGACTCTTTGGTTCTCACCTAGATAGCCTAGGTAGCTTCATCACTCTTCGAATTAATGCCGGGTCTGTGAGGCACTCACTGAGTCGAGACTGGTACAGCGAAGAAGAGCAGCTCATCGAGATTCATATGTCGGCGGCTCAATTTGCGGAAGCAATCACCACACTCAATACGTCTCCTAGCACACCTTGCACTGTGGTTCGTGTCCTAGGGTCTCGCATGGAAGACGTGCCAGAAGATCGTAGGAGCGAGAAGGCTGCAATTGAGGACGGGTTTAGGGAGGACGTAAGGGGTCTTGTGTCCAAGTTGGTGGAGGGCCGCGATAAGGCGCTGGCACTTCTGGACAAGAAGACTCTCACCAAAACCGATAAGCAGGAACTTGTTGAGGTTTTCCGTGTAGCCATCCAAGATGTAAAGGACAATCTTCCTTTCGTTGTGAAGTCCTTTCAGGAGAGCACACAGAAGACTGTCACACAGGCCAAGGCAGAGGTAGATGCCTTTGTCAGTATGGCTGTACAACTTGCCGGGTTGGAGGCTCTGCAGGGTAGGCTGCTGCCTTCTGTCGAGGCTCCCGCATTGACTTCTGGAGAGGATGACCGATGATTCTTGTAACACTTCAAGTTGACTACAAAGACCACTACTTTGAGGTTCACCATCTTTTCGATAATTCTCTGAGAAAGATTTCTTGGCAGAATTCAGTCCAATCCAAGCTAAACCAGCTGAAGATGGACGGTGCCGAGGTAAAAATATGGGAAAGGGAAACGGACCACTTTGTTGTGGAGGGACCTCGCAATACCTCTCTTCACACGGCTGTTTCCTGTTGGACCGTGGACCCCCTAGATAAGAGGCCCTTGTCCAAGGTACTCATGGAGTACCCATCTAGGGCGGTCGTCTAAGGCAGCAGTCTCCTTGTAAAGAGCACCCTAGAGGTGCTACATGCGATTGGTTGTCATAGAATCCCCTTATGCTGGGCTTGTGGACAGAAATGTAGATTACGCACGAGAGTGTGTTCGGGATTGCTTGCGTAGAGGAGAGTCACCCTACGCAAGCCATCTGTTCTTCACTCAACCAGGAGTTCTGAATGATGACATTCCTGAAGAGCGTACATTAGGAATTGACGCGGGGTTGGCGTGGGCAGCCAAAGCTGACGCCTCGGTTCTCTACATGGACCATGGTATGAGCAGGGGAATGGTCTATGGCATCCGCAACGCGGTGAAAAGCGGACGAAAAATAGAGATCCGCAGACTCTACAGTGACGTAAAAGAGCTGGACCACGCGGCGGTCGAAGATGTCGTTCGCGAGGCTCTAAAGGAAAAGCAAGAAGCTTTTCTTCCCAGCCTAGACAAGGTTTCTCCATTTCTTCGAGATAAGGTAGAAGAAGTAATAACCAACTTGACACAACGTCCCCTTTCTGTGTTTGACATTGCCTCCTATGAGAAGGCTGCCACGGCCAACGTAGGAGAAGTGCCTGACGTAAATCCTGAAAAAGAACCCATCTCTTGATGGATCGAACCCTGCTCATATTAGTGAGCAGGAGGATTTTCTATGGTTGCCATCTTTGCCACCAAGTCTAGTAATACAAAAATTTCTGGTGAGTCCGCAGTATCGGCCACCTATGCTGCTACTTCTGTTTCTTGTCCTTCCACTTGCAATCTCCGTGGTTCCGGCTGTTACGCAGAATCAGGCAGGGTTGGCGTTCACGTAGCTGCCCTCAATACTTCTGCTCCCGAAGGAATCCGTCCAGAGGCAATAGCCAGAAAAGAAGCAGGCTTCATTCGTGCTGCGTTCGGGAAGCGCCCCATTCCTCAGGATGGAGCACGCGGCGGACGGGACCTTCGTCTCCACGTATCTGGAGACTGTCGAACCAACAAGGCAGCTGAGATTCTTGGAAAAGCTGCTCTCCACTGGAAGAGCCGAGGCGGAGGAGCAGTGTGGACGTACACACATGCTTGGGCTACGGTTCGACGTAAGTCGTGGGGCAAGGGAGTTTCTGTCCTCGCTTCGATGGAAGACCCCAAGTTGGCAGCAAAGGCTCGGCGTCAGGGGTATGCTCCTGCCCTGGTAGTGCAGGAACACCCGAGCACCAAGGCCTTTACTCTTCCTGGGTCTACAGTTCGGTGGATTCCTTGTGTAGAGCAAACTCATGGCATTCCTTGTGCGGATTGTCGTCTTTGTATGGATGCAGACGGTCTGCGTCAACGTAACATGGGCATTGCGTTTGCAGCTCACGGTCCTACACGAAAGATTCGAAAGCACCTTCAGGTGCTTTCGAGCTGACGTACGAACTCACATGAGGTCTGGCAGGTTGATATGAGCGTCACCCACGAAGATAGAATGAGGGCTCATCTGTGGGTAAGAGAAGCTCTACACACTGCGGTGCGAACAGAAGCCCTCAAGGCAGGACTAGAATCCCCTCTTCTTCATGTCGTAGACCTATACTGGTCGGATCGCATGGGTAAGAGCATGGGACTAGCCTCCTATACCCTAGACCTTTCTTTCGTTAAGCTCTCTACCGTGCTTTGGAAGGTAGCGACAGAGGAAGACAGAAGGGAAACCGTATACCACGAAGTTGCTCATCTCATAGTGTACGACAACCACTTTAGGAGCAATCCTCGTAGAACGAAACTGCCAGCAGGGCACGGACCAGAGTGGAAATGGGTGATGCACAAAATTGGCTACTCCAACCCTTCCTCCAAACATACCATTCTAAACGAAGAATATGAGAGGGAGAGGGGAAGAGTACCTCTGTTTTGTGGGTGCAGAACAGCTCCTACTTTCTTTGTCTCATCACACAAAGCTGTTGTTATGGCCGCTCATACCAAAAAGGGAAAGCCGTATTTCTGCAGAAAGTGTAGAAAACTCATTCAAATTGGAGATAGAAATGAATGAGTACTTCATGACCTTTCTGGCTGGTTTGGCTGTTGGCTCGGTTGTTGTTTCTTTAGTCCTCTCCCATGATAGAGGTTTCAACCACATCAGGTATGAGAGGGAGAAACTACGAGAGATAACACGTAAGTGGCACACTGCCCTTCATTATGAGAAGCTATCTTTTAGTGATTTGTTGTTGGCTCCTGGAAACGCTGAGAGAGAAGCAGCCTATAAGTATTGTCGAAGGGCCAGAATAGAAATAGAGGAGGAGCTAACCTCTTCTTTCGGAAAAAAGCCCTCAGACGAAAAATCTCCCACCACAAAACGAGTTCTGTGGTTCTCACGCAAGAATCGACCCACTACCTTTTAGGAATGCTATGAAGCACGGAATTGTTACAAACGGAAGGACCACCACATTCTACGGCAATGCTGCCACAATGTATGTGGTGCGCCAAGCAATCGCATCCTGCTTTACACTAGCTGAGGTAGAGGAAAGGCTCAAGAACGCTTCTTCAGTTATGCGTCCTTTCTACATCGAAGAAGCCCTGAGGCAGAAGTGGAAAATCTCAGCAGAGCTTTTTTCTTGGATGGAAGAAGACGATAAAAGGCAAGAGGAAGAGCAGAAGAAGATTATTCACAAAAATATTGTTCGTTACTTGGCCTCCTCTACCAAAAAGAAAGCCAAGTCTCGTCTCAGCATTCCATGCTTTCTATGTGGCGGGGAAATCAAAGGAGGTCAGGAATATCATGCGGTAACTTACGACAGGAAAGCTTACCGCGGCCATAAAGAATGCGTGGCGAAGGAGCCTAAGAAGTGAACAAACTATTGGTCCATAGTGCTGACGAAGTTGTTGCTCTAGTTCTCAAGCACCTGTCTCACGAAGAATCGTCTAGGTTTCTGTCCATCGAGTTTCAGTTGAAGGACGAAACTGGAAAACTTTGGTGGGAGTCTGACCTAGAGGCAGCCATAGACGCGGAGAGTCCAGACTCAAAGATGCTGGATAGGGCTAAGTTTACTGATGTTTGGCGTCCTGTGCAAAAGGCCTACCTTCCAACTTCCTTTCCCTGCGTAGTTCTGTACTCACTAGGAAATACCTTTGACAGAACGGGAGACGTAACCTACCGACTTCTAGAGTACGTAGAGAAAGAGGATTTCTCGACTACGTCTAAGCCTAAGAGAACCAAGAAGTCGACCAAGAAGTCAACCGAGTCTCCGCGCCTATCTCCTCGTCTTGTCGCACTTGGAGAGGCCACAGACCGACTTCTTAGAAGTAAATCGGAAGTCTTGGATGCGGTGACTGAGTGGGCGTCGATGGGCGAACAGCTACGCCACCTGCCTCGCCTTTCCAAAGCGGCTGACGAATACATACGGGCCACTGACCAATGGTATCAACTCAATCCATTTCTGGAAGCGCCATGAGCATGCACTCCCAATTAACTGACGATGACATCGGTCCTCATTACCGGCTCAGACATAGGAAATTGTGTAGACTCGGAGATGAAATTTTCGTATTTTGTCACATGCATCCTATGTCTCATTCCTTCTACGTGAAGGCTAAGATCGAAGAAATTGTTTACATCTGGAATATAGAGGGTAAGAGCACTGGAGCTTGGCACACGGTTACTACCGAGGAAGAGTTGCTTCAATTTCCTCATTCCTACTCCCACGACAAGGGAGAATGGACCGAACCTAACCCTATTTCCCTTGAGGAGTTGAACAACCTTAGGCTGAAGGGAAAAGCCGAGATCGTCAACCAGATGCCTTGGGTGGATTGGCCCCTTGGACATGCTGCGTATCTTGATGACGAGGGATTTACTGACTTGGTTGACGCTAGGAAAGTTTACGGTAGGTTCCCCATACGTAAACTTGGCAGGAGGATGAAAACCTACATCCGAAATAACACAACCTTCATTCTAAAAACGCATGGAGAGCCGGGCCCTAAATGGGCGGAGATTAAGAACTACATGCGTAAGGGATACGTATGACCTTTTGGGTCCTGAAAAAATTGAGGGAACTGGTCTTTGGTCCAAGCTGCACTAACCTACCTTCTGGGTGTAAGAGCCGTGCAGTGCGTGGTAAGTATTGCTTATACTGCTGGGAGCGAGGACTTGCAGATTCTGTTTGTTACAAGCATTGGGTAGGTGACGTTTATGAACGTTCAGATCGCACCTGAGAACTTTGGACATGTTGTGGCCTTTGCCATGAGATACGCGTTAGGGCGCCAGTCCACTGCCCCCTCCATCGTACAGGAATTCATACGGGATAATCTGGACGTTCTCAGCCCAGAGGAAATCTCTTTGCTCATACTTGATATTGACGAGTGCAGAAATTTTGGAAGCGACGTGGATAAAGCAATGTGGTTGCGTTTTAGGGAAACGCTACAGCACAAGCTGCATCCTCCAGTTACGAAGATGGTGGTGTACGGAAAAAAGAGTGAGGATGGCGTGCCTCACGCTCGCCTACTTACTGTCAGGGGACATAGGAACGCCATTGCTCTTCATCTAAACGTTTATCCTCAGGACTCTCTTCTGGAGGAATTTGAGGCATACTCTTGGGGTCAGGCTATGACGTATTATCAAGCCAAGTACTTCAATAGGGTGTATACGCCAGACTGCACTGATGTGTGGGAGCCTTTCTCTACTCTTTCGGAAATTCCGCCGCAAGAGGTTAAAAGCGCACAAGATGCGCATGAGAAGTCGGAGATCATTCAATGGTGTCGAGATGCAAACGGGAACAGGCTGGAAATTGGCGACACTGTCGAATCCTGTGATAACGGTGAGGGTGGCGTTATTCTGGACCTGACTCCTGACGGTTCTGCTTTAGTCAAGTGGGAGTCCGGACTAGAAACGACATACTCATGTCCTGGTTTGGTTCTCATCTGACCGAGATCCTTCAATGAGAAGAGTATCTGCGGAAACCGTTCGTCAACTCTACGGGCCTAGACCCTCTCTTCGTCACATCATCAAGGGTCTAGAGCGCCTCTACGAAAACAACCTCGAAGAGTCTTACGATAGAGGAGATAGCGAGGCAGATGACAAGGTCTACTACGAGCAGTTGCTACACGAGCTAGGGCATTTCTACTCTCTTAGCGAAGAAGTAGGCTCGTCTAAAGATATGACCTTGGCTATTCGCTCCTTGGGTCCCATGGCTCAAGCAGGAAATGAGGTCGATGCTTTAGCGTTTACTGCCGTGCTTAGTGAATGGCTCGGATATCGCCTGGGAATAGGTCACTTGGTTTCTATTGGCCTGACTAATTCGCCTCTGATTCCAAGCAGTAAGTTGCTTAGGTCCTTGGTGAATTTGTCTGCCGATTCCCCCAAGATGACACAATTGTGTAGGGATGTTGCTCGTGTTGTTTACGAGTATGCCTACCTTGAGAAAAAGGAAGAACAGGACAATGACTACTTCTGATAGGGATCAAGAGCAAGCTGCATTAGAACTTACGCGCTGTGAGAAAGAGCTACATCGTGTTGTAGGTCGTGCAGCGAAGAAGTTCTTTGATGCATGTGTAGAAGCGAACGAATACGCCAACACCTTTGTCCAGTATGGAGGTGTAGGCTTCTTATCCAAAGAAGTTGTATCCTTTCGGGTTTCTATGGGTTCTACGCTCATTGTCACTCTTCGAAATGGACGCGATGAGCGCATAGACATAGCGGACATCGCCAAGGACCTTGGAGAAGAAGTAGAGAAGTCCTTGGAACGTATGCAGGCTGCACGTGAGAAATGGATTCAAGTAACAGCGGGGATGACAACTCTAGATAAGGCTGTTTACTTAGCTGAGAAAGAGTCTCACAAATGACGTTGAAGATTGAAAAGCTACTAGTTACAGAAGAAGACACGGATCCTGATGGGTACCGGTCTCACAGAGGAAGGTGTAAACGTTGTTGGGCAAAGGTAGGAGACCCCCACAAGGACTCCTGCGAGAAGCAAGAAGAGTATTTCTGGCAGCAGGTGGTGCCCACTTGTGACCTGCGATCTATCTCCAGAGACGCGGATAAAGTGTACACCCAAGTATTTGTCATTCCTGACAAGTACTCCCGACATAAGCTTCTTTGGATCTGGGCAGGTCAAGGAATTATGGACCCTCCCAACAAAGACACCGGAATTTACTCCCTACGTGCTTACCTGGGGCGTGGGGCCACAGACTTTGAGCATGACAGTGCTTATGCGCTGAAGCTCGATCTGTACGGTGTACAGCTCAAACACGTAATGTACCACACCACAATACTGTCGGCTTTCATACCGCCCGACATTGAACTAGACGATTTCCGTGTCCCTCTTCCTGGGTATGATCCCTTTGTGAAGGATCCCTATATCTGCAAAGAATGTCCGGAAGAAGAGCATCCTATCGTTCCCGAAGACTGTTACGTTCCTAAGGGTGACGCCACACAGTGGAAAATACTTAGAGGCAAACGAGTAGAAATTCATTTTGGATACGTGAAGAAGGAAGAGTGACTCATGGGTACTAGGCATCTGACTCGAATTTATGACTATGACGATACGCTTCTTCTGACCATGTATGGCCAGTATGACGGTTACCCTGATGGCTATGGAAACGAACTGGCAAAGTTCCTATCTGAGTTTACCTTGGTGAATGGCATCGGAGATCAGAAGTTTAAGATCGCTAATGGCCCAGGTTGCTTGGCCGCTCAGATCGTCTCTCATTTCAAGGGAGATGGCGTTGGATCCTTCTACATCTACCCACCTGACTCTAGCCCTCAAGAGTTCGAATACAGGGTACACTGCATTGGATCCTACCTCGGTTCCCCAAAGAAGATTGAGCTGAGGGTGACATCCGTTCATAATCCAAAGTTCTCCTGGGTTGGGGACCCAAAGAACTTTGACGGCAAGAAAATTCAATCCAAGATTTATGAAGTCGAGCACGAAGAAGACGAAGTAGAAAACGATAAGACGGAGGCCCTTCTTTCCCAGATGCGAGAACTAGTACAGGAATGGGACGGAAATGACATTCTTGATATCGCTAAACGACTCGCAGAAGAGAAGATGGCAAACAAGTGAGGGATATAGACTTCACCGACTTCAAGTTGGTAGCGCACTGCACTTGTCCTTTTTGCGGAAACAAAGTTTCCTGGGAAGTTACTGATGACGTAGAGGCTGTAGATTCTGGTCCTGGACAGTGGGGTTACCATGAATCTGCTCATGTGGTGTACCCTCCGCCTCCTGGTTGGGTTAAAAGACTTCACTCTACGGTCTATGGAATAGACCACTATGCTTATGCATGTTGTCCTCCAGAGGAAGAGAAGACAGTATGATAGTGGAAGATGGATTGATAATTGAGGTAGACTACGTTCAAGGACTTGGCACAGTTCAATTGGGAAGCCGTGCTCTTTCCTTTATGCTGTGTCATTTTGTTTCTGGGTGGCCTGTGTGCAAGCTGGAGACAGGGGATAAGGTACAGGTTAGACTGTCTGACGACGGAATGCAGGTGTTGAGTGTAAGGAGAGATAGATTCGTAGGAGGGAAACCTAAGACAGAAGAAGGCGTGGAGATTATCCAGGACTATTTCCCACGAATGCCCAAGAAGAGCATGACTCCAGAAGAATTCTGTCTTAAATATGCTTCTGTGCTTGTTGTGCGGAGAAGAGAAAGCAGACTTCCTACTCCTACGCAAGAAATCCGTATGGAGTGTAGAGGAGAAGACTCCTGGGCGGTGTTTTATGACGGAGAAATGCTGGGAAAGGACGGCAAAGTATCTCCTGACTACCTGCCCTCTAACCGGTCTGACAAGGATTACACGGTCCGCCGCTTTTCTTTTTTTGAGGCCATGGCTGTCAGCTTGGCCCTTCTCGACGCAACTAAGACTGGATGGCTGTGGGATTGGGAAGAACCTGTAAGGGAAGCTGTTCTAAAGGCACTAGGATAGGTTGACTTCGTCTTCTTCTCGGTTATTTTAGTGCAGGAGGTGCTGCATGCTGCCTGCACACATCGTGTCCCAGATTTTGGAACGAGAGCGTCAAACCCGAGACAAGCTCTTCGAGCACCAACCTGTGGTAGAAATGCCCCTTGCCCCTCCGCCTGGTCCAGTGGAAACTACAGAGGAATCTCACAGAGGCGTAGTCATTATAGATCTGTAAATAGAAATATTGGTAACAATGTCTGACGATCGCCCAGTATCTACTCCCCTCTCCAGAGAAGAAGTTCGTTGTCTTTTAGAGATAGGCAAACAGATTCGTAAAGATGTAGAAAAGCGGTTCGATCAAATGGAGCGTATGTCGGAAATAGAATCCCCTTCACGTGTAAAACGCGGAAGAACGTTAGGATTGATAAGAAAAGCGTTCTTTAGTGCGTATGAGACACAGTCAACTTCCTTGTATTTGACTCACAGTTGGAGCTTTGCGAGAGAGTGTTACCACAAAGCCTCCCGCATGTTAACAGACAACTGGTACAACACACCTCCTGACCAACAAGCTCAGGAGCTAAAGGGGTGGGTAAAGACATACCCAAAACTTTCCTTTCGCCATTCAAATGGAGGTATGGTAACCTTCATGACGTATCCTACTTCCACCAGGTCAAAATACTCCTCTCCTGAGTATGAAAAGTTCGTAGACCACTATGTCTACGAAGCCAGATCTCTGTAACTAAAAGGTTACTATGAATTACACAAGCAAAACACGCGGATCAGAATTCTAGGTTTTCTAACTTAGGAGCTGAAAATGCGTAAAGACATTGCAAAAGTTATCGTAGAGCGTCCTCGTTATGGCGGCGGCGGTAAGTACCAACTTCGTCAAGACAGAAGAAAAGGAAAAGACCCGCTTCAGTGGGAGTCTCTTCCTAAACAAGAATCCCTTAAGGCAGTAAACATTCGTGGGTATAACGGAAAATACCTCAATGATTACCTTGCTCCCATCAAAGGGTTTCTCAGCAAAAACGTAGGCCGTCCCTGGGATAAGGTTAATTCTGAAATCAGAAAGCACCTCAAACCCCGTAGTACCATGCACCGTCATGTTCTCGAACATATCTACAACGGATTCGTAGAGCTTCGTCCCATGTTCAAGGAAGATGGGACGGTCCTCCGAGATGATGGTCGTCCGTTTTATGATGGAAACTGGTACGTAGACAGACAGGGTATTCTTCGAGCGTACAAGGAAAAGAAGCGTAAGAAGGTCAAACCCAAAGAAGAGATCCTGGTAATCAATGATTACGAGGAGTACAGGAAGATTGACGGAATCTGGTATTACGTCAGGTTCGTACACGCCAATCCCAAAGACTTCAACGTATTTGACGTCATCTTCAACAGGACGCTTCCTTTCATTCCATGGCACCTTAGAGGCAAGCATGGGCCACCTAAACACGATGGCGTCCCCATATTTCATCCCGATAAGGTGAGAGTAGCGGTGGAGAAGAAGCAGCTTTCTAAGAAGCAGCTAAAGGACTTGGGCCTCAACAAACCCTGACCATAATAGAAAAGGGCCACCTAAATCTAGGTGGCCCTTTTCTCATGCAGGAGAACGTATGCCCTACAGAGAACCCTCCCCAACTCTAACCAGATTTTTTGTTTGCGTGGTCTACTTTAACGACAACCACAACTCCGCTTCCGTCTATAGATTCATAGACGCTGAAGATAGGCTGAGTGCCCTGGAAAACGTTCTCCACAAAGAGAATGTGAAAAAACAGACTGTGTGGTCCTGGCACATAGTTAGCCTCGCTGATTTTGAAAAAGAGATAAGGGAGGATTGTAGTGGAACACAAGGAAAATGATGTGACCGCACAAGAAAAGAATCTGGCAGAGGTACTCTCCAACTGGCTGTCAGCGCCTATTAACAATTATGGAACTCCCTTTGTTGGTCATCCGGAAGATTTCTCAGCAGAAGAACAGGATGTATTCCTGCGTCTTGTACATGAACCTCGCTTCGTGTCCAAAAAAGAGCAAGTAGAGAAGATTAGAGAAATTCTCCTAAACAGACGCAAAGAAGTGCATGATTGACGACGAACAGGATTCCTATATCCAGGCATGCCGAACAGTCGAGGCACTCACCGAACATGCTTTAGCGCAACGAGAAAAAGCAAAAGCAGCAGAAGACGTTCTGTGTGCGGTACAACTGTGGTATGAAAAGGGCGACGACGCAAAGTTGGAACAAGCCTGGAGAGAGTATCAGGCATGTTCTCAAAAGGAGGAAGATGCCAGCTTTTGGGTGCAGCTTCTGCGCGATAGCGCCAACCGGCCTACAGCAATAAGGATTAGCGAGAAAGAATTCAAGAATGACCCTGCAATGGCTATCAGAGCAGCGAAGAATGTTCCACACGTAACTGTGACGAATGGCGCAGGACAAGTGAGAATGGTCATTGTCCGACAAAGAACTGACTTAGAAGATACGGAGGAATCGTGACTCGACGTGGAGACCACACCATAGTTGTTGGAATGGTAAATTTTCCTACGCATCTTCCTTCTTCGCGGGAGGGAGGAACATTTGTTCGGTTAGTCGTGATCGATACCCCTGGTAGGGAAAACTACGACAATAGGTATGTTCCTTGTTGTGGAGGTGACACTCATTTCCTGATGGACGAATCTTTCCTCGGAGATGACCTGTCGTCTGATGGCTCTGACATGAAAGAGGTGGAGGATAAATACTTCCCATTTCTAAATGATGACACCAAGGAATTCTTTAACGATTCCGATGGCAAAGACAGGTATAGGAAATACTTGTCTTTGGACATTCTCACAGTGGTGCTTATGGGAGCTACAGGATGGTCCTCTCACGAATGGCGGTGTACCTACTCTGACCTTACGGAGCATGGTAAGAGGCTTTACGAAATGCTTCAAAACACGTACCCAAAGTGCGAGTTACGTCTTCTTACGTTCAAGGATACCTGACTATGGCCCATCTTTCCATCTGTGGCGAGTTTATCACGGACTATGTTCGAGGCCTGGTTCTGGAGGGCAACCCAGAAAAGGCCTGGACCATTCTGGAGGAGTGTCTCCTCTCTGAAGAGGGAGAGGTGCCCCACTCTGTCCTTGTGAGCATTCTTAACGGGTCTTCTAAGCTAGAGGGTGTAAACGACATCTCTTTGGTAGAAGAGCAGGATGAAGAATACCGGAGCGAACTACTCCAAACTTATGCGGGGCGCATTCAGTTGGATGGAATGTGGTATCGTCCTATATTGATAATTCCCTCTTATTCCGCTTCTGCCTTTAGTACAGTTTCCAGATTTCCTTCCCTCATCCGTGCGGTACAAAGCGACAGGCACATTTTTACTAATGAAGTAGGTGAGGTCGAACCTTGGGTTGTGGAGTGGGAAGGACTGGTAGCCCAATGGCACGTGTCTCGACTTCGGGGACACGTTCGTGTGGAAGAAGCACTTGGATTCTTTGTCCTATGGGATGTTTGTCCTGGTCGCCCCTTTTGGCTTAAGGGAGCACCCAAAACCTTTGAGGCGGCACTGGTTGAATTTCTGGGAAATGAAAAGACTGTTCCTGTTGCAGACGAGAATGATCTGTTGTCCTTTTACGAAGACTTAAATCGCAGTAACTTTTATGCAGAGGAACAATTTGACCAGTGGGATCTGCTGACGCTAACACAAAAACTAGTAGAATTTGACCAGTGGGATCTGCTGACGCTAACACAAAAACTAGTAGGGCGGAGAAAGAGTCAGAAAAAGTACGAGGAACTGTGTCTTCTTCAGGAAGAAATCAAAAGAAGATCGGGTTCTGACACTCTTGAGCTGAGGGTTTATTCGGAGGTGTACCATCTTCCTCGCGCTCCATTTATTAATTGGGCTCTGAGTCGCACCAAGTTCGGCCATCTTGCACCTAAGTGGGAGGTGGTGTGTCCTATTGGAATGAAGATGGACAATGACAACCGCTATCATACAGACTGGATGGTAGGAGCGGGCATTCCTCTGCACAAGTCCTACGACAGAGAGCTACTCTTGGCTGCGGCGGATCTGTCTGCCCAGATTCAGGAAGAACTCTGTGGAACCTCTGCCCACATTCTGACAGGAGCAGACGGGTACCATCAAGGTGCTGTGGGGAAAAGTATTATGGTTCTGCCTCACCTTGGAGTGGAGTACGCTGAAGTAGCTATGAATCCTGAGGTAAGAGTCATCATTGCTGAAGAGGGTGGGGCGTTGTCCCATCTAGTATCAGTTGGAAGAGAATCTGGCCTCTGCATTCTCAGAATCAAGAATGCTTTATCCTTGTTTCCTCTTGGAACCACCCTGGGCGTGAACCAGGAAACAGGAAAGGTATCTATGCTGTGACTTGTTTGATCCTGGTAGGAGGGTGAGGAAGTATGACCAAGACAATTCAGGTTTCCGTCACAAAGACACGTTGGGCTGAGATGTCATCTCGCACTCTATCCAGAGTATCTAGTCTTACGCTTGACCATGGAAGCGTGATGAAGGCTCTTATCCGAAGGAAGAACAAGAGTGACCGAATCTTCTTGGCCCATTATCGAAGGCGCATTGTAGGATGGGCTACTGTGGACCACTTCAACACAAGTAGTTCCAGATTCTATACTGTAAATGTTTACGTTGAGCCTTCTTTTAGGGGAAGAGGAATAGCCAATCAACTAGTTACTCGTGTCAAGGAAGACACTACCCACCTCAAGAAGACAGTGTTGTTTCCTAGCCTACCGTCAAGAGGCAAAAAATTTGAGAAAGAGAAGGCTAAGACTATCTAATTAGGTGGCCAGAAAACCAGCGTGGAAAGCAAATTTGGTTCACCTCAAGGTGGCCATAGAAAGAATAGTACATAATTTTTCTGTTCATGCTGGAGTCAGTAAAAAGGTAGCTGCCTCTCACATAGAAAATATAGCACGAGAGATACGAGAGAAGGAAGAGAAGAAAGGGTGATTGCTTTTTTCAGTGCAGAGTGCATCTTTACTAACAGAATGCCTGCTAGATTCTGGAGAAAAGCAAGACAAAACCCTTATCCCTTTTTATCTCTACAAGCTGTGGGCGGAGGAGTAACCGGATACTTCAAGGGTATGATGTCTTTTGATAAAGATACCTTGTCTGACGAAGAGATATCTTACGAGATTGCGGCTGCCTTGGTAGACAAGGTGGAAATGTTTTCTCCTGTAGGAGTTGACTCTATAAACTTTGAAGAGATAACACTTTCTCTGGCAGACGAGGAGAAGCCAACGTCTTATACGTAGGCCGTACCCTGCTCATACTAAGGACTGTGCCTCCTCGACAACCTCATGCTTCTCTTTAATGAGAGGCTCCAGAACAAAACCGCCGAACGATGAAGCCTGAAGATACCTCCGAAGAAAGCAACGACTCTTACGATCTCTGGTTGTCCGCTAATTCAGAAGAAGTAGCAAAGCATGTAGGGAAGGTAGTTGCTGTTCATCCTATCCGAGGAATCGTTGCAAGCACCTCGTCTATTAAGGACACTACCGCCGAGGTGACCCGTATGGGCCTTTTTGACGAGGTAGTGATTCATGTTGTTTCCTGAAGAACAGAGGTGACTCGTGCAAGACCTAGACGCACTAGAGCAAACACTGCGTGCTCATACAGGAGCCAGCAGAATCGCCTGTAAACGTGCTGTAAGAGATGCTAACGGGGATCTAGAACTAGCGTTAGAAATTCTCGACATACGAATCCGAAACGGCGAAGTCAGAACCACAAGGGAAGAAAAAATGATCGTAGTCAAGATAGAGATGTGGCCCTTAGGTTTTGAATCCAAGGCCAGGGAACTGGGACGTATGTACATCACAAACGACGGAACAGGCCACGAAAAAAGAGGAAACTACAACGTGGCAGTGTGCAGAAAGGGGAGCACCGATAAGAAGTCTCCTCTCCGCACAGGTCGTGTAGAAGATTACCCACGTCTGTCGTACAACGTGTGGCGACTCATCCTGCGTGCTCTTCGTTCTTCTTTTCCGGAGGAGAAATGAGACAGGAGAAGTTCTATTGCAGAGCTTACCATCAAGGAAAACAGTTCTGGGAGTTTCTACGTGCTCCCTCTAAAGAGTTAGCGCGAGAGTGTTTCATTCAAAACTACTCCCTTCCTGACACAGACACCATCACCGTCATTCCTACGGGCGAGGTCGACAAGTTGAGCATTGCGCGCCTGCTCTATTTTATCCCGAAGGACTTTGATCCATGGGGGTGCAGCGAACCATTTACTATTGATATGGTTCAGACTCTTCCGTCCGGCAAAATACACCAATATGACTACGGTGAGATATCCAACGATCAGTTGGGGCGTCGAAAGCTAGACCCGTGGTGGCATGCTGCGCGAATTAAGTGGATGTTATCTCATCCTAAGGCTCTTCTGGACCCCATTTCTGTGGATTGCCACTGCAACTACGGAGTGATTTACCCCATTCCAGAAATCACGGATGGATGGCACAGGTTTTTTGCACATAGGGTCCTTGGAAAACGGAAAATTCCTGCGTTCTTTGCAGGAAGAACGGACCTTCTGGACTATCTGGCGCTAAGGACGAACAATCTTCCTGAGGAGTGATTCATGTTTAGAGGACAAGATGGTCACCTTGAGCATAAGCACAGAATGGAAGAGGAGGCAGAAAGAGAAAAGAAGCGATCCGCCAAGCAGAGAAGGTCAGAGCGTGTCAAAAGAACCGCTAACTTTCTATGGAAGGTTTCGGTAACTATTTTTCTGCTGACATTTACTGCTGCGCTCGTAGCGGCACTAGTGTCCTCTCTGCACGAGTCTCAAGAGATCGCGAAGGTAAGGGCCAGAGAAACGCATCTTGCACACCTACGCCAAATGAAAGAAAACATTCCTGCGGGTGTCGAGGCAGACACTTGGATATGGTGTGTAGATCGCTGCGCTCGTCTTGGAACACGCAACGGAGAGTTATACTCTGAAGGTGTGGTGGAAGGACGCCTGTTCAATCACGAGTCTCAGTTAGAGATGATCTCCGTTTCTGGGCCGTGGCTTACTCACAGCGGACGACGTCACATCACAATAGAGATAACTGATTCTCTTAGAGATCTAAATTCTCCACGATTTGACATAGGTGATGTTGTCAGGCTTCACCTTGTTCATGAGAGGAACGGATGGACCATCATGCCCAGAAAGCTTCATCTTCATGACTGACACATTGGTTTTCCAAACCGTGCGGGGATGGGACGGAGAGTGGGACGATTCCAACTCTCTTCTTTTTTGTCCTACTCCTGTGATGTATCATGAGGCACATATTTACCTAGGAATCTTGGTCGAGAAATCTGGTCCTATTTCCTGGACTGCTGAGCTTCTTTCGTGCGCGCCTCTATCCGTTCCTTCAGAGATTCTAGATGCCGCTTTTGATCTGACTAACAGCGCATACACGTCAGAAGACAGGGTCAAAACAGACTTCATCTCTCTTGTAGACTATGGCGCCTCTGCCCTGCTAGCTTCTTTTAGAAGCGCCTCCCCTAAGAAAGCAGTTTTTGAGGCACGAGTGGAAGCGAGTATGGTCGCATCTCGTCCAGCTGTGTACCTCGACGCGTTCAAAATGGAAGTAATGAAGGGATGTCTCAATGACTGACGGAAATCTCGGAGTCATGGACTATAACAGCGGCGAGGAGCTTGAAGGCACACCGCATCCTGACTTGACCTTGGCCAGTTTTGCAGAAGAGCCTACAGGTGCTGTATACGCCTACAATGATGGCAGCATGTGGTTTCACGTTCCGGCAGAGAAGAAAGAGCAGTACGAAAAGATCTTTCAGGTCCAGGTACGAACGGTGTATGTCGTGGACCTGAACCAATCTAAGTCGTAATTTCGTTTCTACCTCCTACTCATAGCTCGAACCCTGTCCATACTAGACAGGGCGAGGAGGTGCTATGGCTCTTTTAGGAATACGAAGTTCCGTTTTGCTGACCACAGACGAAATGTCTCAGGATCAGTTTCTAGAATTTCGTAATGGATGGATTCGGTATGAGGCCCGAAAGCTTCGCCGAGACGGAATCGAATCGACACTCGCACTGCGCACTGCGGAAGAAGAGTTTGAATTCCTTCGCAAGTCTGGATTCAAGGAATCCAACGCAACGGTTCTACGCAATCGGGAAATCAGAAAGTCTCTTAGAGAGAGCTTCTGATAAATAGTCATCCTACCCCAAACAACAGGAGGTTCCCATGTGGCTAGTATACATGTTGTATCCGGAATTGAACTCGGACTTCTCTCACAAGAAGGGTGACGTGCTGCTTGCACGTGGTCTTGTCCGTGTGGACAAGATGCAAGTAGGTCATGCCCGCACAGAGAAGGAAGCACGACAGCAGTGCGTGCGCCTTGCAGTAAAGACCCTGAAGGATCATGGGTACGAGTCTACGGTGATTGGTTTCGGCATCCGAAACTACTATGCCAAGAAGGGAACAGACCTCTCTTGGCAGCTCAGTCTTCAGCAGGTGCTGGAGAGTCTGATGGATCGAAAGAAGCGGAACCAGTCCGCTGCGTGAGGACCCTATGCTTAGAGACTCGTATCTTCTTCAGCGCCTAGAGGCTCCCCTTCCACACAAAGCGTTGGCTGGTGAGGTTCTTTCTCACCATATCTTTGGTGGAGGAATGCTTGGGTTCTCCAAGGCGGCATGGGGCGTGCTGGACCCCATTTGCACCGTAGCTTATATGGGCGCAGCAGAGTACGAGTTTGGTACCCTTCCTTCTTCCTTCAGTAGAATCGGGGACATGGCAAAGGAGGGTCTCTTGACCACCTTTGCCTTTTCGCTCTCTCCCACAGAGCGTACGCTAAACTGGCAGAGAAAGTCTCGATTGGATAGGGCAAAGTTTCCTCCGGCACAGTACGTCACCATCTACGGGCTGTGCTCCAAGAATCAGGTAGCTGAGATTCGTGAACGGGTGGAAAGCTTGTGCAGGAACGCAGACAAGCACCGCTCTAAGGGGGAACACAACATTGACAGCTCCCTGGATCCCCTCTCTGACTACCAGAAGCGCACTCTTGGATGGTTGGACGTAGACAATTCCTTTCTTTTCTTTCGCGACGAAACCATGTGGAGGGGGTTCTGCCTTCTCTTTGGTGTGACAGAACTCTGCGATATTCCTTCCACGCCCACCGTAGTAAACTATGGCGCGATGAAGAAGGATGAACTGGTTCGCGCAGCAGTATCCCTGGGAGTTACCCGAACTAAATCAGATGCGACCAAGCTTTCCAAGAAAGACTTGGTTTCTCTTCTTTCAGGAGGGACAAGAAATGATCAGCAAAGTCCGTAATAAGCAAAATACAGAAGTCAAAGAGGTTGCGAAGAGGTGGTTTAGCCAGCTCACACGTGACCCCATGTTTGTCAACTGGAACTCCTTCAACCAGACTCCTGTCGGAATTGTTGGGGAGTTTATGTGGTCTATCCGATATGCCTTCAACAAGGTAGCCCATGCTAATAAGTGTCCTGAGTACGATACTTTGTCCGAAAAGGAAAAGGTTGCTCTTGGTTTTCGCTACATCGCTGAAGTGGCTGCGCCTTCGAGAAGTACACGAAGGAAAGAGAGCTGGCCGCAGGAGTAATAGTCATGATGTGGAAACTTTGGCTGGACGACATGAGGAACCCGAGTGTCGAGTGCCCTACGGAAAGTGATTTCATTTGGGCGCACGATTGTGAGCAGGCCAAGTATTACGTGAAAATGTGGGGCCCTCCTTCGTTCATGGCACTGGATCATGACTTGGGAGTGACCCTGAAGTCCCACATGATGGGGTCAACCAGAGTAGAGACTGTCATGGAGTTTCTTCGCTGGCTTTCGGACAAATATCCCGACAAGGCTCCTGACTACCGAGTTCACTCCGCTAATCCTGTTGGGAGCAGCAACATTGTTTCTTTCATGGACTCGTGGAAGAAGAGCACACAGATCTGAAGGAGGGACCTGTGAAGATCACCTATCAAGGCAAGGTACACAAATTCGATAACTACGTCTCTGCGGCAGAGTTTCTGCTCAAGAGAGCCAAGGATGGTGAAGAGTTTCTCATTGAGTCCACTCTGTGGACCTTCATGAATCTTCCAGAAGAAGGGTGTGGGGAGTTCAAGGTTTCTCCGTTCGGGTCAGATGGAGACTACGACAAAGATTGCTTCTGGCTGGACCCAGAGGAAGTACAAGACGAACTAAAGTCTCTTTGGGGATCTGTCTGATATGTACATGACGCAGAAACCAGACGGAGAAGTGGAATGGAGCAGCTCACCTAGGTGGGCTGTTCCTTTTCTTCTTGTGGCGGGAGTGCTTCTGTTTTCCCTCCTTCTCCTTACTTCGTACACCTTTCTGACTGGACCTACACTTGAGGAGTGCAAGTCTCTTTGTGGTTCCTCTGGAGTTCAGAACTTCAATGGCATTGAATGTTCATGCAAGGTAAGTCCGTGAGTCCTATGGATTGTGGCGGTCCCTACAGACGTGGAGTTCTTGTGAGGCAAAGTGAAGCGAAGGCTCAGCCTCGCAGGAAACTTGATGTAGGCGCCGCCCTAGCCAAGGGAGTTGTTAAGGGTTTACGCCTGACTTTTCTTCTGCTACTGGACTTTGGTCCGCTTGCAGGTTCTGTTTTAACTTGGATCTACCGCGGTCCCGTAGATGCCGTATTCTCCCTGTCAGCATGTCTTCTCTTCACTGGGATTCCAAACATTGCTATGGATCGGGTTCCTATTCCCCTTCGTCCGATCTTCTTCTTATGGGAAGCCTTCTGGGCGGCATACAAACGAGATGTCTGGCGCGACTGAGGGTAGGGATATCGATATGAGAGACACGTGGAGCGTAGGGATTTCTCAGATCTGGATCCCGTATGAATGGGTAATAATGTCCAGAGGAATGAGAACACTCGAACAATGTCTGACTGACGTACAACACGTAACCCTGGATGAACAACCAGGGGACATAACAATACTCAGTCTGACCGAGGAAATGGATCTACGATGATTCCTGATCAGTACGTCCTGATGATTAAATTCGGGGATAACGATTTTCGTAGCTATTTCTGTGCGGCACTTAGGGTGCTTAGGATGTACCTTCTTTCCGACAAGTACACGTCTCCGTACTATAGTGGAAAGATGAATGAGTATTCTCCATGGCAGGACAAGGATCAGGTAGCCAGACTTCTGAACTACATAACTCCAACCTGCTACCAAGTTTCCAACTATCTTGAGGGAAGACCCGTCGATCCGCAAGATAACAGCCTCAAATACTGCGAAGTGAGTGCGGACGACCTCCTTATTGGAAAAGAGGTGGACGACTATCTCCAGCTGCGGGCTTACGACGGAAACGGTTCTTGGTTTGTTTTGGACATGCGTCTTCCTGAAGATCAGCAAATACAAGTGTGGTGAGGAATTTATGTCAGAGCACAAGGTTGAAGTAGTCAAAGTAGTCATCACACCCCATCCCAACGCCGATGCTATTGAGCTGGCGCAGGTGGGAGACTACCTCTCCGTAGTCAAGAAGGGCCAGTTTTCTACTGGAGACCTTGTTGCTTACATTCCCGAACAATCCATCCTTCCCACGAGTCTCATTCAAGAGCTGGGCCTTGAAGGAAGATTGGCCGGTTCTGCTAAGAACCGCGTGAAGGCAATCAAGCTACGGGGTGTTCTTTCACAAGGGCTTTGCTATCCAGCGAAACCCGAATGGAAGTCAGGACAAGACGTGACAGAACTGCTTGGTGTGACCAAGTACGAGCCTCCCGTCCCTACTGCTCTTGCTGGAGAGGTCTTTTCCGCAGGTTTGGAGCGATGCCTGAAATACGACATCGAAAACTTCAAGCGTTACCCCGATCTTCTACAGGATGGAGAAGAGGTGGTGTTCACGGAAAAGATTCACGGTACATGGTGCTGTATTGGGGTACTTGCTCCTGAACACTCTCATCCTGTGTACGGTGACGTGATCATCACGTCCAAGGGGCTTAGCTCCCAGGGCCTTGCTTTCAAGCTGTTTGACGCAGAGAATCCAGAACGTGGAAACCCAAACTCCAATAATTTGTATGTAAGGACCGAGTCTGCCACCAAGATGGTGCAGCGTATAAAGGAACACTGCGACTATTACCTGGACCAGGGCATGTCTGTATATGTTCTTGGAGAGGTTTTCGGACGAGGAGTTCAAGACCTTTCTTACGGAGCAAGCGCAGACCATGATGAAAACATTGGATTTCGAGTTTTTGACATTTACGTCGGAAGTCCAAGAACCCCTAATTCTAGGTACTTGGATCATGAGTCTCTTGAGCTGGTGACCTCCAGCTTGGGCCTCAAGCGTGTTCCTGTGCTGTATCGAGGACCGTTCAGCAAAGAAGTACTTCTCCAGTACACTGACGGTAAGGAGTCGGTTACGGGAAAGGGCGCTCACATTCGAGAGGGAGTAGTTGTTCGTCCAGTGAAGGAGCGAAGAAGCGATCTTATTGGACGAGTGCAGCTCAAATCTGTTAGTGAGCACTATCTTCTTCGCAAGGATGGAACGGAGTACACCTGAAATGGCTGTATTCGTTTCGCTCGCAGTGCTCGGCGCGCTACTTTCCACGGTGATTCTAATTTGTAGAAACCCTTACTCTTTTGAAGAAGTAAGAGACCACGACAAACTAGACCACCCTAACGTCTGGCCAAAGGAATGAACTTTTGCAGCCATAGACTGTGAAGGGCACATACCTTTTGGCAGAGTGAATTTATGGCCAATCTATACGAGAGAAGTCTTCCGGAAGAGAGTCAGGTTTACGCAGAGTTTATTCAGTCCCAGTATAGATCTGCACCCACAAAACAACAGCACTTAATAGAAGTAGAAAAGGCTGTATTGTGGATCTCAAGGTGCCCTTCCCTTTCTACGTTCAAATATACCTTTGAGCAAAGAGACTACATGTGGGACGGAGAGGTTGCCTCCTTCTGGCAACAAACAGGACCAAACATCTTGCATGACGCAGCACATTGGCTTGTTGCCTCTGAGGTCCAAAGAAGGTGTATAGACTTCGGCATTGGTGGGGGCCCAGATTCACGTCATGCGGTTCCTGAAAGTCATAAGGGTTATCTGTTCATAGCAAGCGATCAAGAGCTGGACGCATCTGTTCTTGGCATATCGATTCAGTACGCTCTAGGCTTTCCTACGAGACATACTATGATGTCCCATTCGTGGATGCCGGTGGGCGGCAACAACGATGACTGCGAATCTCTCTTTCGCTCCGTGTACAAAAGGTTGGACCCCATCTTCGAGTGCCTCTTTTTGTAGGGTCCAACCCTGTTCATACTATGAGATGAGAAACGGGAAGATGCACTTCCTCCTGTGCCACATAAACAAAGAAAAGGTGAGTGATGAAATTGCCTTCTACGGCGGCTGCCGTTCAGACGGATGGGTCATTCGATTCTTCCGACTTTCAAATTGATGTCAATCAGCACGCCTTCAACATCTTGTCCAGTGGTCTGTACTCGGACAAGTATCTGGCCATTGTACGTGAGCTTTGCTGCAATGCTTGGGATGCTCACGTTGCAGCCGGAACTACGGACAAGCAGTTCGAGTTGTTTCTTCCCAACAGCCTTTCTCCCGTTTTCAAGATTCGTGATTACGGAACAGGTCTGTCTGAGCAAGAAATTCTTGATGTGTACCGCGTATACTTTCGTAGCACGAAGCAACAATCCAACGAAATGATTGGTTGCTTCGGTCTTGGAAGTAAGACTCCCTACGCCTACACCCAAAAATTCACAGTCATCTCCTACCACAATGGCACGAAGTACCATTTTAGTGCCATCATTGGAGACACGGGTCTTCCTCGCCTCGTCAAGATGGCAGAGATGGAGACTTCCGAGCCGAACGGAATGGAGATTTCTTTCTCCGTGGACCAAGGAGACTTTTGGTCTTTTCGTAACGCTGCAGAGAAGGCTCTTCGTCCTTTCACCCTCAAGCCTATTGTCAAGGGCGTTCACAAGTTTGAACCCCTGACTTATGACAATCCGATCCTTTCAGGAAAGGGTTGGTCCGTTCTTCGGAACGAAGCAACTAAGCTTGCTGTGATGGGAAACGTAGAGTATCCCGTTTCCGAGCAGCGAGGATTTTCTCCCAACGCCAAGTACATTCTTGGCTTAGGTATTGTTTTTGACATGCCTCTAGGATCCTTCCACATGACTCCGAGCCGTGAGTCTATCAAGTGGAGCGATTTCTCCATTCGTAACATCAATGATAGGCTAGAGGAAATCTACGACGAGGCGTGCAAGACTCTCTCCACACAGATTTCTGCTGCCACTACTCTTTGGGACGCGAGAGTACTAGCAAACAGCTTGGTTCATTCCACTGCTCTCCGAAAGCTCCGTGTTTCCGTAGACTGGAGGGGCCAGGCTCTTTCCAGTGAAATTCCCATTCGAGACATCAAGGGGCTGAGGGTTCAGAAGATCACGGCCACCGTCAAGAAGAGATTGACGGGCCTGGGAAACCACTCTGCTTCCTTCAACATGGTGGACACCATCCTTGCTCGTGATACCAAGTTTTATCTTGGTGATTTTCCTGGAGCAGACTCTCGTGTAGGAAATCTCGTAAGAGATAAGTTTGATAGCCAGCAATACTGCTACCTGATTAAGGCCGAAACGCCAGAAGCACTCCAAGAATTTACTCAGCTCCTTGGGTTGGACTCCTCCGCCATTTGTCTGGCTTCTTCGGTACCTAAGCGAGATCACGGCGGAGGCGGGGGACACACCTCCAGCCTTTCTGGAGTTCGCGAAAAGGTGTTCAAACTCGTTCCTTCTAGTGCTTCTGTGAGGGATGAGTACTGGCAGCCCACCGAGGTAGACTTCGACGAATCCGATCTAGGGGTATACGTAGAGATCAACAGGTGGGCACCTGTTAATACCTATGTTGCTTCCTATGACCATCCCAAACAACTTGTTTCTCTGATGTCATCTCTGAGCAAGTTGGGTGCAGATATTCCGGATGGAGGACTCATTGGAGTCAAGACTGCTTATGTCGGCAAGATGAATAGGCACCCTAATTGGGTGCACATTGATTCTTTCGTCAGAGAGCAGCTGTTCAAGGTCTGGGAGTCGTCTGACAGGTTTAGAGTAGCTTACGAGTTCTTTCACCCTGACAATGAGCATGATTACCACAAGGTAGTCATGATTAGGGACTTCGTAGAGAAGGCAAAGAAGAAGAACTTGCTGAAGTCTGATTCTTTCCTGGTGAAATTCTATGATGTATTCTCTCCTTATTTTAGTCTTAAGGCTCAGGCATACTCGTTTCACACGCTAGCAGAGCAGTACATGCACCGTTCTGTTGGAGAAGAACACCATCCCATGAGTCTTGTTCTTCCTCACAGGAAAAAGGGAACGTCGTACGCCCAAAGAGTGTGGGATAAATACCCTCTTCTTCACATTTTGCTTTCTGCGAATGACTCCGCCTTTGCTGCGCAACCGTACACCAGGTATTCCAGTCTTGACGCCTTGAAGTACAAGACTATCTGCTCTTACATCAAAGAAATCGACGAGTCGACTGTAAAGACTCCTTCCTGAAGGGAATAAAATGGCTAAGCAAATCGGGTTTTTGTACGTCGGAAATCAGTTGACTCTTGTTCTTCGGGGTCATCCATACGATGTTGATCCTCAGCACCCCAAGTTTCACGAAATCGTCGCTACCATGAAGCGTCCGGAGAATGAGACTGACGCTCAGGAAGAGTTTCGCTGCGAGAAGTTGCTTTCCCTAGTGAGAGCAGACCATTCCGATCTGCGAGCCGTTGCGGCTGAGGTTGGATTTAACGACATTCAGGTCGATCATGGTGTTGTTACCGTGAAGGGAAAGGCGCTCCACAATTCTCTTACTTCACGCATCGTGGAGCTTAAGAAAAGGGGTCTTCCGTTCGAGCCTCTGGTCCGGTTTCTGGTAAACCTGGAGAAGAACCCGAGTGAGGCAAGTAAGGAGGCTCTCTTCGACTTCTTGGAAAAGGGAAGATTCCCTCTCACAGAAGACGGTTGCTTTCTGGGGTACAAAGGAGTCAAGAAGGGCAGGCTCAAGCGAGCTGATGGCACCACCTATGAGACTCTTGTAGACTGTCACTCTGGCAGGTTCGACATGGCTCCTGGAAATAGCCACTCGATGCCCTGGAGTGAGGTGGACGACAACCGTAACCAAGCATGCGGCGCTGGTTTTCACGTAGGAACCATCGAGCACGCACGAGGTTTCGGCGCAGTCATGATTGTCGTCAAGGTCAATCCTAAGGACTGCGTGAGCGTTCCCCGGTACGACACCACCAAGCTGAGGTGTTGTGCTTACGAGGTCATCAATGTTTACTCAGATAAGGACCGCGCGAAGGAGTTCGTAAAGCCTGTCTACTCCACCGAAGAGGTGCAAGAGGAAGCTTTCGAGGAGGCGGAGCAGGAGTATGTCTTGGCTACGGATATGCCGGAAACAAGGCGTGCTCAGCTTGAGGCCATGGGTCGAGACGACCTTTGCAGGCTTGGTGCCTCTGAAGGTATCTTCTTGTCCACCAACGAAGCACGTTGGCTAGGAAAGGCGCTTGTGCTCGAAGCGCTGATGAAGGGCAAACTTCCCCTGGACCTCATGTCGGCCTCCCAGGTGGCTGAGCTGGCTGCACGAAGAAAGCTCTATTCTACGGCGACTAACGCATCGAAACGGGGTGTAGAGAATCTCAAGAAGGAGATTCTGGAGGACCACGAGAAGCGCAATGCTCCTATCAAAGAGGAGTGACGCCTGACTAAGAAAGGGAGTGGGACACCACTCCCTTTCTTAGTTTAAAGGGGAAAATAACGGAGGATTTATGAACCTATCGGACATGACGCAGGAAGAACTAGCCTCCCTACAGAAAGAGCTGTCCAATGAATTGGACGCTAGGCGCAAGAATGAAAAGCTCCTTCTGTTATCAAAAAGGAAGCATGAAAATAGCATTGTGACTGATCACGCCTGTCACTTGCTACACCTATCCAAGCACACGTATTCTACCTGTGACGATGATGCTCCGATCAATGATCACAGAGGGTGCCCACGCTGCAACCTCCTGGCTTCTATAACCCAGGGTTCAGTCAGTATCGAAATGGAATTTTCCTTAACCTGTGAGGTAAACCCCATTGACCTTTGAACAAATGCGGGATAATGCTGCCAGGGATCCTCGACCCAATAGAGTGCTAGCTGTAGCCAAGGGAAAAAAGTTCTTTGTTCTTTACCACGAAGGACAGGCTGTAGAAGAGGCGCTGAGGGAGGAAACGCTGGATGTCATGATAGAAGACGAACCCGTACTTGACGGAGTCGTTGTGTGGGAAGGTGGCTGGGGCGTAACAGGAACGTCAGACTGGTCTCCTTCGATTCCAGAATATGGATTAGTAGGGACGTGGAGAGAGGCCACTCAGGAAGAGTGGAACAATTACCTTGCAGACGAATTTGTATGGGAAATATGGAGGGACGAAGATGCGGACTGAGGAAACCAAATCGGGAGAGAGCGAACCCACAAAGGAAGAAGTAGTGGCCTTTGTAATGGGAAATCGCACCATGCGAAGGATATTTCTTCGCACACGAATTGAAGAAGATGTTCCTCGTGCCTGGGTCCCTCTCACTCGGAAGGAAGAGCAAGAGCTTCTTGAACGATATGATGTGGAACTGTGTGAGGGGTGCGAGGCTCTTGCCACGGCTCACGATAGTGAGGGTGTCCCTCTTTGCGAAGGATGTGTGGTGTGCCTGTGACTATCAGTAAGTCCGAGCTAGTGATGTCGGTGACTTTGGTTTTGGCTTTTCTCGCTGCGACTGTTGTGTTTTCTTTCTTGTTTTACGCGTTGTTCGACCTTCTAGAGTTCACGCGCTAGGGTGCATCAACATGGACATACACAGGCTAAGAGCAGCTCAACAGCTTGGTATTCCTCCAGAGGAAGTGACAGCAGAGCAACGTAACGCAGAAAAGGTACGTACCTTTGCTCGGCTTTACGGGGTTAATACTGTAGTTCCTGTTCCTGACCCTGACGAGCACAGGACAAAGAATGAAAAAGGATGAGCTGTTGTCGCTCTTGGGAGACGTGAACACAGATATAAGCAATCGATGGGAAAATGGTGTAAAACACCATCCCAAGTCGATAGAGCTAGCAGAGATGATAGCAGAGATTGACTTTCACCTGTGTTCAGATTCCTTTGACCTCAAGTTTGGAGGTGACGGGGACAATGGAGAAAATCTCCTATACATCCTCGACATATACTTTGACTGGAAGGATAGGACTCAAACATGAACGGCCGCAGTTGTTGTCAGTGCAAGAGGCCGGGTGGAGTAGGTAAGAGAGAATTGCGTCCCTACGGACCCAACGGTTCTGACATCTGTGCTGGATGTGTTTTTGGAGAAGAGGGAAGTGGGGCCAACCAAGAACTAGTAGATCAGGCCAGATCCCAGCTACAAAGGCAACTAGGCAGTGCAGGAGAAAGTGTTATTGTCCTAGACGCAGCAAACCAAGTTGGGCCCAGGGCGCTAACGCCACAGGAAAAAGAAGACCTTCTAGGGCTACCATTTGAAGATTCAAACTAGATTACAGCATGTCTCGCACCAAGAGCATTGGTTTCCTTCTGTTCTTGTATATGGTGCGAATGCTGTGGTACAGTTCTGCGTCATAGTCCTTCTCTTTCAGTAGGACTTCTATCTTAAAGTCGTTGAAGTCGTAGTCTTCCTCTTGCTCGCTCCAAAAGCACTTCACTCTTGCTTTGTATTTCCTCTTGAGGAAAGCTTCTTTCAGCGAAGATCGTAATAGGTCTGAAGACTCTTTGTCTAAAGGGTCTAGACCTCTTCTATTATGCGGAAATTGCGCACTTATTTTTAGTAGTGGTCCGCCCTTTGCTGGCTTAATTAGGGCACTGTAGAGAGTAAGGCCAGCCTCTTCGACAACCCACTCCACAGTAGCTGGTACAAGTCCTGCAAACATGACTACACTTTACACGATGCTAAATCTGAAGGGGAGACATACATGACAAAAGTTCAAGAGAGACTAGAAGACCTCATCAAAGAGGTGGGATGCCAGCAGGCCACCGTGGACTACATGGTGCAGTCAACTATTCCTAAAGAAGTTGCACGTCTCAGATCTCTCAAGAAAGATCTCCAAGAGGCTATGATGTATCATGGAAAAGAATGCAAAGATTGGCTGGACCCACTAATTGAGAAGAGTTTGAGGCTTCTTGAGATGGAAGATCCTATCCAACTTGTGATAGGAGAGCACGTTGGAATGGCGGTCGTGAGTAAGCCTGTTCTCCCAACAAAATGAACGCAGAACGTTACTCCGCGAAAACTTTCGTATGGCTGCGTAAAACGATTTGGATATACCCTATATGGGTAGTTCCTGACGTGCTTAGGTGTCCTCTCGTGTGTGTCCATTTCAACAATGTTGTGGACAGGGCACCTGATGGAGTGTACAGAGAACGGGCAGTTCTTCACGTTGGGTCGAACCGTGTCCCTCCACGCCTAAAAGAATGTGGACACTCATTTGCTACAAGTAGCCCTAATTGGTACCACGAATCTGGACGAGGAAAAGAAATAGAGGTAGATTCTGGCGTCTGGGAAAGAGAGGACGCTCGGAACAAAATAACTAATAAACCAAAGACAGTACAGCGTGGCTTTTATCCAGACCAGTGGTGAATTATAGAACAGTGTAAAGAAGTCGCATGAAGATACAGCGCATTTTCTTGTTAAGGCATGGAGAGTCTGAGGGCAACGTCAACAGGGAGGTTTATAAAACCATTCCTGACCACGCCATTCCTCTCTCAGAAACAGGAAGAGTGCAAGCCAGAGGTTCCGCTCATCAATTCCTCGCCTATCTCAAGGAATCTCAAAAAGGAAGTATAGGTAGAATCAGACACTTGAGCGTCTGGACCAGTCCTTACTTACGCACCAGGCAAACCACTTCAGAGTTCATGTCTGTGGCCAAGGCCGGATTTACCGCGTATGACATCCAAGAAAATGTAATGCTGTGCGAGCAGCAGTTTGGCCTTTTTGACGGAATTCCAGAAGAGGAATTACCAGTAAAGTTTCCAGAGGAGCACAAGCACTACAAGAAGTGTGAAGACTTCGAGGGAAGATTCTGGGCTAGGATGCCTCTTGGTGAGAGTAGATTTGATGTGGCGGTCCGCATTCATCAAATGTTTGGAACTCTGCAACAGGACGCTAAGGATCAAGAAAGAAATAACCTCCTCATAGTTTCGCACGGAGTCGCCATTCGTGCGTTTGTAATGCAGTGGTTACGATTACCCTTTGAATGGCTTGACTCGGAACCTAACCCAAAAAACTGCTCTGTTCGTCTAATCGAAGCAAATCGTGTGTCGGGGTACGAAGACAAAGGTTACATAGTTCCTGGGTACTGAAGTAGTTTATGGAAGACGAAAAAGAATACATACGGCCTCGCGATCTGGCCTTCTATGCAGAAGGCATAAGAGATGTCTTGGACCCTGTCTTAGACGACATGAGTATACCAAGAAAAGCAAAGATCGACCTACTGAAAAAGTTGGGTGATGCATATGCTGCACAAGAGAAAAAAATAAGGGAAGAGGACCATCCAAGCATTCTTGGTATGCACCGTTCCTTCTGGGACTACATGTGTTGTGCGGTACGACTCGCTGGCGATTCATGAGTAGTAGCTTTGACATAACAGATCGCCTAGCCGCTATAAGAACAAGCAAAATCTAACAATCTACTTGGAGTGTGCGTGTACCATAAATCCGACAAGTATCGTGATACGTGTTTGTTTTGTGGCGACCCCGAGGAGAGAAAATGAAACTGAAAAATGCAAGTGAATATGAATCCGTTCAGACCCTACAAACGAGCTACTTGCAGAAGGCAGGTAAGAGGGATGACGAAGTAGACCTTTATACCATTTTGGCAGACCACTCTAGTCTTAGTGACGAAGATTACGATACACCACTTAGAGCAGGTGTCTACGCCAAGTGGAATCTAGTAATGAGTTACATGGTTCTGCCATACGATATTCGTTTCGAGGTCAGCCGCCCTGTATACGGAGAGTTTGACGCAGACCCTAATCAACTAGGGCTAGATGTTCTCTACCAAGGATCCTTGAAATGGGACGGCTGTATGAACTTTGAGCAGGCAGACCCTAAGTGCATGCTTCATGTGTGTGGTCCTAAGGAAATTGAAAATATGCAAAAAATGTTGACGCACGTGTGGGAACTAGGTCCCTACATGATGGGTTGGATGTGATGTTAAAAGACCTTGACGCCAACGTTTCACTCTATAGCAAGCATAGGAGTCCTCAATGAAGGTCACCCACAAAGGATTTTGCTGCGACCCAGAAGGATATATCAATGTCGCCAAGCGTGGAGAGACTATCGAAATCATCGATAAGGATGTTAGTCTCTCACTAAAAACACTTGTCAGCGATACGGCAGAAACCGCGTTAGGTTATGCAGGAGAGATGTGTGTCCAACAAGATCTTCTAATAATAGCGCTTGCTCAAGGTGACGCACACAGAGCGGGAGAGGCTCTTACTAAACTACTTCTGGCTAGGCGGAAGTACGACAACGCAATTATTTCCTCCAGTAAGAAGGGTTGAACCCTGCCCATAGTAATAGAAACGAGGAATTGTTTCCTCGCCGAAAGGAATAATTTCCATGGGACACTACGTAGAAATCTCTTCCCTCCCCTCTTCCATTCAAGCCGCCCTCAAAGAAGCTGGGTACAACCGCAAGGACATTCAGGTTAACACGGCAGAAACGGTGTGTCCACGTCCCCCTAGCGCGCAAGGAAAGCGAGGCTTTACGGCGGTATGTGTCCTGGCAGATGACAGTCAGGAATACAAGATGACGTGGGGATCTTGGGGAGGCAGCAACATGTTCGTCAAGACCATTGACGATGTGCACGAAAATGTGGACATTCCAGAGAACGTGGCTTTCGTCATGGGTACATCGTCCAGTCCTGGGTATCCGGGATATGCGTACATTTACGTTCATCCAAAGAACATGAATCCAAGTCTTCTCCCTTCTGAGGGGTCCGTGTCGGAACGAGAAGCCAAGATTCTCGCTATCTTCCGTAGCCTGAAATCTGCCTATCGGAAGGAATACCTGGACGGGATGAAGGCATCCGACGAAGAGATTACCTCTCTCGTTTCTCGCGGGTACCTCAGTCGAAACAAGGCTGGGGCCACCGCTATCACCACCCAAGGCCGAAATGCCTCAGCAAAGACGTATTACTGATGCACAAATATCTTCTCCTCTTTCTAGCGGGATGCGCGCTAGATCTTTCTGCACTACAACCAGAGGATTCTGAACCCTCTCTTGACTCTGGAATTTTTGACTCCTCTTTCGACACTTTTCGAGATGTTCTCATAGAGACGTCTACGGAAGAAGACGCTGGTCCTGACGCATACCTAGAAGATGCCGACCTTGAAGACGCCGGCCTTGAAGATTCCGATTCGGGCTTTGACGCAGGTCTGGACTCCGAAGTAGATTCTGGAACTGATTCGGGAATCGACTCAGGAATCGACTCAGGAACGGATGCAGGAAGAGACTCCGGTTTTGACGCTGGAGTGGACTCAGGAAGGGATTCTGGAGTCGATTCAGGGTCTAGTTGCCCCTGCGCCCCTCCGCTGACTTGTTGTGGCGGGAGGTGTGTTGACATCCAGACAGACGAACTCCATTGTGGTGCGTGTAATTCCGCCTGCCAAGCAAACAGAGAATGTCGTAGCGGAATGTGCATGTGTGGGAGTTCTCTGTGCCAACAAGAGTACTGCTCTTGTACATCTTCCCTCATGTGTGAGGGTGCACACCCACTGTGTCTTCCGGGTACCTGACATGAGACTTGATTTCAGAAAATGGTCCGAATTCATGTCTCTTCCAGTGTGCCCTCTATGCCAGAGCAGGTCTTGCTCTCGCATTGGAAGCTGTGACCCTCACGCACAAATCGACAGAGCCATTGCAGTGTGTGCCATGGCTCACAAACACTTCACTCCTCAAGAACTTTTTCTCTCCGGATCTTTTGCTGGAATGAGCGAACAGCAGTTTTATTTCGCACTAAAGGCAGGGGAAATCCTCTCAACCCTAGACGAGGAGGAGACATGAACGACGGCCCCATCTCAGTGCTGCTGACAAGCAGGAGTAAGGGAGACGAAACGCCTAGATTCGAGGGACTTCTCTTTTCCAAAGGCAACAAGCTGGCTCGCGTGAGGAATGCCGGAACAGGGGGCATGTGCACCTTCGACTGGATTGATCCCTACAATAAAAAATGGGCAGAGGATAACTTTCTTCCCTTGATGGTAAAGTATGCTATACTGGACTATCCTGAGTTTGAGGATCTCTTTCGCTGTCACCCCTATGAGGCTCTTTCTCTGCTGATTCTTGCTTTTGTAGACAAGAAGCAAGCAAAGGGTGCATGACAGAAATCTTCCAGTGCCCAGGAAGACAGCAGAGGAATGGGCACTAGATGCGGCAAAAGCGGAAAACTTTCCGTATGTTATCTGGTGGATCATGAACAGAGGGTACATACCTCTACCTAAGGGAGAAAGGCCCTCTTGGCTCTTTTCCGTTGAGGTAAAGGAAATCCTGCCCTAGAAAATAAAGAGATATGGATTGGCGCAGCCCACTTGATGAATTCACCCTTCGCTTTCTCATTTCGCAGTTGACTGCGGATAGGGAGCATTACCTTCGTATGGCCAAGGAAGTGAAAACCACCTTGGAAGACGGAGCGGGCGAAAACTTCATGATCAGGGCTGAAGAATGTGGAAGAATCGTCCACCAGATGAAGAGACAACTGGACAAGTTGATTTCCGTTCCGCCTCCTCCGCCTCAGGACCCACGTGGTCCACGATGGCCTTGACTTTTCGCAAAATCGTCTATCTTAGAACACACGCCCAGACTACAAATGGGGCCGAACCCTGGCCATAGTAGATAGGGTCGACGGCGATATTCGCTGTCAAACTTCAACAGTGCTCTGTTTCCTGTAAGATAGCAACAACAACTGGAGAATGAACATGGCTAAGAACAAGTCTCAGCAGACCCGCACCCACACCCCGAAGCCGATTCCCGCCCTCCTGGAGGGTAGCTTCTCGACGGCCGTCGAGAATCGCATCGCCGAGATGAACAACCATCTCGCTCGGGAGGGTCGTCTCACCAACGATCCCCTCGCGGTGATGCTGCGTGCCCTTCGTACGGACCTCAAGGCCACCGGGGCATTCAGCTTCGAGCGGGTCCTTCCGGGTACGACGACTCCGATTCCGACCACGGTCGAGGCAAACGCCCCCCGGAAGAATGCGGCTCCCAAGAAGAACGCTCCCCCGAAGAAGGCGAACACCGTGCAGGTGTCCTCGGACTCCGTGCGAGTCATCTCTCCAGATGAGATCGAGTCGCTCCAGGTCGAGGGCTCGGTGGACGAGGAGAACGGGGCGCCCTA
>Ga0209066_10000115_pt1 | contig 116635 bp, 109 predicted proteins | sample All_14_2_FD_187198 | JGI IMG/M metagenome (GOLD analysis project Ga0209066, IMG submission 187198) | Freshwater microbial communities in response to fracking from Pennsylvania, USA - Allegheny Zone_MetaG_DW_15 (SPAdes) (version 2) ...
CCCCAGCACCCGCATGCCCCCGACCAGCACCGTCATTTCGCACGCCGTCAACCCCATCAATTGCGTTCGATCAAGCAACAACTCTTCGGGCGTCACCGCATAGTCCTGCTTGAGCCAATTACGATAGCCATCCGCCAGGGGCTCCAGCACCGCGAAGGATTCAACGTCCGTCATCGCTGGTGTTGCATCGCCGCGCCCGGGGGCGAAGGGCACACAAACCTTGACCCCGGCCGCCAGCGCGGCCTGTTCGATACCGACATTGCCCGCCAACACGATGACATCCGCGACACTGATCGCGAACTCGGCCGCAATCTCTTCGAGCACGGCCAGCACCCTGGCCAGGCGTGCCGGTTCATTACCCGCCCAGTCTTTTTGCGGCGCCAGGCGAATACGCGCTCCATTCGCCCCGCCCCGCTTGTCGGAGCCACGAAAAGTCCGGGCACTGTCCCAAGCCGTTGCCACCATCTCGCCGATGCTCAAGCCACTGGCGGCAATCCTGGCCTTAACGGCTGCCCCATCATAATTCTGGCGGGCGCTCGGCACGGGGTCCTGCCAGAGCAAGTCTTCCTGCGGGACATCGGGCCCGAGGTAACGGGCTTTCGGCCCCAGATCACGGTGGGTCAGCTTGAACCAGGCCCGGGCAAAAACCTCCGTGAAGTACGCTGGGTCCTGGTGAAAACGTTCGGAGATCTTGCGATACGCCGGGTCCATCTTCATCGCCATGTCTGCATCGGTCATGATCGGATTGCAACGGATGCGAGGGTCCTCGACGTCGACCGGGCGGTCTTCGTCACGGATGTCGATCGGTTCCCACTGCCAGGCACCGGCCGGGCTTTTTTGCAGCGCCCACTCATAGCCCAGCAGCAACTTGAAATAACCGTTATCCCACCGTGTCGGATGCGTCGTCCAGGCGCCTTCGATCCCGCTGGTCACCGTATCGCGCCCGCCCCCCCGGGTGCTGTGGTTATTCCAGCCCAAGCCCTGCTCCTCAACCTCAGCCGCCTCGGGCGCCGCGCCCAGGCGCTGGGCATTACCATTGCCGTGCGCCTTGCCGACGGTGTGACCACCAGCCGTCAGCGCCACCGTTTCCTCGTCATCCATCGCCATGCGGGCAAAGGTGATACGCACATCGTGTGCCGTCTTCAAGGGGTCAGGCTGACCGTCGACACCTTCCGGATTGACGTAAATCAAGCCCATCATCACCGCCGCCAAGGGATTGTCCAAATCGCGCTGGCCAGAATAACGGCTATCCGGATTGTCACTGGGTGCCAGCCACGCCTTTTCAGACCCCCAGTAAATATCCTTTTCCGGCTGCCAGATATCCTCGCGACCAAATGCAAAACCGAAGGTCTTCAATCCCATCGATTCGTAGGCCATGTTGCCCGCAAGAATCATCAGATCGGCCCAGCTCAGCTTGTTGCCATATTTTTTCTTGATCGGCCAGAGCAGGCGTCTGGCCTTGTCCAGATTAGCGTTATCCGGCCAAGAGTTCAGGGGCGCAAAGCGCTGATTACCGCGGCCACCGCCCCCCCGACCATCGGCAATCCGGTAGGTCCCCGCCGAGTGCCAAGCCATGCGGATCATCAAGCCGCCGTAATGCCCCCAGTCGGCAGGCCACCATGCCTGGCTATCGGTCATCAAGGCCTTGAGGTCAGACTTCAGCGCCGCGACATCCAGTGTCTTGACCGCTTCGCGATAGTTAAAGCCAGCCCCCAGCGGATTGGTCTTGGTATCGTGCTGGTGGAGAATATCGAGGTTCAAGGCCTTCGGCCACCAGGCCATGGGTGACATGTGGGTGGTGGTCGCGCCACCATGCATGACCGGACATTTGCCGGCATTGCGCTGCTTTTTTCCGTCCATTTCTCTCTCCTTGAAGGGTGTCCTACCTGAAGCGCCGGAAAGAGATACCGATGACCACAATGCATCGCCCGGCGCCGCTGTAGGAATTTCACTTTAGCTGACAAAAGCCTACCGTCGGCCAAATCAAAAATTATCACCTCGATAGCACAATGCAATTTGATCCCCCGTCAGCGCCTGGCTCGGTTTCCATGGCTCAAGCACTTCCTGCATTCACAACCAGCTTTCTGGAGTCGTTCCATAAAAAGAAAACCCCGGATTTTCCGGGGTTTCGATGGGGTTACGCTTCGTCCTGAAACGTAGTGAAACAAGCTCAAAGAGTTTTGAACAAGACTTTCGAACGACGTTGGTAGTTGTACATTTCCTTTTTTGCCGCAGGCAGGTCGTCGACCGTGCCCAGCTTGAAACCGCGTTCGACGAACCAGTGTTCGGTTCGCGTGGTGAGGACGAAAAGACGCTTAACACCAGCCTTTTTGGCACGGCGAAAGATGCGTTCCATCAATTGCTCGCCATAACCCCATTCGCGATGATCGGCGCTGACGGCCAGGCAGGCCAGTTCGGCTTCGTCGTCAGAGTGCGGGTAGAGCGCCGCACAGCCGACCATGATGCCGTCGTGCAGCATGACCGAAAATTGCTCGATTTCCCGCTCCAGCAATTCGCGCGGTCGCTGGACCAGGATGCCCTCCTGCTCCATCGGCTCGATCAGTGCGATCAAAGCGGCAATGTCATCCGGCTTGGCTTCACGGATATTTTCCAGCGACTCGCGGGTAACCACGGTACCCACACCGTCGTGGGTGAATAACTCGCGTAGCAGAGCACCATCCTGGGTGAAGCCGATCAAATGCACCCGACCCACCCCGGCTCGCCCGGCGCGCACTGCGCAGGGCAGATAGCGCACGATGTCGGCCGATAACCAGTCGGCATCGCGTAGCAGTTGCGATGCCTCATCCGCCGTCAAGGCGTCGAGCAACTCACCCGCCCGGTCAGTCACACCCGGGCTATCGGTCAGGTAAACCAGCTTGTCGGCCTTGATGGCACAGGCAATGCTCTCGGCCACCTCCTCCATCTGCAGGTTGAAAATCTCACCCGTCGGCGAAGGACCTTCGCAATTCAGCAACACGATATTGCCCAAGCCCAATTGCGCATTGATCCCTTCGGCATCGACCTTGCGGACTTTGCCGGCGTAATGCATGTCGATCCCGTCGAGGACGCCGATCGGCTGGCCGGTGATAAAATTGCCGCCAATGACGCGGATGCGGCTATTGGCCATCGGCGTATTGGGCAAGCCCTGCGACAACATCGCCTCGATCTCAAGATAGACACTGCCGACCGCATCGAGCACGCAATCCAGCGTTGCCGCATCAGTGACCCGGTAGCCACGGTGATATTTCGATTCGATATTCTTCTCGCGCAGCTCTTCTTCAATCTGCGGCCGTGCGCCATGCACCAGCACCAGGCGAATGCCCAGACTGGCCAGCAGGTTCACATCGTAAGCCAGGGTCTTGATGAACTCGCTGGCAATGGCCTTGCCGCCAAAAGCAATGACGAAGGTTCTGCCGCGAAAGGCATTGATATAGGGCGTCACCGCCCGAAACCAGGAGACGAAATGGTCGTCGTAAGGAGAGTCGCTCATGTCAGGACTTTTTGCCTTCGTCTTTCAGGACGGCTTCCAGGCGCTGGCAAATGGTCTTGATGACCTTTACCCGCGCAAAGTTCTTGTCATTGGCCTCGACCAGGGTCCATGGCGCCAAGCCGGTCGACGTGCGATCGACCATATCGCAGACCGCTGCCACGTAGTCGTCCCACTTTTCCCGATTGCGCCAATCCTCGTCTGTGATCTTGAAACGCTTGAACTCGGTATCCTGGCGCTCCTTGAAGCGACGCAACTGCTCGTCGGCCGAAATCTGCAACCAAAACTTGATCACCACGGTGCCGGCGGCCGCCATCTGATGTTCGAAATCGTTGATCTCGGCGTAGGCTCGCAGCCAGTCGGCCTCCGAACAAAAGCCCTCGACCCGCTCGACCAGCACTCGGCCATACCAGGAACGATCAAAAATCGTCACCCGGCCGGTACGTGGCAAATGACGCCAGAAACGCCACAGATAAGGCTGAGCCCGCTCTTCCTCAGTCGGCGCGGCAATCGGCACGATCTGGTATTGCCGGGCGTCCATCGCGGTACCCACCCGGCGGATGCTACCCCCCTTGCCGGCAGCGTCCGAGCCTTCGAAGACCAGGACCAGCGAATGCTTGCCGACAAAGCGCGGATCACGTACCAGTTCAGCCAAGCGTCCCTGATAGCGCGCCAATTCCTTCTCGTAGTCCTTTTTGTCCAAGCGCTGCGTCAGATCAAGTTCGCTCAATACATTTTTTTGATCAATCGAATGGACAATGGGCGGCGCCACCGGCACCTCCTGGCGAGAGTGCAGCAAGCGGCGTTTCATCGCCTCCAGCACAATGTGACCAACAGTCAGCGAGCGATAGGCGTCATCGGTCCCTTCAACAATGATCCACGGCGCCTTGGCGGTATTGGTCACGCGCAGCACATGGCCCGCCACATCCTGCAACTTGTCGTAGGTTTTCAGGCGATCGTAGCTTTCCGGCGTCACACGCCAGGCCGTCCGCGGGTCCTTCTCCAGCGCTTTCAGACGCTTTTTCTGGCTATCCTTGGAGAGGTGAAACCAGAATTTCAGCACCAGCGCGCCTTCATTGACCAGCATGGCCTCGAAGCGATTGATATCGTCGAGTCGCTCATCCAGTTCGGCCCGCCGCATATGGCCACTGATGCGGTCAGCAATCGGTTGTGAATACCAAGACCCGGCAAAAATACCCACTTTGCCCTTGGCTGGCAGGGCGCGCCAGTAGCGCCACATCGGTGGCCGAGCGGCCTCTTCGTCGCTGGGCGCTGAAAAAGAGAGCGTCGAGATATGACGTGGGTCCATCCAGGAATAAAGCAGATTGATGGTTTCGCCCTTGCCGCTGCCGTCGACCCCGGAAATGAGAATAACGACCGGAAATTCTTTTTTCTGCAGCACATCGAATTGCACATCCAGCAAGGCCGCGCGCAACAAGGGCACTTCCTTCTTGAAGGTTTCCTTGTCGATCGTGTGACCGAGTTCTGCTGATTCAAACATGACCGTCCCCTTATTTCCTGAAATCACCCCAAAGCGCCTGCATGACAGCCAAAGCAGCCAAACCGGCCGTTTCCGTACGTAACACCCGCGGCCCCAGACGGACCGCCCGGAAACCGGCCTGCCGAGCCGCCAGCACCTCTTGCGGATCAAGCCCGCCCTCTGCACCAATCAATAACTGCACCGGCCCCGGCACCCGCAGGTCAGCCAAACTTTCTTCCGCACCCGGCGCCAGCATCAGGCGCAGCACGGCGGGCGCTGGTCGGGCCAGCCAGTTTTCCAGTCTTTCCAGCGGCGCCACCAACGGCACCTGGTTACGCCCACACTGCTCACAGGCCGAGGCGGCGACCCCTTGCCAATGGGCCACCCGCTTGGCAGCACGCTCGCCACTCAAGCGCAACACGCTACGCCGGCTTTCAACCGGCACAACATCACGGACGCCCAATTCGACCGCTTTCTGAATGGTGAAATCCATCTTGTCACCCGCCTGCAAGGCCTGGACTAGGGTGATCGGCAACGGTGATTCGCGCTCGATCTCACGCCAGTCGGCCAATTCGGCATAGACCCGATCACGCTCAATGCGCTGAATGTGCGCCAGATACTCGCCCCCTCGACCATCGAACAAGACCATCGCAGCCCCCGGCGGCAAACGCAAGACGCGCACGGCATGACGCGCCACCGGTTCTGGCAGTTCAAGATGGGCGCCCGGGGAAAGGGCTTCCCGGCAATAAAAACGCGGTAAATTCATCGATGCTATTATCAGCGAAATGCCTTTTTCTAGGGAGCAACATGGTCGCGCTGAATCCCCCGGTTTGCGATTTTGGCTTAGCCGCCATCGATTTCAGCCTGCCTGGCGTTGATGGCCGGCACCACACACTGGCCGACTGCCGCGGCCCCAACGGCCTGCTGGTCATGTTCATCTGCAATCACTGCCCCTACGTTCAGGCCATCATCGCGCGCCTGATCGACGACTGCCGCCTCTTGCAACAGCAGGGCATCGGCAGTGTCGCCATCATGAGCAACGATGTCACTGCCTACCCGGCCGACGATTTTCCGCAGATGCAGGCCTGGGCACGCCAACTCGACTTTCCGTTTCCTTATCTGTTCGATGCAGACCAGAAAACTGCCCGCGCCTATGGCGCTGTATGCACGCCGGATTTTTTTGGCTATAACCGCGACCTGACCCTGCAATATCGCGGTCGACTCGATGCATCGGGCAAAAACCCCGCCCCCACCGATACCCGGCGAGAGCTTCTCGAGGCCATGCGAAGGGTTGCGGAGACAGGCACAGGGCCGGCCATTCAGCACGCCAGCATCGGCTGTTCCATCAAATGGAAAAACGATATAAATTGACAGGGCTATTGCCCACTAACCACGACACCTTGCCTCACCCAAACCATTGACCGCCATCGCCTCCGCCGACGAACATACCCAGCGCCGCTACGCCTTCCTGCGCACCATCATCGGCAATTTGCCGCACGGCGTCAGTGTCTTCGACCATAACCTGCTCTTGCGGGTCTGGAATCGTGGATTTGTCGAGGTCCTCGATCTCCCTGACGAAGCCGTCTTCGAAGGCGTTCATTTCTCTGACCTCATCCGCATCCCGGCCAAACGCGGCGAATACGGCCCGGGCGACCCGGAGAGTCACGTCCAGCGCATCACCGAACTGGCCCGGCAATTTAAGTCGCACAAGGTCGAGCGCCAGCGGCCGGGTGGGCGAACCCATCTGGTTCAGGGCGAGCCGCTGTACACCGAGGGCGAACTGGCGGGCTTCATCACCACCTACACCGACATCACCGAACGGCGCACGATGGAAGAGCAGTTGCGCCGCCAACACAACCTGCTGCAAACGGTGATCGAGAACATCCCGAGCGCGGTCAGTCTGTTTGATAGCGAGCAGCGACTGGTCATTCACAATCGCGAGTTCCGCCGTCTGCTCGACCTCCCAGAATCGTTGTTCAGCACCCAGCAGGTGACATTGGAAAGCATCTTCCGCTTCAATGCCGAACGCGGCGAATACGGCGCCGGCGACCCGGATACCATCGTCAGCTCGCTGCTCAGCCGGGCCCAGACGCCGGTCACACACCATTTTGAACGCACCCGACCCAACGGCAAGACGCTGGATGTGCGCGGCGTACCGCTGGCCGACGGTGGCTTTGTCACGGTTTACACTGACATTACCGAACGCCGGGCCAGCGCCGAACGCGAACAACTGGCGCAGATGGTGTTCACCCACACGCCCGCCGGCATCATCCTGACCGACGACTCACACCGCATCTTGTCGCTCAACCCGGCGACCGCAAAAATGAGCGGCTACGAGTCTTACGAGCTGATCGGCCACACGGTGTTTGGTCTGCTCAACACTGAACCCGAGCTCAGCGCTGCGGAACTGCAGGAAACACTGGCCCTGCGCGCCACCTGGAGCGGAGAGCTAAGCATCACCCGCAAAAATGGGACGCTGCTGGCTGCCGGCGTCCGTGCCCAGCGCGTTGATGACCCCCGTAACGCTCTGGCAACACATTACGTCTGGATCCTGGCTGACATCACCGAGCGCAAGGAAGCGGAAGAACGCATGCGCCACATCGCGCAGCATGACCCGCTGACCGGCCTGCCCAACCGGTTGTCGCTGCTCATGCGCCTGGCCCAGCTGCTGCCCGAAGCCCGCCGCCATCACTGGCGCATGGCCGCCATGTTCATCGACCTCGACCGCTTCAAGATCATCAACGACACCCTGGGCCATCAGGTGGGCGATGAAATGCTGCGCGAAGTCGCTTGTCGCCTGTCCAGCGTCATCCGCGAAACCGATTTCGTCGCCCGACTCGGCGGCGACGAGTTCGTCATCCTGCTGCCCGGCATTGCCCAGCCAGCCGATGCCGCCATGGTCGCCAACAAGATCATCGCGGCCTTGTCGAGCTCGATCGAGGCCGAGGGGCACGAGTTGCACACCAGCCCATCGATCGGCATCAGCGTTTTTCCGGATGACGGCCCGGATGGCGACACCATCCTGAAAAACGCTGATACCGCGATGTATCACGCCAAAGCGGTCGGCCGAAACAACTACCAGTTTTTTGCCACGGAGATGAATCAGGCCAGCAGCGAACGCCTGAATATCGAACACAAACTGCGCCATGCCATCGCCCGTGACGAATTCGCCCTGGTCTACCAACCACAGTTCAGTGCCGGCAACTCCCGCCCAACCGGCGTCGAGGCTCTTTTGCGCTGGCACCACCCGACGGACGGCATCATTTCGCCTGACCGCTTTATTCCGATCGCTGAAGAAACCGGCATCATCGTCGAGATCGGCGAATGGGTGCTGATCACCGCCTGCCGGGAAATGAAGCACTGGCTGGACGCCGGCCTGCCGCCGATGCGCATCGCGGTCAACGTCTCGGCACGGCAATTACGGCGCCGCGATTTTTGCGAAACGGTGGCCGGCGCGCTAGCCGAATCCGGCCTGCCGGCCGAATTGCTGGAACTGGAAATCACCGAAAGCGCGGTGATGGAAAACCCGCAGGAAGCCATCCAGATTCTTGAGTCGCTCGGCCGCATGGGCGTCACGCTGGCCATCGACGACTTTGGCACCGGCTACTCGTCACTCGCCTACCTCAAACTGTTCCCGATCGATCACCTGAAGATTGACCGCTCCTTCGTCCGCGACATCGAACACGACTTGAATGACCGCGCCATCGCCTTCGGCACCATCGCCCTGGCCCACTCGCTCGGCCTCAATGTCATTGCCGAGGGCGTCGAAACACCGGACCAGCTCGAACTGCTGCGCGCCAACGGCTGCGACGAAGTCCAGGGCTATCTGTTCAGCAAACCGCTGAACAGCGGCAATGCCTTCGCCTTCCTGCACGCACACGGTCGACCAGAGTAAAATCGCCCTTTTGTCATTGACTCGGGAGCCCCCATGGCACAGCGCACGCTGGCACGCTACCTCACGGAAGAACAACGCACCAAAGGCACCATCACCGCCGATCTGAAGTTTCTGATCGAGATCGTATCGCGTGCCTGCCAAGCCATCTCCATCGCCATCGGCAAGGGCGGATTGGGCGACGTGCTCGGCGAAGCCGGCAGCGACAACGTCCAAGGCGAAGCCCAGAAAAAACTGGACGTCCTGTCCAACGAAATCCTGCTTGAAGCCAACGAATGGGGCGGCCACCTGGCCGCCATGGCCTCGGAGGAAATGGACCTGCCGCACCTGGTACCCAACCGTTTCCCCAAGGGTGGCTACCTGCTGATGTTCGACCCGCTCGACGGTTCGTCAAACATTGACGTCAATGTCTCGATCGGCACCATTTTCTCGGTCCTGCGCTGCCCGGAAGGCGCCGACCTATCGACCCCGGAAGCTGCTGAACAAGCCTTCCTGCAACCGGGCACCACCCAGGTCGCTGCCGGTTATGCCGTCTATGGCCCGACCACGGTACTGGTCCTGACCGTCGGCGAAGGGGTCAGCGTTTTCACCCTCGACCGCGAGCAAGGCCAATTTGTACTGACCCAGGAAAATGTCCAGATTCCGGCCGACACCAAGGAATTTGCCATCAACATGTCCAACCAGCGTTTCTGGGAAGCGCCGGTGCAACGTTATGTCGATGAAATGGTCGCCGGCAAGGACGGCCCGCTAGGCAAGGATTACAACATGCGCTGGGTGGCTTCGATGGTTGCCGATGTGCATCGCATCATCACCCGTGGCGGCATTTTCATGTACCCACTGGACAGCAAGATGAAGGACAAGGGCGGCAAGCTGCGCCTGATGTACGAAGCCAATCCGATGGCCTTCCTGATCGAACAGGCCGGCGGCGCCGCTACAACCGGTCGCCAGCGCATCATGGATCTCGTCCCGACCGGGCTGCACCAACGCGTGCCGGTCATTTTAGGGTCGAAAAACGAAGTAGACCGCGTCACTGGCTATCACGCTGAATAAGCGATTCGTCATCAAATCAGGGCGATATCCGGCTGCCAGCCGGGTCGCCCACGACGCTTGCATGCGCGAAGCCCTACCCAAGCAGGGCCTTTTCCCGGATAATTTCACCTTTTTAGCAGGCTGGAATCCCGGATCATGAGCATTTCCCCTACGCCCCTGTTCTCGCCCCTGACCGGCGCCATTCGTGCCCTGGCCATGGACGCCGTGCAAAAGGCCAATTCTGGCCACCCGGGTGCCCCGATGGGCATGGCGGAAATCGCCGAAGTCCTGTGGCGTCGCCACCTACGCCACAATCCGGCCAACCCGCAATGGCCTGACCGCGACCGCTTCGTGCTGTCTAACGGCCATGGCTCGATGCTGATCTACGCCCTGCTCCACCTCACTGGCTACGATCTGTCGATCGACGACCTCAAAAATTTCCGCCAGCTGCACTCAAAAACTGCCGGCCACCCCGAATACGGCATCACCCCCGGCGTTGAAACCACCACCGGCCCACTCGGTCAAGGCATCACCAACGCCGTCGGCATGGCCTTGGCCGAAAAAGTCCTGGCCGCCGAGTTCAACCGCCCCGGCCACGACGTCGTCAACCACCACACCTACACCTTTCTGGGCGACGGCTGCCTGATGGAAGGTGTCTCGCACGAAGCCTGCTCGCTGGCCGGCACGCTCGGTCTGGGCAAGCTGATTGCCTTCTGGGACGACAACGGCATTTCAATCGACGGCCATGTCGAAGGCTGGTTCACTGACGACACCCCGAAGCGTTTCGAAGCCTACGGCTGGCACGTCATTCCCGCGGTCGACGGCCATAACGAACTGGAAATCGAAACCGCCCTGCTCGCCGCCAAAGCAGTGACCGACAAGCCAACGCTGATCTGCTGCAAAACGGTGATCGGCAAAGGCTCACCCAACAAGCAGGGCAGCCACGACTGTCACGGTGCACCGCTGGGCAACGACGAAATTGCCAAGGCCCGCAGCTACCTGGGCTGGACACATGCCCCGTTCGAAATTCCCGCCGACATCTACGCCGCCTGGAATGGCCGCGTCCGAGGCGGCGCCTTTGAAGAAAACTGGCAGCGCCGGGTCGACACTTACCGCACCGCCCACCCCGAGCTGGCCGCCGAATTCGAGCGCCGCGTCATCCGGGGCGAACTGCCAGCCAACTGGACAGAAACCGTGGCCGGCTACATCGCCAGCTGCCGCGACAAGGCTGAAAACATCGCCACCCGCAAAGCCTCGCAAAACGCCATCGCCGCGCTGGTGCCAGCGGTGCCGGAAATGTTTGGCGGCTCGGCCGACCTGGCCGGCTCCAACCTGACCTTCGTCAAGGGCAGCCAGGGCGTCAGCAAAACCGAGGGCGGTAACTACTGCTACTACGGCGTGCGTGAATTCGCCATGACCGCCATGGCCAACGGCATCGCCCTGCACGGCGGCCTGATTCCCTACACCGCCACTTTCCTGGTCTTCTCCGACTACGCCCGCAACGCCATCCGCATGGCCGCGCTGATGAAACTGCGCCAGATCATGGTCTACACCCATGACTCGATCGGTCTTGGCGAAGACGGCCCGACCCATCAGCCGATCGAGCACATCCCGTCGCTGCGCATCATTCCCAATCTCGACGTCTGGCGCCCGGCCGACGCGACCGAAACGGCGATTGCCTGGACGTTCGCGGTCGACCGCGAGGATGGCCCCAGTTTGCTGGCCCTGTCGCGCCAGAACCTGCCCACCGTCACGCAACAGATTGCCGATGCCGACATCGCCAAGGGCGGCTACATCCTCTCCGACATGGCCGATGCCAAAGCCGTGCTGATCGCCACCGGCTCCGAAGTCAAGCTAGCGCTCGACGCCCAGGCCGCCCTGGCCGCCGACGGCATCGCCAGCCGTGTCGTCTCGATGCCCTGCACCAACGTCTTCGACCGCCAGGACAAGGATTACCGCAGCACCGTTCTTGGCAAACACATTCCGCGCGTTGCCATTGAGGCCGCGCACCCCGACTTCTGGCACAAATACGTCGGCCTGCATGGCGCCGTCATTGGCATCGACCGCTTTGGCGACTCCGCTCCGGCCGGCCAGTTGTTCGACATGTTCGGTTTCACGGTGGCCAACGTCGTTGCGACGACCAAGGCGCTGCTGTCCTGATTATCTAAAGAGGAGAAGCTTCAAATGGCTATCAAGGTTGCAATCAACGGGTTTGGTCGTATCGGTCGCTGCACGCTGCGCGCCATCTACGAACAGGGTCTACAAAACGAGTTTGACGTCGTCGCCATCAATGCCTCCGGCGACCTGGCGACCAACGCCCATCTGCTGAAGTACGACACCACGCACGGTCGTTTTGCCACCCCGGTGACCACTGAAGGTGAACACTGCATCATCATCGATGGCAAGAAAATCGCCTTCTACAACACCAAAAACCCGAAAGACATCAACTGGGCCGACCACGGCGTCGATCTGCTGCTTGAGTGCACGGGCGCCTACACCTCCAAGGCCAAGGCCCAGGCACTGCTCGAACAAGGCGCTCAGCGCGTGCTGATTTCCGCCCCCGGTGGCGATGACGTCGATGCCACCATCGTCGTCGGCGTCAATGAAGACGCCCTGACCGCCGGCATGACCGTCGTCTCCAACGCCTCGTGCACCACCAACTGTCTGGCCCCGGTCGCCAAGATCCTGTCTGACGCCATCGGCATCAAGCAGGGCCTGATGACCACCATCCACGCCTACACCAACGACCAGGTCACCGTCGACGTCCGTCACAAGGACCTGCGCCGCGCCCGCGCGGCCGCTGCCAACATCATCCCAACCAAGACCGGCGCCGCCAAAGCCGTCGGCCTGGTGCTACCGCAACTGGTCGGCAAGGTCGATGGCTTCGCCCTGCGCGTCCCGACCATCAACGTCTCGCTGGTCGACCTGACCTTCACTGCCGAGCGTGGCACGACCAAGGAAGAAATCAACGCCCTGATGACCGAAGCCGCCAACGGCCCGCTCAAAGGCGTGCTGGCCGTCAACAACGAACCGCTGGTCTCCAGCGACTTCAACCACACCACCGTTTCCTCCACCTTCGACGCCACCCAAACCCGCGTCATCAAGGGCGAAGACGGCTCGGTGCTGGTCAAGGTCCTGGCCTGGTACGACAACGAGTGGGGCTACTCCTGCCGCATGCTCGACGCTGCCCGCGCCTGGATGGCCGCCAAGTAAGCGCTCGCTCTGTAGCAAGCGCTTCACCCAACAAAAACCGCCGGCCAGTCCGGCGGTTTTTTACTTCTGCTGCTCGATCCGAAACCACAGCCTTTCATGCCATGGCGCGTTGTCCGGCTCGCGAACCAGGCGCAATGGGTCACCCACCGCTAACAAGGCTTCCCGATCTGCGTCGTAGGATCGTCGTAATTCGGATAACGCTGTCGATGCAGCAAAATCGGCGCAACCAAGTGGCCAGGCAAAAAGAACATCGCCCGCCAAGCCGCGCCATCTGGCGCCCGCAAAAACAGCGCGATATTGCCGTTGACCGTGGTCATTTGAAAGCGCGACAGCCCCGCTCAGTCGTAATGGCCGCGTAGTTGGGCCAGGATGATTTCATCCTCATCGACCTTGTAGACCACGCGATGTTCGTCGTCGATGCGCCGCGACCAGTAGCCGCTGAAGTTGAATTTCAGGGGTTCCGGCTTGCCGATGCCGGCGAAGGGATCACGCTGGATGTCGCGGATCAGCGCGTTGATCCGGCGCAGCATCGCCTTGTCGGTCTGCTGCCAGTACAGGTAGTCGTCCCAGGCCGCGTCTTCAAAAGAGATCATTCTTCGATCAACTCCCGGCGAACGATATTGCGCCGCGCCTCAATGTTTTCGATCGACTTCATCAAGCGCATCGCGTTCTTCGGGCTGCGCAGCAGGTGCGCGGTTTCCATCAGCGACTCGTATTCCTTCAGCGACATCAACACCCCCGCCTCGGCCTTCTGGCGCGTGATGATGGTGACGTCGTAATCGTTGGCGACCCGGTCGAGTTCAGCCGCCAGATTGTTCCGGGCTTCGGTGTAAGTGATGGCGCGCATGGTTTTTACCTGTACAGAAAATTGGACATGTGCAGATTATTGCACAGACAGGCTAAACAGATCGAACCCCAAACCCGCTTGCCTTTCCTCGTACCAATCAATGGCCGCGTTCAACTCGGCTTCGACCTCTGGGTAAAAAAGCAGATTCATCAGCCCTGCCGCTGGGCGATTCGCGCAAAGACTGCTTCCCCGGCAACGGCGCCCGAGGCCAATTCATCCCGGCGACGCAGGGCCAGCGCCAGCCACGCCTGATCAATCTCCGGATTACTCGCTGAGAGGCTTTGCAACACGCGCTCGACCACCTGCGCCCGTTGTTCAAGCGGCAGACTGCAGGCTTCGGTAATGAGTTGCTCGGTGTTCATCATTGGGCCTTTCCTGTGGGATTCAAAATTTTCGACCATCACGCCGGGGAGTGCGTCTTGATGTATTCACGCAGCGCCTCATCCACCCGAGTCTGCCAGCCTTTGCCACCCGCTTTGAAGAAAGCAACCACCTCGGGCGATAAGCGAATGGCGGTCGCAATTTTCCTGGGGGCTTTTTGCTCGCCACGCTGGCCACGGCCGCGAACGACCGTTGCCTTGGCCATAAACTCAGCCACCGCGTGCGGATCATTCGGGTCGTACAGATCAGCCTCCGGATCGAAAGCAACGGGCGTATCGGTGGCAGATTCGCGCAACACCCTTTCCCAGTCAGTTTTGCTGTTCGGTTTCATAAATCACCCTTTCCATTCGTGACGCCCGACGCAATGAAATCGCCCGGATTTCGTCGCCCCGCTCCACATAAGCCAAGGCCAGAACCACGCCTACCACTTCAACCAGCGCAATATCCTGTTTGCGCGTTTCACCATGACGAGGCGAAAGCAGCGTGATCTTGTTCGCAGCATCAAACACCAGGCCCGCATCAGCAAGATCGAGACCGTGCTTTTCCAGATTCAGCAGCCGTTTTCGTTCATCGAAAGTGACTGAAGTCATTTTAATGTATATACGAAATAAAATTCGTCAAATTGCCCGGCTAACTCACACCGCCCGCCAGTTTTCCCCCTCTCGCCGGGCGCGGCCGAGGGCGACCAGGGTTTGCAGGAGATCGGGCAGGCGTTTTTTCCACGGGCCTTTGCCGGTGATCTGGGCGGCGAGTTGGTTTTCAGATTGCGGCGCGGTGTGCAGCAGGCGGGCGAGCAGGGCCATTTGTTCGGGGAGCGTCGCCGGCCACGGGGTTTTGCTGGCCGCTGGCTGCGTGCCGGACGCATCGGCATCCGTCGCGGGGCTGGGCTTGCCCGACGCGGCCTCATGGCTGCACAAATCGGCCGCGCCGGGCAAGCCCAGCCCCGGATTCACCGCCACCGGATTCTGGAAAGCGGGACGCAGCCAGCGAACCAGCCCGCCCGCCTCCTCGCGCTGGCGCTCGGCATTGAGCGCCACCAGACGTTCAAGCAAGTTTTCCTCGGCAAGCTGACGTGCTGACGAGGCCGGCGCAGCCGCCAAACCCGGCGCCAGATCGCCCCAACCGTAAGCATCGAGCACCGCCGCATCCAATTCATCGTGCAAGGTCTGCAACACGCTGACCAAACCCTGTTCGTGCTGCGCCTTGTCTTTCGCGGTCAACGCCTCGCCAGCGTGGATTTTCGCCAGCACGTTATACATCCCCGTCAGCGTCAGCGTCGGATGCACCGCCTGCTGGCGCTTGCGGTGCGCGTCCAGTTGCTCGGCCAGATCGCGGATACGGGCTTGCTGCTCGGGCGTGGCGACGGGAAAGGGGAAAGTTTCGAAACAGCGGGTTTTGTTGTAGCGCGGTCGATCCTCCAGCGTACCGCCAGCAGCTAACGCCCAAACCACGTGGCTTGCGCTGGACAGCACCCCCAGCGCATACGCGTCATCCAGCGCCAGACAGACCAGCATGTTATCCGGCGCGATGGCCGCATCGAGAAACTGGAAAACGCGATGCTTGGCAGTTTCCACGGTAGCGATGTAGCGCGGCAGGCCGGCGAGCATGGGACGTAAGTCGCGCCGTGGCTCGCCAAAAATCCACCAATTATCGCGATAGGTGGCCCGTGCATTCTGGTCACGCTCCGGCTTCACCCGCTCGAAAACCCATTGATAGGTCGCCGGGTAACGCTGGCGCACCTCTTCCGCGGTCAACCCGAACAAATCGATCAATTTCACGCCACGCGGCCGGTCGGTCAGGTCGCGGCCGTTACGGTAGTCCTTGATTGGTGCATTGGCTTCAAGCTGCGCCGCTTCCTCCGGCGTAACGATGAAGCCAGCGCCGTGCAGTTTGAAGCCCGGCGAACTGATCCCCCCATTCGCCTGCAACGCCCCCGCCGCCGCCACATTCGCCCCTATCCGCAAATCGGCGTGCAGCAGGCCGGCCCGGTGTTGAAGTTCCACGGCCAGGCCTTCGCCGCCGGCATCCTTCTCGCTGATCACGGTCAACAGCGCCCCCGGCACATTTTTCATTCGATCGGCCACGGTCATGGCGATGCGGACGGCGGCGCCGTCGGCGCTGTCCACCCAGGGGTGATCGGGGATGGCGAAGGCCAGGCGCAGCGGCGACGGGGCCGGCGCGGCAACCGCCTCCGCCACGCGTGAAGGGCGCCGCGCCGGCCCCGTCGCCGCGTCTTCTCCGGACAATGCCCCAGGCAATGCACCAGACAATGCCCCAGGCAATGCACCAGACAATGCCCCAGGCAATGCACCAGACAACACCCCGACCGTTTCCCCGGAGACCGCCCCGAAAACCGCCCCTACCCCAGACTGCGTTTTTGCCTCGGGTTCACGGTCGACCGCCCGCAGCGGAAACTTTCCCGCCAGCGCCGCCTCGACCACCCGCCGGTTAAAGGTCTGCTTCAAGCTGTTGGTCGTAATGAAGCCAAAACGCGCCACCGCGCCAGAAGCAACCAGACACGCCGCCCGATGCCACCAATACATCACGTAATCCGCCGATTCCGGCACTTCCGGCCAGGTCGACCGCAGCGCCTCAACGTAACCGTCGCCCAAGGCCGCGCGCATCGTCGAGGCCCCAATAAACGGCGGATTGCCGACAATAAAATCCGCCGCCGGCCACGCGGCCTGACGCGGCGCCTCGTAACGCCACACCGGCACCTGCGCCGACTCATCCGGCACCGGCTCGCCGGTCACCGCATGCGGCTTCATCGTCACGCCATCCCAACGCGTCACCGGCTGACCGTCGGCTGCGGTCAACAGCGTGCGCCCGGCAAAATCCAGCACCGCGTCCCGACATTCGATATTGCAAAAATCGCGCAGGATGGGCGACGGCGGCAGGCCGGCGCTGCGCGTGCGGAAATGCCACTGCAAATAACCAATCCACAACACCAGTTCGGCAATCGCCGCCGCCCGCGGATTGATCTCCAGCCCGAGAAACTGATGCGGGTCGACGGTCAGCCCTTCGGCCTCCAGCCGCTGCTGGCCGCCACCGATACCCTGTGCGAAATCGAGCACCTCGCCCTCCAGCCGCTTCATGTGCTCCAGCGTCACGTACAAAAAATTGGCGCTGCCGCAAGCCGGATCGAGCACGCGCACCTGGCAGAGCCGATGGTGGAAAGCGTCAATCTCGGCCAGCGCTGCAGTCGACTTGCCTTCATTGGCCAGCAGCAGCGCGGCGGCCTGCACGTTAGCCCAATCGGCGCGCAGGGGTTCGATCACCGTCGGCAGCACCAGCCGCTCGACATAAGGGCGCGGCGTGTAATGCGCGCCCAGACTGTGGCGCTCGGCCGGGTCCAGCGCCCGTTCGAGCAAGGTGCCAAAAATGGCCGGTTCGACCTGCGTCCAGTCAGCCTGCCCGGCTTCGCGCAGCAAATCGATCTGGTCGCGGTCGAGCGGTAGCACCTCGGGCGACTTGAACAACTTGCCGTTAAAACGCGGCAGGGTATTCCGCAACACTACCGAAAAACCGCCTTCGTCCATCTCTTTCCAGAGCGCACCGACCAGCGGCACGAACTGCGGCGGATTCTGGCTCAGGCTGGACAGCAAATCGGTAAAAGCAGCCTTGGGCAGCAAGCCGACATCCTCGGCAAACAGGCAGAACAGACAGCGGGTGAGAAAGCCGGCGACCGCCTCGGGATGATGGCCGGCGCCTTCCAGCGCCTTGGCGACGCCGGCCAGCTTTTCGGCAATCTGCCGCGTGGCGCGGGCGGAAGCACGGCTGGGATCGAGGCTGAGCGGATCGGCCCACAGCGCTTTCAGGCGGTCACGAATCGCCGGGTCGGTCAGTTGCTGCAGCTTGATGCGGTGCGAACGCGGATCGGGAAAGGGGGTGTAGGTGGCGCCGCTGCGCGAAAACTCGGCGTAGATTTCCAGCACATGACCGACGTCGACCGTGATCAGGAAAGGCGGCCGGCCCTCGGCGGCGGGCAAGGCGCGGGCATAGCCTTCGGCCTGGGCCCGAGCGCGCAGCATGGCGTCGTCAAACCCCTTGGTCTGCGTCCCTTGCCTCAGTTTCTTGGCTTCGAGGACAAAACAGCCGCGCTTGTAGCAGTCGATCCGCCCTTCTGCGGTCGACCCGTCACCATGATGAAAAATCACCCGCCGCTCGAAGACGTAATCGTTGTCGCGGGTGTCCTCGCGCGCCGGATTGGGCGGCGCCTCGCCCAGCAGTTCGGCCAGTTCGCGGACAAAACTCTGGGCATTGGCCAGTTCGGAACCACTGGCGTGCTGCCAGCGGGCAATGAAATCTTCGGCTGTCATACGGTCGACCGCGAAAAACGAGGGAAAGGCGGATGATACTATTGGCATAGGACTTCCTTCGCCAATCCGTTGAAAAGTTAAGCGTTGCTTGCCCCATCCCCAAGAAAAAATGAACTCCCCCACCCTCCCGGCCCTGCCCATCCTCGGTGCATGGCGTTAGAATTGCCGCTTCCCTGAATCACTGAATTGTTTCTGGTGCCCGCATCGCCCATGCACTCCACCTCGCCTGCCCGCCTGGCCATTAATGGTTACGGCCGGATCGGGCGTTGTTTTTTGCGCGCCCTGCACGAGTCGACCGCGAAAGACCATTTCACGGTGGTGGCGATCAACGAGCCGGCCCATCTGGAAAGCATGGCTTACCTGACCCGCTACGACTCGACGCATGGCCGTTTTCCGGCCGAAGTGGGGCTGGGTGAGCAGCGACTGTTCATCGGCGGCCAACCGATTGCAGTCAGCCACGCCCGCACACCGGCAGGCGTGGACTGGGCCGAGCACGGCATCGATCTACTGGTCGAGTGCTCCGGCGTTTACGGTCAACGCTCGGAACTGGCGGGTTTTCTCGCTGCCGGCTGTCCGCGCCTGCTCTTATCGCACCCTGGCCACAGCGCCGACGATGTCGATGCCACCATCGTCGCCGGAATCAACGAACAAACACTGAATGGTGAACACCGTCTGGTCTCGGCGGCCTCGTGTACCACCAACGCCATCGTCCCCATCCTTGATCTGCTGCTGCGTGAGGTTGGCATTGAGCAGGCGCAATTGAGCACGCTGCATTCGGTGATGAACGACCAGCCGCTGATCGATGGCTATCACCACGACGACCTGCGCCGTACCCGTTCGGCCATGCAGTCGATCATCCCGGTGTCGACCGGCCTGGCCCGCGGCATCGAACGCCTGTTGCCGCAACTGGCGGGGCGTATTCAGGCCAAGGCGATCCGCGTGCCGACACTGAATGTCTCAGCCATCGACCTGACGATACTGACCCAGCGCCCGGTGTCGGCGCACGACATCAATGCCCTGCTTGCCAGCGCTGCACAAGGCCCGCTGCGCGGTCGCCTGGCTTTTTCCGACCAGGCACATGCCTCGATCGACTTCAACCACGATCCGCATTCGGCCATCGTCGACGGCAGCCAGACGCGCTGCGCCGGCCACCACCTGCTCAACCTCTTCGTCTGGTTCGACAACGAATGGGGCTTTGCCAACCGCATGCTGGACGTGGCCCAACATTGGGCGCAACACTGGGTGCAACACAGGCCCCCGAATTCCTGAAACCCCTTTGGAGAAGACCATGAACGTCATCAAACTGACCGACCTCGAACTTGCTGGCAAACGCGTATTCATCCGTGCCGACTTGAACGTGCCGCAGGACGAAGCAGGCAACATCACGGAGGACACCCGCATCCGCGCCTCGCTGCCGTCGATCAAATACTGCCTGGAGCAGGGGGCCGCCGTGATGGTGACGTCGCACCTGGGCCGGCCAACCGAAGGCGAACTGACGCCGGAAGACAGCCTGACGCCCGTCGCCGTGCGCCTCGGCCAGTTGCTGCAATTGCCGGTGCGCCTGGTCGCCAACTGGGTCGACGGTGGTTTTGAAGTCAACCCGGGCGAAGTCGTCCTGCTCGAAAACTGCCGCGTGAACAAGGGCGAAAAGAAGAACAACGACGAACTGGCCCAGAAAATGGCCAAGCTGTGCGATGTCTATGTCAATGATGCCTTTGGTACCGCCCACCGCGCCGAAGCCACGACCCACGGCATGGCCAAGTACGCCCCCGTCGCCTGCGCCGGCGTCCTGATGGGCGCCGAGATCGACGCCCTGGGCAAGGCGCTGCACGAACCCAAGCGCCCGCTGGTCGCCATCGTCGGCGGCTCCAAGGTGTCGTCCAAGCTGACCATCCTCAAATCGCTGGCCGACAAGGTGGACCAGTTGATCGTTGGCGGCGGCATTGCCAACACTTTCCTGCTCGCCTCCGGCAAGCGCATCGGCGAATCGCTGGCCGAAGCCGACCTGGTCAAGGAAGCCCACGCCATCATCGACATGATGAAGGACCGGGGGGCCGACGTACCGCTGCCGACCGATGTGGTGGTTGCTGACGAAGTTTCCGCCCTGGCCCGCGCCAACAAGATTTCGATCGATGACGTCGCTGCCCATGACCGCATTCTCGACATTGGTCCGAAGAGCGCCGTCAAGCTGGCTGAAATCATCGCCAACGCCGGCACCATCGTCTGGAACGGCCCGGTCGGCGTCTTCGAACTGCCGCAGTTTGCCGGCGGCACCAAGATGCTGGCCTCGGCTATCGCCCACTCGGAAGCCTTCTCCATCGCTGGCGGCGGCGACACCCTGGCCGCCATCGCCAAGTTCCACATCGCCGACGACGTCGGTTACATCTCCACCGGCGGCGGCGCCTTCCTCGAATTCCTCGAAGGAAAAACCCTGCCAGCCATTGCAGTACTGGAAGAACGGGCTAAAACACCGCTCATCTCACAGCTCACCCCGGGATCCTAAAATGAGCCGTCACACCAAAATCGTTGCCACCCTGGGCCCTGCGTCATCCTCGACTGAGGTGCTTGAACGCATGGTGCGCGCCGGGGTGGATGTCGTCCGGATGAATTTTTCGCATGGCACGGCCGATGACCACCGGGCGCGGGCGCAAGGGATTCGCGCGGCTGCGGCCAAGCTGGGACGAACGGTGGGCATCCTGGGGGACCTGCAAGGGCCAAAAATCCGGGTCGGCAAGTTCGAACACAGCCCGATTACACTCAGCGAGGGGGCGCCCTTCATCCTCGATGCAAGCTGCCAGTTGGGCACCCAGGAGCGCGTCGGCCTCGATTACAAAGAACTACCCAAGGACGTCAAAGCGGGCGATATTCTGCTGCTCGACGATGGCCGGCTCAAGCTCACGGTCGACCGCGTGCGCGGCAGCGAAATCCACACCACGGTGCAGGTGGGTGGCGAGTTGTCGAACAACAAGGGCATCAATCGCCAGGGCGGCGGCCTGACCGCACCGGCCCTGACCGGCAAGGACATGGACGACATCAAGACGGCGGCCGACATCGGCGTCGACTTTGTCGCCGTCTCTTTCCCGAAAAGCGCCGCCGACATGTACATGGCCCGCCAGTTGCTGCGCGCCGCCGGCAGCAGCGCGGTCTTGATCGCCAAGATCGAGCGGGTCGAAGCCATCGACAATCTCGAAGAAATTCTCGATGCCTCGGACGGCATCATGGTCGCCCGCGGCGACCTGGCCGTGGAAGTTGGCGACGCCACCGTGCCGGCCCTGCAAAAACGCATGATCCGCCTGGCCCGTGACCGCAACAAGCTGACCATCACCGCCACGCAGATGATGGAATCGATGATCCATTCGCCGGTGCCGACCCGCGCCGAAGTCTCGGACGTTGCCAATGCCGTACTCGACGGCACCGACGCCGTCATGCTGTCGGCTGAAACCGCCGCCGGCAAATACCCGGTCGACGTGGTCGAATCGATGGCCCGCATTTGCGTGGAAGCCGAGCGCTCAGCGGAAATCCGCCTCGACCGCGAGTTTCTCGACCGCATCTTCAGCCGCATCGACCAGTCAATCGCCATGGCGGCGATCTGGACGGCGCATCACCTCAAGGTCAAGGCCATCGCCGCCTTGACCCAATCGGGCTCCACCGCCCTGTGGATGAGCCGCCTCAACTGCGGTTTGCCGATTTATGCGCTGACCCCGGATGCCGGTTCGGTCGCCCGCATGTCGCTATACCGCGAAGTCCGCCCGCTGCTGATGGCCCAGGAACACACCGACCGCGACCAGTTGCTGGCCGAAGCCGAAAGCCTGCTGATCGAACGCGGCGTGGTCAATCGTGGCGACCTGATCGTACTGACCATCGGCGAGCCCATTGGTAGCGCCGGCGGCACCAATACGCTCAAAATCGTCCGGGTCGGCGAGCATAGTGCTTAGGTAGTCAGGATCGGCCGCCCAGGACCCAAGCCCCACGCCCGATCCTATAGAATATATCCTTTCATAATAATTTCCCGGAGCCCTACGATGCCCCTCGTGTCCATGCGCCAACTGCTCGACCATGCCGCCGAAAACGCTTATGGCCTGCCCGCTTTCAACGTCAACAACATGGAACAGGTCTGGGCCATTTGCGAAGCCGCCAGCCAGATCGATGCACCCGTCATCATGCAAGCCTCCGCTGGCGCCCGCAAATATGCCGGCGAGCCTTTCCTGCGCCACCAGATTCTGGCTGCGCTCGAAGCCTACCCGCACCTTCCTATCGTCATGCACCAGGACCACGGCCAGAGCCCGGCCATCTGCATGGCCGCGATCAAGTCCGGCTTCACCTCGGTGATGATGGACGGTTCGCTGGAAGCCGACGGCAAAACCACCGCCTCCTACGAATACAACGTCGCCGTGTCGCGTGAAGTGGTCAAGTTCTCGCACGCCATCGGCGTCTCGGTCGAAGCCGAACTGGGCGTGCTCGGTTCGCTGGAAACGATGATGGGCGACAAGGAAGACGGCCACGGCGCCGACGGCGTGATGACCCGCGAACAGCTGCTGACCGACGTCGAGCAAGCCGCCGACTTCGTCAAGCAGACCAACTGCGACGCGCTGGCGATTGCCATCGGCACCAGCCACGGCGCCTACAAATTCACCAAGAAACCCACGGGCGACATCCTGGCCATCGACCGCATCGCCGAAATCCACGCCCGCATCCCCAATACCCACCTAGTGATGCATGGCTCTTCCAGCGTGCCACAGGAACTGCTCGACGAAATCCGCCAGTTCGGCGGCGACATGAAGGAAACCTACGGCGTGCCGGTCGAGGAAATCGTCAAGGGCATCGCCCACGGCGTGCGCAAGATCAACATCGACACCGACATTCGCCTCGCCATGACCGGCGCCATCCGCCGTTACATGGCTGAAAACCCGTCCAAGTTCGACCCACGCGACTACCTCAAGCCGGCCCGCGAAGCCGCCAAGAAAATCTGTCTTGCCCGTTACGAAGCCTTCGGCTGCGCCGGTCAGGCGAGCAAGATCAAGGTCATGTCGCTCGACAAGATGGCCGAACGCTACGCCAAGGGCGAGCTGAACCAGATCGTCAAATAAGCGACGATCCGCGTTACAGTACCCAGGCCGCTGCATGCGGCCTTTTTCTTTTCTCCAACATGACGCACGCTCACCTGCCCGCCCTTCCCCTGCACGGCCCCCTGTTACGCGGCAAGCGCAAGCCGCGCCTGGCGCTGATCGGTTTGCCGCGCACCGGCAAGAGCACCTTTTTCCAGGCAGTAGCCAGTACCGAAGTGTGCACCGGTCAGTTGGCTGGCAGCGCTCAGGGCTACCCCGAATGCCTGATTGAGATTGGCCTGGAGCAAGCCAGTCTGCTCGACCTGCCGGCGTTGAATTCGGTGCATGACCAGGATCCCGGCAGCCAGGCCGTTTTCAAACATGTGTTGTGGGGCGATTGCTGGCCGGCGGTGGCCAGCCACGAGGGCGAACAACCGCAAAGCCGGCTAGCTGCCCCCGACGTGCTGATCCAGGTAATCGATGCCACCACCCTGGAACGCAATCTGGAGCTGGCGCAGGAACTCAGCCAGTTGGGGCGACCGCTGCTGATCGCCCTCAACCGGCTGGACGAAGCGCGGCAGCGAGGCCTGTACATCAATGTCCGGGCGCTGTCCGAGCACCTGGGAGTCCCGGTCATCCCGACCGTCGCCCACATGGGCAAAGGCATCCCGGAATTGTTCGCCGCCGCACTCCAGTTGGCCCATGAGCGCAGCTGCCCGCTGCCGCAGCCACCCAGCCCGCACTTAATGGCGGCCCTCAAACCACTCAACAGTCTGCTGGCAGAACCGGAAATCGCCACCGCCTTCGCCATTCCCCGTCCGGCCCTGCTGATGCTCACCGCGGCCGACGATGACTATTTTCGCCACGAAATGGCGATGCACTTTCCGCACACCTTGGCCCGCATCGATCAGGCCAGGGTCGCTGCCGGCACCGGCCTGCCCCGGCCGCTCGCCGACGAAATGCACGCCGACCGCCACCACCGCGCCGCCCTGTTGTTTGAGGCGGTGACCCGGGTCGGCGGCCAGGATGACGGCTGGCGCTGGAAACACCAGCTCGACCAGCTTTTCCTGCATCCCCGCTGGGGCCTGCTCGGCAGCCTGGGGGTATTCACGCTGGTTCTTTTCATGGTCTTCGAGGTCAGCAGCTTTCTCGACAGCCTGTCGTCGGCCCCGCTGGCGGCCTGGCTGGGCACGTGGGAGCCCAGCTCAACCAGCGGCGTCGTCGGCCGGGCCGTCGCCGATGGCCTGGTCGGGCTGATCGGCATCGTCGTTCCCTACATGCTGCCACTGGTCATGCTGCTGGTGGCCCTGGAAGAATCCGGCATCATGCACCGCGTCGCCTTCGTCGTGGACCGTGGTTTTCACCACATCGGCCTGCACGGCGGCGTCGCTGTCCCTTTCCTGCTCGGCCTGGGCTGCAACGTCCCGGCCATTTCTGCAGCGGCCACGGCGTCGACCGGGCGCGAACGCATCGTTGCCGCGCTCTTGATCACTTTTGTCCCCTGCTCGGCCCGTTCGGCCATCATCCTCGCCATCGGCGGCAAGTATCTCGGCGTATTCGGCGTGCTGGCGCTGTTCCTGCTCACCCTGGTCGTCATCGGCGTCGCCGGCCGTCTGTTGATGCACCGTTACCCCATCCCCGGCCCTGGCCTGATCCAGGAAATTCCACCCTATGCCCTGCCGCGCTGGCGTTCGCTGCTGGCCACCACCTGGGAGCGGACCAGCGACATCCTGACCATCGTCACCCCGCTGCTGGTCGCCGGCAGTGTCGGCCTGGCCCTACTCAACCATGTCGGTGCCGATGCTGCGGTCAACACCCTTTTTCTGCCCATAACCCGCTGGCTGCTCGGCCTGCCGGACGAATTGGGCGTGCCTATCTTGTTCGGCGTGCTGCGCAAGGAATTGTCGCTGGTCATGATTCATCAGGCGCTGGGCGTGGACAATCTGGCCGAGGTGCTCGACACCGTCCAGATCGCCACCTTCCTGGTCTTCATGACCTTCTACATTCCCTGCCTGTCGACCTTCGCCGTCATGCTCAAACTGCTCGGCAAGCGCGAAGCACTGTTTTCCATCGTCCTCTCGGTCGGCACGGCGCTGGCCATCGCCGGCCTGACCCGGCTGATTTTCGGCCTATTTCGTCTGCTGACCTGAGGCCACCTGCAGCGCGGTGAGCAGGTCAGCAACCAGCGCATCGCAGGCCGTCGGATCAACCGGTTCACCTTCGTTGTAGCCATAAGGCACGCAATACACCGTGCAACCGGCGTTACGAGCCGTTTCAATATCGTGCTTCGAATCTCCAATATGCAGGTTATCGGCCGGGTCGCTGCCTAGCGCGGCGCAGGCATGCAACAAGGGCGCAGGATGCGGCTTGCGGTGCGCTGTCGTATCGCCTGACACCACCACCTTGAAATAGGGGGCCAGCCCGGTCCGTTCCAACAAGGGCTCGGTGAACGCGGCCGGCTTGTTGGTCACCACGGCCAGCGGCAAACCGGTCGCCTGCCAGGCTTGCAAACCTTCGCGCACGCCCTGGAAAAACTGTGTGCGGGCCCCGTTGACCGCGGTGTAATGGCGCTGAAAGGCGTCAACGGCACGGGCCAACTGCGCTTCATCCGGCAGCGACTCACGGGTCAGGCAACGGCGCACCAGCACCACCATGCCCTGGCCGACGAAGCTGCGAATTTCATCCTCGCTGCGCGACGGCAAGTCGAGCTCCTGCAACATGCGCTGGCAGGCCTCGGCCAGATCGCCGACGGTATCGAGCAGGGTGCCATCAAGGTCAAAGGTCACGGATTTGAATTTCATGTCATTTCTCGGTTTGCTAGTGGCCAGGAAGTGCCGGTGTATACGTCATCGCGAAGCGCCGTGGCAATCTGGCGATGGCAGCTTGAGAAGGCGCAGGAGGGCGCCACGCTGCGCGCGCAATCACGGCGATACCGAACAATCAGCGAACAATCAGCGAACAATCAGCGCCTCCCCACTTCATTGTGCCAGCGCCTGGCGCAGGGTGCCGATGATCGTATCGTAACGGTGCGGATCGTCGTCGCGGCCAGCGCCAAATACCGCCGACCCGGCGACAAAGGCATCGACGCCGCTGGCGGCAATTTCGGCAATATTCGCCGGGTTGACCCCGCCATCGATTTCCAGCCGGACGCGCCGGCCACTGTGCTGTTCATAGGCATCGAGCCTGGCCCGCGCTGCCCGCGCCTTGGCCAGTGTTCCGGGGATGAATTTCTGCCCGCCGAAGCCGGGGTTGACGCTCATCAGCAGCACGACATCGATCTTGTCCATGACGTAATCGAGGTAATCCAGCGGCGTCGCCGGGTTGAAGACCAGCCCGGCTTGGCAGCCACCATCGCGAATCAGCGACAGGCTGCGCTCGATGTGTTCAGACGCTTCCGGGTGAAAGGTGATGAGATTGGCACCCGCCTTGATGAAATCGGGAATGATGCGGTCGACCGGCTTGACCATCAGATGCACGTCGATCGGCGCCGTAGTGCACGGCCGGATCGCCTCGCAGACCAGCGGGCCGATGGTCAGGTTGGGGACGTAATGGTTGTCCATGACGTCGAAGTGAATCCAGTCGGCACCGGCAGCGATGACGTTGCTGACCTCCTCGCCCAACTTGGCAAAATTGGCCGACAGCAGGCTCGGGGCGATGACGTATTCAGGCTTTTTCATGGGACGCTCCAAAAAAGGCGGCCCCAGACCACGGGGCCGCAAACGCAAGGTACAGCAGAGTCAAACTGTCACGGTCAACGGTAGGTGGCAGCCATTTTTTCCAGCGGCACGGCTTTGATGCGACTAGCCCGGCCGGCACTGCCGAAGGCTTCAAAACGCTGTCGGCAAATGTCGCGGGCAGCGGCGACCGCTGCTTTGAAGAAATACCGGGGGTCGAACTCCTCCGGCTTTTCCGCCATCGCCTGGCGCATCGCCCCGGTCATCGCCAGGCGGATGTCGGTGTCGATATTGACCTTGCGCACCCCGTGGCGGATGCCCTCGACGATTTCCTCGACCGGCACGCCGTAGGTTTCCTTCATTGCGCCGCCGTACTGGCGGATGACCGCCAGCCATTCCTGCGGCACGCTGGATGAGCCGTGCATGACCAGATGGGTGTTGGGAATACGGGCGTGGATGGCCTTGATGCGGTCGATGGCGAGGATTTCGCCAGTCGGCGGCCGGGTGAATTTATAGGCGCCATGGCTGGTGCCGATGGCGATGGCCAGCGCATCGACACCCGTTTTGGCGACGAAGTCGGCCGCCTCTTCCGGGTCGGTCAGCATTTGCGCGTGGTCGAGCTTGCCGACGGCGCCGATGCCATCCTCCTCGCCGGCTTCGCCGGTTTCCAGCGAACCGAGGCAACCGAGTTCGCCTTCGACCGAGACGCCGATGGCGTGCGCCATCGCGACCACCTGGCGTGTCGTATCGACGTTGTAGGCGTAGCTGGTCGGCGTCTTGCCGTCGGTGCCCAGCGAGCCGTCCATCATCACGCTGGAAAAACCGCTGCGCATCGACTGCTGGCAGACGGCCGGCGAGGTGCCGTGGTCCTGGTGCAGGCAGACCGGAATATCCGGATATTGCTCGATCGCCGCTTCGACCATCTTGCGCAAGAAGGGCTCGCCAGCATATTTGCGGGCGCCGGCCGAGGCCTGCAGAATCACCGGGCTGTCGCAGGCCTCGGCGGCCTGCATGATGGCCTGGATCTGTTCCAGATTATTGACGTTAAAAGCCGGTAGACCGTAACGGTGCTCGGCGGCATGGTCGAGCAGTTGGCGGAGGGAAATCAGGGCCATGTTCGTTCCTTTCAGTGCGCAATGTGCTGGACTAAACGCAACAGGTTGCAGGTGTAGCCGTATTCGTTGTCGTACCAGGCCACCACTTTGACGAAGGTCGGGTCGAGGGCGATGCCGGCACCGGCGTCAAAAATCGACGGCTGGGCGCAGCCGCGAAAATCGGTGGAGACGACGCTGTCGCCGGTATAGCCAAGCACGCCCAGGAGCGGGCCGGACTGGGCGGCGGCTTGCATCGCCGCACAGATTTCCGCATAGCTGGCCGGCTTTTCCAGCTCGACGGTCAGGTCGACCACGGAGACATCGGAGGTCGGCACGCGGAAGGCCATGCCGGTCAGCTTCTTGTTCAAGCTGGGGATGACCTTGCCGACCGCCTTGGCCGCGCCGGTGGACGACGGGATGATGTTTTCCAGGATGCCACGTCCGCCGCGCCAGTCCTTGCCGGACGGGCCATCGACGGTCTTTTGCGTGGCCGTCGCAGCGTGCACCGTACTCATCAGGCCACGCTTGATGCCGAAATGGTCGTTGAGCACCTTGGCCACCGGCGCCAGGCCGTTGGTCGTACACGAGGCGGCAGAGACGATGGCCTCGCCGGCGTAGCTGTCGTGATTGACGCCATAGACGAACATCGGCGTCTCGTCTTTGGCCGGCGCCGACTGGACGACCTTGCGGGCGCCGGCGGCCAGATGCGGCTGGCAACTGTCTTCGGTGAGAAAAAAGCCGGTCGCCTCGATCACCACATCGACAGCCGCCTCGCCCCAGGCCAGCGCGGCCGGATCACGTTGCGCACTGAGCCGGATGCTGCGCCCGTTAACCTGCAAGGTGTTGCCGTCGACCGCAATCTCGCCGGCAAAATTGCCGTGCACCGAGTCGTACTTGAGCAGATAGGCGAGGTAGTCCGCTTCGAGCAGGTCGTTAATGGCGACCACCTCGATGTCGGCGAATTCCGCCTCCTGGGCGATAGCACGAAAGGCCATGCGTCCGATCCGGCCAAAGCCGTTGATTGCCACCCGTATGGGCATGGTGTTCTCTCCTGTCGATTGTGAATTTTGGGTCGAGCCGGGCCCTCACCGCCGATCGAGGCGGTGCGGACGGCTGGAAAACGAGAAAAGCGCGGGCTAGGCCGGCGGCGCGTCAGCCACTAGAAATCGCCGTCACTGCCGCTCTCGCGGGCGATGGTTTCGACAACCACCCGCGTCAGATGAGCGGCGGTCAGGCCAAAGCGCTCGTAAAGCTGCGGCGCCGGTGCCGACTCGCCAAAGCGGGCAATGCCGAGCACTTCGCCGACCAGGCCGACATATTTGCGCCACGGGTCGGGGTGCGCCGCCTCGATGGCGATGCGCGGCAAATCAGGCGGCAGCACGCTGCGTTTCCAGGACGATTTCTGAGCATCGAAGCGTTCGCAACACGGCATCGATACCACCCGCACAGCGATGCCCTGCGCCGCCAACTGCTGTTGCGCGGCCAGCGCAATGTCAACTTCCGAACCCGTGGCCAGCAAGACGGCCTGCAAGGGGCCATCGCCCTCACGCAGGATGTAGCCGCCGCGGGCGATGTCGTCCGCCCGGCCGGGCCGGTCACCGCACTGCGCCAGATTCTGCCGCGACAGGAAGAAGGCGCTGGGTCCGTCACGCCGGGCTAGGGCCTCAGCCCAGGCCACCGCCGTTTCCAGCTCGTCGCACGGGCGCCAGACATCCAGCCCCGGAATCAGGCGCAGACTGCCGAGGTGCTCGATCGGCTGATGCGTCGGGCCATCCTCGCCCAGACCGATGGAATCGTGCGTCAGGACGTGAATGACGCGCTGCTGCATCAAGGCACTCATGCGGATGGCGTTGCGCGAATAATCGGAGAAGACGGCGAAGGTGCCACCGTAGGGAATCAGCCCGCCGTGCAAGGCGACGCCGTTCATGATGGCGCTCATACCGAATTCGCGCACGCCATAGGAAATATAGTTGGGCACCCCGTCGACCGTGGCATGCCAGGCCCGGCTACCCTTGCCGGCGGTCAGGTTGGAGCCGGTCAGATCGGCCGAACCACCGAGCAGTTCGGGCACACGGTCGACCAGGAAATCGAGGCAGTTTTGCGACGACTTGCGGCTGGCGATGCCGCCCGTTTTAGCTGCGGCGGTCGACAGCAAGTCAGCGCGGATTTCTGGCCAGCTTTCCGGCAGGCCGCCGGCCTGCGTGCGCTCGAACTCGGCGGCGAGTTCAGGGTATTGGGCGCGGTAAGCCGCAAAACGCTGCCGCCAGTCGGCTTCGGCCGCGGCGCCGGCGCCACGGGCATCCCAGGCGGTGCGAATTTCAGCCGGCACCTCGAACGGCGCGTGCGGCCAGTCGAGCGCGGCACGGGTGGCGGCGATTTCGGCAGCGCCCAGCGGCGCGCCATGGACATCGTGCGTCCCCACCTTGTTCGGCGAACCCCAGCCGATCTGCGTGCGGCAGACGATCAGCGTCGGCTGCCCCGTCACCGCCTTGGCTTCGGCAATGGCGGCTGCGACCGCGGCCGCGTCGTGGCCGTCAATCGGGCCGACAACATGCCAGCCATAGGCCCGGAAACGGCCCGGCGTGTCATCGCGGAACCAGCCGTCGACATGGCCATCGATCGAAATACCGTTGTCGTCGTAAAAGGCGGTCAGCTTGTCCAGCCCCCAGACACCGGCCAGCGAGCAGGCTTCGTGGCTGATCCCTTCCATCAGGCAACCGTCGCCCAGGAAGGTCCAGGTGCGGTGATTGACCATCTCCTGGCCCGGCCGGTTGTAGCGCTGGGCCAGCAGCTTTTCCGCCAGCGCCATGCCGACGGCGTTGCTCAGCCCCTGGCCGAGCGGCCCGGTGGTGGTTTCCACACCCGGCGTGTGCCCGACTTCCGGATGGCCGGCGGTTTTGCTGTCCAGTTGGCGGAAGCGCTTCAGTTCGTCGAGCGGCAGGTCGTAGCCGGTCAAGTGCAGCAGGGCGTAGATCAGCATCGAACCGTGCCCATTGGACAGCACGAAGCGGTCGCGGTCAGCCCACTGCGGATTGGCGGGATTGTGTTTGAGGTGGTCGCGCCACAGCACTTCGGCGATGTCGGCCATGCCCATGGGGGCGCCGGGGTGGCCGGATTTGGCCTGTTCGACAGCGTCGACCGCGAGAAAACGCAGGGCGTTGGCCAGGTTGCGACGGCAGGTGATTTCAGTCATGTCTCTCTCCATTTCTTATCTGCTCAGGCGCGGCGCTTCTGGTCCATCAGACGCAGGACCATGGGGGTAAAGATCATCTGCATGGCCAGTCCCATCTTGCCGCCGGGCACCACCAGCGTGTTCGGCCGGGTCAGCATGCTGCCGTGCAAGATGTTGAGCAGGTACTGGAAATCGATGCCCTTGGGGTTGGCAAAGCGGATGACCACCATGCTTTCGTCGGCACTCGGGATGTCGCGAGCGATAAAGGGGTTGGAGGTATCGACAATCGGCACGCGCTGAAAATTGACATGCGTGCGGCCGAATTGCGGACACAAGTGGCTGACGTAATCGGGCATGCGGCGCAGGATGGTGTCGGTCACCGCTTCTTGCGAATAGCCGCGCATGCGCTGGTCACGATGCAGTTTCTGGATCCACTCCAGGTTGATGATGGGCACCACGCCGACGCACAGGTCGACCTGTGCCGCAATGTTGATCTGCTCGTTGGCCCAAGCGCCGTGCAGGCCTTCATAAAACATCAGGTCGGTGCCGGCCGGGATCTCCTGCCACGGCGTGAAGGTCCCGGGCTCCTGGCGCCACGGCTCGGCTTCACCCGCGTCGTGCAGATATTTACGGACCTGACCACAGCCACTTTCGCCATAGTTAATGAACAAGTTCTGCAATTCTTCGAGCAGATTGGCCTCCGGGCCAAAATGACTGAAGTTGCGGTTACCGGCGGTTTCCTGCGCCTTCATCTCGGCGCGCATGCTCAAACGGTCGTAGCGATGAAAAGAATCGCCTTCGACAATCTGGGCATTGAGTTTTTCGCGCCGGAAAATGTGCTGAAAACTCTGCATCACGGTGCTGGTGCCGGCGCCGGACGAGCCGGTAATGGCGATGATCGGGTGTTTGGCGGACATGACGACTCCCTGTCGAAATTGGAATGCGGTGGGTGTTGTTAGTCGCGGAACAAGGAGCGTTCGGCGAACAGCGGCGAAACGAAGGGGCGATCGGCGCCGGTGTCGTATTCCTCGTGGTAGCGCTCGAGGCGCTGGACCTCGCTTTTCGACCCGAGGATGACCGGCACGCGCTGGTGCAGTGTCTCGGGCGCCACCTCGGCAATACGCTGGCGGCCGGTGCTGGCCGCGCCGCCCGCTTGCTCGATCAGCATCGCCATCGGGTTCGCTTCATACATCAGGCGCAGACGGCCCGGCTTGGCGGGATCCTTGTTGTCCTTGGGATACATGAAGATGCCGCCGCGCATCAAGATGCGGTGCACCTCGGCGACCATCGAGGCAATCCAGCGCATGTTGAAATCAGCCCCCCGAATCCCCGTCTTGCCCGCCTGGCACTCGGCGACATAGCGCTGCACCGGCGGTTCCCAAAAGCGCTCATTGGAGGTATTGATGGCAAATTCGCGCGTTTCTTCTGGCACCCGGATATCCGGATGGGTGAGGATGAAATTGCCACTCTCACGATCCAGCGTGAAACCGTGCGTCCCTCGCCCGACACTCAGCACCAGCATGGTCGCCGGCCCATAAATCGCGTAGCCGGCCGCCAGTTGCTCGCACCCGGACTGCAGGTAATCGACATTTTCGGCATCGCCCGCGGTCGACCGCTGCAGAATGGAGAAAATGGTCCCGACCGAGACATTCACATCGCTGTTCGACGAACCGTCGAGCGGATCGAAAATCAGCAGGTAACGCCCCCGTGGGTAACGCTCGGGAATACGGTAAGGGGCGTCCATTTCCTCGGACGCCATGCCGGCCAGCTGCCCGCCCCATTCGCAGTGCCGCAAAATGGCTTCATTGGTCAGCACATCGAGCTTTTTCTGCACCTCGCCCTGCACATTGGTCGAGTCCAGCGCCCCGGCAAAGCCGCTCAAGGCGCCCTTGCCGACCAGGCCGGAGATGGTTTTGACCGCCGCCGCGACGTCGATCAGCAGCGCCCCCATTTCGCTGTACTGGCCACGGGTCTGTTCGATGACGAACTTGGACAAGGTGGTGCGTCCGATATGCATGGTGTCTCCAATCATTGTTGTGTTACTGCCTTGGCGACAACCATAAGTGATTAATGAATTAAGGCATAGTCAGCATTTCTTACGGACTTATTCAGAGATCACTGATTATTTTCGGCAGCGATTGACGCATAGCGCGCCAGCACCTGCTGCAACGCGGCGAAGTCGATGGGTTTGGGCAGGAACTCGTCCATGCCACTCTCCAGACAGGCAGCCCGGTCTTCGGCAAAGGCCCCGGCGGTCAGGGCAAAAATAGGCACGCGCGGGGCGGCCGTTTCCGCCTCCCAGGCCCGGATCTGTCGCGTTGCGGCCAACCCGTCCAGAACGGGCATCTGGCAATCCATCAGGACACAGCCGAAGCGCGTCCCGGCCAGCACCTGCTCGACCGCCTGCGCGCCATTGTCAACACTGCGATGGTGCAGCCCCAGCTTATCCAGCATGGCTTCGATGATGCGCCGGTTGATGGCATTGTCTTCAACCACCAGCACCTGGCCGAGGGACAAGCGTTCCGAGAGCGTTGCAGCAATGGGCGCAGGCGCAGGCAGTGGCACGGGGTCCGAGTGCGTCATGTCGAGCAGCAAGGGAATGTCGAACCAGATGCGCGTCCCCACGGCCGAGGCACTCTCGACGCCAACGTCGCCTTGCATCAAAGCAGCCAGCTTGCTGACAATCGACAAACCCAAGCCCGAGCCACCGTAGCGCCGAGTCACCGAGCCATCCACCTGTGAAAACGGCTTGAACAGGAGATCCAGTTTTTCAGGCGCAATGCCACAACCACTATCGATCACCGAAAAACGCAAACAATCGCCCGCCGCCGCCCGAACAACCTCAGCTTGCAGCAGGACCACGCCTTGATCGGTAAATTTGATGGCGTTATGAGCCAGGTTAGACAACATCTGCCGCAAACGAACCGGATCACCCAGGCACACCGGTGCTAACGCCCCCTGCCAGCGCGCCGACAGCAGCAGGCCTTTGGCCGCCGCGGGTTCGTGAAACAGCCGCGCGGTTTCATCCAGCAGCAGTGTTGGCGAAAAGGGAATCCGTAGCAGCGACATCTTGCCGGCCTCGACCCGCGACAGGTCGAGAATATCGTTGAGCAGGGCCAGCAAGGTCTCGCCCGATTCGACAATGGTTTTGGCGTATTCCTGGCGCTCACTGTCAGACACCCCGGGTAACTGGAGCAACTGCGCCATGCCCAGAATGCCGTTCAGCGGCGTGCGGATCTCGTGCGACATCGTCGCCAGGAAGCGGCTCTTGGCCAGGTTGGCGGCATCGGCCTGCTCGCGGGCCACGGTCAACTGCTCGACCCGCTCCGCCACCGCATGCGACATGGCATTGAAGGCGCTACCCAAGCGCCCGAGATCATCACTGCCTTCCGGCAACGGGGCCGGTGTCATGTTGCCGCTGGCCACCGTCAGGCTGGCCTGAGTGAGCGCCGATAACTGGCGGGTCATCAAGGCGCCGATCAGAATCAACACACCCGCCGACAATAACAGCTCGCCAAAAGCGATCAGCAAACCCTGCCAGGCCAGGCTGTCGCGGGCAGCGACAATGCGGGTCAGGTCGACCCCAAAATGCAAGCTGCCCAAAGGCTGCCCCGCCATCTCGATCGGTCGAACGACGTCGAAGCGAGGCGGCAGTTCGGACTGATCGAGATGAAACCCCTGATCCGCTGCCGGCAGCGGCTTTCTGACCGGCCAACCGCTACTGGCGACACGCCGCCCAGTTTCATCAAGCACCGCCAGATAAAGCAGGCTTTGCGTGGCGTGGCTTTCATCCAGCACCGCCTGCACCGTTTCGTAATCAGACTGGGCCAATGGCGCCACCAGAGCGGCGTGCAGTACGGGGGCCAGTTGTTCGCTGTGGCTGCGTGCCTGCTCCCCCATGTGGACGCGCAGCAGACGCAAACTATTGCCAACCAGCACGAACAGCATCGCCGCCTCAACCAGCAAAGCCAGCAGCAACAAGCGCTGCCGCAGACTGAAGCGCTCGCTGAAGCGACGCCAAACCACTTAATTGTCACCCCGCTTCAAAGCCATCCGCACCTCATTGGCGTACGGGGCCATTTCCAGCAATTCACTGGCCCCCAATGGCCGGTAACCCTGCAATTTGTACTGGGCAAAATAGGCTTTGGCCTCTGGCGTTTCTGCAAAGGCCCACAAGGCCTTGAGCAGCCGATCACGCAGCGCCTTGTGACGTGGCGCGAGCATATAAACCCGGCCGGCCAGCGGCAAGCTCTCATCGAGAACGCGTAAACGCTCACGGATTTCCGGCTTGAGATTTTGATAATTGGCCAGTGACACCATGGCTGCACTGGCTTCGCCGTTGGTGACCAGATGAACGGCGCTGTCCGAGGCACTGACATAACGCAAATCAACATTCGGGACATTGTTGCGGTGCAGCCAGTGACTGCCCCAGATCGTCACCAGTGAAGAGGGCGACAAGCCCATCACCGTCGAGCCCGCCAGATCAGCCGGCACCCGATAGACGCTGCCCTGAGCCACAACCAGGACCGCCTTGAAATCGGCACGATAAGTCAGCATCGGCAAGTAAGCGGCATCGCTCTCGAACAGACGAGCCTGATGACCGGTAGTGATCGCCAGGTCGTACTCCCCCTTCAGACCACGGCGGGCAAACTCAGTGAAATCACTGGCCGTAACGACCTGAACCGGTTGCTGCAAAACATCCTCAAGATAACTGCGCAGCGGTTGATACATTTGCAGGATGACCCGTGCGCTCGAATGCGGTGCGACACCGATACGAAAAGCGGTTTTCCCCGGCGGCCCCGCCCAGGCCATGACGGCGGGCAGGCACAGCAGCAAACTCAACAGGACACGTCTTTTCATTGTTCTCCCTGCGCTGACCTCGGCGTGTCAGTAAGCTGAAAGCCGGATCATAACGCGGCGCTGACCGGGTACGGCTTGCGCTAAGTCAATTCACGCTTCAGCCGGCCTGAATCCCGGCGTAAAAAAGTCTGACCTGACACGCCGATTATGCGGGCTATTGTTCGTTCATGAACTCACTACACGCCCTGATTTTCGACGTCGACGGCACCCTGGCCGAGACCGAGCGCGATGGCCACCGGCCAGCTTTCAACGCCGCGTTTGCCGAATGCGGTCTCGCCTGGACCTGGGATGAAGCAACCTACGGCGAGTTGCTGCGCATCACCGGCGGCAAGGAGCGCATCCGGCACTACGCGACCCAGGTCGCCCCGGCGCGGATGCAGGAAGCCGACTTTGCCGAATTTGTCCAAAGCCTGCATCACACCAAAACCCGGCACTACCTGCAGCGCGTTGCGCACGGCCAACTGCCCCTGCGGCCCGGGGTGGCCCAGCTGCTTCATGACGCCCGCCAAGCCGGGCTACGCCTGGCCATTGCCACCACGACCTCGCCGGATAATGTCGACACCCTGCTACGCGCGACGCTAGGCAACAACGCCAGCAGTTGGTTCGAGGTAATCGGCGCCGGCGACATCGTCGCCGCCAAGAAGCCGGCACCGGATATTTACCAGTGGGTGCTTGACCGCCTGGCATTGCCGGCCAGCGCCTGCCTGGCCATCGAAGATTCGGAAATGGGCCTCAAGGCCGCGTTGACCGCGGGCTTGCGCTGCCTGGTCACCGTCAGCGAATACACCCAGTCACACGACTTCAGCGGCGCACTGCGGGTAGTCGACAATCTAAGCCAGGTCACGCTGGCTGACCTGGCGGCTGCCACGATCTCCACTACCGCCAACACCGCCACTGGCAGCACATCAACCGCCACTGACACTGCCAAGTAAGCCGTTCGCCTTCAGAAAGCACGGCTGCTGGCGCCTCGCCCCATTCCAGCGCCGGTGGCATGAAAGTTGATAAAGCATCTCTAATAAACACAGGGGGAGCCATGAACACATCACGCATTCGACACCTGGCCGGCATCGTGCTGGCCAGCCTGCTGTGGCTGAGCGGCCCGGCGCACAGCACGCCCGGCGAAGCAGCCAGCAAACCCTTGGCTGTCGCCAGCAAGGGCAGTTCGACCACCGATCACAGCCAGCTGGAAGCCCTGAAAGGCCCGTTCAAGAGCGGGCCGGAAATCACCAAGGTCTGCCTGAGCTGCCACAATATGGCGGCACACCAGGTCATGAAAAGCATCCACTGGACTTGGGAAGCCGACAGCCCGACCACCGGCAAGAAGCTGGGCAAGAAATGGTCGGCCAATAATTTCTGCGGCTCCACGCTCTCCAACGAGGCGCGTTGTACCAGTTGCCACGCCGGCTATGGCTGGACCGACAAAAATTACGACTTCAGCAAGCAGGAAAATGTCGACTGCCTGGCCTGCCATGACACCACCGGCACCTACAAGAAATTTGGCACCGACGCAGGCCACCCGCTGTACGCCGACCGCGAATTCGAGCCGATGGAAGGCCCTCCGGGCAAAAAGACCTTCAAGGCACCTGACCTGACCAAAATTGCCCAGCATGTCGGCCAACCCGGCCGCGCCAACTGCGGCGCCTGCCATTTCAGCGGCGGCGGTGGTGACGGCGTCAAGCACGGTGACCTCGACAGCTCGCTGAAAAAACCCTCGCGCGAACTCGATGTTCATATGGCGAAAGACGGCGCCGACATGGTCTGCGCCGACTGCCACACTTTTAATGCACATCAGCCGTCCGGTAGCCGCTACGCCGCCACGGCCAAGGACCCGCACGGCCTCGACCTGCCCAAGGACGACCACAACCGGGCTACCTGCGAATCCTGTCACGGCTTCACCCCGCACCAGGAAGCCAAGATCAACAACCACACCCGCAAAGTCGCCTGCCAGACTTGCCACATTCCGGAATTCGCGCGCGGCGGCATTCCGACCAAGATGCTCTGGGACTGGTCGACGGCCGGCAAGATGGACGCCAATGGCAAGCCACTGTTCATCAAGGACGACCACGGCCATCTCAAATATTCGGCGGCCAAGGGCGACTTCGAATACGGCGAAAACGTCCGGCCGTCCTACAAGTGGTACAACGGTGTCGTCCAGCAGGTCACCATCACTGACAAACTCACCCCCTACATCGATGCCAAGGGCGTGCTCGACCTGAACCGCGTCGAAGGCTCGGCCCAGGACGCCAACGCCCGCATCTGGCCGTTCAAGGTGATGCGTGGCAAGCAGGCCTACGATCCGGTCAACAACACCCTGGTCGTCAACCACGTCTATGGCGATGACGATACCGCCCTGTGGAAAAATTACGACTACACCAAGTCCATTCAGGCGGGCATGGATTACGCCGGTTTGCCCTACAGCGGCAAGTTCGATTTCATCGAAACCCGCATGAACTGGTTCATCACCCACATGGTGGCGCCGAAGGAAAAGGCCGTTCCCTGCGAGGAATGCCACACCCGGTCAGGCGATGGCCGGCTCAGTGAAATCACCGACATCTATCTGCCGGGCCGTGACCGCAATGCCCTCATCGACCTGCTGGGTGGCTTCGCCATTCTCGGCGCTATTGGCGCCGGCGCCCTGCACGGCCTGGTCCGCCTGTTCACCCGCCGCAAGGAGACATCGCAATGAGCGAACGCATCTACATCTACAAACGCTATGAACGCTTCTGGCATTGGTCGCAAGCCCTCCTCATCATCGTCATGATGATCACCGGCTTCGAGGTGCATGGCGTCTATCCCCTACTCGGCTTCGCCAAGGCGGTGCAATTGCACACTGTCGCCGCCTGGAGCCTGCTGGTGCTGTGGGCCTTCACCATCTTCTGGCAATTCACCACCGGCGAATGGCGCCAGTATCTGCCGTCCTTGAAAAACGTCATGGCGATGATCCACTACTACACCATCGGCATCTTCACCCATTCGCCGCACCCCTTCCGCAAAACAGCGGTGCAAAAGCACAACCCCTTGCAGCGCCTGGCCTACCTGGCGTTGCTCGCCTTCATTTCGCCGCTGATCTGGGTGTCGGGACTGCTTTATCTGTTTTACGGTGACTGGCCGCGCCTCGGCCTGGACGCCTACCTGTCGCTGGAATGGGTGGCCGTCGCCCACACGCTGGGCGCTTTCATGATCACCGCTTTCTTCTTTATTCACGTCTACCTGACCACCACCGGCCACACACTGACCGCCCACATCAAGGCGATGATCACCGGCTGGGAAGAGGTCGATCCGCATCCGCCGACCCGGTAGTCCTTCCCTATCCTTGCGTGACTTTGGCGGGGCCTCGGCCCCGCTTTTTTTACGCCTGACGGCCGAGCCGCCGGTACAAAGTGCGCTCCGACAACCCGAGATGGCGAGCCAGCGCCTTGCGACTCCCGGGAAAGCTGGCCGCCAGTTCGCGCAAGGCTTCATCGGTCAACGCTGCTTTTGGCTCATTTTTCGGCGTCGACCGCAACAACGGCCCACCGAGACCACCTTCCAGATGGCGTAAGTCGATTTCCTCGCCATCACTGAGCAGGACGGCGCGTTCCAGCAGATTGCGCAACTCGCGGACATTGCCGGGGAAATCGTATTGCCGCAGCCAGCGCAGCGCCTCGCCGCTCAAGCGCAGGTGGCGGCCATGGCTGACCTGCGGCAACAAGGCCGTCGCCAGAACCTGAATATCGTCGCCGCGCTCACGCAGTGGCGGCAAAAAAATCGGGAAGACATTGAGCCGGTAAAACAGATCCTGGCGAAAAGTACCGTCAGCCACCATCTCGGCCAGTGGCCGGTGCGTCGCCGACACGACGCGGAGATCGGCCTGTCGCACCTCGGTCGAGCCGACCCGACGAAAGGTGCCTGTTTCCAGCAGACGCAGCAGTTTGACCTGGATAGACAGCGGAATGTCGCCCACCTCGTCCAGAAACAGAGTGCCGCCAGAAGCAGCCTCGATCAGGCCGATTTTGCGTGTAACCGCCCCGGTGAAGGCGCCGCGCTCATGACCGAATAACTCGCTTTCAAACAACGTTTCTGCCAATCCGGAGCAGTCGACCGCGACAAAGGGCCGCTCGGCGCGTCGGCTCAAGGTATGTACAGCATTGGCGACCAGCTCCTTGCCAGTCCCCGACTCGCCTTGCAGTAAAACCGCCGCGTCGGATGGCGCCACCCGCGCCACCCGGTCCATCATTGCCAGGAAGGCCGGCGAGCGACCGACCAGGCCGCGGGCATGCTCATCGGTGCGCGGCACCGGCAGCGGATCGATTTTCTCGATGAAATAGGCAATCTCGCCGCTGTCGTCGCGAATGGGTGACAACTCGATATTTTCAAAGCGTTCGCCATGCGGCGTGTGGTGCAGATGAACAACCCGCTCACGCTCGCCGGAACGCAGGCTGTGTTGCAGCGGACAGGATTCGCCAACCTGATCGCAAGGTAGCTGGTAGCGATGCGACACCTCGTAACAGGTTCGCCCGACGATGCGCTGCTGCCCCTCCCACTTGGTGCGATAGGCCTGATTGGCCGCCAGGATGCGGTAGTTGCGGTCGCACAGAATGTGCGGCTCGGCCAGAGACTCAAGGAAAGAAACCAGTTCAACCGGGAGCGCCGCCATCGTGTGCCACCTCTGCCATTTAACCTGCCAAATACTGCCACACGTTAAGCAGAAGCACCAGCCAGCCGCTGCGGCAATACGTCGCACTCCGCCTATCCTGCTGATTTATAAATATAAAAATGAGGTCAAACGGCTGGCACGAGTCTTGATAAGTAAAGACTGTTATTCCCCAAGGAGAACTGCCGATGACTCGCTCCAACCATCGTCTGCGCCGCGAAATCTACGCCATTGTGATCATCAAGCTGCTCATCATCATGGGCCTGTGGTGGGCCTTTGTCCGCGATGCGCAGGTGGACGTCGATGGCGATCGCTTCGCCGAGCATCTGAGCCGTCCCAGCACGTCCATCCCCCCCCTTCATCAACCAGGAGAACCCCATGCTCAGTGAGCAACTCGTCGATCTGTCACGCCTGCAGTTCGCCGTCACCGCGATGTACCACTTCCTGTTCGTGCCGCTGACCATCGGCATGACCTGGATTCTGGTCATCATGGAAGCGGTCTACGTCATGACCGGCAAGACCATCTACAAGGACATGACCCGCTTCTGGGGCAAGCTGTTCGGCATCAATTTTGCCCTCGGCGTCACCACCGGCATCACCATGGAGTTCCAGTTCGGCACCAACTGGGCGTATTACTCGCACTACGTCGGCGACATCTTCGGCGCGCCGCTGGCCATCGAAGGCCTGATGGCCTTCTTCCTCGAATCGACCTTCATCGGCCTGTTCTTTTTCGGCTGGGATCGCCTGTCGCGCAAGCAGCATCTGCTCGTCACCATCCTCATGGCAGTCGGCACCAATCTGTCGGCGCTGTGGATCCTGATCGCCAACGGCTGGATGCAGAACCCGGTCGGCGCCGAATTCAGCTACGTGACCATGCGCATGGAAATGGTCGATTTCTGGGCCGTGCTGTTCAATCCGGATGCCCAGGCCAAATTTGTCCATACCGTCTCGGCCGGCTATGTCACCGGCGCCATGTTCGTCCTCTCGATCTCGGCCTTCTACCTGCTGCGCGGTCGCGACATCGAGTTCGCCAAAAAGAGCTTCCGCATCGCCGCCGCCTTCGGCTTTGCCTCGATCTGCTCAGTCATCGTCCTCGGTGACGAATCCGGCTACACCGTCGGCGAAGCGCAGCAGACCAAGCTGGCCGCAATGGAAGCGATGTGGGAAACCGAACCGGCACCGGCTGGCTTCAACGTCATCGCCATTCCCAACGAAGCCGAAATGAAGAACGACTTCGCCATCGAGATTCCTTGGGTGATGGGCATCATCGGCACCCGCTCGCTCGACAAACAGATTCCCGGCATCAAAGACATCCGCGACAAGAACCGCGAGCGCATCGTCTCCGGGCTGGAAGCCGTTATCGCCCTGGAGGCCTTGCGTAAAAATCCGGCCGACACAGCCATGAAGGACGAGTTCGAGGCACACAAGGCCGACCTGGGCTTTGGCCTGTTGCTGAAAAAATACGTCAGCGATGTGCGCCAGGCGACGCCGGAAATCATCGAAAAAGCCGTCGCCGACACCATCCCGCGCGTCGCCCCGATGTTCTGGAGTTTCCGCCTGATGGTCGCTTTCGGCTTCCTGATGCTGGCTCTGTTCGGCGCCGCGCTGGTCTATTCGCTCAAGGGCAACTTCGCCGAAAAGCGCGGCCTGTTGCGCTGGGCACTGTGGATGCTGCCCATCCCCTGGCTGTCCTGCGAACTGGGCTGGTTTGTCGCTGAATATGGCCGCCAGCCCTGGACGATCTACGGCGTCCTGCCCACCCACCTGTCGGTTTCGACGCTCTCCGTCAACAGCCTGTACGGCTCGCTGGCCGGCTTCATCGGCTTCTACACCGTGCTGCTGATCGTCGAGATGTACCTGATGGTGAAGTTTGCCAAGCAGGGCCCGGGCAGCCTCGGCACCGGCCGTTATGACCACGAATACGCGCACGCCTAAACCTGGAGAATCCCGATGTTCGATTACCCCACCCTCAAAATCATCTGGTGGCTACTGGTCGGCGTCTTGCTGATCGGCTTTGCCATCATGGACGGCCACGACATGGGCGTCGGCACGCTGCTACCCTTTGTCGGCCGCGACGATGTCGAACGCCGCGTCGTCATCAACACTGTCGGCCCGCACTGGGACGGCAATCAGGTCTGGTTCATCACGGGCGGCGGCGCCATTTTTGCCGCCTGGCCGCTGGTCTACGCCACCGCCTTCTCGGGTTTCTACTGGGCGATGCTGGCCGTGCTGTGGGCGCTGTTTTTCCGCCCGGTCGGCTTCGATTACCGCAGCAAGATCAATCACCCGACCTGGCGCAGCACCTGGGACTGGGGCCTCTTTATTGGCGGGGCCGTCCCGCCGCTGATCTTCGGCGTCGCCTTCGGCAACCTGTTTCAGGGCGTGCCCTTCAGTTTTGCCGACAACCTGATGTCGACCTACAGCGGGAGTTTCTGGGCCTTGCTCAACCCCTTCGCCCTGCTTTGCGGCCTGGTATCAACGACGATGATCACCTTTCACGGCGCCATTTACCTGATGCACCGCACCGAAGGCGCGATTTATCAGCGTAGCCAGCGCGCCATGTTGATTTTTGGCAGCCTGCTGCTGATCACCTTCTCGGCCGCGGGCCTCTGGCTCTGGCAAGGCATTGATGGTTTTGCCCTGATTTCTGCGGTCGACCCTGCCGCCCTGCCCAATCCGCTCGACAAAACGGTCATCCGCCAGAGCGGCGCCTGGTTGGCCAATTACCAGCACTACCCGGCCAGCATCGCCCTGCCCTTGCTGGCCTACGCCGGCACCCTGATAGCCATGACCCTGGCTGCCCGGGGGGCGACGCTGGCGGCCTTCGTCGCCTCGTCGCTGGCCATCGTCGGCATCATTGGCACCGCCGGCGGTTCGCTCTTTCCCTTCATCATGCCCTCGTCGTCCGACCTGCGCTCCAGCCTCACCGTCTGGGACAGCGTCTCCAGCCAACTAACACTCAACATCATGCTGTGGGCGACGCTGATTTTCATGCCCTTGATCATCGTGTACACCAGCTGGGCCTACAAAGTCATGGCCGGCAAGGTCACCGCCGCCTACATCCGGGAAAACGACCATGCCGCTTACTAAACAAACCGCCTACGCCTGCGCCGGCAACGGCCAGACCAGTTGCGCCAGTCCGCAACGTCGGCAATGGCTGCTGGCGACCAGCGCGCTCGGCGGTGCCGCCGTCGCCGTCACCGCCATTCCCTTCGTCACCAGCCTGCTGCCGTCCGAACGCGCCAGGGCGGCCGGCGCACCGGTCGAAGTCGACATCAGCAAGCTGCAAGCCGGCGAGTTGATGGTCGTCGAATGGCGCGGCAAACCCGTCTGGTTGCTCAAGCGCACGCCAGAAATGCTGGCGTCGCTGAAAAAGGCCGAGCCGCTACTGGCTGATCCGGCATCGGCCGTCAGCTCGCAGCAGCCCGCCTATGCCGCCAACGCAACCCGCTCGCGCCAGCCCGAGTTGCTGGTCGCCGTCGGCATCTGTACCCACCTCGGCTGCTCCCCCTCAGCCGCCTTTACCCCGGGCGAACCGGCACTCGGTGCCGACTGGCCCGGGGGCTTTCTCTGCCCCTGTCACGGCTCGACCTTCGATCTGGCCGGCCGTGTCTTCAAGAACAAACCGGCGCCGACCAACCTGGAAGTGCCGCCACACCAGTATCTGACCGATACCCGCCTGATCATCGGCAGCGACGAGTTCGACCAATCCTGAAAGGAAATCACCATGTGGTATTTCGCCTGGGTCCTGGGCATCGGCTTTGCCGTATTGCTCGCCATTCTCAACGCACTCTGGGGTGAAAACGAAGAAGCCCGCCTGGCTACGCCCCCCCGACCGCACGATGACGCCGCCCACTGATCGGCCAAGCAACCCCGGTCTAGCCTGGTGGCCGCTAGGACTGGCCCTGCTCATTCTGGTCGCCCTGACCCTCCTGCCCGGCCTGGCCACCGACAGCAGCGGCCGGGCCGACCACACGGCGGCCACTCTGCTGTTTGCCACCATGAGCGCCGGTTTTGTCCGAGGCGTCGGCTTCATCCCGCACAACCTGCCCGGCCGCATTCTGCTGTCCGGCCAAGCCACGCTGATTTTCGCCCTGCTCGCCGCCTTGCGGCTGATGCAGATCGGGCGCCTGCCCGCCATTTTTTAAGGAATGACCATGCGTATCGCAGTCACCAGCCAAAACCGGCACAGCGTCACCGGCCATGCCGGCAAATGCCGCAAATTCTGGCTTTACACCATTGCAGATGGCGCCATTGCCAGCAAACAGCTGCTCGAACTCCCCATCGAACAAAGCCTGCACGCCCAGCACGATAAATTGAGCGATGCCCTGCGCGGCATTGATGTCCTGATCAGCGGCGGCATGGGTGCCGGCCTGCACCAACGCCTGCAGCGCCAGGGCATCCAGCCTCTGCTCACCGCAGAAGCCGACCCCGATGCCGCGGTCAACGCCCTGCTAACGCTCAAAAGTGATGCCTTTCTACCCCCACCCACCACCGCCTGCACGGACCATCAGCATGCCCCTTTCCATCCGCATTAACCGCCCCCGGCGCCGCGACAGCCTGCCGCGCCTGCCTATCCAACCCCTGCTCCTGGCCTGCATGCTGGCTGGCCAAACGCCGGCCCAAGCCGCCGCCGGCCAATTACACATCTTGGTAGAGGGCATTCAGGGCGCGCCGGGACAGTTACGCGCCTCGCTCTATCGCGAACCCGACAGCTTCCGCAAGGAAGCCCGAGCGCTGCAGACGATCACCCTGCCGGCGCGCCCCGACCGTGCCGAACTGGCCTTTGACGGCCTGAACGACGGCCGCTATGCCGTCATGGTCTACCACGACACCAACGACAACCAGGCACTCGACCTGCGCTTTGGCATGTTCCCGACGGAAGGCTATGGCTTGTCCAACAACCCCCAAGTCATGGGACCGCCCAAATTCGAAGACAGCGCCTTCGAGCTCAAAGGCCCGGAAACCCGCATCCAGATTCGTCTCGCCTACTAACCCCATCCCGCCCTGAGGATCACGCCATGAAACAACATTTGCTGCAGGAAAAATATCCGATCTACGTCGCTGAAATCGACAAGACCGAAACCCCCTACCCCTCGGTCGACGCCCTGGTTGCCTACTATCGGGAACGCATCGCCGACAATCCCAAGGTCCAGTTCATCGGCGTTTTCGACCACTTTGCCCACACCCTGCGCATTGGCGGGCCGATCATGGACGGCATGACCGCCGCGGTCGACATCATTTTCTGCTTCGGATTCGCCATTCCCAGTCCGCACATGCTGGCCGTTCGCCCGCGCTCGATCGGCATCGCCGACATGGGCGACAAATTCGTCATCAGCTTCATGGAAGCCCCGATGCAACCCGCCAACCAAGCCATGGAAGCCTGGACCCGGGCCCTGAAAAGCGCCTAAGCACCATCGAAAAACACAACCCCGGCCCGACGCCGGGGTTTTTGCTCAGGGCGAGCGGTTGACCGCGAGAAGCAACAACAAATATCGCGCCCCGCCCCAGCGCGCATTTCATGCCAACTTGATTACAGGTAAATTAGCGGGCCTCCGTACAGCAAATACAAAGAACCTCCCCCCATGTTCGAACAAGCCTTCAAGAATATCGACGACGCCCTCTGGAAAGAAAGCGGCTGTACCACCGAACTCGACTACACCGAACAAACCTCCTGGCTGCTGTTCCTCAAATATCTGGACGGACTCGAACAAGACAAAGCCGCCGAGGCCATGCTCGAAGGCAAGGCCTATACCTACATCCTCGACACGCCTTACCGCTGGGAAAGCTGGGCCGCGCCCAAGGATGAAAGCGGCAAATTGGACCATAACCGGGCGTTGACCGGAGACGACCTGATCGACTTCGTCGACCGCCGCCTTTTCCCGTACCTGCACGGTTTCAAGCAGCGCGCCAGCGGCCCGCACACCATCGAATACAAGATTGGCGAAATTTTCGGCGAGATCAAAAACAAGATCCGCAGCGGCTACACCCTGCGCGACATCATCGACCACGTCGACGAACTGCGCTTCCGTTCGCAAGTGGAAAAGCACGAGCTTTCCGCCCTCTACGAAGAAAAGATCAAGCGCATGGGTAACGCCGGGCGCAACGGCGGCGAGTACTACACCCCGCGCCCGCTGATCCGGGCCATGATTCAAGTCACCCAGCCGACAATCGGCGAGCGTATTTATGACGGCGCTTGTGGTTCCGCCGGCTTCCTCTGCGAAGCCCACGACTACCTGAGCAAACAACCCAAGCTCAGCACCAGCGACCTCGACACCCTGCAGACGCGCACCTTCTACGGCAAGGAAAAGAAAAGCCTCGCCTACGTCATCGCGATCATGAACCTGATCCTGCACGGCATCGAAGCGCCCAACATCGTGCACACCAACACCCTGGCGGAAAACCTGGCTGACATCCAGGACAAGGACCGCATGGACGTGATCCTCGCCAACCCACCCTTTGGCGGCAAGGAACGCGCCGAGGTGCAGCAGAACTTCCCCATCCGCACCGGCGAAACTGCCTTCCTCTTCCTGCAGCATTTCATCAAGATGCTCAAAGCCGGGGGCCGCGCGGCCATCGTCATCAAGAACACCTTCCTCAGCAACTCCGACAACGCTTCCGTCAGCCTGCGCAAACTGCTGCTGGAAAGCTGCAACCTGCACACCATCCTCGACTGCCCCGGCGGCACGTTTCAGGGGGCCGGCGTCAAAACCGTGGTGCTGTTCTTTGAAAAGGGTACGCCCACGCGCCAGGTCTGGTACTACCAACTCAACCCCGGCCGCAACCTGGGCAAGACCAACCCGCTCAACGACGCTGACCTGGCCGAATTCATCGAACTACAAAAAACCTTGGCCGATTCCGGGCAAAGTTGGACGGTCGACCGTGAAAATATCGATAAAACCAACTATGACCTGTCGGTGAAAAACCCGAACGGCGGCGAAACCGTCACCCACCGCAGCCCGCAGGAAATCATGGACGAAATCGCCGCGCTGGATGCGGAGAGTGCGGACGTACTGGGCAAGATCAGGGGACTGCTATGAAACCGAGCGCCACCGGGGATGAGGCCCACCTTTACGAACGCATCCGTGAACTCGTACTGTCTGCCCGCCAGACCGTCGCCCGAGGCGTCGATCTGGTGCAGGTGCATACCAATTTCGAGATTGGCCGGCACATTGTTGAGCATGAACAGCAGGGAGACGAACGCGCCAGCTACGGCAAGGAATTGCTGACAGTTCTGGCGAACCGGCTGACTGAAGAGTTTGGCAAAGGATTCGCACGCAGCAACGTAGCCTATATGCGTAGTTTCTACCTTGCCTATTCGGGACGTGCGCCAATTGTCCAGACAGCGTCTGGACAATTGGCCTCCGTCGAAAACGACCGGGCAGCGTGCGAGAGTTTTACCTTGCCGGGGACTTTGCAAACCCCGCCTGCAAAATCCTCACCCTTCCGCCCCTTCTCCCTGAGCTGGTCCCACTACGTTTTCCTGCTCGGCATCAAGAATAGTGATGAGCGCAGCTTCTACGAAATCGAAGCCAGCGAGCAGAACTGGACCCTGCGCGAACTGAAACGCCAGTTCAATAGCGGCCTGTACGAACGTCTTGCGCTGAGCCGCGACAAGCAAGGCATCCGCGAACTTGCCCGCGCCGGCCAGCTCATTGCCCAGCCCAAGGACATCCTGAAGGAACCGCTGGTGCTGGAATTCCTCGGCCTCTCCGAACAAAGCCGTTACTCGGAATCTGAACTGGAAACTGCCATCATCAGCCAGATCGAGCAGTTCCTGCTTGAGCTCGGCAAAGGTTTCCTGTTCGAGGCCCGGCAAAAACGTTTCAGCTTCGACGACGACCATTTCTTTGTCGACCTTGTCTTCTACAACCGCCTGCTGCGCTGCTACGTGCTGATTGACCTCAAACTCGGCAAACTCACCCATCAAGACCTCGGCCAGATGCAGATGTACGTCAATTACTTCGACCGCCACGTTAAAACCGCCGACGAAAACGCCAGCATCGGCATCGTCCTGTGCAAGAAAAAGCACGAAGCGCTGGTGGAAATCACCCTACCCAAAGACGCCAACATCCACGCTCGGGAATATCAGCTTTGCCTACCCAGCAAGGCTGAACTACAGGCCAAACTACTGGAGTGGACCGCGGAGGTGGGTGTATGAAGGCGGGGTGGCAGTCAAAGATTTTTGAAGATTGTATTGAGAAGGTCACCTACACGACCAAGATCCAGCGCAAGGACTTTTTGGATACGGGAGCTTTTCCGATCGTTTCGCAAGAAGAGTCCTTCATCAACGGATATTGGGATGGTGCAGAAGATGTGTTTCGAGCCGAAAGGCCACTGGTGGTCTTTGGCGATCACACCAAGGTTTTAAAGTACATTGATTTTGATTTTGTTCTTGGCGCGGATGGCGTCAAGCTCCTGCTGCCGAAGGATTTTCTAGTTCCGAAGTTCTTCTACTATCAGTTGCAGACGGCGCAACTTGACTCTCTTGGGTATGCCCGGCATTACAAATTGCTCAAGGAATTGAAGATCAAATATCCCAATCAAGCCGAACAACACCGCATCGTCGCCATCCTCGACGAAGCCTTCGCCGGCATCGCCACCGCCAAAGCCAACGCCGAAAAGAACCTCCAGAACGCCCGCGCCTTGTTTGAAAGCCACCTACAGTCGGTTTTCACGGAGCGGGGTGAGGGGTGTGAAATAACGAAGCTTGGAGAGAGCTGTGTGTTCTCACAAGGCATTCAGATTGACGTCAAACTGCAAAGCGAGTCAAAGCTGAATGACACTCAGGTTCGGTTCCTGCGAATTGTTGACTTTACTCAGGGTAACGAACCGCCACGTTACATAGACAATCCAGGGGCAAAGTTTATCGTTTCTGCTTCGGATGTATCTCTTGTCCGCTATGGTGCATCGACTGGTTTCGTTTGCAGTGGACTAGAAGGAGCAATTGCAAATAATTTGTTCAGGGTGATACCGAATATCCCTCTAACTGCGGCGTATTTGTTGTGGTTCCTACGGTCACCCATTTTTCAGGATGAAATCAAAAGGAGGATGAATGGTGCCGCTATGCCAGCAATCAGTTTTGGAATGATTAACGACATAGAGTTTCCTCTACCGACACTAACAGAACAAGCTGAGCTTGTAGGCGTGCTAAACAAGTTAGCTCTTCAAATCCAGCACCTCAAATCTCTCTATCAGCAGAGGCTGACAGCCCTCGATGACCTAAAAAAATCCCTGTTGTATCGGGCTTTTTCCGGTTCATTGTAATTTCAGTAAAACTCAAACCATGATTTTTGAACCCGAAGTCTGGTCGATTGCCAACGCCATACTGCTCTCCATCGGCGGCGGAGGGCTGCTCGTTTTTGCTCTTTCAAACTGGCTTGGTAAAGTCTGGGCTGAGCGAATTTTGGCGAAAGAGAAAAGCGAACTACACAAGGAGTATGCCAATTTCAAATCAAAATTGGACAAGGACTTGCACCAGCATAACGTCGCATTTTCGAGATTAGATGCACAACGAGCAGATGCCATCAGAGAGCTTTACAGCCATTTGGTATCTTGGCACGCATCCCTGTTGAAAGTATTAGAGCCAAGCGATTTAAGCAGAAAACCTGAGCCATGGGTGTTGGTTACGTATGCATCCTGGGCATCTGAGCTTAAAGATAATGCCTGGAAACTCAGGCAATCGACCATGCAGACCGCAATTTATTTTTGCGAAGAAACCCACGCTGTCATTGAAAAATATTCAGCCTCAACCATGGCTTTTTCCAATGAATTCTCCGCTTGCTTTGATGACGCTGATGACCTTGGATCTTCTAGCCACCGAGCAAGAGTGGAGAGCGTACGAACCAAATTCGTTGATGCATATGGAGTTGAGTATGAAGAGGCACGCCTCGCAGTGGCGAGAGCGTTTCGTCAATTACTTGATCCGTTGAGTAGCACTACTAAAAATCCAGGCTCATCTTCTTGATGAATATGGGCAAAACAGGCTTGGAAGCTCGGGTTCACATTGAAATGAATGTTGCAATCTTGTTTGGGTTGGAAATCTTCGCTTCTATCTTTGGCGTTGTTGCAATTGCTCTGGAGGTGTCTATGAAAAACTCAATCGCTTTCGTTGCTTCGGTGACGGCATGTGTTTGGTGCGGAATTGCGTTCCTGCGGAGTCTCTGGTGAGAGAAAATTCCAACCCAGACAAGGGATTAACACTTCATGAATTTGTGCTACCTGCCAAGAGCGAACGCAGGGGGTTCGATTCCCCCTCTCCGCACCATTTTATGAAGCGACCTACCCGATAGTCAGTACGGATATTCTGGAGGACTGATCAGCATGAAGAAAAGTTTAGCGATAACAGGAGAAGCGCAATGATCCGCCTCCGCCTTAATAACTTCGGCCCCATCGGCCCTGGCCTGTCGGACGACGATAGCGGGATCGACTTCAAACAAGTCAGGAGTTCCCAATGATCACAGAACTACGCCTAACAAACTGGAAGAGTTACGCGCAAGCCACCCTGCACATTGACGCGCTCTCCGTATTGGTCGGCACCAACGCCAGCGGCAAATCCAATGCGCTGGATGCCTTGCTGCTGCTGAATCGCCTGGCTTCCGGTGCTATGCTGACTTCGGCCTTGAAGGGCGAGGGCACTCAGGCGCCTGTGCGCGGCGGTGTCGACTGGGCAGCGCGGCGGCCCGGTTCTTTTTTTGCCATTGGCGTGGTCTGCCGCGCGGATGAGCTGACCGACTACGAATACCGGCTGGAAGGCTGCATTGCCGAAAACCGCTGCGAGCTTCACGCCGAATACCTGACCCGGATCAAATACCGGCAGGGCAAGGATGGCGAAAGAAAATCAGTCGCCGGCAGCATCAAGCTGCTGCGTACCGATGCCTGCACGGAAAATTCGCCGACCATCATCGCCCGCCTCTACAACGAGAAGCAGGGTACACCTCGCCAGTGCAGTCGCAGTCATGCCGTGCTGTTTCAGCTCGATGGGCAGAAAATGCGGCAGGAGATTCAGGACGGTGTGGCGGAGGTGATTTCCGCATTGCGCAAAATTTTCATTCTGGACCCCATCCCGTCGCACATGCGCCAGTTTTCCCTCTTGTCGGATCGTCTGGAACCGGACGCCAGCAACATCGCCGGCGTCATTGCAGCCCTGCCCGCCGACAAACAGCAGGAAATCGAAGCCGTGCTGACCCGGTACGCCAGTCGCTTGCCGGAACGTGACATTCGCCGGGTTTATGCCGAAACCGTCGGCAAGTTTAATTCCGATGCCATGCTCTACTGTGAAGAGCATTGGCAGGAATCTGGCCCGCCGCCCACAGTGGATGCGCGTGGAATGTCGGATGGCACCTTGCGTTTTCTGGCCATCCTGACGGCTTTGCTGACACGTCCTGCCGACAGCCTGCTGGTGATCGAAGAAGTAGACAACGGCTTGCATCCTTCACGAGCGCATCTGCTATTGGGCATGTTGAAAACCGTCGGAGCACAGCGTGGCGTGGATGTGCTGGTGACAACGCACAACCCGGCCTTGCTCGATGCCATGGGGACGGAGATGGTGCCATTCATTACCGTAGCTAGCCGCGACCCTGAAAATGGCCACAGCCTGCTGACCCTGCTCGAAGACATCGCCCGATTGCCCAAATTGCTGGCCCAGGGTCCCATCGGGCGCTTGTCCAGCCAGGGCCTGATTGAGCAGAGCCTTAGCGAGTCCGCAAGTGAGGCTGCACATGGCTAAGAGGCGAGTGCTTATTCTGGACACCTCCGTGCTTTGCTGCTGGCTGCGGGTGCCGGGCAAGGAGGAAACCGGGCCAGTTGATGATCGCTGGGATCACGCGCGAATCGATGCCTTGCTCCAGAAGGAGCGTGAGTTGAACAGTACGTTTGTGTTGCCGGTAGCGACACTGATCGAAACCGGAAACCATATCGCTCAGGCGGCAAGCCTGCGGTTTGAACGCGCACAGGACCTAGCCCGCTGCCTGCACGAGGCGGCACAAGCCAGGTCACCGTGGGCAGCCTTCACCGATCAGTCCCAGCTGTGGGCTACGGAAAATCTGCGCACACTGGCCGATAAGTGGCCCGAGCTCGCCAGCCAGCGAATTTCGATTGGCGACGCGACGATCAAGGATGTGGCCGAGTATTACGCCAAGGCTGGGTTTTCCGTGGAAATATTGACAGCAGATGCCGGATTGAAGGCCTATCAACCGGCTCAGGCGCTTCCGCCGCCAAGAAGACGGCGATGAGCGCTACTCCGAAAAAATGCCAAATGCTTTTTGGAAAGTGAAATCATGATCCGCCTCCGCCTTAAAAACTTCGGCCCCATCGGCCCCGGCCTTGCGGATAACGACGGCTGGATCGACTTCAAACGCGTCACCGTTTTTATCGGCAATCAGGGCTCCGGCAAGAGTACGGTTGCCAAGCTGTTTTCAACCTTCTCGTGGATTGAGAAGGCGCTAGTGCGTGGCGACTACGAAAAGAAATGGTTTGAGCGCAAGGGGCGACTGAAAAGCCAGTTTCTGAACTATCACCGGCTGGAAAGCTATGAACTGGATTCGGCAGAAATCGAATACGAGGGCGACGCCTACACGATCCGCTACGCTGCCGGGCAGCTAAGCATCCATGAAGCGCAAGGGCAAAATTACGCGCTGCCTCAGGTGATGTATGTGCCGGCTGAGCGTAACTTCATTTCCTATGTGCGCAATCCCAGGGAGTTGAAGCTTTCTTCCGAGTCACTGAAAGAATTTCTGGCCGCCTTTGAAGCGGCCAAGCACGCTCTCCGTGGCTCGGTGAAGTTGCCGATCAACGACAGCGAAATCGAGTACGACAAGCTGAATGACATCCTTAACCTCAGAGGGCAGGGACACAAATTAAGACTGACTGACGCCTCCAGTGGCTTTCAGTCTTTGGTGCCTCTGTATCTGGTGAGCCAGCATCTGTCCAATACGGTGCAGGCGCAGCACCAGAGCAAGCAGCCGCCCATGAGCGCCGATGAGCTCGCACGCTTCCGCAAGGGGGTAAAGGATATTTTTGCCAACGAGGCGCTGACGGAAGAGCAGAAGCGGGTGGCGCTTTCGGTACTGTCGTCCCGTTTCAATAAAACCGCCTTCATCAATATCGTCGAGGAGCCGGAGCAGAATCTGTTCCCCGAGTCACAGTGGGACATGCTGAAAAGCCTGTTGAGCTTCAATAGCCAAGGGGCGCATAACCGCCTGATCCTGACCACGCACAGCCCCTACATTGTGAATTTCCTCAGTCTGGCCATTCAGGGCAAGCACCTGCAACGGCGGCTGATTGAGTATAAGCGCGAAGACTTCTTGCCCGCGCTGTACGAAGTCGTGCCGGAGCAAGCTTTGCTGCTGGCCGATGAGGTAGCGATCTATCAGTGCAACGAGCGGGATGGCAGCATCAGCGAGTTGCCGTATTTCGAGGGCATCCCCTCGGATCAGAACCTGCTCAATGACTGGCTGCGCACAGGTAACGAGTTGTTCGACCGTTTGCTGGAATTGGAAGAGGCGATCTGAAAATGGATTTCTTCAAGCCGGAATGCCAGAGCGAGCCGTTCTATCAGGCGCAGTTCGGGCTGTGTGACGATCAAAATACGACCCGTGCCTATGTCGACACAGCCAATCCGGCAAAGTGGATGGCGACTGTCAAGAACCCCTCGCAGAAAGCCGTCACCTTCACGGCCATCGACAAGTGCGTGATGCAGGATGCCGACGAACCTGGGCGCGGTCGCTGCGATGGCATGCTGACGACAGACGATCTGTTGTATCTGGTGGAGTTGAAAGACCAGAAAACCAACTGGATACCGCAGGCCATCGCACAACTGGAATCGACCATCCAATTTATCCGCGAGCATCACGATATCAGCCGTTTTCGACACAAGAAGGCCTTTGCCTGCAACAAACGGCGCCAAGTGTTCACGACCATTGAGAATGACCTTCAGCTTCGGTTTCGTAGGGACTATGGTTTTCGCATCGATATTCAGGGGGAGGTGTCAATTCCGTGAAGATGAACGAAGCCGAAACCCGCGCCGAACACATTGACCCCGCCCTCGCGGCGGCAGGCTGGGGCGTGGTTGAGGGGAGCCGCATCCGGCGTGAATTTCCGATCACGCTGGGTCGGCTGGAAGGCGCGGGCAAGCGTGGCAAGCCGCTGACGGCGGATTATTTGCTGGAGTACCGCAACACCAAGCTGGCGGTGGTCGAGGCCAAGGCCTGGGACAAAGCGCTGACCGAAGGCCTTGGGCAAGCCAAGGATTACGCCGGCAAGCTGGCCGTGCGCTTCACCTATGCCAGCAACGGTCAGGGGATTTACGCGGTCGACATGCAAACGGGGCAAGAATCCGAGATTGCCGCCTTTCCGTCACCGGAAACCCTCTGGCGAGCCACTTTCGCCACGGAAAATGCCTGGCGGGATCGCTTCGCTGCGGTGCCGTTTGAGGACAAGGGCGGGTATTTTCAGGGTCGCTACTACCAAGACATTGCGATTGAGCGGGTACTGGCGGCGCTGGCCGAGCGTCGCGAGCGGATTCTGCTGACGCTGGCGACCGGCACGGGCAAAACCTTCATTGCCTTTCAACTGGCCTGGAAGCTGTTTCACAGCCGCTGGAATCTGGCTGACTGGCGAAAATTGACCGAAACAGGCCGTCGACCGCGAATTTTGTTCCTGGCCGACCGCAACATTCTCGCCGATCAGGCTTACAACGCTTTTTCGGCCTTTCCGGAAGATGCGCTGGTCCGGATTTCGCCCGACGACATCCGCAAGAAAGGCAAAGTGCCGAAAAACGGCAACATCTTTTTCACCCTCTTTCAGACCTTCATGAGTGGGGCCGATGGTGCGCCTTATTTCGGCGACTACCCGCCCGATTTTTTCGACTTCATCATCATCGACGAATGCCACCGGGGCGGTGCCAACGATGAGAGCAACTGGCGCGGCATCCTGGACTATTTTGCGCCCGCCGTACAACTGGGCCTGACCGCCACACCAAAACGCAAAGACAACGCCGACACTTACGCCTATTTTGGCGAGCCGGTCTTTGTCTACTCCTTGAAAGACGGCATTAACGACGGTTTCCTGACGCCCTTCCGCCTGAAACAAATCGCCACGACACTCGATGAGTACGTGTTCACGCCGGACGATCATCTGGTTGAAGGGGAAATTGAGGCAGGCAAGCGTTACGAAGAACGCGACTTCAACCGCATCATCGAAATCCGCGAACGCGAGAAAAAGCGGGTCGAGATTTTCATGGGCGAGATTGAGCAACGGGAGAAAACGCTGGTCTTCTGCGCGACACAGGAACACGCCCTGCTGGTGCGCGACCTGATCAATCAGACCAAGCAAAGCAGCGATCCCAACTACTGCCAGCGCGTCACGGCAGAAGATGGCACGCTCGGCGACCAGTGGCTGCGCGATTTTCAGGACAACGAAAAATGCATCCCGACCATCCTGACCACCTCGCAAAAACTCTCGACCGGGGTCGACGCGCGGAATGTGCGCAATATTGTCCTGCTGCGCCCGGTCAATTCGATGATCGAATTCAAACAGATCATCGGCCGTGGCACGCGCCTTTACGACGGCAAGGATTACTTCACCATCTACGATTTCGTGAAGGCCCATCATCATTTCAACGACCCGGAATGGGATGGCGAGCCACAATCCCCAGAGACCGGGCAAACCCTCGGCGAACCCACGCCGCCGTGTTACCACTGCGGCCAACAACCCTGGATCTGCCCGCCAGCGCTGTGTGCCGATTGCGGTCAACGCCCCTGTACCTGCAAAAAGCAAAAACCTCGCATCAAGGTCAAACTGGCCGATGGCAAGGCGCGACAAATCCAACACATGATGGCGACCAGTTTCTGGCACCCCGATGGAACGCCGATGTCGGCCGCGCAATTCATGGAAGCGCTGTTTGGAAATTTGCCAGACTTCTTCCGCGACGAAGACGAGTTACGCCGCTTGTGGTCAGCCCCCGATACCCGCCGCCGTTTGCTGGACGGCTTGGCTGAAAAAGGTTTCGGACGTGATCAACTGGCCGAAATGCAGAAAATCATCGATGCCGAAAACAGCGACATTTTCGACATGCTGGCCTTCGTCGCCTACGCAGAAACACCGCTGTCCCGCGAGGCGCGCGCTGAACGGGCCAAAGCTGCCTTGCCTGGGCATTTCAACGACAAACAACGGGCTTTTCTGACCTTTGTGCTGGCGCACTACGTCAGCGCTGGCGTCGACGAACTGGACGAGAGCAAACTCGGGCCGCTACTGAAACTTCGTTACCACAATGCACTGTCCGATGCTTTCAACGATCTGGGAGCACCCAGCACGGTGCGGCGCACTTTCTTTGACTTTCAGCGCTACTTGTACCAAAGCGACAACGGCGACGGACGAGGCCACGGCGGCTGATCGACCGCCCCCGGCTAAACCGCATCACCGCCGGCCGCTGCTCAGTCCAGCGCCGATGAATCGCCGGGCTCGGTGTAGCGCGTAATCATCGCATTCAGGTCAGCGGGCCGGATGGGTTTGGACAAATAGTCGGTCATCCCGGCCGCCAGACAGCGCTCGCGGTCACCTTCCATGGTGCTGGCGGTCATGGCGATCACGGGGATGTCCGGATTCCGGACCGCCGCCATGTGCCGTAGTTGTCGGGTTGCTTCATAGCCATCCATAACTGGCATCAGGCAATCCATCAGCACCAGGTCGTACTCGCCCTGCGTCAGTTTCTCAATGGCCCGTGCACCATTTTCGGCAAGCGTCACCACGTGCCCTTGTTTTTCCAGCAGGGCCACCGCCAGGCGCTGATTGGTCAGGTTGTCTTCAACCAGGAGGATTCGTCGCCCGCTGCGGCACTCGGCATCAAGGGTGTGGCGGGTGATCAGTGGCCGCTCCAGTTCGGCAACAGCCAGCGGTTCTCGGCGCAAGGCCCCCAGACAACGACGGATATGTGCCTCTTTGAGCGGCTTGGTCAAATAGGCATCGAATCCGGCTGCCCGCATGCGCGCGCCATCCCCCCGCAAGGCCACCGAGGTAAGCATGACCAGCCGCGTCGCACGCAAATCGGGATCATCGCGCATCAGACGCGCCAGCGTTTCGCCATCCTGCCCGGGCATGTTCATGTCGAGCAGCGCAATCTCGAAAGGCAGCCCTTCAGCCACGGCAGCCTTGAGCAAATGCAGGGCGGCAGCGCCGGAATTGGCCTCAGCGCTCAAACATTGCCATGCCTTAAGCCACTTCTGCAGCAAGCGTCGATTGGTGTCGTTATCGTCCACCACCAGCACACGACAACCCGCGATATCCCTATTTTCGAGGGCCGGCAGCAGCGTCTGATCGTCGTCGACCCGCTCGAAGGCCACCGAAAACCAGAACGTGGTGCCCTGGCCTTCGTGGCTTTCAACCCCAATTTCGCCGCCCATCAATTCAACCAGGCGTTTCGAGATCGACAAGCCTAGCCCGGTCCCGCCAAAGCGCCGGGTGGTGGAACTGTCGGCTTGCGAAAAGGGTTGGAACAAGCCGGACAGATGCTGCGCGGCAATGCCGATTCCCGTATCCCGGACGGCGAAGCGCAAAATTTGTCGCCCAAGCAGCACCGCACCAGGGCGAACCTCAATCACCACCTCGCCCTGCGCGGTGAACTTGATGGCATTGCCGGCCAGGTTAAGCAGCACCTGGCGTAAACGCCCTGGATCGCCGCGCATGTGACGCGGGATCGCTGCATCGATATCGCAGATGAACTCCAGGCCCTTTTCAGCAGCACGCACCGCCAGAATATCCGCCGTCTGGCTGACCGTTTGCATGATGTCGAAGTCGATTTCCTCGATTGCCAGCTTGCCGGCTTCGACTTTCGAAAAGTCGAGAATATCGTTAATGACCTTGAGCAGGGACTCGGCACTCTCCTTGACGATCTCGGCAAACTCACGCTGCTCGTCGTTCAGTTCGGTATCCAGCAATAGCCCGGTCATGCCGAGAACGCCATTCATCGGGGTGCGAATTTCATGACTCATATTGGCCAGGAAATCGCCCTTGGCCCGGCTAGCCGCTTCGGCATGCGCCGAAGCCTCACGCAGCAAGCGACTGGCCCGCTCATTAATCACCGCCAGCGCAAAAATCTCGCCAATATCCCGCAGCACCTCCATCTGCACCGGGTCATCCGGCGGATTGACAACGGTGTCGATCACCAGCGCCCCTAACAATTCGTCGTTATGTTTGAGCGGTATCTGGTAATGGCCATGCGCTGGCGCACGCAGTGCGCAATGCGACACGATCTGTAACTGCGGCGTTTGTGCCAGATTCTCGCGATTCATCCACAAGGCGTTGCCGTGCTCAAAACTCAAACGCTCGACTTCAGCACCGTCAACCGCCAGCCAAGCCCCGCCACCGGGCAAGGTGCCGGGCAGTCGGTCCAGGACATCCAGCGCCTGTTTGATCCGATCGGAAAAAACATGACCAAAATCCTGTAAGGCCCGGGAAATGGCATATTTAAGCAGGGTCGCTTCGCTCCGTTTTCTGGCCCCCGCTTCAGCAGCGATCACCCGACGCTCGATCAAACGAACGCGCCAGAACAAGGCCGCCGACAGCACCAAGGTCAACACGGCTGCCAGCATCAGCAGACGCAAAAAATCCCGGTTGCGTGATTGGGTCTGTGCGTCCATGTTCATTAATACGGCCAGCGACGCCACCGGACGTTTTTTCATGTCGGTGAGGGTATGGAATTGCGCCACCCATTGATGACCCTGATAGGCGGTATGGATTGTCGGCAAGTGCTTGCCCTGAACATAATCCGGCCATTTTTTGAGCACCTCAGGCGGCAACTCCTGCGATAGTGTTTTGCTGAGCAAGGCCAGATTGGGCAACGCCTCCCAAGTGCCGACAAAGCCAAAAGTCTTCTTGCCAAGCGCAAAGTTCTCGGCCGAACTGAATGCCTTGTGCACTGCCGAAACGATTTCGACACCGCTCATCCCCTTGATCTGATGCTGAAACCAGTCAACCTCAGTCCCCAGTTCGATGTATCCCAGTAGTTCGCCACGACTGTCATGCCAAGGCAGCACATGGCGCAAGGTCAGCGTCGCGGTCGCGCCAAGCTCCAGGCCACTCACGGCTTGCTTGCTGGCGGCGGCCTCAAGCAAGGTATCGCGGCTGACCCGGTCACCAAAATTTTGCGGCGCATGAACCCGCAACAACACCCGATGATCCGGCGTGATGAAATACCAGTGGCTGATACCAAAAGTTTGATGCAGCGCGTCGTAACGCGACTTGCTTAGGGCCAGCAAGGCTTGGGTATTACCGCTGCGCATCGCCGCCTGCAAGGCCGGCTGCTGGGCAGCCTCGGCAGCAAACCAGTGCAATTTACGCGCAGCCTCGCTTTCCAGACTCAGCCAAGCATGATCGACCTGCTGCATGGTCTGCGCCATGCGCAGCGCCATACGCTGCTCAAGATAGTGATCGAAGCCGGCGATCAGCGCCATGATCAAGGCTGCCATGGTCATGATGACCGGCAGAACGATCTGACGTTGAAAAGCCAGGGAGGGTGGCGCAACAGGCGATTTTTTTGTCATGTCCCTTTATCTGGACGACAACCCGCAAAGCGATGCTGACGGCCAGACCTTTTAAGGTGATTCTACTCGGTTCCACACCCGGCAATCACCTGTCAAACACCCCAAGCGTCATGGCCCCCGGGATTTTTGATGCCACAGACGGTCGACCGCAAACAAGGCAGATTTTCTGCGGCAGATCAGCTTTCTTCGGGGTACGCATTAAACCAAGCCGCTGCGTCACTGAGCATCGTCCCGCGTGTGCTCAACCCAGATCAAGCGATCAGTGGCAAAACCCAGCGCCCTGGCCTGGCTAAGCAGTTGTTCGCGAATCTCGGGGGACAGTGTTTTGTCGCGGGCCAGGAGCCACAGATAGTCGCGATCCGGCCCAGCGACCAACGACCAGCGATAGCCCTGCTGATCGAGCGCGATGACGTGGTAGCCACCGTAAAAAGGACCAAAAAACGACACTTTCAATGCACCGACGCTGCGCTCGCCGATGAACAGGGCGCGGCCAACCGCCTCCTTCCAGACTTTTTTCTGCGCGTTGTAGCCCCGGTTGATGACCTGGACGCTGCCATCGCTCTGCAGCGCATACGTCGCGCTGACATCGCTCAAGCCCCGCTCGAACGAATGGTCAAGGCGGGCGATTTCATACCACTGCCCCAGATAGCGTGACAGCTCGAAGGCAGTCACCGGCTGAACGCCCGCGGGCGGCGCGGTGGAACAGGCCACCAGGCTCAGGGCAACAAACAAGGCAAGGAGGCAACGACGAATGGCGCACATGGGGAGACTTTCCAAACAGGCTGGAGCGATAAAAACAAACAAGCAAACAATTTCGTTCTACACAACGATCTGCAATGTAGCGAAATTCTTTATTAATCGACAGCTTTTAGAAAAAACCAAATATTTGTTCAGAACAAACCTGGCAACCCAGGCCCATCCCCTGAGCGTCCTAGACTTTCTTGCCGAACAGTCGATCGGTCAGCTTGACGTACCAGGCAGCGGACTGCACCTGGATGATGTAGGCCAGGGTAATGACCAAGGCGGCATCTGAACTGGCGTTGCCGAAGGCGTTCATGGCCAGGGCGAGGGCAATCGACAGGTTGCGCATCACCGTGCCATAGACCAACGCAATGGCGTCACCACGCGGCAGCAGCGCCTTGGCAACAACGGTGCTAAGCAGGTAATTAAGGCCGTACAAGGCCAGCAAGGGGCCGATCAGTTGCAGTATCTGGCCGGGCTGGGCGAGCAGTTGTGGCGCCTTGAGCGCCATGGCGACAAAGACGATACCCAGCACGCCCAGGGTTGAAAATGGCGGGAAACGCGGCGCCCATTCGCTCTGAAAGGCTTTCTGGCCGTACTGGCCAATCAGGTAGCGCTGGGTGAGATGGCCACCTGCCATTGGCAAAAAGACGATGAAGGCGATTTGCGAAAAAACGGCCCACAGATCGACCTGGACACTCGCGCCCAATAACCACTGCACATAGAAAGGCGTGGCCAGCGAGCCGAGGATGAGGCCCAGCACCGTCATTTTGACTGCCGCGCCCAGATTGCCACCGGCAAAACCCGTCCAGGAAATGGTCATTCCCGAGGTCGGCAATAGGGCGGCGAGCAGCAAGCCCATGGCGTAATACGGCTGCTCGGGGAAAAAGCATTGGCCCAATCCAAAGGCCACGAAGGGAATGAGGGCGAAATTGATCAACTGAGCGAGCAGTTGCGCCTTGCCGTCACCGCCCTCCAGTACCTTGGCCAGTTTGAGGCTGACCATCATCGGGTAGACCATCAGGAAGGTCAGCGGCACGATCAGGGATTTCAGCCAGCCGGCATCGGCCAGCACACCATAAGCAAAACCCAGCGCCATTGCCGCCGGAATGGCCAGAATCAGTTTCTTCGACAGCAACGAAAGGAAAGACAACATCACGATCTCCACAGGCCCCGCAGCCCGCCTTTCGTATTAGCAAACGATTATATAGCAAAAACAAGCCAGCCAAAGTTAAGCGATAAGTAACCTTAAAAGTAAAAACACATGACTGTTATTTATCTTTAGCGCTTTCTAATATTCGACCCATCGCATAACAACTCTGACGGAGACAAGACGATGGACCAATCAAACCGCTACGCTGCCCTTGACCTGAAGGAAGAGGACCTGATCGCCGGCGGCCGCCATATCTTGGTGGCCTACAAGATGAAACCCAAGGCCGGCTACGGCTACCTGGAAGCGGCGGCCCACTTCGCCGCCGAGTCGTCAACTGGCACCAATGTTGAAGTGTGCACCACCGATGAATTCACCAAAGGCGTCGACGCCCTGGTCTACCTGATCGACGAGGCGAGCGAGGAGATGCGTATCGCCTACCCGATCGAGTTGTTCGATCGCAATATCACCGACGGCCGCATGATGCTCGTCTCCTTCCTGACCCTGGCGATTGGCAACAATCAGGGCATGGGCGATATTGAGCACGCCAAGATGTACGATTTTTATGTGCCGCGCCGGGTCATCGAACTGTTCGACGGCCCGTCCAAGGACATTTCCGACCTCTGGCGCATTCTTGGCCGACCGCTCCAGGATGGGGGCTATATCGCCGGCACCATCATCAAGCCCAAGCTGGGCCTCCGTCCTGAACCCTTTGCCCACGCGGCCTATCAGTTCTGGCTGGGTGGCGACTTCATCAAGAACGATGAACCGCAGGGCAACCAGGTTTTCGCGCCGATGAAGAAGGTGATGCCCCTGGTGTACGACGCCATGAAGAGGGCCATGGATGAAACCGGCGAGGCCAAGATTTTCTCGGCCAACATCACGGCCGACGATCATTACGAAATGGTCGCTCGCGGCGAATACGTCCTGGAAACTTTCGGGCCGGATGCCGACAAGGTGGCCTTCCTGGTCGACGGCTACGTCGGCGGTCCGGGCATGATTACCACCGCCCGTCGTTACTTCCCGAATCAGTATTTGCACTATCACCGCGCCGGCCACGGTGCCGTCACCTCACCTTCCGCCAAACGCGGCTACACCGCCTATGTGCTGGCCAAGATGTCACGCCTGCAAGGCGCTTCCGGCATCCACGTCGGGACCATGGGCTACGGCAAGATGGAAGGCGACAAGGACGACCGCGCCATCGCCTACATCATCGAGCGCGACAGCTACACCGGCCCGGCCTACCATCAGGCGTGGTACGGCATGAAGCCGACGACGCCGATCATTTCCGGCGGCATGAACGCGCTGCGCCTGCCCGGCTTCTTTGAAAACCTCGGTCACGGTAACGTCATCAACACCGCCGGCGGCGGCTCCTACGGCCACATCGACAGCCCGGCTGCCGGCGCCAAATCGCTGCGCCAGGCCTACGAGTGCTGGAAGGCCAAGGCCGACCCGATCGAGTGGGCCAAGGAGCACCCGGAATTTGCCCGCGCCTTTGCCTCTTTCCCGGGCGACGCCGACAAGCTCTACCCGGGCTGGCGTGAAAAACTGGGCAGTCACCAGTAAGCATCACGGTCAACCCCGCGCCAGCGGGGTTTTTCAACTCGATTCAATCCCCGGGAGCCGCCATGTCCAGCGCCGCTTTTCTTGTTCAAGAAGCGCCTTTCTACCAAGCGCAAGGCCACGAAGTCGAATTGTACGAAGCCGCCTATGCCGCCCGCCTGCCGGTCATGCTCAAGGGGCCGACCGGTTGCGGCAAATCACGCTTTGTCGAATACATGGCCTGGAAACTCGGCAAACCGCTGATCACCGTCGCCTGCAACGAGGACATGACCGCCGCCGACCTGGTCGGCCGCTATTTGCTTGATGCCGGCGGCACCCGCTGGCAGGATGGCCCACTGACCCTGGCGGCGCGTCTCGGTGCCATCTGCTACCTCGATGAAATCGTCGAAGCGCGCCAGGATACGCTGGTCGTCATCCACCCGCTCACCGACCACCGCCGCACGCTGCCGCTCGACAAGAAGGGCGAGCAGATCAGCGCCCACCCGGATTTTCAATTAGTCATTTCCTACAACCCTGGCTACCAAAGCCTGATGAAAGATCTCAAGCAATCGACCAAGCAACGCTTTACGGCCTTTCAGTTCGATTACCCATCGGCCGAACTGGAGGCAAGGATTATTGGCCGCGAAACCGCGGTCGACCGCGTCATGGCGCAAAAACTGGTTGACGTCGCTCACGCAGGACGCCGGCTCAAGGGACACGGGCTGGATGAAGGCATCTCAACCCGCTTGATCGTCTATGCCGCGACCTTGATCAAGCAAGGCGTCGCGCCGGCCGATGCCTGCCGGATGGCGATGGTGCGACCCATTACCGACGACACGGATGTCATCGACGCCCTGGACCACGCCATCGTGGCCATTTTCGGCTAAACGACATGGCCATTCCCGGCATCCGCAGCCCAGCCGACGCCCGTCAAAGGCCGATGGCCAGCGCCGAGGCACAAGCCGCCTGGGCGACCATCGACTGTGGTCTGGCGGCTGTCGCCGATATTTTCGATCAGGCCTGGCTCACCGCCCGCCAGCAGCTGGCGGCCGACGACCTGCCGGAATTTCTGCTGACCGCACGCTGGCTGGGCAAACTCGGCCGCGGTGCCGATCCCGTGCTCGCCTTCCTAGCGCACTGGCCCGCCTTGCTGCACGACAACCGCATGCGCCAGGACGATTTGCTGCCCTATTTACGGTCGACCCTGGTCAGCCTGCAAAAATCACCCAACGCCCCGGCCATCACCGTCCTGCTGCAAAATCTGGCCCCCGTCGTCAAACAATTGCGCAGCGCCGATGCCGTCCATGACTATTTGCGCCTGACGCTAGACCTCGCCGAGCGCACCACCCCCTCCCTCCACGGTCACCACAAAACTCACCCCAGCCCGGCGCTGCCGGTCTTTCTGGGCCAGGCGCCGCGCCTGCTCAGTCTGGTGGCGCTGGCTGGCTTGGGCCACTGGCTGGACGATGGCATCCGTTTATGCGGCGACCACCCCGAACAACAGCGCGCCTTCTTCGGGCTGGAGACCCCGGACAGCCGCGCCCTGCTGCAGCGGCAACGCAGCGGCACGCTGTTTGCCCGCTGCGAACGCTGGCTCAGCCTGACACTGCGCGCCCTGTGGCAGGACGACAGCCCGCTGATTCCCTACTCCACCGCCTTCAGCGCCGCTCATCAGCGCCCCTATCTGGCCGCCGACGGCCTGCGCCTGCCCGATGCCCTGGAAGATTACGCTGGCATCAGCGGTCGCCAACGCTACCAGGCCATGCTCGCCCACCTGGCCGGCCACCGGCGCTGGAGCCAGCCGCTGATCGCCGACAACTGGAGCCCACTGCAACGACTGACCGTTGAAACACTGGAAGATGCGCGCATCGATACGCTGATCCTGCGCCACCTGCCCGGCCTGAGCGCCACGCTGCTCGCCCTGCACCCGACGCCGGCCGAGGATGCCTGCGACCCGCAACACGAAAACTGCCTGCGCCACCGCCTGATCTGTCTGTCGCGCGCCTGTCTCGACCCGGCCCATCCTTATCGCCAGCCCCTGTTGCTTGAGTTTGTCGAACGCTTTCAGCAGCAACTGGCCGACGGTCCGGCCAGCACGCAGGCAATGGCTGACCTGGCGCTCGCTTACGCCAGCCGCAGCCGCCAGGCCAGCGACCAGTTCGCCCAGGTCCATTTCACCGACACAGACGTCGATTACCGCGACGACAACCGGCATTTATGGCGCTTCATTGAAGCCGGTGACGAGGAGGATTTGTTCGCCCCCCCGCCGTCGACCGCGCCCGAAGAGGCGAGCAGCCTGCCGCCCCGTTTCTATCCGGAATGGGATGCGCACAGCCAACAGGAACGACCGGACTGGGTGGCGGTTTACGAAGCCCTGCACCCAGCCGGCCAGGCGGCGGACATTGACCGCCTGCTCGACAAACATGCCGTGCTCGCCCGCCGCCTGAAGCGCCTGCTTGATCTGCTCAAACCACAAGACCGGGTGCGCCTGCGTTACCAGGAAGACGGGAGCGAACTGGACCTCGATGTCGCGGTTCGCGCCTGGACCGACTGGCGCAGCGGCCAGTTACCCGACGGCCGGATCAATATCAGCCACACCACGGCGGGCCGCGACATCAGCGTCCTGCTCCTGCTCGATCTCTCGCAATCACTGAACAACACGCTACCCGGCGGCACGCAAACCCTGCTCGACACGGCCCGCGAGGCCGTCGCCCTGCTCGGCTGGGCAATTGGCGAACTGGGCGACGCCTACGCCATTGCCGGCTTTCACTCCAACACCCGGCACGAATTGCGTTATCACCACATCAAGGGCTTTTCCGAGGCCTGGGACGATCCGGTCAAGGCCCGGCTGGCCGCTGTCCAGGCCGGCTGGTCCACCCGCATGGGCGGCGCCCTGCGCCATGCCGGCCACCTGCTGTCGGCGCGGCGCAGCGCCAAGCGCCTGCTCCTGGTGCTGACCGACGGCCAACCGGCCGATGTCGATGTCAGCGACCCGCAACACCTGATCACCGACAGCAAAAAAGCCGTCGATACGCTGTCGAGCGCAGGCATCAGCACTTTCTGCTTCAGCCTGGACCCGCAGGCCGACGCCTACGTCGGCCAGATTTTCGGGCCTCACTGGCGCATCCTCGACCAAGTTGACCGGCTGCCGGAACAACTGCCCCTGCTCTATCTCGGCCTGACCCGTTAATGCCTGTCATTGACGATCCCCGGCCCGCCTTCTACAGTCAGTCTTTCCTGAACCCGGGCCGATGCCAATTCACAAAGCCATGAACTTTGTCCGTAACCTGACGCTGCGCCAGTTGCAGATTTTCGTCGTCGCCGCCCGCCATCTCAGCTACGCCCGCGCCGCCGAGGAACTGCACCTGACGCCACCCGCCGTGTCGATGCAACTGAAGCAACTGGAAGACAACGTCGGCCTGCCGCTGTTCGAGCGCATGGGGCGGGGCGTGGCCTTGACCGGTGCCGGCGAATTGCTGGTCCACCATGCGCTGCGCATCCTGGGTGAGATCAAGGATGCGGAAGCCAGCCTGCAATCGCTGGCCGGTGGCGAAAGCGGCCAGATCTCGGTCGGCCTGGTCAGCACCGCCAAATATTTCATGCCACGCCTGCTGGCCAAATTTGCCCAAAGTCACCCGGGCATCGAGGTGCAATTCACCGTCGGCAACCGCGAAATGCTGTTGCAGAAGCTGCAGGACAACGCCATCGACCTGGCCATCATGGGCCGCATCCCCGTCGAGATCGATGCCCACAGTGAAGCGCTGGCCTGCCACCCCTATGTCCTGATTGCCCCGGCCGATCATCCGCTGCGCGACGCCCGGCGCTTTTCCCTGCACGAGCTGCGCCGTGAAACTTTTTTGCTGCGCGAGGAAGGTTCAGGGTCGCGGCGAGTGGCCGAGGAAATGTTCAAGCACCATTTATTCACCCCGGCGCGGGCGATCAGCATGGGCAGTAACGAAACCATCAAGCAGGCCGTGATGGCCGGCATGGGCATCAGCCTGCTGTCGCTGCACACCCTGCCGCTGGAACTCAAAACCGGCGAGGTCGCCCTGCTCGATGTCGAGGGCACGCCGATTGAGCGTACCTGGTATGTCGTCCACATGAACGCCAAGCGCCTGCTGCCGGCCGGCGCCAGCTTTCGCAACTTCCTGCTGGAAACAACGGCCCTCAGCCTGCGCCAGGAATTCAGCCGCTACCTGATCGACCCTGCCGCCGGCGAGCGCTGCCCCCTTCCCCAGCAGGCGCCGATGCTACAATCTGCTGCACCGCAACAATGACCGCCGACACCCCCGCCATGCACCCGCGCCTCATCCTCGCCGAGCTCGAAGAGCACCCGCTGCGCCAGCGTCTGAACAATGAATTCCACGCCCGGCCGCCCATTCCGCTGCTCGGCGCCATGCTGGTCTCGCATCTGGTTTTCAAGCACAGCGCCACCACCGGCGAAGCCGAGCGGGCCAATCTGAGCAAGCTCTGCCAGGGCCATGTGTGCACCGCCATCGAAAGTTCGGATTCGCACCTGATGCTGGAAACCGGTGCCTTTCGCATGCGCTGGGAGCTGCACACCGAGTTTTCCAGCTACACCTTCTTCCGGCCGCTGGTCACCGGCGAAGAATTGCACCCGGATGTCACCGCCTTCGATGCCGTGCACCCCGAGTGGTTGTCCGGCATCCCCGGCAAACTGATGGTAGCGACACACGTCGAGTTGCGGTCAACCGACGAAATCAACCCGGATTCCATCCTCTCCAGCCTGACGCCCAATAGCCGGACCATGGTCGCCGCCAAGGTGGCCGATGGTGCGGCCTGGATTTTTACTGACTTCAAGATCGATAACGGCTTCTCGCGCTTCCTAGTCCTCAACCAGCACATGACGCAACGACAGACCGGCCGTACCGTCCAGCGCCTGGTCGAAATCGAGACCTACCGCATGATGGCCCTGCTCGGCCTGCCAGTTGCCAAGGAAGTCGGCCGTTGGCTGTACAAAGGCGAAAAGCAGCTGGCCGAACTGATGGACTGCATCGGCCAGGCCAAGTCGCCGGACGACGAGCGCGCCGTACTCGGCACGCTGTCGGCGCTGGCCGCCGAAGTCGAGCACTCGGTCGCCCGCACCACCTTCCGCTTTGGCGCCGCCAGCGCCTACCACGGCCTGGTCATGCAGCGCATCGACGAATTGCGTGAGCAACGCATCTCCGGCCTGCCAACGTTCTTCGAGTTCATGCAACGTCGCCTGCTGCCGGCGATGAACACCTGCGAAGCCATCGCCCGCCGGCAGGAAGAACTGTCCGCCCGCGTCGCCCGCAACAGCCAGTTACTGCGCACCCGAGTCGATATTGAACTGGAACGACAGAACCAGGAACTGCTCGGCCAGATGAACCAGCGCGCCCGCCTGCAACTGCGCCTGCAAGAAACCGTCGAAGGTCTGTCGGTCGTGGTGCTGACTTATTACGGCTCGCAACTGGTGCAGTACCTGGCCAAAGGCAGCAAGGAGTGGCATCACCTCAACACCGACGTGATCACGGCCGTGTCGATTCCGCTCATCGCCGGCCTGGTGGCCTGGGGCACCCGCCGCATGCGCAAGAAACTGGCCGCCGAGGAAGGCGCAGGACACTAAACGCCCTGCCGGCCGGGCAATCCAGCCTGGCGCGCAACACCCGCCGTGTGGCAGCGCCGGGCACGCATGCAAGCCGGCCCGGACAGCGTGGCGCTCATTTATAATCCGCCTTTTGCCTTTCGGGACGACCGCCGTGACCGCACCGCTTTTCGAATCCACCCTTACCAGCCTGCCCCTGATCAACAAGGGCAAGGTCCGCGACATTTACGCGGTCGACGCCGACAAACTGCTGATTATCACCACCGACCGCCTGTCAGCCTTCGACGTCATCCTGCCCAACCCGATTCCAAGAAAAGGGGAAGTGCTGCAGGCGGTGGCCAATTTCTGGTTTGACCAGCTCGGTCACATCGTCCCCAACCAGTTGACCGGCATCGACCCAGAATCGGTGGTGGCCGAGAACGAACGGGCGCAGGTGCGCGGTCGGGCCGTCGTCGTCAAGCGCCTGAAGCCGCTGCCGATCGAAGCCGTGGTGCGGGGCTACGTCATCGGCTCGGGCTGGAAGGATTACCAGCAGACCGGCGCCATTTGCGGCATCGCCCTGCCGGCTGGCCTGAAAATGGCGCAGAAGCTGCCGCAGCCGATCTTCACGCCGGCCACCAAAGCCGACGTCGGTGATCACGACGAGAACGTTTCCTACGAACAAGCCGCCGCCAATTGCGACGCGACGCTCGCCGAAGCACTGCAAGGCACCGGCAAGACCGGCGCCCAGCTCTGCGCCGAAGCCCGCGACGCCGCCATCCGACTGTATAAAGAAGCCGCCGCCTACGCCGCGACACGCGGCATCATCATCGCCGACACCAAGTTCGAATTCGGCATCGATGCCGCCGGCACGCTGCACTTGATCGACGAAGCACTGACCCCGGATTCATCGCGCTTCTGGCCGGCTGACCAGTACCAGGAAGGCTGCAACCCGCCGTCCTACGATAAGCAGTACGTGCGCGATTACCTGGAAACGCTGGACTGGGGCAAGGTTGCCCCCGGCCCGACACTGCCGGCTGATGTCGTCGCCCGCACCAGCGCCAAGTACCTCGAAGCCTACGAAAAGCTGACGGGCAAAACCCTGTAAAACGCCTCACCCGGCGACGGCCAGCCCCGGTCGTCGCCCGCGCCGCCTTGCGGACGCTGAACCCAAGGCCCTGATCGCGGTCTACCGTGCAACCCGTTCATCAACTGACTGGAGTGCACCATGCGACTGACTCACGACGACGCTATCGCCGGCTTCAAGCTGCCGGCCATTCGTCACATAACCGCCGATCGCCCCATCCACTGGCTGGCCGCCGGCTGGCGCGACCTGAAGGCCAACCCGCTCCCGTCGCTGGCTTACGGCCTGCTATTCGCCCTGGGCGGCGACCTGATCATTCTGGCCGCCCTCGATTCACCGCATCTGGTCACCGTCGCCATTTCCGGTTTCTTCCTGTTGGCACCACTGCTGGCAGCCGGTCTGTACGAGCTGAGCCGGCGTACCGGCCAGGGCGAACGGCCACTGTTCATCGAATCGCTGCGCGTCTTTGGTGAAAATCCGCAAAGCCTGGCCCAATTTGGCCTGCTGCTGGCCTTCGTCAGCCTGTTCTGGGAGCGCCTGAGCGCCATCAGCTTCACCCTGCTCGGCCCGAGTAATGCCAGCGGCGCCTTCCTCTACGACATCATTCTCGGCGGCAGCCATGGCGGCTTCCTGCTGCTCTGGTTGGCACTGGGCGGCCTGCTGGCCCTACTGGTCTTCGCCGTTGCCGTGATTTCGGTGCCCATGATGGTCGACCGCAAATGCGACGTCGCTACGGCGATGATGAGCAGCCTGCGTGCTTTTGGTCTGAATACCGGGCCGTTGCTGCTGTGGGCGGCGCTGATTGTCGGCCTGACCCTACTCGGTTTCGCCACGCTGCTATTCGGCCTGGTCGTCCTGCTGCCAATTATTGGTCATGCCTCGTGGCATGCATATCGCGAACTTGTAGAATAGCCCCTGCTCCCGATCACCCCTACGGGCGGCACAGACCGCCCGTTTTTATTGCCCCCGCCCCCCATGACCCAAACCCAAAATCCCCTGCTCGATTTTTCCGACCTGCCACGCTTCGACCTGATCCAGCCGGAGCACGTCAAGCCCGCCATTTCCCAGCTGCTGGCCGACGGCCGCGCCCTGATTGAACGCCTGACCGACGAAGGCACACCCGCCACCTGGGCTGATTTTGCCGGCGCTCTGGCCGATGGCCTGGAAGGCTTTGGCCGCGCCTGGGGCGTGGTTGGCCACCTGCATTCGGTCAATGACGTGCCGGCCTGGCGCGAGGCCTACAACGAGATGCTGCCGGAAGTCACGCGCTTCTACAGCGAACTCGGCCAGAACCTGAAACTGTTCGACAAATACCGCGCCTTGCGCAAAAGTGCCGAATACGCCACGTTGACCGCAGAACAGAAGAAAATCGTCGACAATGAAGTGCGCGATTTCCGCCTCGGCGGTGCCGAACTACCGGAAGACCAGAAGCCGCGCTTCCAGGCGATCATGGAAGAACTGTCGCAACTCTCCGCCAAGTTCTCGGAAAACCTGCTCGACGCCACCAACGCCTTCGCCGAAATCGTCACCGACGACAGCCTGCTCGCTGGCCTGCCCGACTACGCGAAGGACGCGGCCCGTGAAGCAGCGCAAAAAGCCGGGATCGAGGGCTGGAAATTCACGCTGCACGCGCCCTCCTACGGTCCACTGATGCAATACGCCGAAAACCGTGAGCTACGCGCCCGCCTGTACCGTGCCTACGCGACGCGTGCCGCCGAAATCGATAACGGCTACACCAAGCCAGAGTGGGACAACGGCCCGCTGATCAAGCGCATTCTCGAACTCAAGGCCGAAGACGCCAAGATGCTCGGCTTCGCCAACTACGCCGAAGTCTCGCTGTACACCAAGATGGCCGACACCCCGGCGCAAGTGCTTGATTTTCTGCAGGAGATGGCAAAAAAGGCCAAACCCTTTGCCGAGAAGGACATCGCCGAACTGAAGACTTTCGCCCAGGCGGAACTGGGCATCACCGATTTCCAGCCTTGGGATGCGGCCTACGCCTCGGAAAAACTGATGCAGGCACGCTATGCCTTCTCGGAACAGGAAGTGAAGCAGTACTTCACCGAACCGAAAGTCATCGCCGGCCTGTTCAAGGTCATCGAGAGCCTGTTCGGGCTGAAGGTAGCCCGCGACATCGCGCCGTTGTGGTGCGAGGATGCCCGTTTCTATCGGATCGAAACGCCGGCCGGCGAACTGGTTGGCCAGTTCTACATGGATCTCTACGCCCGTGAAACCAAACGTGGCGGCGCCTGGATGGACGAAGCGCGCTCGCGGCGGCGGACCGCCACTGGCATCCAGAAACCCATTGCCTACCTCAATTGCAATTTCGCCCGGCCCTTGGCTGGCAAACCGGCCACCTTCACCCACGATGAAGTGATCACCCTGTTCCACGAAGCCGGCCACGGTCTGCACCACCTGCTGACGCGCGGCGAGGAACTGGGGGTCTCCGGCATTCACGGGGTCGAATGGGATGCCGTCGAACTGCCATCGCAGTTCATGGAAAATTACTGCTGGGAATGGTCAGTCCTGCAGGATATGACGGCCCACGTCGATACCGGCGAAGCGCTGCCACGTGCCTTGTACGACAAGATGCTGGCGGCAAAAAACTTCCAGAGCGGCATGATGACCGTCCGCCAGTTGGAGTTTTCCCTGTTCGACATGCGCCTGCATAGCGAATTTGACCCGCAAGGGCCGTCGACCGTGCTCGACCTGCTGAACGCGGTACGGGCCGACGTGGCCGTCCTGATGCCACCGGCCTGGCAACGTTTCCCGAACAGTTTTTCGCACATTTTTGGCGGCGGCTACGCGGCCGGCTATTACAGCTACAAATGGGCCGAAGTGCTGTCAGCCGACGCCTACGCCGCCTTCGAAGAAGCGGGCAACCCGTTCGACCCCGAGGTCGGCAAGCGCTTCCTCGACGACATCCTGTCGCGCGGCGGCGAGCGTCCGGCACTGGTCAATTTCAAGGCCTTCCGCGGCCGCGAACCCAGCCCCGACGCCCTGCTGCGCCACAGCGGCATGGTCGCCGTCTAAGCCCACAAAGAAGGAGACGCAGATGCGGCAATTGTTCATTCTGGGCCTGGTTCTCTGCTGCGGTCTGGCCCAGGCGCAAACCTATCGCTGGGTTGACCGCACTGGCCGGACCGTCATCTCCGACACCCCGCCGCCCGGCCAGATCCGCCAGGTTGAAAAGACCATCGACGAAGGCAAGCCCGATGACGGCCTGTCCTACGCCACACGCAAGGCGGCCACGGCCTTTCCGGTGACCCTATACACCGCCAGCGACTGCCAGAGTACCTGCCAGCAAGCCCGTGAACTACTGAACGCCCGGCGCATTCCCTTTACCGAAAAACCGATCAAAACCGCGGTCGACGCCCTGGAAATGAAACAATTGTTCGGCGACGCCTTCGTGCCCTCGCTCAAAGTCGGCAACCAGCGTTCACGCGGCTTTGAAGCCGACACCTGGGACAACCTGCTGGACCTCGCCGGCTACCCGAAAAGCGCAGGAAAAACCCCATGAAAATCGCCACCTGGAACGTCAACTCACTCAAGGTCCGCTTGCCGCACCTGCTCGACTGGCTGGCAGAGGCCACACCGGACGTCGTCTGCCTGCAGGAATTGAAACTCGAAGACGCCAATTTTCCGCGTGCCGAGATTGAAGCAGCGGGTTATCACGTTGCCTTCTCCGGCCAGAAAACCTACAACGGTGTCGCGCTGCTGGCCAAATCACCGATCGACGAGGTGGTATACGGCAACCCACTGTTCGCCGACGAGCAAAAGCGGCTCATTTCCGGCACGGTCGATGGCGTGCGCATCATCTGCGCCTACATGCCCAATGGCCAAGAAGTCGGTTGCGACAAATACGACTACAAACTGCGCTGGCTCGACGCCCTGATCGAATGGCTGGCCGACGAAATCAAGCGCTATCCACAACTTGCCTTGGGCGGCGATTACAACATCGCCCCCGACGACCGCGATGTCCATGACCCCAAACGCTGGCAGGACTGCATCCTGGTTTCGCAACCGGAGCGCGCGGCCTTCCGTCACCTGCTCGCTCTCGGCTTGATCGACAGCTTCCGGCTGTTTGAGCAACCGGAAAAAACCTTCTCATGGTGGGATTACCGCATGCTCGGTTTCCAGAAAAACCTTGGCCTGCGCATCGATCACATCCTGCTCAGCGAAGCACTGGCTGAAAAATGCACCGCTGCGGGCGTCGACCGCGCCCCGCGCAAGCGCGAACGCCCATCGGACCACGCACCGGCATGGGCAACGCTCCGCTAAAAAATGGCCAGCCACCTCGTTGACCGCGCCCATCTCCTCACCGCTTACCCGGCCCTCGCCGGGCTGAGCGCTGAACACCTGACGCACCTGCAGGCGCCGCAAAGCCTGCTGCACCTCCCGGCCGGCAGCCAGGTATTTACCGAACATCAACCCTGCCAGGGCTTCCCCTTGCTGCTCGACGGCCGCATCAAAGTGGTCAAGCAAGCCCCCAATGGCCGCGAAATCCTGCTCTATCGGGTCGTTCCTGGCGGCTCCTGCATCATTTCGTCGTCCTGTCTGCTCGGCCACAGCGATTACAACGCCCGCGGCATTGCCGAAACACCACTCAGCCTGCTCATCCTGCCGGTCGGCGAATTCTCCCGCCTACTGGTCGACCACGCCCCCTTCCGCGACTTCGTCTTCCACCTGTTCGCCGAACGCATCGGTGAGCTGATGCAACTGGTCGAAGAAGTTGCCTTTGCCCGCCTCGACCAGCGCCTGGCCAAGCTCCTGCTCGCCCGCCCGGAAGGGCAACTGACCGTCACCCACCAGCAACTGGCCGACGAACTGGGCAGCGTCCGCGAAATCGTCAGCCGGCTACTCAAGGGCTTCGCCGCCCAAGGCCTGGTTACACTAGGTCGCGAACAGTTGACCGTAATCGACCGCCCCGGCCTGCAAAAACTGGCCGCTGTGTGACTCAAGTTACAGACCTTGTCATTTAGCTGACCTAAAGTGCGAACTGTCTAACAACCTCACGGAGAACACATCATGACAAGCAATGTTGGCGGTATCGACAAGATCCTTCGCATCGTCGCCGGCGCTGGCCTGATCGGCGCCACCGTAGCCGGCCTGCTGCCCGCCTGGGGCTACATCGGCATCGTCCCCCTGGCCACCGGCCTGATGGGCTGGTGCCCGCTGTATCCGCTGATCGGCCTGAGCACCTGCCCGCTGAAAAAAGACTGAGCACACAGGCGCCCACAAAAAAGCCGGGAATCCCCGGCTTTTTTATTAATGGTAGGCTGACTTCGATGACAGTTTGAAGGCCATCAAGCAGGCCAAGCCGAAAATGGTGATCACAAAGCCCATACCCAGGTAGGAAATCTCGTCCATGAATGCCTCAGATTTTTTAAATTGAGGCGATTAGACCGGCACCGCAAAAAAAGTTCCTTACCGCTCACCCAGAAAAAAACCCTGCAAAGACAAGGGCTTCAGGCGGTCAGGTAGTTGGCGATGCGGATGTAATCGTCGACCGGCAGATCTTCCGGACGCAGGGTGGGGGCGATGGCCAAGGCAGCAAATCCACTGTCATCAAGAATACCCTTGAGCGTGTTGCGCAACATTTTGCGACGCTGGGCAAAGGCGGCCTGGACGACACGAAACAGACAGGCATCGTCTTTTGCGGTCAACAGCGTTTTATCTTTTGGAATCAGGCGAACGACGGCGGACTGCACCTTGGGTGGCGGATCAAAACTGTCAGGCGGAACGTCGATCAGCCATTCCATGTGAAAACGGTATTGCAGCATGACCGAGATGCGGCTGAATTCAGACTCGCCGGGCAGGGCAACCAGGCGCTCGACCACTTCCTTTTGCAGCATGAAGTGCATGTCGTAGACCTGCTCGGCGTAGCTGGCGAGATGGAAAAGCAGCGGCGTTGAGATGTTGTAGGGCAGGTTGCCGACCAGTCGCAGGCGCTGGCCGACCGTCGCAAAATCGAAGGCCAGTGCGTCGCCTTCGTGGATGCTCATCCGGCTCGGCGGATGCTGCTTCTTGAGGCGAGCAATCAGGTCACGGTCAATTTCGACGACATGCAAGTGATCGAGACGCTGGAGCAGTGGCTCGGTAATCGCCCCCAAGCCCGGGCCGATTTCGACCACCGTGTCGTCGCGTTGCGGATTGATGGCCGAGACAATCGCATTGATGATGCCGTGGTCGACCAGGAAATTTTGGCCAAAACGCTTTCTGGCGATGTGCCCCTTCATTGCCTTGTCCTTTGCGCCATGCGGGCGGCTTCGCTAACGGCAGCAAACAGGCTGCCGTGATCGGCCCGGCCGGTGCCGGCCAGGGCCAGGGCCGTGCCGTGATCGACCGAGGTCCGGATGATCGGCAGGCCGAGTGTGACGTTGATTCCCTGACCAAAGGTGGCATATTTGAGCACCGTTAGCCCTTGATCGTGATACATCGCCAGCACCGCATCGCCCCCCGCCAAAACCGGCGGCGTAAACATCGTGTCGGCCGGGTGCGGGCCAGACACATGCATGCCATCGGCGCGCAAACGCTGCAGTACGGGTATGAGGACGTCGATTTCTTCACGACCAAGATAGCCGTCCTCCCCCGCGTGCGGGTTCAGGCCGGCGACCAGGATGCGCGGTTCGGCCAGGCCGTATTTGTCGCGCAGGTCGGTGTGCAGGATACGAAGGGTTTCTTCGAGCAAGGACGGGGTGATGGCGGCCGGCACATCCTTCAACGGCAAATGCGTGCTGGCCAGCGCCACACGCAGCGGTCCCTGAGGGGTCTCGCCGGCCAACATCATGACCACCCGTGCGGTGCCGGTCTGCTCAGCCAGATATTCGGTGTGACCGGTAAACGGCACGCCCGCCTCGTTGATGACCCCTTTGTGCACCGGCGCGGTCGCCATGGCGGAAAACTCACCCGACTGACACCCGGCCAGGGCACGGTCGAGCAATTTGAGCACGTAGCGGCCGTTGACCGCAGACAACTGGCCGGCGACGGACGGCGCCGCCAGCGGCAGATGCAACACGTCGATGGCCGCGCGGTCGACGGCCTGCCGCGGGTCAAAATGGCGCACCTGCACGTCCCGGCCGATTTGTACGGCACGCTGCCGCAGCAGATCAATATCGCCCAGCACAACCGGCTGCGCCGGGCCGGTCCATTCATTCAAGAACAAGCAGAGTTCAGGGCCGATGCCAGCCGGTTCGCCGCTGGTCACGGCGATGCGCACTGCGCTCACTGGACGTCCAGCCGGTTCTCGACGTAGACCCGGTCACGCAACTGGCGCAGCCAGTCCTGATACGCCTCGTCCAGTTTGCGCTCGCGAATGGCCTGGCGAGCCAGCGAGCGCTGACGCTCTTCCGAGACATCGCGGTCGCGCCGCTCGATAATCTGGATCAGGTGCATGCCAAATGGCGACTGAACGACTTCGCTGACTTCACCCGCCTTCAAGGCATCCATCGCCCGCTCGAATTCCGGCACGGTATCGCCCGGGCTCAGCCAGCCCAGGTCGCCGCCCTTGCCGGCCGAACCATCCTGCGAGTAAAGACGGGCCTGCTCGGCAAAGTCCACCCCATGGCGAATGCGGTCACGCACATTTTCCAGCTTGTGACGGGCTTCCGTCGCCGACACCACCTCGTTGGTCCGGATCAGGATGTGACGTGCCTTGGTCTGCCGAACCGATGCCGGCGCGCTGCCGCCCCGCCGGTCAACCAGCTTGATCAGGTGATAACCCGCCGACGAGCGCAACAAGTCGCTGACCTCCCCCGTTTTCAGGTGTGAGGCAGCTTCAGCGTACAGGGTCGGCAAACGATCCAGCGAACGCCAGCCGATTTCGCCGCCCTGCAAGGCATCCGGCGCATCGGAAAAGGCCGCCGCCAACTGGGCGAAATTCTCGCCAGCCCGCGCCCGATTCAAGGCCTGTTCGCCGCGGGCCCGCAGTTTCTGCAATTGCTCCGGCGTAGCCGACTCCGGAGCCCGCAACAGAATGTGCGTCAGCTGGAATTCCTCACCGCCCCCCGTCGCCGCCTGATTAGCCAGGTAATTGTCGATTTCGCTGTCGGAGATCACCAGACGGCTATCGACCTCGCGCTCACGCAGGCGGACGGTGATCATCTCGGCACGGATCTCTTCGCGGAACTTGGCAAACACCATGCCGTCCTTTTCGATCGCGGTCCGGAATTCCTGCGGTGTCAGTTTGTTGTTGGCGGCAATACGGCCCATCGCCTGGTCCAGTTGCTGGTCATCGACCCGCAAACCGCTTTCCCTGGCATAGGCCAACTGCACCCGCTCCATGATCAGGCGCTCCAGCATCTGGCGCTCCAGGACATCCTGAGCCGGCAACGGGGTACCTTGTTTTTCCAGCTGTTTGAGGGCACTGGCCAGGCGCGTGCGCAGCTCGTAGCGGGTAATCACCCCGTCGCCAACCACGGCCACGATGTGATCAGCCTCGATCGGTTCGCTACTGGCGGCCAGGGCGGGACGGGCCAGGAGGCTGCCGAACAAGGCCAGGACGAGGAAGAAAATACGGAAATAAGGTGTCATGGTCATCATGGAGTGGTGAGCAGAGTGCCCTGCGTGGGCAGTTCGTTGGTCTTGCCATAACCCGGGACGCTGCGTCGCAGCAACCCGATCGGATTGGAGCCGATGCTGCCAAAGTCATTCAGTTCAAGCTGGAAATATACCGCGTCATTGGGCGCCCCGGTCACTGCGGCCAGGCGCTGAGCCACCAGACGCATCGACCAGCAACCCGCGTTGTACTCGACACCGCCAATCGCTTCCAGCAATTGCTTGTCGCGCAGCGACCAGTTGTAACGGCCCACCGCGTACCAGCGCGGCGCCACCGGCCACTGGCCGGCAACGTCGACCTGGTCGACGGTGCTGAGCATGGTCAGCGGGTCACGCGTGTAGCGATAGCTGGCTGACAACACCTTGCCATAGTCCGGCTGGTAGCGCATGCCCGCTGCCAGCCGCTGGTGGGAACCCGCTTTGGTGTTGTATTCCCAAGCCATGTCCATATAGGTTTTGTTGGCCACCAGGCCGTTGACCGCCGCCACCAGATTCGAAAAGTCGGCCTGTCGGGTCGTCTCGCCGGTAATTTGCACTTTCTGCGGGCTGAAGTAGTAACGCTGCCCAATGGTCGCTTTGAAACGTTCGACCCCCGAATTGGCATCGATAAAGCGGCTACTCACGGCCGCCGTCAGCTGATTGGCATCGTTGACCCGGTCGTAACCGCTATAACGATTTTCGGAAAAAATCTGGGCAAAGTTGAAGTCGGCCAGGCCCGTGTCAAAGACCGGAAAAGCCGACTGATCCTTATACGGAATATTCACGTAATACAGCCGCGGCTCCAAGGTCTGGATGTAGTCGACATCGAGCAGACGGCTGGGCCGTTCGAAAATCACCGTCGAGTCGAGCGTAAAGGTCGGCAAGAGCCGATTGAGGGAAGTCGGATTGGCGGCGGTCGGATCTGAGAGGTTGTAATAGGTGGTATGCAAACCCAGCTTGGGAATGATCTGAAAACCCGGATTGACGATGGGCAGTGAGACCTGCGGATAGAACACCAGCCGGTCACCATTGGTCTTGCTCGGGTGAGTAAACCGCGAGAACTGGCCGATCAGGCTAAGGTCGGTCTTGAAGACATTGGGCCGGTAACCGATCAGGTTGATCTGAGGCTCCAGAAAGTAAGGCCGCGTCACTGGATTCAGGGGGTCGGTCTGCAAAGTCTGATAACGCAGCACCTGAACATTGCTCTGCAGCCAGCTACTCGGCGCATAACTGAGCACGGCCTGGCGCGGCAACTGGACCTGCGAGGTCTGCATCAGGCGCGATGAAATATCCTGCCAGTAGGTGTCATCGGAGACCCCGTTCAAGTTGAGACCAAAACCCACGCCACGCCCCAGGGCATGGTTGTGACGAACCGAATAGGCATAACGGGTCAGATTATTGGTCTGATCGTTCGGCAGATATTCGCCACGCAGGTCACCGTTATAAAGGGCACCGAGGTAACGCACTTCGCCGCCTAGTTGCAGACCGCGCTTGCTCATGTAACGCGGAAACAGCGTTGCATCGTAATTGGGCGCGATATTCCAGTAGTAAGGCATGGAAATATCGAGACCATTGCGCGTCGAGGTCGAGAACGAGGGATGCAGCACACCGGAGCGCCGCTGCTGGTTGAGCGGAAACCAGGCGACCGGCGTATACAGGATGGGCAACTCTTTGAAGACCAGCGTGGCATGGCGGGCCGTGCCGACGTCGTCATCGTAATCGAGCAGCATTTCCTGCGTGCGCAGATACCAATCGGTCGCTCCAGGTTTGCAGGTCGAATAGGTCGACGACCACATGCGAATCTGGTTCTCACCTTCAAAGTCGATGCGCTCGGCCTCACCACTGGCCGCCGTTAGCCGCCCGGCCGGCTGAGTGGTCGGCAGCCCATAACTGTGGTCAACGTTAAGCATCATCGGCGCACCGCTGGTCGTGCCACTGGCAGTCGCCACCGTGACGACGGTATTTTGGGCCTGATAAAAACGGCTATCGACCTGCCGGGTGAAAAAATAACTGGCTTTCTCAGTGTGACCAACGCGGTCGACCAGTTGCAGGCGCAAATAAGGCGTCTGCACCTCGCTCCCCTCCTGCAGCAGGCGAACATGGCCCTTGGCTTCGACTTCGTCTTCCAGTTGCAGATAGCGCAAATAATCGGCGTAGAGCAGCTGATCGGCTCGCCGCATTTCGACCGAGCCTTCGGCTTCAGTGCTCTGGTCGATCAGGCCGGTCATCTGGTCGGCGACGATGAACAGCGGATAGGCATCACCGGGTTGCAACAATACCGGATGCGGCACCCCCGGCAGGTTGGGCTGAGCCTTGTCTGGCTTGCCCAAAACATTGAACTGGTTTTCCACCCGCAACCCGAGCCCGGCGTCGACCTCCGTCGAACCGGCAACAGCCACCGGAACAGACGACAGCCCGCCAAGCAGGCAACAAATCAGCAGGGTCAGGCGGCGGCGGGGAAATCCGGGCATCGGCAGAATCAGAAGCGGGCCACGGCCAGATGGCCCCGACCCCGGGTGTTAGAATCGCGCCATTTTACAACGAACCTTAGCCAGCCCGCTTAAGCATCCCATGACGCGCGACCAACTAGTTACCGACTGGGTAGCCCAACGCTTCCCGAACCAGACCATTCAGATCACCCCAGCATCGGCCGATGCCAGCTTCCGTCGCTACTTCCGGCTCAGCTGGCCGGACGGCAGCACACGCATCCTGATGGACGCGCCACCAGACAAGGAAGACTGCAAACCCTTCATCAAGGTCGCCGGCCTGCTGGCCAAGGCTGACCTCGCCGCGCCACGCATCCTCGACCAGGATCTCGACAACGGTTTCCTGGTCCTCACCGACCTTGGCCGCATCGGCTACCTCGACGCGCTGAACGCAGATCTGTCGCTGGCCGACATGCTCATCCGCCCGGTTCTCGACGTGCTCGTCAAATGGCAATGCTCGTCGACCGCCGCCACGCTGCCGCCCTACGACGCCACCCTGTTGCGCCGCGAACTCGACCTCTTCCCGGAATGGTTCATCGGCCGCCACCTGGGCCTCGAACTCGACGATAGCGAAAAGTCCATGCTCGACCGGACCTTCAAATTCCTGATCAACTCGGCGCTGAACCAGCCCAAGGTCTTCGTGCACCGCGACTTCATGCCGCGCAACCTGATGGTTGTCGAAAGCGCCGAACGCCTGACGCCGGGCATCATCGACTTTCAGGATGCAGTGTACGGCCCGATCACCTACGACGTCGTCTCGCTGTTCCGCGACGCCTTCATTTCCTGGGACGAAGAGCAGGAAATCGACTGGGTCATCCGCTACTGGGAAAAAGCCCGCGCCGCCGGCCTGCCGGTACGTGCCGACTTCGGCGACTTCTGGCGCGACTACGAACTGATGGGCCTGCAACGCCACCTCAAGGTGCTCGGCATCTTCTGCCGCCTCAAGTATCGCGACGGCAAGGAAAAATACAGCGAAGACCTGCCGCGCTTCATGAACTACGCCCGCAAAACCGCCCACCGCTACGTCCCGCTCAAGCCGCTGCTCAACCTGCTCGACAAGCTCGAAGGCAACACCGAGCAGATCGGCTACCGGCGGTCGTGATCCGGACCAAGGCAACAGGAACGAGTGAACACCGCTCAGCCCTGATACTCGATCCTCCATCCTAATCGCGCGACGCTAAATGAAAGCTTTCATCCTCGCCGCCGGCCGTGGCGAACGCATGCGGCCACTGACCGACCACACACCGAAGCCGCTGCTGCAGGTTGGCGGCAAGCCGCTGATCGTCTGGCATCTGGAACGATTGGCGGCGGCGGGGTTTCGAGAGGTGGTCATCAACCACGCACATCTCGGCGCACAGATTGAGGCCACACTGGGACATGGTGAAAAGTGGGGACTCACCATTCACTATTCGCCCGAACCACCGGGCGCCCTGGAAACCGCCGGGGGAATTGCCAACGCCCTGCCGCTACTCAGCAACGCCCCTTTTCTAGTCGTCAATGGCGATGTGTTCTGCGATGTCGATTTCAGCCAATTTTCGCGGTCGACCGCGGGCGACCAGGAAAAATGCCCGGCGGCTGGCGCCCGCTTGCTACTGGTTGATAATCCACCGCAACACCCGGCCGGCGATTTTTCATTGGCCGGCGAACAGGTGCTTGCTGCAAGCAGCGCGCAAACGCTCACTTACGCCGGCATCGGTGTTTTTTCCCCTGCCCTGTTCCGCAATCTCGCCACCGGCCAGGCACTGAAACTGCGGCCGCTACTCGACGCGGCGATTGCCGGCAGACGCCTGCACGGGGAACATTACGCGGGCCGCTGGGTCGACGTGGGAACGCCCCAACGCCTGGCTGAACTCGACCACCAACTGCAGAGCAGCGCATGAAACCCAGCATTGATGACCTGCTACGCCGCATCCAGCTATTGCAGGATGAACTGGAAGAAGAGTATCGCCGCCAGCGCGATGACTTCGAGCGCAAGCGCGTCGAGCTGGCTGAGGAACTGCTGCGCCAGCAACGGCGCTACAAGACTGGGCTGTTCCGCTTTCTGCTGCGCAGCCGCCTATTGGTGGCCCTGACCGCACCGATCATCTACGCCGGCTGGGTTCCTTTCCTGCTACTCGACTTGTTCGTCACCTTGTACCAGACGATCTGCTTTCCGATTTACCGCATCCCCAAAGTGCGGCGCAGCGATTACCTGGTCTTTGACCGCGAAGACCTGCCCTATCTCAACCTGATCGAAAAATTCAACTGCTTTTACTGCGCCTACGGCAATGGCGTCGCCGCCTATGCGCGCGAAGTGGCGGCACGCACTGAACAATACTGGTGCCCAATCAAGCATGCCCGCCGGGTCCAGGCAGCCCATGACCGTTACCCCAAGTTTTTCGATTACGGCGATGCCGAAGCCTTCCGCCAGGGCCTGCAACGTCTACGCAGGCAATACGACGACGAACCTCGCCCCGCCTCACCCACCCCGCCAGAACACGACGAGCGCCCATGACCCACGCCCACTTTCTCGCCCGCCGCCAGCGCCTGTTGAAAACCATCGGTGATGGCGTCGCCATCGTACCGACGGCGCCGGAGGTCATTCGCAACCGCGACGCCCATTTTCCGTATCGTTTCGACAGCTACTTCTGGTATTTGAGCGGCTTTCCGGAAGCGGAGGCCGTCGTTGTGCTGGTCGGTGCCCAAGGCAAACAGAAAGCCCGCTCCATTCTGTTCTGCCGCGACAAGCACGAAGAGCGCGAAATCTGGGACGGCTATCGCTATGGCCCGAAAGCAGCCAAGCTTGCCTTCGGCTTCGACGCCGCCTATCCGATCGAACAGCTCGATAAAAAACTGGCCGAATTGCTCGTCGACCGCGACACGCTGTGGCACGCCATCGGCCACGATGCCGCATGGGACGCCCGCATCGCCAAGGCGTTGAATGAAGTCCGCGCCCAGGGCCGCGCCGGTAAGCGGGCACCGCGGGCCATCCATGACCTGCGCGCCGAACTGGACGCCATGCGCCTGCTGAAGGACCCGGCCGAACAGGCGATCATGCAACGTGCCGCCGACATCGCCAGCGCCGGCCACGCCCGCGCCATGCGCGCCTGCCGCCCCGGGATGGCCGAATACGAACTGGAAGCCGAGCTGACTTATGAATTCCGCAAACGCGGCGCCGATGGTCACGCCTACACGCCCATCGTCGCCGGCGGCGCCAACGCCTGCGTGCTGCACTACGTCGAGAACAACAAACGGCTCAACGATCACACGCTGGTATTGATCGATGCCGGCTGCGAGGTCGAGGGCTACGCCGCCGACATCACCCGGACCTTCCCGGTCAATGGCCGCTTCACTGCCGCCCAGAAGGACGTCTACGAAATCGTCCTTGCCGCCCAGGCAGCGGCCATTTCTGCCACCGCCCCCGGCCGTCATTTCATGGCGGGCCACGATGCCGCCGTGCGCGTGCTGACTCAGGGCCTGGTCGACCTCAAGCTGCTCAGCGGCGACCTCGACCACCTGATCGAGAAAGGCGACTACAAGCGTTTTTACATGCACCGCACCGGCCACTGGCTCGGTCTCGATGTGCACGATGCCGGCGAATACAAGGTCGGCGACGAGTGGACGAAATTGCAGCCAGGCATGACCTTGACCGTGGAGCCGGGCCTGTACATACGTCCTGGCGCCGACATCCCGCCAGCACTGGCCGGTATCGGCATCCGCATCGAGGACGACGTGCGCGTCACCGAAAGCGGCTGCGAGATCACGACCTCGGCACCGAAAACCGTCGCCGAGATCGAGGCGGTGATGCGTCATGACTGATACCGCGATCGAGCACATCGACGTCCTGATCATCGGCGCCGGCCCGGTCGGCATGACGCTACATCTGGCCCTGGCCGCCGGAGGACAAAAATCCCTGCTCATCGACCGTCGACCGCAACAGGCCCTGCAAGCCGATCCGCGCGCCCTGGCCTTGTCACACGGCGCCCGTGAATTGCTCGAACACCTTGCCAGTTGGCCAGAGCACGCGGCAACACCGATCGAGAACATCCACATTTCGCAGCGCCAGGGCTTTGGCCGAACGCTGATCGATCGCACCGACTACCAACTGCCAGCGCTCGGCTATGTGGTCCGCTACCGCGACCTGGCGGCGGCACTGGCCAAGCACCTCGCACCGGATGCTCTGCTGGCCGAGGCGGAATGGCTCGACCTCGCCCCCGACGAAGACGGCGTCACTGTCACACTGCGCCATGCCGGCCTGCGGCGCCGCGTGCGCTGCAAACTGCTGGTCCACGCCGAAGGCACGCCGGGCGATGAAGACGGCGTCACGGTCAGCCACTACCAGCAACATGCCGTGATTTGTGAAGTCACCCCGCTCACGCCGCACCAGCACCGCGCCTGGGAGCGCTTCACCCCGGACGGCCCGCTGGCCCTGCTGCCGCTCGGCCAGGAATTTTCCATCGTCTTCACACTGCCCCCGGCCAAGGCCGACGCCGTGATGGCGATGGATGACAGCCAATTTCTGGCCGCGCTGGAAAACCAGTTTGGCCGCCGTCTGCGCTTTGCCCAGCCTGGCCCGCGCAGTCGCTTTCCGCTGGCCCTGCGCCTGCGCCACACGCTGGTGCAAGGCCGGGAAGTGTGGATCGGCAACAGTGCTCAAACCCTGCACCCGGTCTCCGGCCAGGGCTTCAACCTGGGCATCCGCGACGCCTGGCAACTGGCTGAAATATTGCTGCGCCAGGGCGTCGACCGTCACAGCCTGGCCGATTACGCTGCCCGTCGCCGCCTCGACCGGCAGGGCGGCGCCCTGTTTACCGACCAGATCGTCCGCAGCTTTTCCAACGACTGCGGCCCGCTCAAGCTGGCTCGTGGCCTCGGCCTGCTCGCCCTCGATCTCATTCCCCCTGCCCGCCACTTCGTTGCCAAGCGCATGATCTGGGGCGCCCGAGCCTGGCCGTGATCAGCCCCCAGGGCTGCGCCGCCCCAACCACCCCACGCACGCCGCCCCCATGAAAAAAAGCACCGCCTGGTTCCTCGCTTGCCGGCCGAAAACGCTGACCGTGGCCCTCTCCCCGGTCATCGTCGGGAGCGCACTGGCTTGGCACGACCAGGGCACCCTGCTCTGGCTGCCGCTGCTGGCTACCACGCTGGGCGCCATCCTGATCCAGATCGGCACCAATCTGTTCAACGACGTTGGCGACTACCTGCGCGGCACGGATACCCCCGGTCGGCTCGGCCCGGCCCGCGCCACCGCCGAAGGCTGGCTCAGCGCCCGGAGCGTCCAGCGCGGTGCCTGGCTGGCCTTCACTCTCGCCGTCCTCTGCGGCTGCTATCTGGTCTGGCACGGCGGCTGGCCCATTGTCGCCATCGGCCTCGCCTCACTGGCCGCCGGCTGGGCCTACACCGCTGGCCCCCGGCCGATTGCTTACGGTCCACTGGGCGAATTATTCGTTTTTGTCTTTTTCGGCCTGATCGCCGTCAGCGGCAGCTACTACCTGCAAACCCTGACCCTGAGCAGCCACGCCTTGATCGCCGGCGCCCTGCTCGGGTTGCCGGCGGCGGCCGTCATTACCGTCAACAATTACCGCGACCTCGACGGCGACCGCGCCAACGGCAAAAACACCCTCGCCGTCCACCTCGGCCGCCCACTCACCCGCCGGCTCTATGGCGGCGAAATGCTGCTGCCCTTCCTCATGCTGCCCACCCTCCTGCCCGGCCAGGCCGCCTTGGCCTTGACCCTCCTGAGCCTGCCCCCCTGCCTGCTGCTGATCCGCACATTCCACCACACCCCCATCGGCCCAGGCCTCAACCGCATCCTCGCCCTGACCGCAACCGGGCAATTTATATTTGCCCTGCTGCTCAGCGCCAGCTATACGGTTTGAATAAGGGTAGCGATGCCCTGAGGCCGCTGCCGCTCGGCAAGGCCGCAACAGTCGCGGTCAACCACACGAGCTGACTATTTTTTAAGCGTTAGATCAGGTAAAATCACGCCCTTCCCCGCTTTGCACTGCCCTGCGTACACCCATGGAATTTGCCGGTTTTCAGCTTCGCAACAACCTGTTTGTCGCCCCCATGGCCGGCGTAACTGATCGTCCTTTCCGCCAGTTGTGCAAAAAGATGGGCGCCGGCCTGGCCGTGTCCGAAATGGTCACCTCCAACTCGCTCCTCTACGGCAGTGCCAAAACGCTGCGCCGCGCCAATCACACCGGCGAAGTGGCACCGATTTCGGTGCAGATTGCCGGCGCCGACCCGGCCATGATGGCTCAGGCGGCCCGTCACAACGTCGACAACGGCGCCCAGATCATCGACATCAACATGGGCTGCCCGGCCAAGAAGGTCTGCAACGTGATGGCCGGCTCGGCGCTGATGCAGGACGAAAAGCTGGTCGGCGAGATTCTCGACGCGGTGGTTTCCGCCATTCCCGACACCCCGGTCACCCTGAAATTCCGTACCGGCTGGAACATCGCCAACAAGAACGCCCCGACCATCGCCCGCATCGCCGAATCGGCCGGCGTGCGTGCCGTCGCCATCCACGGCCGGACGCGCTGCCAGCAATACACCGGCGAAGCCGAGTACGACACCATCGCGATGGTCAAAACCCTGATTCGCATCCCGGTCATCGCCAACGGCGACATCACGACGCCGGAAAAAGCCAAGCATGTGCTCGACCTCACCGGCGCCGACGGCATCATGATTGGCCGCGCTGCCCAGGGCCGGCCCTGGCTGTTTCGCGAGATCGAACATTTTCTCAAGACCGGCGAGCATCTGCCGCCAGCCGAAGTCAGCGAGATTCACGAGATTCTCAAGGTCCATCTGGCGGATCTCTACGATTTCTACGGCCCGGAAACCGGTTTCAAGGTCGCCCGCAAGCACATCTCCTGGTACACCAAGGGGCTGGTTGGCTCGGCGGCTTTCCGCAAGGAAATGAACGTCCTGCCCAGCATCGACCAACAGATGCAGGCAGTGAACGATTTTTTCAGCCGCCTGGCCGAAGAGCACCGACACTTAAAATACGCAGAGGAGGCGTTGGCAGCATGAGCCAACATGACTTGGGGCAGTGCGTCGTCATCGCACTGGAACAGTACTTCAATGACCTGGACGGCGAAAAACCGGCCGCCATTTACGACATGGTGTTGAAAAGCATTGAAAAACCGATGCTGGAACTGGTCCTGGCCAAAACCGGCGCCAACCAGACCGCCGCCGCCGAAATGCTCGGTATCAACCGCAATACCCTGCGCAAGAAACTCACCGAACACCAACTGCTCTAGTTGCCAGTGATTCGTCGTTAGCAACTCGCTAGCGGCCTGAAACCTCGCACCTGCCAGCCAACCCACTCATTACCAATCACTAAGCACTCACATGTCCATCAAACAAGCGCTGATTTCCGTCTCCGATAAAACGGGGGTTCTCGAATTTGCCCAGGGCCTGGCTGCCCAAGGTGTCAAGCTGCTGTCGACCGGCGGCACCGCGAAAATGCTGCGTGATGCCGGGTTGACCGTGACCGAGATCGGCGACTACACCGGCTTCCCGGAAATGCTCGACGGCCGCGTCAAGACGCTGCACCCGAAGGTTCACGGCGGCATCCTCGCCCGTCGCGACCTGCCGGAGCACCTGGCGACCATCGAACAGCACGGCATCCCGGCCATCGACCTGGTCTGCGTGAACCTCTATCCGTTCGCCGCCACCATCGCCAAAGCTGGCGTGACGCTGGAAGACGCCATCGAGAACATCGACATCGGCGGCCCGGCCATGGTCCGTTCCTCGGCCAAGAATTACAACGGTGTGGCCATCGTCACCGATCCGGAAGACTACGCCCCGCTGCTCGCAGAAATGAAGGCCAACGGCGGCGCGCTCCAGCTCGCCACCCGCTTCAACCTGGCCAAGAAGGCCTTCACGCACACCGCCCGCTACGACAGCATGATCGCCAACTGGCTGACCGGCCTCGATGACGGCGCTGAAAGCAAGCCGGCTGAAGCCGCGCCCGTGCCCTCGATCTTCCCGGCCAAGCTGCAACTGGCATTCGATCGCACCGAAATCCTGCGCTACGGTGAGAACTCGCACCAGCAAGCTGCCTTCTACCGCGACACCACCCCGCTGGCCGGCAGCATCGCCGCCTACACCCAGTTGCAGGGCAAGGAACTGTCCTACAACAACATCGCTGACTCCGATGCGGCCTGGGAATGCGTCAAGGCCTTCGATGTCCCGGCCTGTGTCATCATCAAGCACGCCAACCCGTGCGGCGTGGCCATTGACGGCACCCTGCTTTCTGCTTACGAAAAGGCCTTCAAGACCGATTCCACCTCCGCTTTCGGCGGCATCATCGCCTTCAACGGCGAAGTTGGCATCGATGTCGTTGAAGCCATGAACGCCCGCAAGCACTTCGTCGAAGTGCTGATTGCCCCGGCCTTCACCGTCGAAGCCCTGGCCGCGTTGGCACCCAAACAAAACCTGCGCGTCCTCGTCGTGCCGCTCGGCCGCGACCTGAACAAGCTGGAGCTGAAGCGCGTCGGCGGCGGCCTGCTGGTGCAGACGGCTGACGACTTCACCGCCCAGGCGTCCGGCCTCAAGGTCGTCACCAAAGTACAACCGACGGCCCAGCAGATCGAAGACCTGTTGTTCGCCGAGCGCGTCGCCAAGTTCGTCAAGTCGAACGCCATCGTCTTCTGCGGCGGCGGCATGACGCTGGGCGTCGGCGCTGGCCAGATGAGCCGCGTCGATTCGACCAAGATCGCCAGCATCAAGGCCCAGAACGCCGGCCTGCCGCTGAAGGGTTCGGTCGTCGCCTCCGACGCCTTCTTCCCGTTCCGTGATGGCCTCGACGTCCTCGCCGAAGCCGGCGCCACCGCCGTCATCCAGCCGGGCGGCTCGATGCGCGATGAGGAGGTCATCGCCGCAGCCGACGAACACGGCATCGCCATGGTGTTCACGGGTGCTCGCCATTTCCGCCATTGATCAATGAAAAAACTGATCGCGCTACTCATCGTTGGTGCCATAGGCTGGCAAGCCTATGGCAAATACCTCCGACAAAATGTCGAACAGTTAGCTGAGCCCCCTGTGCAACAACGCGTAGCCGTGAACCAGCCGCCTGTGGCAATTGCGCCGGGCTACCGCTGCGACGGCAGAACACATTGCTCACAAATGACTTCCTGCCAAGAAGCCACTTGGTTCTTGAAAAACTGTCCTGACACAAAAATGGATGGTAATAATGATGGCATTCCCTGCGAAAAGCAGTGGTGTAACTGACAAGACAAAACAAAGGAAAACAGCCATGAAACTCCTCGTCATCGGTTCCGGCGGCCGCGAGCACGCCATGGCCTGGCGTCTGGCCAAGACGTCCGGCGTGCAGACGGTGTATGTTGCCCCCGGCAATGCCGGCACGGCGCGCGAACAAGCGCTGGAAAACCTCAACATCACCGATCCGCAAGCACTGGCCGATTTTGCTGAGCAAAACAAGATCCACCTCACCGTCGTCGGCCCGGAAGCGCCGCTGGCGGCGGGTGTGGTCAATGTCTTCCGCAACCGCGGCCTGAAGATCTTCGGGCCGACCAAAGAAGCCGCCCAGCTTGAATCCTCCAAAGATTTCGCCAAGCGCTTCATGGCCCGCCACAATATTCCAACGGCCGGTTTTGAGACCTTTTCCGAGTCGACCGCAGCACACGCCTACATTGATCAGAAGGGCGCGCCCATCGTCATCAAGGCGGACGGCCTGGCTGCTGGCAAAGGCGTCGTCGTCGCCATGACCGTTGAAGAGGCGCATGCTGCGATTGATGACATGCTCTCCGGCAACAAGCTCGGGGACGCAGGTGCCCGCGTCGTCATTGAGGATTTCCTCGACGGCGAGGAAGCCAGCTTCATCGTCATGGTCGATGGCAAGAACGTGCTCGCCCTGGCCTCCAGTCAGGACCACAAGCGCATCGGCGACGGCGATACCGGACCGAACACCGGCGGCATGGGCGCTTACTCCCCGGCCCCGTGCGTGACGCCGGAAGTGCACGCCAAGGCGATGCGTGAAATCATCCTGCCCACCGTGCGCGGCATGGCGGCCGACGGCATTCCCTTCGCTGGTTTTCTCTATGCCGGCCTGATGATCAACAAGGACGGCTCGGTCAAGACGCTGGAATTCAACTGCCGCATGGGCGACCCGGAAACCCAACCGATTCTGATGCGCCTCAAGTCCGATTTCGTCGATCTGCTCGAACACGGTATTGCCGGCACGCTCGATCAGGTTGAAGCCGAATGGGATCGCCGCATCGCCATGGGCGTCGTCCTCGCTGCTGCCAATTATCCGGACACCCCGAAAAAGGGCGACGTCATCCACGGTCTGCCGGCCGGCAATAGCTTTGGTGAAGACTGTCACGTCTTCCATGCCGGCACCGCCGACCAGGCGGGTCAGGTCGCGACCAATGGCGGGCGCGTGCTGTGTGTGACCGCATTGGGCGAAAACGTCAAACTGGCCCAAAAAGCGGCCTACGAGGCAGCCGTCAAAATCAGCTGGGAAGGCATGCAGTACCGCAAAGACATCGGCTACCGGGCAATCAGCCGCTAAAGCCGCCCCCCATGCTTGCCCGACTCGGCAGCAGCCTGAAGACCCGGATCGCGGTGGTCGTCGGGCTGCTGTCCTTCGCCGGCATCGCCGTCATTTCCTTGCTGGTGACGCGCATCCAGCATGAAGACATGCAGGCCCTGCTGACCAAGCAGCAGCTAACGACAAGCACTTACATCGCCAGCGATGTCAATGGCAAACTCCAGTTACGCTTAGACAGCCTGAAACGGGTTGCGCTCAATATCCCGGAAGCGCTCTTCAGAAACCCCGCCAAAATGCAAACCTGGCTGCAAGACAGGCGCGCAATTCATACCCTTTTCCCCACCGGCCTGTTGGTCATCCCCCCCAATGGCGGCCCCCCCATCGCCGATTACCCACGGATGGAAAATCGCCCAAAATCGTTTGTCGACCGTGATTGGTTCATCGGCGCCATCGAAACCCGCCAAGCCTATATCAGCAAACCCCTGGTTGCCCGCGCAACCAGTCAGCCGGCGCTTGTGATGGCCATTCCGCTCTATGACCAGAGCGGAACGCTGCTCGGTATTCTGGCGGGTGTCACACCGCTGGAAGCAGCGGGCTTTCTGGACCTTGTCTTTGGCAAGCAACAGGAAGGAAGTACGCGCCACCAACTGATTTCAATACGCCACAACCTGCTCATTTTCAACGCCGGCGGTCATGCCCGCATCAGCGAACTTCCCCCGGCCGGGGTGGATGCTGCATTCGACCACGCCCGTAACGGCATGCACGGTATTAGAACGCTGCCACAAGCGGGTGGCGACAATGAACTGGTTTCCATCGTCAACATTCCACTGGCTGACTGGTCGCTGATTTCCCGCCAACCCGCACAACAGGCTTTCTCACCACTGGACAATACCCAGCGCAACGCCCTGTTAATGACCTTGCTGCTGGGGATTCCGCTGATCGTCGGTTTGCTCGCCGCGCTGCACCACCTGCTGCAACCCTTTGCTGAACTGGCCCGTCAATTGCACGACATGGCCGTCGGCGAACGGCCGATGATGCCACTGGCCACGCATGCCACCGATGAAGTCGCCGATGTAGTGGACAGTTTCAATCGTCTGCAGGCTCGGCTCCAGCGCCAGGAAGCCCGGCTCGCCGACATGGCCCATCGCGACCCCCTGACCGGGCTACCCAATCGTCTCAGCATGAGCACGCAACTGGAGGGCGAATTGTTGCGCGTTCGTCGCAGCCATCGCGGGCTGGCGCTGCTCTTTCTTGACCTGGACGAATTCAAGCCAGTCAACGACGAACACGGCCACCAGACCGGGGACTGCCTGCTGGTCGACATCGCCGAGCGGCTGGTGAGTTGCGTCCGGGAAATCGACATCGTCGCCCGCCTGGGCGGCGATGAATTCCTGATTCTGCTGACGGATTCTGACGCCCCGCGGGAGGCAGGCGAACGCGTTGCCCGCTGTTGCATCGAAGCCCTGGCCCGACCCTTCCTGATCGACAACAAGACGATCCACATCGGCGTATCAGTCGGCCTGGCCACAACCCTGGGCGGAGCAGAGAACCCGCCAGGCGCCCATACCCTGATCGCCCACGCCGACCAGGCCATGTATGCCGCCAAGGCAGCCGGTCGCAACCAGTGCGTCATCTACAACGCCGACACCACCTTAATGAAAGCCAAGCATGTCTGACACGCCCACCATCCCGACAGATCGTTTGAAAACCTATTTCACCAGCTTGCAGTCCTGCATCGTGGAGGCACTTGAAGCCTTCGACGGCCAGCCCTTCCGCACCGACGCCTGGCAACGCCCCGAAGGCGGTGGCGGGATTTCGCGCCTGATCGAGGAAGGCAATTTCTTTGAACGCGGCGGCGTCAATTTTTCACATGTCACCGGTCAGTCGCTGCCGGCCTCGGCCACCGCCGTGCGTCCGCATCTGGCAGGACGCGCCTGGGAAGCCATGGGCGTTTCGTTGGTCCTTCATCCACGCAATCCCTACTGCCCGACCGCCCACATGAACGTCCGGTGCTTCGTCGCCAGCAAGCCCGGCGAGGACGATGTGTTCTGGTTCGGCGGCGGCATGGACATGACCCCCTATTACGGTCAACACGACGACGTGGTGCATTTTCACCAGACCTGCAAGGACGCCCTGACGCCTTTCGGTGACGAGGTCTATCCGAAGTACAAGAAGTGGTGCGACGAGTACTTCTTCCTCAAGCACCGCAACGAACCACGCGGCGTTGGCGGGGTCTTTTTTGATGATCTGAACGAAGGGGGGTTCGAACGCTGCTTCTCGCTGACGCAAGCGGTCGGCAATGCCTTCACGCAGGCCTACCTGCCGGTGCTGGCCCAGCGCCGCGACACGCCGTATGGCGAACGCGAACGCGACTTCCAGGCCTATCGCCGTGGCCGTTACGTCGAATTCAACCTGGTCTGGGATCGCGGCACCCTGTTCGGCCTGCAGTCGGGCGGCCGCACCGAGTCCATCCTGATGTCGCTGCCGCCCATCGTCAAATGGCGCTACGACTGGACGCCGGAGGCCGGCACGCCGGAAGCCGCGCTATACGAGGTCTTTCTCAAGCCACAGGACTGGGTTGCCGCGCTGCGCTCGCAATGATCTCGATAGCGAATTCATCCGCGTCTCCCCAAGCGCTTACTTCAACTTGCCCTTGACGACCCGGACACGTGCCGGGTCTTTAACCGCCAAGCTCCCGCCGCCGCCCTGCAGATTGCCACAGGCGCAAGCCGCCTTGATATGCGGCACCGAATTGACGACCACCTGGCAATCCAGACATTCGTAATACACGTCGCCACCGGTCGGCAAAGCGGCGGGATCAGGCCTCGGCTCGATTGGGTAAAAGTTGTAAATCTTACGCATATCGATATTCAGCATGTCCCGCTCCAGGTTATTTTTCCAAGGGGTCCAGACGCACCGCAGCCCGATAATGTGCGTTAGCCTCGTCGGTTTTTTCGAGTTGATCACACAAACGAGCCAGTTCGAGATGCACCGCCTGCGTTTCTGTCACGGCGAGCGAGGCCTGCAAATAATTCTCCGCTTTGCCCCACAGGCGTTGGCGCAAACACATGCGCCCCAAAGCGAGCAGCAGGACAGCATTCTCCGGCTGCTGCCGCAACCATTTTTCTGCCTGCGCAATACGGTGCATTTGATCACCCGCCACCAGTCGACCGTAAATGCTCAGCAACTCCGGCTGCCAGGCATCGTCATCTGCTTTGTCGAGCGCCGCTTCAATCAATTTTTGTGCATCGTCATCCGCCCCCAGCGCGGTCAACGCCCGAGCGGCCGCCAAAACCACCCGCCGCCCTCGCTCGCCCTTGGGCAGTTGCTTCAAATAATCAATCAGCTTGCCCTGATCATCAGCCAGACTGGCGATCAGCGCCAGATGCGCTTTCGTGACAATTTCGTGTGCCGTTTCGGGCTGCAGCGCAGCGCGCTTGAGCAACTGGCGCGCCACCTTGAGCACGCCAGCCCAATCACCGGCCCCCTGCCGCGCCCGCAACTCGACCCGCAAAGCGGCGAGGTGCCGGCCTTGGCTGGACTGTAAACGTTCCAGGGCCGCCAGCGCCTGGCTGAACTGACGCTCCTCGGTCATCATTTCAGCTTCCAGCATCAAGGTTGCGGCTTCGTTGCGGGTGTCGTCCTGCATCGCACGAGCCAGCCACTCTTGCTGCTTTTCGGGTTCACGCAGGCGCTGTGCCGCACGCGCCGCAATCAGGGCCGACAAACCAGGCGCCGTTCCCCGCGCATGCGCCTCGCCTGCCCGCTTCAAGGCCTGACCAAAACGCCCTTCGAACAGCAGGCGAACCGCATCCTGGAAAATCAGCACCGATTTCTCGCGCTGCCGACGATCACGGTAATCCAGCACCCGTCGCGGCAAGGCAAAGGTCATGGCCAGCGTGCGCAACAGGAAATAAAACACCAGAAAAGCCAGCGCGCTCAGGAGCAGCAACAGATTGAGCGAGATTTCCAGGCGCCAGGGCGCCAGCACGAACAGCACATAACCATCGTTCAGCCGGGCGCCAAGCGCCACGGCAACCGCCGCTGCGAACAGGGCAAGAATCCAGAACAGCCCGTTCACGGTTTTTCCTTGTGCAGGCGCAAGGCCTGGACGGTGCGCAGGCTGTCACTCAGACTGGGCAACTCAATCAGCAACTCGGCCAATCGCATTTTCTGCAATTGCGCGCGCAAGGCCTGCACAGCACCATCCTCGGCCAAAAAATAGCGCTGCAACAATTGATCGGCCTCGGTCAGTTCGTTGCGAAAAGTCCATTGGTCACGGGCCAGCATGGCCAAGCGGGCATTGAGCAAGCGCAATTTGATGTTTTCACGCAGGAAATAGGACTGCTCCGGCGGCAGCAAGACCGCATCCTGGCCATCAAACCGCTGAATGCGCACCAGCCCCTTCATTTCCCGCCACAGATCACGCCAGGCTTGCTGCAACCAGGCCTGTTGCCACCAGACCACCTGAGCCTCGTCAGAAACGGCCACCTCGCCGTTGGGCGACGGTGTCGCGGCGACCGCAGCCGGGCGTTCATCTGGCACGGCCGGTACGTGACCTTGTGCCGCCAGCGGTAACTTATCGATCCCGGCAATCGCCTGTTCAAGACGAACACTGATGCCGCCCACGTCAGCCAACGGCAAGGCGGCCAATTGGGCAATATCCTTGGCCAAGGTTTTGCGCAGTGGCCAATGCTGCGGCCGGTCGAGGCGGGCCAATTGGGCATCGGCGGTCTGCAGGGCCAGTACGGCGACTTGCACATTCCCGGTCAGTTGCAATTGCTGCACCGCGAGCATCACCGCCTGCTCCACTTCAAACAAGCTGGCTTCTTCGCGACCACGGGCCATTTCCTGGTAGAGGCTATTCAAAGCCTCGCTTTGCCCTTGAAACTCAGCCAGCCGAGACTCCAGCCCGCCCAGCTTGCCTTGCAAGGTGTTGACCTGTTCGTGCAACTGGCTTTGGGCACTGCCGATCACTTTGCCAGCGCTATCGGCATCCGCCAGACGACGCGCCACTTCCTGCTGCATGTCGAGCAAGCGCTGCCGGGTTTCAAACCATTGCCAACCGGCCAGAAGGACCGCCAGCAAGGCAATCAGCAACCAAGGGCTGACGGCACTGCGGGTTGCGGAAGGGGTCGGGGGTTCAGCGGCAGTCGCGCTGGGCGAAGGGGCCGAAGACAAAGGAGTATGTTCTGTGCTCATGCTGACCAATTATAAGCAAGTAAAGACTGAATCAAGCCCTCTTCCGCCGGCCCCGTCAAGACAATGTGCTGCAAACCAAGTAGCCCGGCCTGCTCGGCAATCCGCGGATGCGGAACGAACAGCGGCGTGGCCTGCAAGTGGTTACGCCCACTGTGGTCGAGTGCCGCCCAAAGATGGCGCAAGCCTTCGCTGCTCGAACACGTGATGGCATCCAGTCGCCCTGTCTGCCAGGCCGCCAGCAGAACAGCCGGCGGCCGAGGCGGGCCGGCACGCCGGTAACAGCTGACACAATCCACCGTGGCGCCCCGCTGGCGCAGGGTATCGGCCAGCAACTCGCGCCCGCCATCGCCGCGCAAAATGAGGACGCGCCGCCCAGCAATCACGCTGGCGGCCAGTTCGGGACAGGCCAACAATCCCTCCGAGTCGTAGCGCGTCGCCGGCAATAAACAGCCCGGGATAGCACGCGCCGCCAGAGCGGCGGCCGTTCCGGGACCCACCGCCGCCGGCCGAACGCTCAGCGGCCAGTCAGCCACCGCCAACAGGGTCGGCAGCGCGTGCTCGACCGCATTTGGGCTAATAAAAACAGCCAGGGTATAGGCGGCGAGCTGCGGCGCCACTGCCCGCAATTCGCTCAGATCATCCAGCGCCGAAATATCGAGCAAAGGGTAAAACAAGGGCTGGCCGCCGGCGGCGGTAATGGCCGCCATCAGCGGTGTCGCCTGGCCCGAAGGCCGGGTGACGACGATGGTCTTGCCGGCGAGCGGGCCGACGGCGTGCATCGTCAGATCAGGCGTGGCAGGCCAACTGGGCGAGAATGGCGTCAGCGCCCTGAGCACGCAGCGTCTCGGCCAACTGACGACCGAGCGCTTCGTCATCCTCTGGCTTGCCGCGCAACTCGGCGCTGACCATTTCGCTGCCATCGACGGTGGCAACAAAACCGCGCAACCAGAGTTGGCCGTTGTCGATGACAGCGTAGCCACCCAGCGGTACTTGGCAGGAACCGCCCAGCGCACGCGAAAAAGCTCGTTCAGCCTTGACGCAATGAGCCGTTTCCGGATCGTTCAGCGGCGCCACTACATCCAGCATGTTGGCGGCACCATCGAGCAATTCAATACCCAGCGCCCCTTGACCGGGTGCCGGCAGCGATTGTTCCGCGGTCAACACCGTCTTGATGCGATTTTCCAGACCGAGGCGAATAAGGCCGGCCGCAGCCAGGATGATCGCGTCGTATTCGCCGGCGTCAAGTTTCTTCAGGCGGGTATCGAGGTTGCCGCGCAGGCTCTTGATCACTAATGTCGGATACTTTGCGCGCAAAATAGCTTCGCGGCGCAAACTGGACGTGCCGACCACAGCGCCAGCCGGCAGCTCGTCGAGGCCGTTGTATTTGTTCGAAACGAAGGCATCGCGCGGGTTTTCACGAGCGGAAATGGCGGCAAGGATGAAACCGTCCGGCATCACCATCGGCACGTCCTTCATCGAATGCACGGCCAGATGCGCCTTGCCCTCCTGCATCGCCACTTCGAGTTCCTTGATGAACAGGCCTTTGCCGCCGATCTCGGCGAGCGGTCGATCGAGAATTTGATCGCCCTTGGTGGTCATGCCGAGAATGACAACAGCCGAGCCGGGATTTAAACTCGATAAGCGATCCCTAACGTGCACCGCCTGCCACATGGCCAGACGGGATTCACGGGAGGCAATGACAATCTTGGAAGGAGCGGACATGGCGCGACGTTGGGCTAGGCTTTTGGGAGGGCTGATTCTAGCATGGCCGCTCCTTGCCCCCTTGAGTGCGAATGCCTTGGAAGCAGCGACCGACCTGCGCGCCGAAGCCGCTCGTGCTGTCCATGCGGGCGGGCCACTGATCGTCATTTACAGCCGGGCCGACTGCAAATTCTGCCAGACCGTCAAACGCGATTACCTTGAGCCGCTGGCCAACGACACGAAGCGCGGCAAACACCTGCTCATCCGTGAAATCGGCCAGGACACCGAAACACCACTGCGTGATTTCAGCGGTCAGGCCAGCACCCATGCCCGCTTCGCTGCCGAGCAGAAAATTAAATTGGTGCCGGTCGTTGCCTTTTACGGCCCGAACGGCCGCAGCCTGGCCAAACCCATCGTCGGCGCACGCATTGCCGATTTTTACCAAAGCTATCTCGACGAAGCGATCGAGCAAGCCACGCAAGCACTGGGTAAACCATGAGCCCAGCGATGATCGACAAACCAAGCGAGCAACGCCCGGAACATCCCGATTTCTGGTGCAAGCGTTTCGGTGCCGGAATGACGCCATGGGATGCCGGCAAGGTACCCGCCGCTTTTGCCGACTTCATCGCCCGCCAGGCGACCCCGTTAAATACGCTGATCCCCGGCTGCGGCAGCGCCTGGGAAGCCCGTCATCTGGCGGAGGCGGGCTGGCCGGTCACTGCCCTCGACTTTTCCCCGACAGCCATTGCCAACGCACGCCAGCGCCTGAGCGATGTCGCGGTCGACCTGCGCTGCGCCGATTTTTTCACTTTTGAAGCCAGTCGACCGTATGCGCTAATCTACGAACGGGCTTTCCTCTGTGCCCTGCCACGCAAGCTGTGGCACGACTGGGGGCGGCGGGTGGCTGAACTGCTGCCCAGCGGCGGCCTGCTGGCGGGTTATTTCTTTTTTTGTGAGCAGCCAAAGGGGCCACCATTCGGCATCCTGCCAACAGCACTCGACGAATTGCTGAACCCCCACTTCACAGCGCTCGAGGACCGCGCGGTCGACGACTCGATCCCAGTCTTTTCCGGACGCGAACGCTGGCAGGTCTGGCAGCGGCGATAGGGTTTATTATCGGGCGCTGACTCTCTACCCCGCCCCCACCATGAAAACCGATACCCCGCCGACGATTTACCTCAAAGACTACACGCCGCCCGCTTTCCTGATCGACACGGTCGACCTCGATATCCGCATCGAAACAGGCTGCACTGTGGTGACCGCCACACTGGCCCTGCAGCGCAACCCGCAAGCCGTCGATGCCAACGGACCGCTCGTACTCGAGGGTGAAGAACTGGACACCGTCGCGGTTCGGATCGACGGGCAGGACGTGCCCTTTTTGCTCAACCACAACCAGTTGACCGTGCACCAGTTAGCGGATCGCTGCACGCTGACCACCATCGTCCGCATTTCACCCGATACCAACACACGCCTGTCCGGCATGTACCGCTCCAAGGACGGCTATTTCACGCAATGCGAGGCACAGGGCTTTCGTCGCATCACCTGGTTCCTCGACCGTCCGGACGTGATGTCCACCTACACGGTGACCCTGCACGCCGACCGGGCCGCCTTTCCCGTCCTGCTCGCCAACGGCAACCCGGTGGCCAGCGGCGAGGAGGCCGAAGGCCGGCACTGGGCCACCTGGGCCGACCCGTTCAAGAAGCCGGCCTACCTGTTCGCCGTCGTCGCCGGCCGCCTCGATGTCCTCCGAGACACTTTCCAGACCGCCTCCGGCCGCCAAGTCCAGCTCGCCATCTACGTCGAGCCGGGCAAGCTCGACCAGTGCCCGCACGCCATGGCGGCCCTGAAGAAATCGATGCGCTGGGACGAAGAGCGTTTCGGCCTGGAATGCGACCTCGACCACTACATGATCGTCGCGGTCGGCGATTTCAACATGGGCGCGATGGAGAACAAGGGCCTCAACATCTTCAACACGAAGTACGTGCTGGCCCGCAGCGACGTCGCCACCGATGTTGATTTCGAGAACATCGACCGCGTCGTCGCCCACGAATATTTCCACAACTGGACGGGCAACCGCGTCACCTGCCGCGACTGGTTTCAGCTGTCGCTGAAGGAAGGTCTGACCGTCTTCCGCGACCAGGAATTCGGCGCCGACCTGCACAATCGTCAGACCGCCCGCATCCGCGAAGTGCGCGGCCTGCGCGCCGGCCAGTTCCCGGAAGACGCCGGCCCGATGGCGCACCCGATCCGCCCGGCCAGCTTTGTCGAGATCAACAATTTCTACACCGCCACCGTCTATGAAAAGGGCGCGGAAGTTATCCGCATGATCCAGACCCTGATCGGTCGCGACGGCTTCCGCAAGGGCATGGACGAATACTTCCGCCGCCACGACGGCCAGGCCGTGACCTGCGAGGATTTTGTCGCGGCGATGGCCGCTGCCTCCGGTTTTGACTTCACGCAATTCATGCGCTGGTACAACCAGCCGGGCACGCCGCAAGTCGCGGTCGACGGCTTTTTCGACGAAGAATCGCAAAGCTACACGCTGACCTGCACGCAGACCAACCCACGGGCCAGCGACGATGCCCCCTATCTCATTCCCCTGCGCGTTGCCCTCTTCGCCGACGACGGCCAACCCATTACCGGCAGCGAGCGCCTGCTCCAACTGGGCGCCAGCACACAAGCCTTTGTCTTCAGCCATGTTTCCGCCGAGCCAACTCCCTCACTGCTGCGCGACTTTTCAGCACCGGTCGTACTCGATTTCGACTACACCACCGAGCAACTGACCCGACTGCTCGCCCATGAATCCGACCCCTTCAGCGCCTGGGAGGCCGGTCAGCGCCTGGCCTCGCAGTTGATCCTGCAAGCCACACGCTGCATTGCCGCCGGGCAAGCCACCGAGTGGCCGACCAGCTTCGTCGACGCGGCCCGTCGCCTGCTGCAAAGCCAAGCCGAACGCGGCGCCGCCTTCGTCGCCGAAGCCCTGACCCTGCCCGGCGAAACAACGCTGGCCGAAGCGCTCCCCCTCGTCGACCCGGACGCCCTGCACGCCGCCCGTAACGACCTGCGCCGGCACCTGGCCGAACAACTGGAAAGCGAATTTTTCGAGCTGTACACGGCGTTGACCGCGCAAGAACCCTACACCCCAAGCAGCGAGCAAGCCGGCCGCCGCGCCCTGCGCAACCTTTGCCTGGGCTACCTGCTGGAAAGAGACACCGAAGCCAGCCGCCAACTGGCCTACGCCCAGTTCAGCACGGCTGATAACATGACCGACCAGTTCGCCGCCTTGGCAGCGCTGGCCAACGTCAATGCCACCGTCTGCCCACAACGCGAGCAGGCACTGACCGAGTTTTACAACCGTTGGCACAACGAGGCCCTGGTGGTCGACAAATGGCTGGCCGTGCAATCGACCAGCCGCCGCCCGGACACCCTGGCCACGGTCAAGGCACTGACCATCCATCCGGCCTTCGATCTCACCAACCCCAACAAGGTCTACTCGCTGATTCGCGCCTTCGGTGCCAATCTCGCCCGCTTCAACGCTGCCGACGGCAGCGGCTATGCCTTCATCGCCGATCAGGTCATCGCCCTGCACGACCGCAACCCGCAGGTTGCCTCGCGCCTAGCCCGCTGTTTCGACCGCTGGCAAAAGTTCGACGACGCCCGGCAAGCCCACGCCCGCCAGGCACTCACTCGAATCCGCGATCACCACGGGCTATCACGCGATGTCCTGGAAGTGGTTACCCGAGCCCTCGCCCCATAACCCCCGCGAGCGCAAGCCAAGCGAAAATCAGGCCCCGGAGAGACGGGGCCATTCTCCTCTCCAGCACAAGAAGTGAAGCTAAGCTGCGGCAGCCCCCAACAACTTGTTGGTAGCCCGCAGCCGCTCCGCCATCAGTCGCATGACTTGAATGGCGAAATACGGCGTTTGCTGTACCAGGAACTGAAAGCGCTTTTCATCCACCGCGACAAACTCACAATCGGTCTTGGCAATCACGCTGGCCGAATGCGGGCCAGGTGACAACAAACCCATCTCGCCGACGATGCTGCCATGCGCCAGCGTTTCAACGACTCGGTTCTGAACAATCACGTCGGCAGTGCCGGTTTCCAGGACATACATCTGGTTTCCCTGATCGCCCTCCCGGAACAGGGCATCTCCTGCCAGAATCGTAATTTTTGCCGTGTTATGAGAGAAAATTTCAATGGGGATCATAACGGTTTATCTCCTGGTTATTTTTGAAGTAACAACGGGCGAACTGAACAATCAGTGTCGGCTAACCAGCAATTCAACAACGGTTGCCGCGGGATGTCCACGACCATTGCACGGAATGGCGCGGGTTGCTGAGTATCAAGCGCCTAACAGGCGACGAGCGAGTACGGATTGCGTGTCACGGCGTCCGTACGCAATCAGACAAATAATGACTTGGCTGCCTGTGACACGGAAGATCAGGCGGTAAGGTTTGAAGAAGGTCTGGCGGTATTCTTTGATCCCAAGGCCGTATTGCAGCTGAAAACTGAACAATATTGAGGCTACCACCAGTGTTCGACTTGCAAACCGAGTGTGGAACCGTGCCGACTGACGCCATAGGCGCCGGTTGTGGACAAGGCACTGCCAGCGCTGGCAGCCAATTGCGCCCCCTCATTCCAGTTGGCCCGGGTATAAAACAGGCGTATTTCGGGGCGCCCAAAGACGCCGGGAACGCTCGACCAGGTTGCTGCCAGCGTGAATTTATTCAGGTGGCGGCTGGCCGCACCATCCGGTTTGACGCGGTCAACGCCCATTTCACCCAATAATTTCCAGTTGCCACCCAGTGAATAGGCCAGACGACCACCCAAACTGACCCAGTCCTGACCGCCGGTCGGGGCAGCGTCACGCTGATAGATGGCGGTGAGCAGGCCGTCAAGCACGCGACTGGCCTTGAAATAGTGCTGCTCGATCAGGCGGGTGCGGCTGACGTCGCTGCCTAAGGTGAAATCGCCGGTGCTACCAAGGCCGATGCCGGGGCCTGTGCCATATTGCAGGGCCAGCTTGTTCCATCGACCTGCGGCTTCGCGTTGTACGTGCTGAACACTGAGGGACCATCCCGGATGGCGAGTCGGATCGGAGCCGGTGTCGGCAATGTAACTGGCACCCAATTGCAATTCACCGCCTTCATTCGCCGGAATGCCACGCAACTGAAAATCATGGCGCGGTGCCATGTTGAGCTGATCGATGTTGTCCTTGCGGAAGACGGCGTAGCTGAGTTTGAGGCCGCCCAGATTGACATCCTCGACGCCCATGCCAATCCCGGAGGGATTCCAGTAGAAGAAGTCGTTGATGTGTACGTCTTCACGCTTGTAATACCGGTTGCCGAGCCAGAACCGGCCACCGTTCAGGGCGGGCAGGTCGTTGGCGGCCAGATAGGCCTGCGGCAGGCGATATTTGTTGCTGCTCTCAAAGAGATTCTCTACACCAGTCGGTGCATACAGATTGGCCATGACATGCGCCGACAGGCGGGTGCCGCCATCGGCCTTGTATAACTCCTGACCGAACAATGCCTCGCCATAAACCTCACACTCATTCCCCAGGCGGTATTTGGCAGCGGCGCCGGCAAGTTTGAAACAGCTTTGCTGGTCACCCTTCAGGTTCGATCCCGCTCCGGCCCTGATATAGCCTTGAAAATCGAGGGCGGAGGCTGTTCCTGTGGCTGCGCTCAGGCTAATGGCCAAAAGCAGGCTGAAGAATTTGAGGGGAGTTTCGTTGTGTTGTTGGTGCATTTTTATGTTCGATCAATCCACTGACTCAATACGTTTTTTAGGGCATTGAAATTGACCGGTTTGGGCAGGAAGTCGTCCATGCCCGCCGCCAGACAGTTCTGCCTATCTTCCTCAAAAGCACCGGCGGTGAGTGCGACGATGGGCAGACGGGGCAGCTTCCGAAGCTGCTCGCGTTGCCGGATTTCACGCGTTGCCTCAAAGCCATCCATGACCGGCATCTGGCAATCCATCAGCACAAGGGCTATCTGGGTGCCTGCATCAAATGCGCTCACGGCTTCCTGACCATTTTCGACACAGAGGAATTTCAGGCCGAGCTTTTGCAACAAGACTTCGATGACCTTTCGATTGGTGCGATTGTCTTCGACCACCAGGATGCAGCCTTCATGGTTTGGACTGGCCAAGGCCGTATTTGCTGTGGCAGAAAGCAATTCACTGGAAGTTGGTGCGGGCTCTCTATCCCGCTTCCGACATTCCTTTTCTTCATTGACGATGCCTGCCTGCAGGGAAAACCAGAAGCGCGCTCCCTCTCCCACCTCGCTTGATAGGCCAACACTGCCGCCAGCCAGTTCAGCCAGACTGCGCACGATGGAAAGGCCGAGGCCGGTTCCCCCGTATTTGCGGGTGGTGGAATTGTCTGCCTGTGAAAAAGCCTGGAATAGAAGCGCCTGTTTTTCTTCGGCAATGCCGATGCCACTGTCGCTGACCGCGAATTCGAGCGTTGCACCAGTATCGCTACGGGAGACCTCTCTGCCTTCAATGCGAATCCACCCCCGGTCGGTAAATTTGATGGCATTGCTCAGCAGATTGGACAGCATCTGGCGGATACGAATGGCGTCGGACAGATAGCGTTCGGGCGTTCCATGCCATTTGAACTCCAGCGCCAGATTCTTGCGTTGCGCCTGATCACTGAACAGGAATGCCACATCATTGATGACTTGTGATGGGTCAAAGGCAATGTGTTCCAGTTCGATCTTGCCCGCCTCGACCTTGGAAAGATCGAGAATGTCATTGAGCAGGGCGAGTAAGGTCTGACCGGAGTTAAGGATGGTCCGGGCAAAATCATGTCGTTCCTCATCCTTCAGGCCTGGCATCAACAACAGCTGTGCCATGCCCAGAATGCCGTTCATCGGCGTACGAATTTCATGCGACATGGTGGCCAGGAACTGGCTTTTTGCCAGGTTGGCAGCCTCGGCAGCTTGCTGGATATTTTTTAAATGCGAAATATCCACATGGAAACCGACGATATGGTTGGCTGGCGTCTTGCGCTCGACCACTCGCAGCCAGCGGCCATCACCCAGCTTTTGTTCGATCCCGGTCGTGCCGCTTGCGTGCGAGGCCAGTCGCTCCATCAGCCAGGCTTCGCCATCTGCAGTGGAATCGGCATACAGCCCGCGCTCCATACTGGCGCGCAGAATCTGTTCGAACGTACTGGTGGGCGTCAGCAAGTCGTTGCAGACCTGATATAGATCCCGATACTTCTCGTTGAAGATGACTGGATGATCATTCTCATCGAAGACGACAAAGGCTTCATCAATGGTGTCGATCGCCGTTCGCAGTGTATGCGCGCTTTCCAGCAGGGATTGCTCTGTTTTTTGCAGTTCGAAAGCGACCGCACGCTGTAATTGCAGGTTTTCGAGATAACCGTTGAAGCCCTGAACAAGCGAGGCGATTTCATCATGCTTTTTCGGTACCGGCAAAGGGGGCGGACTGGCGTCAGGATTGTCTTTAAGTTGCTGAAAGCGTTGCGATACTGCCCGCAAAGGGGTGACGACCGTTCGGGCAAAGAAGTGGGCAAGCAGGCCGATGCCGATCAGGCCGACGAGGAGCAGAAAGGCCGCTGCCGTCGCCAGGCGATTGACCGGTGCCGTGTGCATTTCCAGCGGCGTGGCGAGAATCAACTGGCTGTTGATTTCCGGCAAGGGGCGGGTTGTCAGAATCACTTCCTGATCGTCCAGCCGCAACTGGTTTGTTGTGTTTTCGTCCCTGACGCGCTGGAGCAGTTCCGGACTCATCGGAATGCCCAGAAAGGCCCGGTTCGGGTGGTACATGAATCGACCTTGCTGGTCGATCAGCATCAGACGTAATCCGCCCTGAGCTGTCTCGGCAGAGAAATATTCCCGCATGATGTCATCGTTCAGATTGATGACCAGCAGGCCGACATTGGCGGTCGTTCCAGCCTCGGGTGAAAAGTATTTGATCAGGCGCGTGACCGTAATGACCTTTTTTTGCGGCGAGGCGGAATTGATGTTGTCTTCGATGCCGCGCCAGACCACCGCATTATTGCTGGACGAAGCTTCGCGAATCATCCGGTAGACGGCGTCGGGCTGCACACCGCTGACATTGAGCGTCTCGCCAACGTGGAAGTGCGCGCCCTTCAGCGAAAACAGGTCGAGCGAAACCAGGCCCTTGACGCGCACAAAGCCATTCAAGATGTAGCCAATTTGTGCCTTGGTGTTCAGGGATTCATAGCTGCTTGCCACGCCAATGTCCGCATCGCGCAGGGCGCGGGCAATTGCCTCGTTGCCAACAATATTGGCGGCCAGATCTTCAACCTGATTGCGATAAAGGCGGAGATAGATCGAGGTGTCGGACATTAGCCGCTGGTTGTATTCGCCGGCCTGGGTGATGACGATTTCTCGGGCAATCTGAAAGGCGGCCATGCCAAAAACCAGCAGCGGCACGACACCGGCCACCAAGAGGTAACCTACCAGCTTGGCCGTAATGTTGAGGCGTGGCTTTTTGAGCATGGCAGCTGTCAGTCAGCGGGAAGAAAGTCTGACACTTCCTATTTGAAGGTGGCGGCAGTAATCAGTCTTGTATCAATCAACATCAGGGCAGGAACAGATTCATCCTTGAGCAAACGGGTCGCCAGCATGACCCCCTGAAATCCCTGCTCTGCAGCCTGCTGATCAACGGTGACCGCCAGGCGGCCAGCCTTCACCTCGGCAACCGCTTCATCAAGTGCATCATAGGCGGCTACCTTGACCTTAGTGCGTTTGCTTTCCTGCAGGAATTTGAGGGCGCCCAGCGCCATCATGTCATTGGCAGCAAACAGCAGCTTGATGTCGGGGTATTTGTCAAAAAGCTGTTTGCTGACGCGATAGCCTTCGTCAATTTTCCAGTTGGCACTTTCACTGGCCACCAGCTTGACGCCTTTGCTTTCGGCGAAGGCCCGTTTGGCCCCTTCCATGCGCTGGCGGGCGTTATCTGCCGTACGTATGCCTTCCAGAATGGCCGCCTGGGTGCCGGGTGTCGCATCTTCGCCAATAAATTTTGCCGAGTTGTAGGCGGCTTTGTCGTTGTCCACGCTGATGAAGGGAATGGCTTGCGCACCGGCCTTCTTGATGGCTTCAGCATCGAGACGGTTATCGATGTTGACCAGTTTGATACCGGCGTCTTCAGCTTTCTTCAATACGGGCACGAGCAGTTCCGAGTCGCCCGGGGCAATGACAATGGCGTCAACCTTCGCAGCGATCAAGTCTTCAACGATCTGGATCTGCTGCTCGATGGATGTTTCCTGAGCGGCTGTTTTAACCACCAGTTCAATGTTCAGCGCTTGCTCGGCACGCCGTGCCCCCTTTTCCATTTCGATGAAAAATGGATTGGTCAGGGTCTTCATGACAAAGCCGATTTTTTTCCTGATGGGTGCCGGCGCTGCCTGGGTGGCGGGGGCATCCACCTTGCTCACGGTCGACACGGACGGACCGCTGCTTTCGCCGCAAGCAACAAGACCAATAAACGGGAAAATGATGGCGATCTGGCGCAGTGCTTTCACGGCGAAAACTCAATGAAGAAAAAAAGTTACCTTAGCATTTTTCATTCTAAAAGGTGGGCTTATGACGATAGTAATAAGTCGCTTTTTGTCCGTCGACCGGCGAATGCGCTACGATGATGCCCGACTTTTTCCCGTTTCCAGCGACTACGCCAGGCCGGGTTCCACGCGCAACCCATGACGTAACTGATTGAGGTGTAAATGCAAGTACTGAATATGGGGTCGATCAACATTGATCATGTTTATGAAGTCGATCATTTTGTGCGGCCCGGTGAAACGCTGGATAGTCTCAGCTACCGGACCTTCGCCGGCGGCAAGGGCTTCAATCAATCCATTGCTTTGGCACGGGCCGGCGTTACGGTGCTGCATGCCGGGAAAATTGGTCAGGATGCAAGCTGGCTGCGGCAACGGCTTATGGACGAAGGGGTCGATACGCGCTTTGTCGTTCAGGATGCAATGAGCACCGGGCACGCGGTGATTCAAGTCGTGCCTGACGGCGAGAACGCGATTTTTCTATTTGCCGGGGCAAATAAATGCATCATGGAAACAGAGCTTGCTGCCGCACTTGCCGCCTGCGCGCCCGGAGATTACCTCCTGCTACAAAATGAAACCAATTCAGTGGCCTTGGCTATGCAAAAGGCGCAGTCGCTTGGTCTGCGTATCGTCTTCAACCCGGCACCGATGAGTGCCGAGGTCCAGCAATATCCACTGGAACAGGTGGATATTTTTGTTCTAAATGAATCAGAGGCTGAAGCGCTGACGGGCAAAACCAATTTACTGGATGTTGTCGAAACCATGCGCCAGCGTTTCCCGAAAGCAGCAACGGTGCTGACACAAGGGCACGGTGGTGCGATTTTTTTCGATGCTCACACCTTGCGGCATGAAGCGGCGTTAACCGTTGTGCCAATTGATACCACGGCGGCGGGGGACACCTTCATCGGTTATTTTCTTGCCGAACTAATTTCCTGTGGTAATCCGGCAAGAGCCTTGGCCAAGGGCTGTCGTGCTGCAGCAATCTGCGTGACAAGAGCCGGCGCTGCTGATTCCATCCCACTGCAGCATGAGATCGAAAACTACAGGTCGTGATGACGGCGGACAACATGCTGACCGGGGTGCCTTTGCCGGATCGCAAGTTCATCGTTCATCGGGTCAATCCCGAGGATGACAACCCCTACGGGACCGGGCTGGGCCTGCAGCTGTATTGGCCGGTTTTCTTCAAGCGCAAGGGGATTGTTTCATGGAATAAGTTGAACGATCGGTTCGGTGCGCCTACGCCCTGGGGGAAGTATCCAAAAAACGCGACGCCCAAGGAAAAAGGGACCTTGTTCGATGCCTTGAAGGCGATCAGCAACGACGGCGTGGTGATGACGCCGGAGGGGATGGCGCTGGAGCTGCTGGAGAGCAAGCTGACGGGGAGCGTGACGACGCAGCAGTCGCTGTGTGAGTACATGGATGACTGGATTGCCGAGGTGGTGCTGGGTCAGGAGCCGCGCGCATCGGGTGGCGGTGCTTTGGCGGCGGCGAGCAAGGAACGCCAGGCGGTGCGCCTCGACCTGGTGCAGGCCGATTCGGATTTGCTGAGCGAAACGCTGAATTCGACGCTGATCACCTGGCTGTGCGAGTACAACGGCCTGGCGCCGTGCCTGGTTTATCGCGAAATCAGCGAGGAAGAAGACAAGAAGGCCGAGTCGGAAACCGACAAGAACGTGGCCGCGATGGGTTTTGAGTTGTCGGAGGAGGCTGTACGCGCCAAGTATGGCGACGGCTGGTCGAAGAAGATCACACCAGCCAGTGGCGAACCCGCAAGGGACCCATTGGCGAACCCCGACGGAACTTCTGGTTCGCTAATGCCAGAGGAGTCGACGGAATTGGCGAATGACACGGTCGACTCGGGGATGTCGTCAAAAAGCGGCCTACCGGCGAGCTTTGCTGAGGGGGCTGGCAAGCCGGCAGCTGGCGAAACGACAGGCGATGCCATTGACGCCCTGATCGCCGCTGAGGCCGACCAGTGGCAGCCGTTGCTTGACCCGATGATTTCTCCCCTGCAGGCGGCTTTCGAGGAGGCGGCACGCAACGGCGAGAGCGCCGCCGAACTGATCGCCCGTCTGCCGGCGCTGCTGGCAGCCATGGACTCAGGCGCACTGGCCGAGGCGCTGGCCAAGATGTGCTTTACCGGGCGGCTGGCGGGCCATGCGGGGGTCTCGGCCGATGCCTGAAAGCGCCGCACAGCAATTCGCCAAGCTGCAGCGCCTGACCCCGCAGGAAGCGGTCGACTATCTGCAGCGCCGCGGCCGCCTGACGCAGACCTTCTCCTGGCAAGACCTCTGGCACGACGAGCATGCCCAGCAATTCACCGTCAGCCGGCTGGCCCGCCTTGATCTGCTCAAAGCCATGCAGGACGGCATCACAAAATCCGTCCAGGGCGACCTGAGCCGCCGCGACTGGACGCGCGACATCAAGGGCCTGCTGCAGAAAGAAGGCTGGTGGGGCAAGGTCGACGTGCTTGATCCGGTCTCCGGCGAGGTGGTCACGACCAAGTTCGATTCTGCCCGCCTGAAGCTGATTTTCGATACCAACACCCGCATGGCCAATAGCGCCGGGCTGTGGGATCGTATCTGGCGGAATCGGTCGACGCACCCCTATGTTCGCTATATCACTGCGGGGGATGCTCGCGTACGCGAATCGCACCGTGCCTGGGCCAACCTGACGCTGCCGGTCGATCATCCTTTCTGGGAAGCGCATTGGCCGCCCAACGGCTGGCGCTGCCGTTGCCGCGTTACGAGTTTGACGCAGGCCGAGTACGACAAAGGCTATTCCGAGTACCGGGGGGCCTATGAATACAACCCGGATGGCACGATCAAGAAGATTCCGGCAATCGAGCAGGTGCCTTTCAATAAGGCGGCACCGCCTGAGGAGTTCATCAGCTGGACCAACAAGCGTACCGGTGCAGTCAGCCAGGTGCCGCTCGGCGTTTCGCCCGGCTTTGATTACAACCCCGGTCTTGCCAAGGCCCGCAACGCGATGCGCCAGAAAATCGGCCTCGACAAGCTGGATGCCCTGCCGGCACCGATTCGCAAGGCGGCGATGACGCCGAGTGTTGGCGGCGGGGTCAGTGAGTCGTTTGCCCAGGCGGTGGCAGAGGCGCACGCGGCATTGCCGATCAACGCGCGGCGGGCGCTGGCTGCGAACGGGTACGAGGTTCGGGCTGTTTCCCGGTTGCTTGATGAACATCCGGAACTGATTCAGCAGCGACCTGCTGGCTACCCAGGCGAACTCGATTTCAGGCATGTCGATGGGCTGACTATGCACGACAAGATGAAAATATTGATTGCCGAGCAGGCCTTCGACGAAGCGACTGGGGAATGGCTTGCCGGTAATGCTGAACGGGCGAAAGCTCTCTTGCGCCACGAAGTGGGGCATGCACTGGACAGAATCAACGAGCTTCTCCTGGAAATCGGTATGTTGCAGGCCTGGCAACGTGAGGCACAGGCTTTAAGCAAGGCGCTAGGGATTGGCGCCGCTGAGGTCGATCAGGAAATTCGTTATTTCACGGGGCGCGGTGTGGATGGGAAAGGATTTGGGGCGCATGAGGTTATCGCCGATTTGTACGCGATACGGCACGGTGGTGGCACTGCGAGCTATGTGCCAGTTGCTGAAGTCTTTCCTGATACGATGCAAATCCTCAGCAAACTCCTGGATGAGAAAGGTCTGTGATGTGGGCTGTTTTTACTTACGACCGAGAGAAAGAGGTCATTCACATGGGCGGGCGAACTGATCCGCCTTGGGAAGCTGATGTAAAAGGTACGTTGCGCCCGGGTGACATGGCATTCGGCAAGTCGTTCGATGACCTAAAGGAAATCGCTTCGATTGAGACTGACCCGGCGACCGGTGAAGTTGTTCGCATCGAGCCCCGCGCCCCGTTTGTTTTGCCGCCAATTGAAAAAATCCCCGCATTTCTGCGCGCCGACTACATCGCCAAGTTCGGAAACGGGAAAGCATGAGCCTGATCGTCACCGTCGATTCTCAAGCGCTCAGTACCGTCCTGGATAAGCTGTACCAGCTGACCAGTGACATGGCACCCGTCATGAGCGCCATTGGCATGGAGATGGAAAACCGAATCCGAGGCCGGTTCAAGTCTGAAAGCGACCCGCTTGGAGTTGGCTGGATGCCTTGGGCAGACTCGACACGGGATAACTATCCCAAGAGCGGCAAGAGGCGTCTTCTCGATTGCCTTGGCGACATGCTCGGCAGCCTGAACCATAGCTACGATGCACGAAGCGCGACCATCGGCTTCGGCGACCCGAAAGCCGCTTTCCATGAGTGGGGAACAAAACATATGCCGCGGCGCGGCCTGATGTTCGCAGACCCGGATAACGGCACGCTTGCCCCCGACGATGAGCGCGCCCTTGTGGATATCGTCGAACAGGTGTTTTCTCAACAGATAGGCGGTTTCTAAAATCGTCCCAAATTTGCGCGCAGCCGATTTTTCCAACACTAAACGCCCTTTAAATTCGGTGCCCGCGATATCCCACTACCGCCCGTGATATCCCGTAAATATCTCGCTTCCAGCCCGGTAAATATCTCAGTTCTTCTTAGTATGAAGTCGAAAGTGCAGCCATTGGGGGCGGCAATCGCCCGCGAACGCCGGGATGGCGGCCAGGTCAAGCTGTCCACCTTCATCCCAATCAAGATCCGCAAGTGCGGCGCCAGCAAGGTGGTGGTGCGGCCGGATGGGGCGGTCGAGTCGCCGGGCAAGGTCGCCAGCCAGATTGACCAGCCCTTGTTGGTGGCGCTGACGCGGGCCTTCTATTGGCAGCAATTGCTCGACGACGGCGTGGTTGGCAGTGGCAGCGAGATCGCCCAGTGCGAAGGCCTGCACCACTCGACGGTCAACGAACTGCTCCGCCTAACCCTGCTGGAGCCCGCCATCATCCAGAGCATTCTAGCCGGACAGCAGCCCCGATGCATGAGCCTGCTGTGGTTCCAGCGCAATCCGCTGTCGACCGACTGGGTGGCGCAGCGTGGGGTGGTAGCGGGGTTTGATGCCTGACCGGGCTACGAGCCCTCGATCACCCGTGCCACATCACTGCGGCATTCGGCGCATTGGCCCACCAGCAGCAAGTCGCCACCCTTGATGGTGCCGCTGAAATTGGTGATCGTTGTTTCGTGACGGCAGTGGCCGCACCAGACGTTGGACAGCAGCCGCTGGCGGATGTCGGCAGGGATTGACTCCCACCGCTCGCGGGCGGGTTTGGTGAAAGTGGGCAGTGATTCAATCGCCACGGATCACTCCTCGAACAATTCTGAGTGCGTGCCTGCCCGCACAAAGATGATGGTGTTGCCATCCAGGCGGTAAATGAGCAGGAAGTCGCCGCCGATGTGACATTCGCAGTGGTCAGCCCAATCACCCTTCAGCGGGTGATCCAGCCATTCAGGCCCCAGCGGCGCATCGTTGCCAATGAGCAGCAACATTGCCTCCTTCAGCCGCTTCAGGTCGTAGCGGCCCGAACGTGAGAGGCGTTCCCAGTCTTTGAGGAAAGTCTTGGTGTAATCGCTCGCCCTGGGCAGCGGCGCCCGCTTACTGCTGGCGGGCTTTTTCGAGGTCATCGATCAGGGCGTCTGCAGACTCAAAACGGGCGGTGCGCGCCTTGGCCATGGCGCGGGCTTCTTCCATCGCCGCGCGGGTCTGGGCGTTGGGCACCTTCAACTCCAGCGGGAAGGCCTGGTCGTTCACCACGCGCTTGAGCAAGATGCGCACGGCATCAGACACCGACAGCCCCATGGCTGCCAGAGCCTCACTGGCTTGCGTCTTGATTTCGTCGTCCACCCGGACGTGCAGCATCGTGGAATTAGCCATGATCGAATCCTCCGTTTCCGCAATTATGTATCTCGATTGCGATACGGTCAAGTAACCGCTGTCGGTGCTCTGGCGGCGTTCGATGCCTGACTGACGGCCTTGGTTGACGCTGAACCGGCACGCGTAAGTTGTTGATTTTGCGAGAGCCCCATCTGCGCCTACCCGCAGGCCAAACGGAGAACAGAGACGGCTCTGGCCTAGAAAATGGCCGATTTCGGGCATTTCGGCTGGTGACCACCCGCAGCACAGGCGGCCGGAACCCCGCGTGGCGCGGGGATTTCAGGGAAGAAAAAGGGCCCGGAGATTGTCTGAGCCCTTGTATATGGTGGCGTGCAGTTTACTACCGAATAACTCGCTGTTGGGGCCAATGAGCACTGGCGCGGGTTTCTGCGGCAACGTGCTCACGAGCCCTCGATCACCCGCGCCACGTCGCCGTGGCACTCTGCGCACTTGCCAACCAGCAGCAAGCTGCCACCCTTGATGGTCCCGGTGAAATTGGTGATCGTGACTTCGTGGCGACATTGCCCGCACCAGACATTGGCCAGCAGACGCTGACGGATATCTGTGGGGATGGACTCCCAACGCTGGCGGGCGGGACGGGTGAAATCAGGAAGATTCTCAATGGTCATGGCTCATTCCTCCGGATTTCAACTTGCGCCACCACCATGATGCGTATCAAGCCAGTGTTGCCCAAGGGAGGTCAGGCGGTAACGCTGACTGCGGCTGTTGGGCTTGTCGGGCAGGGTCATTTCGATGACGCCCTGCTCCAGCGCTGGTGCCAAATAGGTCTTGCGAAAATGCTCCCGGTCGGCCAGCCCCAGAGCATCCTGAATGGCTTGCCGGGTCATTTCCCCCGCTATCCGTGCCAGCAGCATCCCTACTTGCGGGGTGACTTGCGGGGTGACTTGCGGGGAATCTGCTGGAGGGACAAGCGCCAGTGGATGTCGCGGCAAACGGATCACAAACGAGAGGCGGTCGTCGTCCGTCTCGAACAGCGGCGCGGGCGAGCCGTTGGCCGACATTTCCTTCAGAATTTTCGGGATGCCGGTGGAGCGCCCTTCGGTCATCTCCAGTTCCTTGAGGAACTCTCCAATCCGCCGGTTGCGGTAGCGGCGGCTGACAAGACGCCCCGACTGAAAGTCCTCCAGCCGGATCGACCGATCCGGGCCGGGGAAGCTCAGGATGACCAGTTCTTCGTTGCTGATGCGCACCTCAATGGGCTCACGCTCCTCGTAGGACCGGTGGTAGACCGCGTTGACCAAGGCTTCCTCGATGGCGGCGTAGGGGAAGTTCCAGACCCGCGTGGCCTCGGCGCGGTCAGGATGCTTGATGACCGTCTCGCGTAGGTAGTTGCGTTGGATGTAGCTCAAGGCCTCGCGCGTCATCCGCGCCAGTGGGCCCTTGAATATCTTTTCCTCGAAGCGATCACCGCCCGCGCCTTCGGGAAACCAGACCACATCGATCTGCACGCCGGGGAAAAATCGCTCCGGCGTCTCATTGAAAAACAGCAGGCCCACGTTCTTGGGCCACGGTGACTCGCTGGGCCCGCCCGCCACGTTCATCTGCCGCGCCAATGCCTCGACCGATAATCCGGGCGCGTCCGCCGCCAATGCGCTATCCACCTCCTGCAAAAATGCCTGCATCAGGGGTTTGGACAGATCCTCGATCCGTGCCGACTGGTTGTAGCGGTCGTCGAACGGCACCTTGGCGGCCAGGCTCAATAATTCCTGCTCGGTCTCACCCTTGGCTTCCACAGTGCTGCTGTACCGGCGGATGTAATAGCGCCACACCTTGTGCTTGGCCGTCACCGACTCCGGTGCCTTGTAGGGACGGTTCTGGCCGCCCGGCGCCCACAGCACGATCAGCTTGCGCCCCTCAACTTCCTCAACACTCAATACCGGGAAGTACGGCGGCTGGATCAACTGGCAGTAGGCTAACAGTTCCCGCTGAATTTTGGTAAGCGGTCAATAAACCGCGTCATACCATCAGCAGACGAATGGGTGTAACGGACAGCTCCGGTAAAGCTCAATCATCCAAAGTCAGATGCCAAGGCAAGAGTTGTTCGTAGTCGTCCGCCGTTTTT
>Ga0209066_10000116_pt1 | contig 115558 bp, 97 predicted proteins | sample All_14_2_FD_187198 | JGI IMG/M metagenome (GOLD analysis project Ga0209066, IMG submission 187198) | Freshwater microbial communities in response to fracking from Pennsylvania, USA - Allegheny Zone_MetaG_DW_15 (SPAdes) (version 2) ...
CCCCTCCCGGGGCCACCCTATCCAATCACCCCACACCGCCCGTTCCCCCCATTCGACGTTGGACGTTGGGCGTTGGACGTTCGATGTTCATCCCTTCAAAGCCTTCATTGCCTCTCCCCTCCCGGGGCCAACCTATCCCATCACCCCCACACCGCCCGCTCCCCCCATTCGATGTTGGACGTTGGACGTTCGATGTTCGATGTTCATCTTTTCTCCCTATCCCTTGATCCACCTCTCAATCCTCTCAGCGATCCCACCCGGATCAGGCATCATGGCGTTTTCCAGATTCTTGGCATAGGGCACGGGGCATTCCGGGGCCGCGAAACGCAAAGGCGGACGCTTCAGGAGATGGAACCCGGCCAGGGAAACACGGCTGATCACTTCGGCGCCGATGCCGCCGGTGGCCGTGCCTTCCTCGAGTGTCACCAGGGCGCCTGTCCGTGAGACCGATTCAAGGATCGTGACCGTGTCCATGGGGTACAGGGTCACAAGGTCCACGATCTCCATCTCGATACCCTGCCCGGCCAGACGTTCCGCCGCATCCAGGGCCGCGGAAACCCCGAGCAGATGGGTGACCAGGGTGAGGTCCCGTCCCTTTCGGACGATCCTGGCCTTGCCCAGGGGCAGGGTGTAGTCGCCTTCGGGAACCGGTCCGCTGTTGGCGTAAAGCAGTTTGTGTTCGAAAAAAATCACCGGGTTGTCCGAGCGGATCGCCGATTTCAGCAGCCCCTTGGCCGTGTACGGGTCCGAAGGAGCCACCACGATCAGGCCGGGGATTCCGAAGAAAAACCGTTCCATGCTCTGGGAATGCTGGGCCGCCATACCGATGCCGCTGCCCACCGGCGTCCTCACGGTCAGGGGCATGGTCACCTGGCCGCCTGTCATGTAGCGCAGCTTGGCCGCCTGGTTCATGATGGGGTCCATGCAGCAGGTGAGGAAATCCCCGAACAGGATCTCGCACACCGGGCGAAGACCGGTCATGGCCGAGCCCACCGCACCTCCCACAATGGCGTTTTCGCTGATGGGCGTGTCGATGATCCGATGTTCCCCCAGCGTTTTCACCAAGCCTTCGGTGACGCTGAAATAACCGCCCAGCCGCACATCCTCACCCCAGAGAAACACCCGGCTGTCCCGCTCCATTTCTTCTTGGAGGGCGCTGTTGATGGCCTGGGACATGGACATGGACGAACCTTCCGGCGCAACATCAAACGTCCCCTGGTACAGTTCGGCCGGATCGGGGCTGTAGGTCCGTTCAAACAGCCTGGAAAGCTCCGGTTCCCCGGCTTTTTTCGCGAACGCCACCGCCTCCTGTATCCGGCGATCCACCTCGGACCGTATGGCGGCAAAATCCTCCGGCGTCCCCTGGTCCTTTTCCACCAGCTCCCGTTCGAGCCGGGCAAGGGGGTCCTTGGCCATGTACGCTTGTTTCTCCTCAAGGGTCCGGTAGCTTTCGGGCTCCCCTTCCATGTGGCCGTGCCAGCGGTAGGTCATCAGTTCCACGCCCCGGGGTTTTCCGTCTTTTCTCATCTCGCCGATGATTTCAGAGAGGCGGGCGTGCACCGTGGCCGGATCGTTGCCGTCCAGGCGCTCCGACCTGATGTTGTAGGCTTCCATCCGCTTCCGGATGTCCGTTTCCGCCGAATGGCGCTCGATGGACGTGAATTCCCCGTACAGGTTGTTCTCGATGATCACCAGGAGGGGAAGCTGGAACACCGAGGCCATGTTCAGGGCTTCGTGGAACATGCCCTGGTTCACCGACCCGTCTCCGGCAAACACCACGGACACATCGTCCCGGTTCTGGTAGCGGATGGTCTGGGCCGCGCCAAGAGCCAACAGGTAACCGGCCCCACGATGCCGTTGGCCCCCAGGATTCCCAGGCTGCCGTCGGTGACATGCATGGAGCCGCCTTTGCCTTCGCAGAGCCCGTCGGCCTTGCCGTAAAGTTCGGCCATCATCCGGTTGAGGTCCGTGCCCTTGGCGATGATGTGGCCGTGACCCCGGTGGGTGGTGTTGATGTAATCGGTGTGTCTCAGGTTCAGGCAGACGCCCGCCGCCACCGCCTCCTGGCCGATGGACAGGTGGATGGCCTCGGAGGGGATGTCTCCGTTCCGGAATCCCTCGGACAGATGCTGTTCAAACGCCCGGATCGTCACCATGGTCCGGTACAGATCCATGGCTCCGGCCTGACGGTTTAATAATTCAGCGGGCTGGACATCCCGCGGCTTTTCCTTGAGGTCCAGGGGAAACACGGGGATGTTCTCCATGGAAAGAGCCCTCCGGCGTTTCATGAACGAGGGCAGGGTCAGCCATGTTTTCCTGGCCCTGGTTTTTTTGTCGATGGCCAGAAGATCGTTCCGTCCCAGCTCCAACAGCACCTGGGGGTAGATGGAAAACGCGGGTTTCAGGGCGGGAAGGAGTTTCAACGCCTTGGTCACCGAGCCCTTGGCCACGATCTTCCGGCCGGCCAGAGCCAGGGGCACGTTGAGCTTTTCCATCCAGAAGAGGTGGCCCGTGTCCGAGGCCAGAATCATTTCCACATCGGGCACGAGGGGCTTTTCAGGGTCCCACAGCACCTCTTTACGCCCATCGCCCACCACGATGAACATCCGGGTTTTCAGGTCGGTGAACCTGAACTCCACCGTGAGGGACAGGTCGGAGAGTTTGTCCACGATGTCGGCGGTGGTGAAAATCTTTTCCCAGAGACGGGTGAGAATGGTCTGAAGCTCTTTGGTGTCACGGTACACGGCCATGTCTTTTTCTCCTTTATAAAATGTGGCTTTGCGATATTTCAGGCCTCCGGCGGCCCTGCCGGGGGCCAAACTTTTGAAAAGTTTGACAAACGAATCGGGAAAGGGTGAGCTCTACGCTGCAATCCAAACCCATTTGTCCAGATTTTTAAAATCTGGTCTCCCGGAAGGGCCGCCGGAGGCAATAATATCAAAGTCAACCCGGGATGCTCTTTCGCTCAGGCATCATGATCTGTTTCAGAACCGATTTCTGAATCCCCATGGGTGCGAAACGCCGCAGCATGAGAAGGGGCCACATGCCCCGGCCCTCCATGTGGATCTTCCGGCTGGACAGAGACCGGTAGACCAGGGCCGCCACATCGTCCGGGCTGAGCCCCGCCCCCATGTTTTTCAGGCTGGCCGCCTGAACCGGTGTCTCGAGTAGAGGCGTCCTGACATAGGGCACCCGGATGTCGCACACATGGATACCCAGAGGCTCCAGTTCCATGTTCAGGCTTTCGGTCAGGGAGGACACCGCCGCCTTGGTAGCCGAGTAGACGGCAAGGTGAGCCGTGCCGTAAATCGAGGACGCCGAAGCCATGCTGACCACACGGGCTCCTTTGGTTTTCGCGAGAAAGGGAACGGCGGCCCAGGTCAGGTGGAGCACGCCCTTGAGGTTCACATCCACCACCTTGAGCTGCTCGTCCAGGGACAGGTCGTGGAAAAAACCGGTTTTCAGAATCCCGGCGTTGTTGAAAAGCACGTGAAGGGCTCCCCCTGTCCGTTCCATGAAGAGCCCGAGGCCTTTTTCCACCGACTCCCGGTCCGCCACGTCCATCCGCCCCGGTACACAGCGTGACCCACCGATTTCGGCGGCCAGCGTCTCCAATTTATTTTCGTCGATGTCAAACAGGCCGACAAACCAGCCTTTTTCCACAAAAAGCCTGGCCGTGGCCTCGCCGATTCCCGACGCCGCGCCGGTGATCAGAATGGTCCTCATGGGTTCCATGGTCTTCCCCCTGTGTGTGGTACGGTTTATGAATATAAATATGGTGTGTGATTCTGGATAAATACGAGTTAACATGAACCATAGTTCATGTTTATGTATTGCCAGAGATCCATACCTCCTGTCAACAGAAACATGAAATCCGGTTCGAATTATCTTGTCGCCGATGGATTTTCATATTACGGTGGCAACTCGTCACAATGAGCGGAAACGCTGCAATCACAGCCACAGCATCAGGGAACAAAGCAGCAATGGAGAGAAAGAAAAAAAAGAGCGAAACGGAAAGCGCCCCCAAAACCAGGGAGCCCAGGCAGAAGCGCAGCATCGACAAGAAACACCGGATCATGGAGGCGGCCATGACCCTGTTCGCCCGCAAGGGCATCCACCAGACCAACTCCAAGGAAATCGCCGCCGAGGCGGGCGTGGCCACGGGCAGCTTCTACTCCTATTTCCCGGACAAGCACAAACTATTGAACGATGTCCTTGAGATCTACCTGAACGACCATTTCGAAAGAATCTGGAATCACCCGCCGCCTTGGGAATCGCCCACGCCCAGACAGCTGATCCCTTTTTTTCTCGAAAATCTGCTTGCCGCCTACGACGTGGCCCCGGGTTTTCACCGGGAAACCCACGTGCTCCGGTATTCCGACCCGGAGGTCAAAGCGCTTTACGACAGGGAAACGGAAAGGGAACTGAAACAGATCGCCGCGGCCCTTGAAACATTCAAGGATCAGATGCGGGTGGACGACGTGGAGGCCGCGGCCATCGTGATCCACAGCGCCGCCGAGAACCTGGCTCACAAAATTAAGTTCATGGGAACCCTGGACGAACAGCGGCTGATCGGGGAATTTTCAGAGATGGTGTTCAGGTATCTGGCCGTTGAATAAACGGCCATAGGCCGGCCAGACGACTCAGTCCACAACGACACATGAAAGAATTTGACGAACTCCCCGCCATTGTCATTCCGGGCGGCCCGGCTCCTGTCTTCAGGTCTTGAGCTGACGGGGTTCTTGCGATTTTAAAGTGCCCGTCATGCAAGCCGACCCGGAATCCATGTCCGCGAACGATTTGAGGCATGAATTTTCGGGAACAGAAGCCGATGCCGGCGTGGATTCCGGGTCGGCTTCGGAATTCGGTCCCATGGTTTTTACCGGGTCCGAAGCTGATTCATACGCTCCCCCATGTTTGAGGCCGCCCGGAATGACAGGTTGGGGACCGGAGACCTGGTCGGGCATGGTCTTTTCAGCGTTTCAACCGGCATTTCCATATAAAAAAACCGGGAACTGGGGATTTATTTCCGGATATTTTTGGAATTGTAGACGAAAAAATCATAGATGATATGGGCCAGCTCGTCGATGAGCCGGGATTCCTCGATTTCCGTTCCGATGAACTTCGAGGTGTGGGCCACCTGCTCCACGGCGTTGTGGAAGATGATCGCCGCGGCGTAGGGGTCCCTGAGCCTGAGACGGCTTTCGTTGGCCTGGAAGAGTTTCATGATCTGGGCCAGCTCCCTCTGGCGGCCCCGTTCGAAAATCCGGTTGATATCAAGATCCGAATACCTCAGGGCGTGGGTCTGGCTGAGAAAGGTGGGGGCGATGTCGAAGGCCTTGAACACGTTGGCCAGGATACTCCGGATGTCGGACTGGGCGAGGTCGTCCAGGTTCATGGTTTTCAGGTCTTTCCAGATCAGGGCGTACCCCATGGTCAGGAAGTTTTCCAAAATGGTGAGAAGGAGCTGCTTCTTGTCCTTGAAATAGGAATAGAAGCTCCCGATGGACACCCCGGCTTTGTCTGCGATTTCCCTGGAGTTGGTCCCGTGGATGCCTTTCAGGGAAAACAGCTCGAAGGCCGCATCCTCGATGCGTTTCTTCGTTTCCACGCTGCGCTGCTGTTGCGGGATTCTGACCTTGGCCATGTTCTCTTTGCCCTGTCTCCTTTATCCGATCACAAAAATTCGGTGAAAATGTAAGACCATCCGGGAGATCATCCGATGGCGGTCATCATACCAGCCCGGTCGTTCATTTCAACCCAAAATTCCAAGAGAGTCATAACCTATCTCACGTTATCCCAACTGGGTCAATTTGGAGAAAGATCGTCTCCCAGCATATAGAGTATTCATTGGTATTGAAAACTCCCCTTTTTTTTCGTATGTTGTCACTCAATCCTGACGGAATGTGACGATTCAACATTGACCCGGCCTGACTATCAATCTTTGAACGAACGATGGAGCACCCCATGCAGAGTCCCACTTTAATCAGAGCCCTTTTGAAAAAAGCTTTATCCATCACGAGCCTGCTTATGGTTTTGATGACTGGTTGCGGCGGAGACAACCCGGAACGACTTCAATATGTTGACCCATCCGTGTCATACACCGGAGCACCGGACCAGGCTGTGGTCACCAAAGGAAACGCCCTTGAAATTGGAAAGAAAAGCGAAGAGTTTACCTATGATATACACGAAATACTCGAACTGGTGTTCCAAACCATTCTGTATACTTTAGAAACAGATCCAGACGATATCAGAAACCAGGAACCTGAACGGATCGTTCTTTATAACTCAAAAGACGTCGACGGGGGAACCGTTTCATACAGGCTTACCATAAACGACAGCACAGGGTATTTTTGGGGAACCGCGACATACAATAAACTCAACAGGGACTATTCTTTTTTCGACGGAACAATCAATATCGCGGGTTCATTTGACCCAGGCACTACGAACATCAACAGACTTTCCCTGTCATTCGTATCCCTTATCAAAGAGTTTAGTGGCGGTTATCAATCCACTTACACCGGCATGTTGTCGTTAGTGATAGAGAACTACGTTTTTAACGTTTCAGCAAACATGATTATCACCATCCCCGGTAAAAAAACGTTCTGGGCCAACGATTATAAGGTCAAGTATTTTTTACCATACAAAATTGAGTCCCTCTCAGGGCGGTTCTATCATCCCGATCACGGTTACTTGACCCTGTCCACGCCGCTTAAAATTGATTACGCCTATAACTACAACTACTACCCCATACAAGGCATACTGATGATGACCGGAAAGGACGGAACGTGGGTTAAAAAAATCATATCTAATGATGAAGAAACAAATTGGAATAATGATTTTAATCAAATGGAAAATTACTTGTTTTTACAATCCTACGAGGCGGACACGGACGGTGATGGCATCTCTGACTGGTTTCATGATATGAAGTAACAATACCCTGCCACATCGCGAACGAACCCAGACCCGTCCCTTCGTGCCCCACCGCTTCATCTTGGCCGCCCTTATCACGGGCGGCTTTTTTATCCTTGCGGCCATCCTCGTTCCTTTGCTATGGCGTTAATAAAAAAAGGAAGCGCATCATGGAACCGGAAAAACCCAGGGGCCACCGCCTGACAGAAGAACAGCTCCTTGAAAAGATCCGTGTTCTCGAAAAGACAATCCAGGATCTCAAAACGGAGAACGCGGCCCTCCTGACCTCCGAGGAAAAGTACAGGACCATTTTCGAGACCACCGGCACCGCCACCATCGTCATCGACGATGACACCACCATTGCCATGGTGAACACCGAATTCGTGAACCTGTCCGGGTTCACCAAAGAGGAGATCGAGGGGAAAAGGGTCTGGCCGGATTTTATCGAGGATGTGGACCGTGAACGGATGAAGACCTACCATGCCATGCGGCGTGAAGCACCGGACCAGACGCCCCGAAACTACGAATGCCGGCTGCGGAACAAATGGCGGGACGACAAGATCGCCATGATGACCGTGGCCCTGATCCCGGGAACGCGCCAGAGCGTGGCGTCGATCAGGGACATCACCGAACGGCGGCGGGCCGAGACGGAAATCCTCCGGATCAGCGAGGCGGAGCGCAAAAAAATCGGTTCCGACCTCCACGACGACCTGGGCCAGCATCTGGTGGGCATCGAGGCCCTGAGCCGGGTCCTCTGCCAGCGCCTGGCCGCGAACCACCATCCGGAGACGGTCCGGGCCGAAGAAATCGTCAGCCTGATCCGGGAAGCCACAGCCAAAACCAGGAACCTGGCCCGGGGGCTCTGCCCGGTGAACATGGAAGAAGGGGGCCTGGCCTCTTCCCTGGGTGATTTCGCGGCCCAGATCGAAAAGGTATTCGGTGTGACCTGCCGGTTCAACTGCCTGACCTCCCAGACCGTGGCCGACAACGCGGTGGCCACCAATCTTTACCACATCGTCCAGGAGGCGGTGAACAACGCCCTGCGCCACGGCCGGGCGGACCGGGTGAAAATCACCCTGTTTTCCATGAAAGACCAGCTCTGCCTCACCATCACGGACAACGGCTGCGGTATCGAACACTCCGGGAAAACCGGGGGGCTGGGCCTCAGCATCATGGGTTACCGGGCGAAAAACATCAAGGCCGACCTTCAGATCCGAAGCCAAAAAGGGAAAGGGACACGGGTGATATGCCGAATCCATCACGAATATTTATCGTAGACGACCACCCTGTTTTCAGGAAAGGGCTGGCCCTTTTGATCAACGAGGAAAAGGACATGAGCGTGTGCGGGGAAGCCGAAGACGTGAACGAGGCCAAGCGGGCCATCGAGCGCACGGCTCCGGACATGGTGATCGTGGACATCACCCTCAAAGACAAGAGCGGGCTCGAGCTGATCCGCGACCTCCGTGACCGTGACAAAAACCTTCCCATCCTGGTGGTGTCCATGCACGAGGAGGCCCTTTACGGCGAGCGGGCCCTCAAGGCCGGAGCCCGGGGCTACATCATGAAAGAGGAGATGAGCGCCAACATCACCCATGCCATCCGCCATGTGCTTTCGGGTAAGATCTACGCCAGTCACAGCCTGATCAGCGCCCTCATCGACACCTCCAGCCGGAAAACCGACAGGGTGTCAGACCCCGTGGCCACCCTGTCTGACCGTGAACTGGAGGTGTTCCAGCTTATCGGCAAAGGCTACGGCCGCAAGGACATCGCCGAAATCCTCAACGTCAGCGTGAAAACCGTGGGCAGCTACCGGGAGATCATCAAACGAAAACTTCACCTGAAAAACTCCCCCGACCTGATGAAGCGGGCCATCGAATGGAGCCGGAATCCCGGTTCGTGAGGCAGGACCGGAATGGTCAAACGTTTTCACACCACCACCAGTTTCGTATCGGCGGCTTTGAAGGCGTCGAGGAACATGTCCTGGGGCTGGGAGTCGGTGAAAACCATATCGATTTCGGACAGGTCGCCGAGCCGCACCATGGCGTTCCGGCCGAATTTGCTGTTGTCTGTCACGAGGAAGACTTTTCTCGAATTGCGGATGATTTCCCGGGTCACCCAGACTTCGTTGTAATCGAAATCCAGAAGCGTGCCGTCCACGTCGATGCCGCTGACCCCGATGATCCCGAAATCCACCTTGAACTGGCGGATAAAGCCGATGGTGGCCTCGCCGGTGAGCCCCATGTCCCTTCCACGCAGAACCCCGCCCGCCACAATCACTTCGAAATCTTCCTTGTCCCGTAAAATCGAGGCGACATTCAGGTTGTTCGTGATGACACGGAGGCCTTTTTTCGTCTTTTCCAGGGCCCGGGCCACTTCTTCGGTGGAGGTCCCGATGTTCAGGAAAAGGGAGGCGTTGTCCGGGATAAACTCCGCAAGTTTGTCGGCGATGCGGATTTTCTCTTCCGAATACAGGGTTTTCCGGGTCTGGTAGGCGATGTTCTTCACACTGGAGGTCGAACAGACCCCGCCATGGAATTTCCGGAGCAACCCCAGATCTCCCAGAACCTTGATGTCCCGCCGGATGGTCTGGGGCGTCACGGAAAACTGCCGGGCCAGGGATTCAACCGATACAAAGCCCTGGCTTGACACGGTTTCGATGATCCGTTTGTGCCGTGCGGGCATCAGGTTCTCATCGTTATGAACGGCTTCATCTGCCATACCCCATCCGTTTCTCCCTGGTCCGGACGCCCGCGCGTCAGACGGCATCAGGCTCAAGATCGTCCATTTAAAATTTTGAATTGATGTTCTTTAACATCAGGCCGGATTTCTTTCAAGGTTGGATTGTCCGGAGTAAGGGACATGGCATGTTACATTTTCATCGTTCATGGCTTCAAATCTGTTCGTTGGTACCTGCTGAAACACTGAAAAAACAATGTCCGAACCAGGTCTCCGGCCCCCAGCCTGTCATTCCGGGCGGCCTCCAGCATGACGAAGCTTTTGAACCCGCTTCGGACCCGGCAAAAACCACAGGCTCGAGTTCCGAAGCCGACCCGGAATCCACGCCGGTATGGGCAATGGATCCCGAAAATTTATGGGTCCAATCGTTCGCGGGCATGGATTCCGGGTCGTCTTGCATGGCGGGCACCTTGAATTCGCAAGAGACCCGTCAGCTCAAGGCCTGCCGAAAGAACCCCGGCCGCCCGGAATGACAAGGGCGGGGATCTCGTCACCATTTTTCATGCGTCGTTGTGGGCTGTGCCATTTGTTCCGCCCATGGCCGTTATTCAGTTTGATAAGCTATTGATCGCCATCGCTATCGAAACGTTCCTCGTATCGAACCCGATACCGATAGGGATTATCATGCCGCCCAAATGGTTTTTCATGAACCAAATTAACCGCAAACGAAAATAAATGTTGTTTTCAAATCATGATTCAACTATAAAAGCATGAATTAACAGAAACAACAGGGTCGGGAGCCTCATGAAAAAAACAATCGGAACACAGGTGCTTGTCGTGGGCGGCGGCGTCACGGGCGCCTCGGTGCTATGGGATCTTTCCCTGCGCGGAATACAGGCCGTCCTTGTCGAGCGAAAAGACATGAATTCAGGTGCTTCCGGGGCCAATCACGGCCTTCTCCACAGCGGGGCCAGGTACGTCTCAAACGACCCAGACGCCGCAATCGAATGTCATGAGGAATCTGAAATCCTCAAACGGACGGCGTCCCGTTATGTCGAAAACACCGGCGGGCTTTTTGTGGCGGTAAAGGGCGATGACGAACATTACATTTCTGATTTCCCACATTTCTGTTCGCGTTCGAACATCACAGCAGAACGTCTGTCCCCTGATCAAGCCCGGGATCTTGAACCCTCCCTTTCAAAAGACATCATCGCCGCGTACCGGGTTCCCGACGCCTCCATCGACCCCTTCGGCCTTTCCCTTTCCATGATCACCCAGTCGGTCAGCCTTGGGGCCAGGGTCTTTTTCCAGAGCCGCATCCGCTCCTTTTCCGTCAGAAAGGGACGGATCGCGTCGGCCGAAGTTACAAACAGCGTCACCGGAGAGACCCTTACCATCGAGGCGGACATGGTGGTCAACGCCAGCGGCGCATGGGCCGCAGAGGTCGCCGGCCTTGCCGGTGTGTCTCTTCCCATGACCTATTCCAAAGGAACCCTTCTCGTGACCGCCGACCGTGTGGCCCGCCATGTGATCAACCGGCTCCGGCCGCCTTCGGACGCGGACATCATCGTTCCCGGCGGCACCGTTTCCATTGTGGGAACCACATCGGTCAGGATCGACCACCCCGGCGATGCTGAGCCCACGGTGGCCGAAACCGACCGGATCATCGCGGAAAGCAGCGTTCTTTTGCCCCGGCTTCAGACCGAACGGTACATCAGGGCCTATGCGGGAATCCGACCCCTTGCGGGAAAAGCGGACGGCCAGGGAGACCGGAACATGTCCCGGGGATTCGCCCTCCTGGACCACGGCAGAGACGGGGTTTTAAACCTTGTCACCATCACCGGCGGCAAACTGACCACCTGCCGCCTCATGGCGGAAAAAACCACAGATCTGGTCTGCGGCCACCTGGGACTGTCCGCGGAGTGCCGGACCCGGACCACACCCCTTGAAGACATATCCCCGTGCCGCTGGACGGTCCCCGGTGCCTCGGCCAAAAACTGGCTGGGGAAAAAGGGGCCCAAAGACCTGATTCTCTGCGAATGCGAAATGATTTCAACAGACATCGTCGACGAACTGGCAGACTCACTTGCAGTTGAAAACGGGCAGGCGGACCTGGTGTCCCTGGGCCAGCGGAGCCGTCTGGGCAAAGGCCCTTGCCAGGGCGCTTTCTGCGTTTTCCGGGTCTCCGGGCATTTATACAAAAACAGGTTTCTGAAAGGGCAAAGCGGGCTGGCCCAGATGAAAGCCTTTATCCAGAGCCGGTTCAAGGGAATCAGGACCGTTCTCATGGGCCCGTCCCTTGCCCAGGCCGAGCTTCAGGAAGCCTTTCAATGCGGTCTTTTCAACCTCGAACAGTCATGAGGGCATGCCTCGAATGGAGAAAAAAATGAACCCCCAAGCGGATCTGACCTGCGATCTTTTCGTCATCGGCCAGGGCCTTGCCGGAATGGCGGCCAGTGTTTTCGCCGCGAACCGGGGCCTTACGGTCTGCCAGATCGGAGCAGGCCAGCCCCTTGTTTTTCACAGCGGGCTGTTCGATTTTCTCAGCACCTGGCCGGTCCATGAACAGGCCAACTGGGACGATCCGTGGAACGCGCTGCATCAACTGAAAATGACGACCCGGAAGCACCCTTACGCCCATCTGGACCCGGCGGATATCGGAATCGCCTTTGACGAAATTGCGGCGTTCCTGTCCTCGGAAGGACTTCCCTACGCCATAAGGTCCGGCCGAAACTCCCGGCTGGTCACATCCATCGGCACGGTCAAGTCAAGCTACATGATTCCCTTGTCCATGCTTTCGGCGGTGTCGGCCTTTGACCAGAAGTGGTCGACCCTTATCGTGGATATCAAAGGACTTCGTGAATTCAGCGCCATACAGATCCTGGAAACCCTGAAAGAGTCCTGGCCCTGCCTCACCGCCGTCACCGTGGACGCGGAATTTGGAAGCCAGAAAGGTGAAAAGACCGCCGAGCATCTGGCCAGGGCCCTTGATCTCGAACCGAACCGGAAGATCCTGGCTGACGCCATCCGGCCCCATTTAAACGGACAAAAGGCCGTGGGACTTCCGCCGGTTCTGGGGATCCAGTGTTCCGCCGAAGCGGTCAACGACCTTGAACTCAAACTCGGCGTTCCGGTCTTTGAAATCCCCTGCCTCCCTCCTGCCGCTCCGGGCGTCCGCCTGAAAGAAGCTTTCGAGGGGGGACTCGATAAAAAAGGCGTGGTCCGCCTGGGCAACGTCCGGATGGGCACGGTCACCCAGGAAAAGGACGGAGGATTTTCCATAGATCTGAGCTCAGATTTCATGGTAAAGACGGTGAAAGCCAGGGGGATTGTCCTTGCCGGGGGCCGGTTTATGGGCAAGGGGCTTGTGGCGGACGGGAAAAAAGTCAGGGAACCTGTGTTCAACATTCCCGTAGTTCAGCCTGAAACACGTTCGAGCTGGTTCAGCAAACGCTTTTTCGACAAACGGGGACACGCCATCAGCCGGGCGGGCATCGAAACCGATCCCTTCCAGCGGCCCCTGGACGAATACGGATACGCCCTTTACAGCCGGCTGTTCGCCGCCGGGTCCATTCTCGCCCACCAGAACTGGACAAGGGAAAAATCCGGCTCCGGCATCGCCCTTGCCACCGCGTACCACGCGGTTCAGTCCTTCATGGAGCTGGACACCGGAATCAGCAGGCGGTATGACATTCCTGCGGTGTGCATCGCATAAGCCCCAACGGGCTACCCGTTGACAGACGACTGAAGCCATGATCATCGTTATCGGGTTCAATACGAGTAACGTTTCGATAGTGACGGCGATCATTAGCTTATAAAACTGAATAACGGCCATGGGCAGACCAAATGGCACAGCCCACAGCGACGCATGAAAGATATGTGTCAAAACTCCGGCCATTGTCATTCCGGGCGGCCGGGTTTTCTTCGGCAGGCCTTAAGCTTCCGCGCATCTTAGTGATGTGAGGTGCCCGCTATGCAAGCCGACCCGGAATCCATGCCGGTATCTGCACCGGATCCTGACAATGAACTGCCTCATCTCTCATGCGGGCATGGATTCCGGATCTCCGCTTCGCTCCGTCCGGAATGACAGATTGGGGGCTGGTCAACTGATTCGGGCATTGGTTTTAAGCGTTTCAGACGCAACTTTCATATAAAACAGGGGGGACATCATGCAGATTTTCCAAGGAAAAATCATCACGCTGGACAGCAGTGACACGATCTGCCGTTACCTGGTCGAAGATCAGGGGCGTATTGTCTTTGTCGGGGACGCGCTGCCCGGCACCTATGCCGGGCTTCCGGTGACACAGCTCGGCGAACGGGTCCTGACCCCGTCTTTCGGAGACGGGCACCTGCACTTTTCCAACTGGGCCCTGATTGCGGGTTCGTATTTCGATGTGAGGGAGGCCGCAGACATCCCGGGTATCCAGGCGATCATCCGGGAAAAGACCCAGGGTCAACCGAAGAAGAAGGCGGTGATCGCCTTTGGTGTTTCCCGCCACAGCGTCAAGGAGCAGCGCCTGATCCGAAGGGACGAACTGGACGCGGCCTGCCCGGACACCCCCCTCATCATCGTGTGTTACGACGGTCATTCCGCGGTCTTCAACTCGAAGATGATGGAAAAATTCCCCAGGCACGTAAAAAAACTGAGGGGGTTCGACGAGGAAAACGGCCATCTGTTTTTCGAAGCCTACCTCGCGGGAACCGACAGCGCCGCCGCCCTGATCCCCCCAATGGACCTTGTTTCCAGCATCATGAAAGGTTACGACCTTCTGGCCGAAAAAGGCATCGGCCTGATCCATGCCACCGAGGGCATCGGATTTCCAAAGGACCTGGACGTCAGCATGGTCAGCCTGATCGCCCGGGCCGCAGCCCGGAAAAACCGGATTCAGACCCGGCTGTTTTTCCAGACCATGGACGTCAACAAAGCGGTGAAACGCGGTCTTCCCCGGATCGGCGGCTGTTTTGCCACAGCCCTTGACGGCTGTTTCGGCGCCTGTGACGCCGCCCTCCATCAGCCCTACAGCCATGATCCGGCAAACTCGGGAATTCTTTTCCAGGACGAGGAAAAGGTGGTGGCGTTCGCGAAACAGGCGAACCGGCAGGGGCTTCAGATCGCCATGCACGCCATCGGCGACGCGGCCGTCTCCCGGGGCGTCCGTGCCATCGAAGCCGCCCTTGCGGATTTCCCCCGAAACGACCACCGCCACACCCTGATCCACGCCTGCCTGATGACCGACAAAGACATGGACAAAATCGCCGACCTCGGAATCGGCATCACCCTCCAGCCCGCGTTTTTGATCAGCCCCCTCGAACCCGCGTCCTACCTGGAATCCATTCTTGGTGACCGGGTCAACAAAAGCTCACCCATCAAAACCATGATCGCCAGAGGCATCCATGTCAGCGGCGGATCGGACGCGCCGGTGACACCGCCCGATCCCATCGAAGGCATCTACGCGGCCTGCAACCACCCCTTCGACAGCGCCGAGTCCGCCTCCATCCTGGACGCCCTCCGGATGTTCACCTCCGAAGTGGCCCGCACCACCTTTGACGATACCGAGCGCGGAAGCCTTGAACCCGGCAAACTGGCCGACATGGTGATCATGAACCGGGACCCCCTTTCCATGAAACCGGAAAATCTGCGGGAGCTGAAAGTCGAATCCCTGTTCCTGGCCGGACAGCCCTACGAACCCGGCATGAACTTACCGGGCATGCTCTGGCACGGGTTGAAAGGACGGAAGGACAGGATCTAAAAATCCAGTCGGTTGAAAAATCTTACCGAATTGGTTATGGGCCAAGGAAACATCAAGGATAATACATCGGATAAAATAGTCGTCAAGCAGCCAGATTCTCCATCCTGGCGAGCCATGAACCAAATATCGGGCAGACTGCTCGCATTTTATCAATTCCGATGTTCTTTGCGATTTCAATCCCGTGGAAACAGCCTTGAAGCTTTTCTCACGTTTTCCGTCCCATGACCGGTTCATTGCTCATTATAGAATTTATGATTCCATTCCATTTTAGAAATCGATTAATTCGATTTGACAATGGCGTGGGCGTCAGATAAACGTGACAATCCAACAAATACTTTAACCCTATAAAATACTTGGAGAATATTTTTATGAAAAAAATTGTCACGACTGGGATTTTTTTAACACTTGTTTTTGCAGTGACCTTCATATCAGGCTGCAGTGATTCATCCTCATCTGTAAAAGCTCCTGAATATTGCATCAGTGACAATCTGGTATCCCCTGCATGGGTTGCAAAGTTAATAAAATATCATGAAACTGGCAGTACAAGCCCGGCACCTGTGGACTATCCCTATGGTCGGACACACAAGTATCTAATTTTTGAAACATCATGGGGCCCTGTTGCCGGTGCGGCTAAATACAATGCCGGTCATGTGCCGGGCGCAATCCACTCAGATTCGGATATTTATGAAAATGGTGATCCCAGATGGTTCCTGCTGCCGGATTCAGACATATTTGATGCCATGGAATCCATGGGGATTACAGCCGATACAACGGTTATTGTATACAGTGCCGACCCCTCCTTTGCGGCACGTCTCTGGTGGATATTGAAATACGCCGGACTTCAGGATGTCAGATTCATGGACGGCGGTTATGAAAAATGGGTTGCCGACGGACTTTCAGGTGAAACCACAGTAAACAATCCGACCCCTGCAACCGATGAATACACCGGACCGGTCAACCCGAATTTTATTGCCACGGTTGATTATGTCGCCGCCCATTATACCGATACCGATCACTACATCCTTGCCGATGTCAGGGACAAAGATGAATACGACGGGATCGTAACCGGTTATGATTATCTTCTGGAAAAAGGGAGAATACCGAATGCGGTATGGTTCAAACCGGTAGGTGGTTCAGATGACCAGTATTTCAACTCAGACGGTACGTTAAAACCCTTAAGCGACATCCTGGCCATGTGGAAAACCCTCGGTGTGGCCGACGGAGCATCCCCCGATACATTCAACAAGGAAATCATCTTCTATTGTGGCGGCGGATACAGGTCAGCAGCCTCCTTTTTCTACGCCTATTTAATGGGGTATCAAAATATCCGGAACTTTTCAGACGGTTGGGAGGGATGGAGCACGACCTATACATACGATACAACCGACGATTGCAGTGAAGGCGTCAATGGCGAAAAGCACGGCGCATGGCCATCCGATTATTGCCAGAAACCTTCCGGAAGAGATATCGAGCCATAAGGGCCAGTTATAATTAAACATACAGACACGCCCTGATATTTTGATCGCCCCTTCGAGGGCACGCGCATCACACTGCGGTAAAATCAGAATATCAGGGTTTTTTATTTGAAAGTACCGGATGAAACACAGAAACAATATCCGAACCAGGTCTCCGGCTCCCAGCCTTGCCCCCGCTCCTTTTTATTTGACCCGATCTCCCGACTCCTTTATTCTGAAGTATACAAAAATGGGCGATTAGCCATCTATGATTTGCAACCGGCCTATCCTGTCCCGTCAACCAGGCAAGACAAATCTGACAAGGCCAGACCATGAAAGGCAAAACCGTGAAAAACAAGATCCATCCCCTGTCCGTTCTGATTATCCTGATGGAAATGATACTCCTTGCCGGGTGCCGTACCGCCACGACTCCGGTTCGTGAACCGGCAAACGTTCCTGGCAGCGGCATGGTTTGGGAAGGGTCCTCCTCGCTTCAGCAAGAGGAACTCATCACCATGATCCGTTCTGCCGACGTCTGGACCGGACTCTGGAAAAGGGCCTTTGACGGCCCGGCGCCTGACGTGGATTTCGAAAAGTACGAGGTGGCCTGCGTGTTCCTCGGTCATTCCGCCGACTGGCTGTACTCCATCGGTTTCGGCGAACCTTATCTGAAAGACGGCCGGCGGATCATTCCCTATTATCTGGCCGAAATCGTGCTGGAACTGGTCGCGCCGTTCAAGGCCCACGGCCAGTATCACATGCAGGTGTTTGAAAAAATCTCCGGCGTGGACACGGTTCTTGAAAAGGCCCACAGCCTGGGTATGTGACATGATCACGGGAATTTGATCCATGAACTTTGGGGGCCTGTTGCCTATGCCGACGTGGATTCCGGGTCGGTTTCGGAATTCATGCCCATGGTTTTTGCCGAGTACGAAGAGGATTCAAACGCTTTGTCATGTTGAAGGCCGCCCGGAATGACAGGGTTGGGAGCTGTTGGGCCAATTACGAAGTCAAACGATAACCCGGCCTGCGACTATCTCGCATGTATGGTTCAGTAAACATTGAAGGGTTGATAAACCCTTAAAAAGAGGAGAAACTATGAAACGTGCGATCATGCTGTTATCCCTTGCCATGACCCTGTCGGTTTTTTCAGTGGATCATGTCTCTTCCATGGGCGCATCGTCTGCGCCTTCGGCCACGGGACCTCTGGTGAAAGGAAACACCGCCTTTGCCCTGTCCCTGTACCGGCAGCTCGGGGCAAAGGACGGCAACCTGTTCTTTTCCCCCCACAGTGTGTCCACAGCCCTTGCCATGACCTGGGCCGGAGCCCGTGAGAACACGGAAAAGGAGATGGCCAAGGCCCTGCATTTCACCATGGCCCAGGGCCTTGTCCACAGCTCTTTCAAGGCCCTCAGCGCCGATCTTGCGGACACGGTCAAAAACAGCGGACAGACCCTGAACATCGCCAACGCCCTGATCCTGACAGGCGGGGATGTGGGCCGCGCTTACAGATCTTTCCTTGAAAACACCTACGACGCGGACATTTTCCGGGGCGACCTGGACGATGTCAACCTCTGGGTGAAAAAGAAAACAGACGGGAAAATCCCCAAAATCCTCGATGAACTCGATGTCAATTCGGTCTGCGTGATCCTGAACGCCATCAGCTTCAAAGGACTCTGGGACCAGCCCTTTGACAAGGCAAAAACACGTGAAGCGCCCTTCCATGTGACCGACACGCGCACGGTGAACACACCGATGATGTCCGGAAAAAGCCGTTACAGGTTCCTTACGGAACAGGATTTCCAGGCAGTTTCCATCCCCTACCGGAACAACACCCTGTCCATGGTGGTTCTGCTGCCCCGGACCGTGGACGGCCTTGCCGCCCTTGAAAAACAGCTGACCGCCGAAAATCTGAACCGCTGGCTGTCCGGGCTTGACGCATCGGAACCCCGGCCTCTCCGGTTGAGCCTTCCGAAATTCAAGCTGGAAACAGGCTTTGACCTGAAACAGCCGTTCCAGGCTCTGGGGATGAATGACGCGTTCCTGGAAAACATCGCCGATTTCAGGGGCATGGGTTTTGCGAAAAAAGGAGAGGTGTGGATCGGGCAGGTCAAACACAAGGCCTTTGTGGACGTGAACGAAGAAGGCACCGAAGCGGCAGGGGCCACGGCGGTGGAAATGGTCACCAAATCCGTGTCCTTTGACCCGGTTTTCCGGGCCGATCATCCGTTCCTTTTCCTGATCCGCCACAACGGCAGCGGGTCTGTGCTGTTCATGGGGAGACTGACAGATCCTTTGGGGAAATAATCCGGCATGTGGTTTTGGGCTGGATCGTTCATCGGCTATCACCCGGGCGGGTTAAGCCGGGAAGGCTTAAGGTGTTAAGCGCAAAGGATTCCCGGCTTAGGTGCCCGTTTGAAAAGAAAGGAGAAGAGGTTGAAAAAACGCTCTATGCATTCGCCGCGAAGCAAAAAGGGGGGGATGCTTCGCCAGCGTTTTTTCCTGTTCATCCGAGGTGCCGGAAGCGGATCGGCCATTTCGACCCGCTCCCGGCAAGTCCCGGTTGAGGAGGAGCCTTCAATTCATTCATGGCCGTCATGGTTTCAACGTTCATGAACGCATCGTCGGTTTCTTGTAAGAGCAACCCCTGTGCCACTTCTGTTTATTAAAAATAATTAATTCACAACGTATTGTTTTAATTATATTTAAATAATACCGCCAACATCACGCCGTCTTCAGGTCTCTTCCCAAGACCAGAGCATCCCCGGAAACTGTTTCTTTTTTACCCAGAAAAGTCAAACCAGGCCGTATCCACTGGATACCATGGAACCAGCCCAGATTGATCAGCGTGATACAACCCTCTTTGTAACCTTGGGTGTCACTTTCGACTCTTTGGCCAGGCCGTCCGCCTTGTAGGCGTTCCTGGGATTCCAGAGCATCCACCCGTTGGAGCCGAATTCCTCGGAAGCCTTGATCTGTTCCCGGATTTCCTGGCCGTCGAAGAAACGCCGGTCAAAGGCGTAATCCCGGAAACTCTGAAGCCAGGGCCTGAACCGGACGGGGGGAAGACCGGACCTGTCCTGGGCCTTTTTCAGGGACAGATAAACGATACGGTTGGAGTTGGCCACCGGGTTCCTGTACTTGGGGATACCCAGGTGGAAGCCCGAGGGGTAAAGCATCAGGCAGATATAGTCCACCATGCCCAACTGGTCGATTTTCTGGCCGATGTGGGTGTCATTCTGGTTCCAGACCACGTAGCCGAAGATATCGGCGCCAAGAAACACGTTGTACGGTTCCAGCCGTCGCCTGGCTTCGGCCAGAAAGCCCGTGATGTTCTTCACCCGGTTTTCCTCGGTGTTGGGTACGGAAAACACCAGGCCCTTGTGGTCGGGGAAACGCACGTAATCGAACTGGATCTCGTCGAACCCGAACTGTGCCGCCTCGACCGCGATGTCGATGTTGTAATCCCAGACCTCTTTACGCGACGCATCCACCCAGACCAGCTTTTCCCTGTCCTTGAACAGGGAGCCGTCGGGTTTCTTGATGGCAAGCTCCGGCCGGGCCTTTCCCAGGAGATCGTCCTTGAACACCACGACCCTGGCGATGGTGTAGATCCCCCGGTCCTTGAGACTCTGGACCATGTCTTTCATGTCCTTGACCAGCCGGATCTTCTGCCCGCCGATCTCTTTGGCCAGGGGGATGGCGCTGGGGTAGGGAATGAAGCCCCGGTCTCCCTTCACGTCGATGACCAGGGCGTTCAGCTCGGTGCTGTCAATGAGATCAAGGGCCCTGTTCCGGATCAGCTTGCTGCCGATGCCGTATACCGTGAGGTAAAGGGCCTTGGGACTCACGGGATTCAATTTCAGTTCCACGGGAGCGTCAGGCTTTGCGGGATCCAGATCCATCTCCGCCCGGGTGTGGCCGATGGCCCGGGCCGCCACATGGGTCAGGCCTTGTTTCAAAGGAAACTGACCGTTCTGGTCCGCATGAACCACCTCCCGCCTGTCCATCGTCACCAGAGCGTCCGCTATGGGCTGCCCGGACAGGGCGTCCAGAACCTTGCCCGTTGCAGGCAGCGATACGGCCGGAGGCGGGTCGTCATGGGGCTTGTCCTGTTCCTCCACCACCCCTTCCCCGCATCCGGCAACGGCTATGGGGAGCCACAGCAAAAACAGCAAGACCTTTAACCGGCAGCCGCGCATCCACGAAGACAGCCCCGTCCGGTTTACGGGGTGTCCCTTTCTCAGTCTCTGAAAATCCATTCAAAATCCCTGCCTTTGTTAGCGTTTGTCAATAGATACCGGGGCAGTTTCATCACCCCGTCCGTTGCTCTCACAGGATGGGCCTCGATGGAAAAGCCTGCCACATATCCGGCTTTCTCGGCCCGTGAAATCAGGTAATCGTCAAAAATACCGAAAGGCCAGCCGATGATGTCCACGGGCCCGCCCACTTTCTTCTCCAGGGTTTTGCGGCTTTTCGCCAGCTGGGTGTCGACGAATTTTTCATAATCGGCGGAGTTCAGCCGTTTCTTTTCGATCTTGAAATTGGGGTGCCAGTACCCGTGGGACTGGACATCGAACAATCCTGTTTTTTTCAGTTCCCGCAGCTGGTCCCAGGTCATGGCGTAGGACGCGTTGCTTATGGCCGAAGGATAGATGAACAGGGTGACCGGATACCGGTACTTCCGGACCAGGGGCAGCATGTCCGTGTACACGCTGATATGCCCGTCATCCACCACAAGGGCCACGGACCTGGGCGGAAGGGCCGGTCCTTTGCGAAGAAAGGCGTTCACCAGGTTTCTCAGGGGCACCACCGTGTAACCCTTGGTTTTCAGATAATCCAGGTGGGACGCGAACACCGGCGTTGTCACGGTCATGCTGTCCGCCACCTTGGGCCCGAACCGGTGGTACAAGAGCACCCGGGCTCCCGAGGCGGGCTTTGCGCCGTTCTCTCCGGCGTCAAGGGAGGGTACGCCGAGCCCCGACAGAACGAGAAAGAAAACGACCGGAAACCAAAATAGCCGGAACCGGCGGGCCGGAACCGTGTTCAGGACACAGGTGTGGAATCTTGCACTCATGGTCACTCCAAATCAAACCAGTTTTTTTATGAGAAAGCGCCCGTTCCCGGATGTGGCGGGTTCAAACCCGGTTCCGGTGGTTCAGGTCATGGCTCCCCGGCTCGGATGGCAAGGGGGGTTCAGTCCGTCGTTTTTTTGAAAAATCGGGCAAGGTCCGTCCGAATCCCAGGGCGTCGTTCCGGTGGTCAGGGAAAACGCGAACGGCTGCCGGAAGAACCTGGCCGAATCAAACGGCCAGTGGCCCGCAAAAGCCCGGCAACTGGGACTCGAAGACGTTTTTTGGCCATCATACACGAGGGTTTGGCGATTCACAAACAATATTCCATGGTATTCAATAATTGCAGAGGGGTCACCGAAGCCGTGAATTTTACACCAGGCACATTTCATCTTGCATGATCCGGTTTTCACCGTTTAATATGGTTCAACAAAGGGGAACCCGCGTTCCCTCTTCCCTCCGGCATAAGCCCCCAATTCCCAGACATTCAGACAAAGGAGCGTTATGAAAAACAGAATCGATGTGAAAAGTTTTCTGATCGGCTGCCTCACCGTCCTCGTTCTCGTGTCCACCCTTGCCGCAGGAACCGATGTGTTCAGCCAGGATGAAATCGTCCGGCTGAAACGCCTGGCTTCCTATGTCCAGCCTGACGGCAGCCTGAACCTGGGTTCGAAAAAGATCATCATGCAGGGGTCGTCGATCTACGATGACGGATCTCAGGGCGGCGGACTGATCCTACGGGGCGGAGCCAACCGGGTCCATGTCCACGGAAACGCCCAGATTTACGACAATCCCGAATTCAAACGGGAAACCGTGGACCTGAACGCCAATTTAAACATGGGCAATAGAAAAATCATCATGCTGGGATCGTCGGTTTACGATGACGGGTCCGAGGGCGGCGGGCTGATTCTCAGGGGCGGGGCCAACCGGATTCATTTCTTCGGCCAGACCCTGAATCACTGATACCATAAATAAGGAAGGAGCGGGTCTTTGAACAGGCCCGCTCCTTCCCGCTTTTTCACAAACCCCTCACATCAGAACGAACCGATGAGGGTCAGGCAGGCGCTCTGGCCTTCGGTGCTGTTTTCCGTGGCGTATTCGAACAGGCAGCGGAGGCTGACCTGCATGGGAAAAGGCTTGAACACCATGCCCCGGACTTCAGGACCCACGGCATGACCCGAATAGCGGGTGTCGGCCGGGCCGTCCCCTGAATTCTCGTCAAGCTGGCGGTAGGAATAGCCCACCAGACCCACGGACACGTTAGCCGTCTGGCTGAGGGGAAACAATTTTCCCAGACCGTACTCGGCCACCATGTCCGCACCAGGGGTGACGCCGGTTTCACGGGTCTCGCCGTTCTGGAGCCAGCGGGTCAGCAGGGAAAAGGAGGTGGTCCGGGCGTCGTCGAAATAATAGGTGGCGCCCAGGCTTTCCATGATAGACCAGTGGCCCTTGCCCGCAGACGCCGGTTCACTGGTGGACCCTGTGGGGGCATAGAAACCCACGGCGGCCGTCACATCCCAGCGCGGGGTGTGCCAGCCCAGGATCAGGGGCTCCAGGCAGATGTCCCCGATTTCGAAACTGTCGTCGTCCAGACCAAAGGCGTCGATGGACAGATCGGTTCTCACCAGGGGAACAATGGCGTCGAAACCATAGTCGGCCCCGAGAATCTTGGTGCCCGTGATGTAGGTGAACCGGTGGGCCATGGCGAAAACAGAGAGGTCGAATCCCGGATCGGGACTCACCGAACGTCCCCTGTCGTCGGTCATGGTGTCGGCGCTGTAGTACAGGTTGTAGATGCTGTAATGAAAACCCTGGGGGGGAGCCGAGCCCGCGTTGATACCTTCAACGCCCGGTGTGTAATGCCCGAAGCCCAGGGCCGTTCCGGCCAGACACAGAACAAGCGCCGCGGCGGCCAGACCTTTTACGACCAATCCTTGATGAAGCCTCTTCATTTTTCTTCTCCTATTCTTTTTAAACAGTGGTGGTTGATGTGAAAACAGGTTTCACTGCCTTAGCACAGGTATTTTTTTTCCGCCAGAGCCTAAAACGCCGTCCAGGCAAGGTCAGAGACATCGTGGCACATGGCCGGACACCCTCCACGCTCTCCCCCTTTTCCAGCTCTTTTCAACCGGTTGATTCAAAAAATATTTTTAATTGTTTTATCAATGCGTTACACATTACAACTCCGGCCATCCCAAGTCCCTTTCCACCCTTTTCCGTTCCTTGATATTTTATTTGCAAATGTGATTTTTTATGATAGTCTTTGCGCCACTATGGCAAAGACAATATGTGTGGCGAATCAGAAAGGCGGAGTGGGCAAGACGACAACGGCGATCAACGTATCGGCCGCCCTGGCCCAGCTGTCGAAAAAAACCCTGCTCGTGGACTGTGATCCCCAGGCTAACGCCACCACAGGCGTGGGCATCGACAAATCCTCCATCAAAAAGACCCTGTACCACGGCCTGATCGGTGACGTTTCGGTCAAAGACACCATTGTTCCCAGCGGCATCGAAAACCTCGATATCGTCCCCTCCCGGGTCGAACTCATCGGATTCGAAGTGGAAATGATGTCCGACGCGGACCGTGAGCTGATCCTGAAGAACTTCCTTTCAGGCATTCTGGACAACTACGACTACGTGATCATCGACTGCCCGCCGTCTTTAAGCCTCCTCACCCTGAACGCCATGGCGGCGGCGGATTCCATCCTGGTCCCCCTCCAGAGCGAATTTTACGCCCTGGAAGGCCTGAGCCAGCTGATGCAGACCGTCAAGCGAATCAAGCAGAGTCTGAACCCTCCGCTGAAAATCAACGGCATCCTCCTCACCATGTTCGACAAACGGACCAACCTGTCGTTCCAGGTGGCCGAGGAAGCGGAAAAACATTTCAAAGACCTGGTCTACGCCACCCGGATTCCCCGGAGCGTCAGACTCAGCGAGGCCCCCAGCTTCGGCGAACCGATTTTCACCTACGACGGAGCATCCGTCGGCGCCAAATGTTACATGGCCCTGGCCAGGGAAGTGGTGGCCCGGTAACCCCTCGTTCCCGAATCCGGATGGCATCTTAGACATCCTTTCTGAAGGTTGAACATGGCTGATTTGAAAAATCCAAAGACACGGAAAAAACAGGGGCTTGGCCGAGGTCTGAGCGCCCTGATCCCTGAACCGGACATGGCTGCCGATGGCAGTTCCGACTTCTTCATGTGCGACATCAACCTGATCGAGCCCAACCGCTACCAGCCCCGGAGGATTTTCTCCGACGAGGAGCTGTCAGCCCTGTGCCAGAGCATCACGGAACAGGGGATCATCCAGCCGCTTATCGTGCGGAAAGCCGACGCGGGATACGAACTGGTGGCCGGAGAACGAAGACTCCGGGCCTCGAAGATGGCCGGGCTCGAAACCCTTCCCGTGGTGGTGAAAGACCTGACCGACAGCGAAATGCTGGAAATGGCCATCGTTGAAAACATCCAGAGGGAGGATTTCACCCCCATGGAAGAGGCGGACGCCTACCAGCGGCTCATCGACGAGTTCTGCCTCACTCAGGACCAGGTGGCGGCCAAGGTGGGAAAAAGCCGCCCGGCCGTGGCCAACTTCCTCCGGCTCCGCCAGCTCCCCCTCCATATCAAGGAAAGCATCAACCGCCAGGAGATCAGCATGGGTCACGCCCGGGCCCTTCTGGGAGCTGAAAACCCCGCCCAGCAGGACAAGGCCTGGAAAACCGTGATCGCCAAAAACCTGTCGGTCCGGGAGACGGAGAACCTGATCCGCCGGATGAAAAGCCCCCAGGAACCGGCCAAACCGGAAAACCCGGGCACGGACGCCCTGTACTTCACCCGTCTTTCGGAAAAACTGTCCCGTGATTTCGGCACCAAAGTCCAGATCAACCGGAAAGGTAAAAAAGGACGGGTTGAAATCGAATTCTACAGCGACTCGGACCTGGAACGGGTTCTTTCCATGCTGAGCCGGCCCTGATCGAAGGTCATCCATGAAAATCACCATCGCCAAAACCGCCGGGTTCTGCATGGGCGTAAGACGGGCCGTCGAAATCGCCCTGGACCAGGCCAACACCCGGAACGAACCGATCTGCACCTTCGGTCCCCTGATCCACAACCCCCAGGTCCTCGCCCTTCTTGAAGAAAAAGGCATCCCCGTGCTCCACGAGATACCGGAAAAAGGATCTGGCACGGTCCTGATCCGGGCCCACGGCGTTCCCCCCGAATCTTTCGAGAAACTCAAAGCCGCCGGGTTTTCCATCGTGGACGCCACCTGCCCCAGGGTCATCAAGGTCCAGCGGATCATCCGGAAATACGCGAAAAAAGGCTACAGTTCCATCATCATCGGGGACGACGACCATCCGGAAGTCGTGGGCCTCAACGGCTATGCCGAAGGCCGTGGGCATGTGGTGAACAGCCTCCCTGCCCTGGCCGCCCTGCCTCCATTCGAAAAAGCGATCATCGTGGCCCAGACCACCCAGAACACCCGGTTCTACGACCAGGTGAGACAGTGGGCCGAAAGCCATCACCCCCACTACGAGTTTTTCAACACGATCTGCGACAGCACGGAAAAACGCCAGAACGAGATCATCAGCCTGGCCCAGGCCTCGGACGCCGTGGTCATCGTGGGCGGAAAAAACAGCGGCAACACCCAGAGACTGGCCGAGCTGGCCGTGCAGGCGGGGAAACCGGCCTGGCATATCGAAACAGAAGACGAGCTGGACATGGACCAGCTTTCAAACGCCGAATCCATCGCCATTTCCGCCGGGGCCTCCACGCCGAACTGGATCATCAACCGGGTCCAGAACCATCTGGCCACCCAGCTGATGAACACCAAAAACCCCCACCGGAAAAAGCTGTACGACATCCAACAGCTGCTTTTGAGGACCAATCTCTACCTGGCCCTGGGAGCCGGCAGCCTGTGTTACGCCTGTTCCAAACTCCAGGGCATCGAACACGGGTTCCTGCCCGCCATCGTGGCCATGATGTACGTGCTGTCCATGCACATCCTCAACCATCTCACGGCCATCCGTTCGGCCATGTACAACGAGCCGGAACGGGCCGAATTCTACAAGAAATACAAAACCCAGATGACGGCCCTGGCCATCACCGTGGGAGCCCTGGGCCTTTTTCTCGTATTCCGGATGGGCTCGTTTCCCTTCGCCCTTCTCATCGTCATGAGCCTCATGGGCCTGTCTTACAACCTCCACCTGTTCCCCCGGGGACTTGGCCACAACAACTACCGGAAAATCAGCGATATTCCCGGCTCCAAGACCTTTCTCATCGCCGTGGCCTGGGGCGTGGTCACGGCCCTGCTTCCGGCCCTGTCCCCAAGAGAGTCTTTCACCCTGGCCACCATTCCGGCCTTTCTCCTGTCCACGGGTATGGTATTCGCCCGGACGGTGTTCTACGACATCCTGGACATGCAGGGCGACCGCATCGTGGGCCAGAGAACCCTTCCCCTGCTCTTGGGGGCGAAGAAGACGATCCGTCTACTGAAACGGATTCTCGTGGGCCTTCTGGTGATCCTGCCCGTGTCCAGCGCTCTTGGCCTGATTTCCGGCCTGGGCTACTCTCTGTCCCTGTTCCCGGTGATGATGCTGGGACTTCTGTTCATGTACGAACGGGACAGCGATTTCTACGGGTTCAGGCTGGAGTTCCTCCTGGAAACCCTGCTGATCCTCACCGGATTCATCGCCCTCTTCTGGACCCTGGTGACCTGGCTGGCATGAAAATTGATATGGTTTGAATCATGACCCGGCAAGGCCGGGATGATGACAACCCTGTCAGCCAGAAAGGAAGATCCATGGACCTCTCCCATGCAACTGCAGCCCGTGGCGTGAACGTTTTCTCAAAACCCGAATCCGGCAAACCCGGTTCTTCGGCCCTTGACGATTTCGAACAGATGCTCCACCGCATGGTTTCAGGCGCCAGAACCGCTACAAACAGGGCCGAAGCGTCACGCCTCGTCATGAAACGTCTGGACGCCATGATGGACCAGAGCGTCCTCGACATGATGGATGAAAACCCAGAAACCCATCCCGCAGACCTGCTCCAGGCCACCACGGATCTCGAAGCAGCGCCGCTCCCAGCCATGCCCCAGACCCCGGCTGAAGGACCTTCCGTGGCAAACCTGTCCGCACCTGTTTCTGACGGTCTGTCGCCGCAACCGTCAAAAAAACAACGGGTGGAGAAAGCCTACGGTTCCTCCATGGCCCGTGGCAACTACGACGAGATCATCGAAAAGGCTTCGAAAGTTCACGGTGTGGACCAGGACCTGATCCGCAGCGTGATCCGGACGGAAAGCGGGTTCAGGCCGGGCAGCACCTCGCCCAAAGGGGCCATGGGGCTGATGCAGCTGATGCCGGGAACGGCCCGTGACATGGGGGTAACAGACCCTTACGATCCTTACGAGAACATCATGGGGGGGACACGCTACCTGAAAAAGATGCTGGACCGGTACGACGGGGACACAAGCAAGGCCCTGGCCGCCTACAACTGGGGTCCCGGCAACGTGGACAGAAAAACCAGGACCATGCCCGAGGAAACACGGAACTACGTGAGCCGGGTCACCGGGCACTACCGGGATTTCAAAGCATGATGGGTTTTTAATCATCGAATCACGTCAAAAAAAACACCGCCGAGGCCGGCATAAACCTTGACAGTCGCTCCTGCCTTGATAAATTGTCCCGATGACCGGTACAATCACTATTATACAACCATCCAGTCAGGTGAGGCCAACATGACCCAGGAATCATTTAAACCCTTACGCTCCGGAATCCTCCGTGTCCTGATCTACTCGTTCATCGCCGGAGCCGTCGTTCTGGCCTTTTCCATGGAGGCCCGTTACCATCACGGCCCTGATCTCTACAGTGAAGCATCCGTCACCGAAGCGTTCCAGTTGATCCTGCTGGGTCTTGCCACATGTTTCCTGGTCCTCAGCGGCAGAAAGAACCCGGACAGTTCGGCCATGACCACCCTGATGGCCGGCATGACCAGCATCGCCTTTGTCCGGGAATGCGACGCCTTTCTCGACGCGGACCTGTTCGACGGGGCCTGGCAGACAGGCGCCGCGATCATTTTTGCCCTGACCCTGATCCTGGTCGCCCGAAAAAAAGACCAGCTGCTGCCCTCGATCACGGCTTTCATGAAGCGGCCGAGTTTCGGCTATTTTGTCTGCGGTTTCATCACGGTGTTCGTGTATTCCCGGCTGTTCGGGCGGGGAGCCCTGTGGACCGACATCATGAGCCCCGAGCCCATGATCCGTGCCGTGAAAAACGCGGCCGAGGAGGGAAGCGAACTGTTCGGCTACGGCCTGCTGTTCATCGCCTCCATCGAGCTTTACCTGGAGTCCCTGTTTCTTTCCAGATCCGGCGACTGACAAAAACGTCTATTTTTCAGGCCGGGCGGCTTTTTTTCTCAGGGCGTTGGACCGGGACAGGATATCCCCGGCCGAAGCCCCGGAAAGGCTCGTTGCCCCCGGCTGTTCCCTGTCGTCCTGTTCCGGCCTGTCTTCGGGCGAACCATCTCCTTCGCCCTGCCCCCTCATGATCTTCCGCGCCTGGTTCGCCATATCCACCCGTCTCTGCCGAACTTCCGGGTCCTCAACGGATCTGGGAACATCCACCACCTGGTAATCCACGCCCTCCGGTGGTTTTTCAGACACCAGGATCTTGCCCTCGGAATCCTTGTAGATGTAGATTTTGTCCAGTTCCCTGACGGGAAAGGGCGGCAGGAGATCCTGGTTCAGGGTCTGGGGAGATTCGATCCGGTCCCTTTCTTCCTGGCGGACAAGAAAAAAAACAACCAGAGACACCAGGATGGCCACCCCAAGTCCTGCGGCCAACCACCAACGTATTTTCTTGTGTTTCAAGACCATGTTTCCGTCACCTTGTTTTCAGGATCCCATGAAGAGGCCCGCGGCCAGAAGGGCCAAAAGCACGGCGGAAAACCCGGCGATCAGGCGCCATTCCCTGGCATCGAGCTGCCGCATGGCCTTGTTGGCCCAGAGGCCGTGAACCAGGAAAAAGCCCACCATGATGGGCAGGGCCGGCAGGAACATCCCGCTGACCTGGGCCGCCAGAACGGCGAAGCCAAGCCCCAGCACGGCCACGGGGGCGTAGAGGGCCAGGCGTTTTTTCTTTTTGATTCCGCTGATCCCCGGCCCCGCCAGACTGTCCGAAAGTCCGAAGCGGACCATGGCCGAACAGAGGAACGCCAGGATGATCCAGTCCGACACTCCGAAAAGGGGCATGGGGGCATCGAGGCCCGGAACAGGAATTTTGATGAGGATGAAATCGCTGAAAGGAGGAGGCCCTTCCATGCCCTTTTCGTAGTAGGCCGCGATGTCTTTGGCCAGCTCCCGGGTGGGACCGGCCAGCACGCTGAACAGATCGGCCAGGGCCACCACGGCGCAGACCGGAACAAGTTCCGTGGGTTTTTTCAGGGCCGCCGCCATCCAGGTGGCGCAAAGGCAGGCGAACACCAGAAGGTTCACCGTGCCCAGGGCCGCCACAGCCTGGCCCGTGAACCCCGTTTTGAATCCCCAGTTCACCGTGAGGCTGTACACCCCAAAGGCCACGGCGCCGGTCCATAAAAAAAGAAACGCCCGGATCGCCGGAATTTCCACCAGCCCGTCATCGGCGTAAACCAGAAAAATCTCCGTGGCAAAGGCCGCGACCCCCAGAAACAGGACCACGGCAAAAGGCACAACCAGATGGGGGATAAACCCTGAAAAGGGGAACGATCCCATGAATAGCACCACCGCCACAGCGGCCAGCCAGAGCAGATACATGGCCAGCACGGGAACGGCGGCGGAAAGGACGGTATTCACAACTCGGCCCCGGCGGGGTGTGGTTTGATTTTCCATGAGCGGCATTGTTCCACCAAAACAAACCGGAGGTCAAGGTCAAAGTCGGCAGGTCAGGACTTTCACGGCCGCCCTTCGCTGCGGCCCACGCTCATGGCCAGCCGTTCGCTGATCAGGGCGGCCCTGGGACCTTCCACATAGGCGAGGATTTTACCGGCGGCGTCGCCTTTCATGTTCAGGAGGATCTTTTCGGCAATCACGATGTCCATGCTGTTGAAAATCACGCCGGCCTGCTTGGGCTTCATGGTCGAGTACATCTTCACCAGCTGCTTGATCTTCTTGTCCTGGGCTTCACGGCTGACCACTTCTTTTTCCGACCGCTTCCGCTCGATCTTCTTCAGGCTTTCCTCGATTTTCCGGTGCATGTCCTCGAGTTCGGCGATCTTGTCCGCCAGTTCCACCTTAAGCGCCCTGAGCCGCATCTGTTCAGCTTTCAGCTTTTCTTCCTGCCTTTTGATCTGAAGCCGTTTTTCTTCGAGACCTTCCAGCTCCCGCCGGGCCTGGGCCGCGTCGCGACGCCTTCGCTCAGCCTCGGCTTCTTTGTTTTCAGCCTTTTTTTCGACGGCTCCTTCACCTTTCCCTGATTCGGCCGCTTTCTGGTCTTCACCACTTCCATTTTCCGCGCTGGCAATCTGGAACCTTATGAAACGGGGAGTTCCCCCCTCGTTGACCAGTACCAGAGACGATGCGAAAAACATCAGAAGCACCAGAGGGACCACAAAAGGAGATATTCCGGGGAAAGGCCTTTTTCCCCGATCGTTGGTACTCTTATTTTTCATCTCATACACCTCATTTTCCGTTTTCCTCCTCCCACTGCCGGGCCTTGTCCATCAAACCCTTCAGGAGGACCATTTCATCGGAATCTTTCTGAGCGGACTTGAGGGACTCTTCCACGTATTCCCTTTTCCGTTTGTCCTTCAGGTTCGTGATGACCTTGCGTTCCACCGACCGGGTGTGAAGGGTGGCCCGCCGTTTCTCCACGATGACCCTCAGCCTGTCCAGCACGTCCAGGGCCTCGTCTTTCCGCTGTTCCAGTCCGTTCAGGTAATCGATGTACCGCCGGAGTTCCTCGGAAGTGATCCCCAGTTCAGACTGGTATTCCAGATTTTTTCTTCCCGCTTCAAACTCGTGTTCCAGCTCCTCGATGTAGGCCGTCACCTGGTTCACGTCGCTCTGGGACTTGGCCAGTTCCTGCATGGCGATCTGCTCCTGGTGTTCACGGTAGCTGAGCAGGGCTTTGAGACTGAACTGAAATTTTTTCATTTACGAATAATAGATCGCCTTGAGTTTGTTCAACGCTATCGCGCAGTTTTCCCTGCGGTCCATGGGCTGCCGCAGCAGCTCATCCAGCTTGGGTTTAAGGGCGATGGCCTGGTCGATCACCGGATTGGAACCTTTGGCGTAGGCCCCGATGGAGATCATGTCCTCTGCCGACGCATAGGCCGACAGAATCCGTATGGTCCGTTCCCTGAGTTCGATGTGCTCCGGACTCGCCACGTCCCGGGCCACACGGCTGACGCTTTCCAGAACCTCGATGGCCGGGTAGTGGCCCCGGTTCGCCAGCTTCCTGGACAAAACGATGTGCCCGTCCACAATGGACCGGACCGTGTCCCCTACGGGATCGTTCAGATCGTCGCCTTCCACCAGCACGGTATAGATCCCCGTGATGCTTCCCTTTCCCTCGATGTTGCCCGCACGCTCCAGGAGGATGGGAATCCGCACGAAAAACGAGGAGGTGTAACCTCTGTTCGTGGGTGGTTCGCCTGCGGAAAGCCCCACGTCCCTGGAAGACATGGCGAAACGGGTGATCGAATCGATGATCAGCAGCACGTGCTTGCCCTGGTCCCTGAAATACTCGGCAATAGTGGTGGCCAGATAGGCCCCCCGCATCCTGACCAGGGGCGATGTGTCGGAGGTGGCGGCCACCACCACGGATTTTTTGAGACCGTCTGCTCCAAGATTGTGTTCCACGAAATCCTTGACCTCGCGGCCGCGTTCACCCACAAGACCGATCACCGTCACGTCGGCCTCGGTGTGCTTGGCCATCATGCCCATGAGCACGCTTTTTCCCACGCCGGAACCGGCCATGATGGCCACGCGCTGTCCCCGGCCCAGGGGAATGATCGTGTTGATGGCCGACACGCCCACATCCATCAGCTCGGTGATCGGTTTCCGCTGGAGCGGGTTCACCGGTTTTCCGTAAAGGGGGTAGCGGACCGTGTGGACCGGATGGGGCAGGGAGTCCAGGGGCTGGCCCATGCCGTCGAGAACACGTCCGAGCAGACTGTCTCCGACCTCCGCTTCCGGCCCTTTTTCAAGAAGCACGACCCGGCTGCCGCCCCGAATGCCCCGCACATCCCCATAGGGCATCAGAAGCACCCGGTCTTCCCGGAAACCCACCACTTCGGAAAGGATCACCTCGTTATGATCCGTATAGATGGAACACAGGGACCCGATGCCCATGTTGAGGCCCGTGGCCTCCACGATCAGCCCCACGACCTTGACCACCCGGCCTTCCAGTTCGATGCTGATGCATCGCTCCACGGCCTTGATGTATTTCTCGAAATCGATGTGGTAATCCATGGCTCGGTTACATCCTGCTCAAATCGATGATGCTTTGTTTCACGGCCTCGAGCCTCTCCTCGATGGACGTGCTCACCTCACCTGAGGGCGTCTCGATCCGGCAGCCCCCGGGGTTGATCAAGGGATCGGAAACAAGAGTCACCTGCTTTAAGCCTTTGATCTTTTCGAAAAAATCTTCCTTCACCATTTCCATGTATTCGTAATCCAGGGGATGGACGGCGATGGTGGCGGACACGGGGTCCCTGATCTGTTCAAAAGCGTTCATAATGGCCCGGGTCACGATATCCTTGTCCACCTCGACCTTTCCGTACACCACTTTTTCAGCGACCCTGGCCACCAGGTCGATGATCTTCTCTTCGTACACCTTCACGATCCGCTGCCACATGTTTTCCACATCCGAAAGAATGAGGAGAAGATGGTCCGTCTTTTCCCTGGCCTCATCCACACCCGCCTGAAACCCCTCTTCCCTTCCCTGGGCGAAACCCTGGGCAAAGGCCTCCTGGCGGATCTGTTCCGGATCCGGTCCCGGGTCATGGGCGGGCACATGGACTTCAGGTTCTTCCACAGGACCGGAATCAAAAACCGGGGGCTCATCCACAGGGACCCGTGTTTCCATGTCGTATTCTTTTCTCGGTCCGTAGAGCAGGGAAAACGGCTGGGACGCCTCCTCCCCGCTCCTCTCGTAGAGGGCCTTGAACGCGCGGACCACCTCGGGATCTTCCATGTCCGGACCGCTGAGCCTTTCCCGTTCGAAATGATCGAGTTCGGAAGGAACCAGAGGTTTCCAGCCGTCGGCGTCGTGGCGGTTATCAGACAAGGACATCGTCTTTTCCCTTTCCTCCAAGGGTGATGGTGCCTTCGGCCTCCAGTTCCTTGGCGGCCTGGACAATGGCCTGCTGGGCTTCCTCCACCTCGGAGAGTTTCACCGGCCCCATGACCTCCAGGTCTTCCATGACCATTTCCGCCGCCCTGGACGAGAGGTTGCCGAGAATCTTGTTCTTCATTTCCTCGCTGGCCGTCTTCAGGGCCAGGGTGAGCTGCGGGCCTTCCACCTTTTTCAGGATCTCCCTCATGCCCCGGTCGTCCACGTTGATCATGTCCTCGAAGACGAACATCATGTCCCGGACACTGCCGGCCATTTCCGCGTCCTCTTCCTCGATGGCCTCCATGATGGCCTCTTCCGTGGCCTTGTCCACGCCGTTCAGGATATCCACCAGAACCTGGAGACCGCCCACTTTGCCACCGGAGCTGACCATGTTCTTCATTTCCTCTTTCAGGGCCGTGTCCACGTCCCGGACGATATCTTCGGGAACCTGTCCGAGCTGGGCCACGCGAAGGGCGATATCTCCTTTCAGTTCCGTGGGAAACGACACCATGACGTCGGAGGCGATGTCCGCGGGCAGATGGGCCATGACCATGGCGATGGTCTGGGGATGTTCGGCGGCCAGGGTGGACGCCAGGGCCGCGATGTTGACTTCCCGGCTCCACACAAAGGGTTTTTCCCGTTTTCTCTCTTCGATCTCCTTGAGGATCATTTCGGCCCTCTCGGGGTCCAGGGTCCGTTCGATGACGTTTTTCAAAAACCCGTTGGACTCCACCACCAGCTTGGATTCCCCTTCGTAAAATTTGACGAACTCCTGGGAGATGGAGGCCAGGTCATCGGGCGTGATTTCCTCGATCTGGGTCATGGCCACGGCGATTTTCTTGATCTCGGCGTTGCTCATCTTCTTGAAAACTTCCGAGGCGTAGCCTTCCCCCATGTTCAGGAGAAACATGGCCGCCTTGCGTGGACCTGTCAGTTTTTTGTTGCCTCCGCGCCGTTCGTTGTCACTCATGGCTTTCCTCCGCCTCTCCCTCGCTCAGCCAGCCCCGGATGATGTTGGCCGCACGGTTAATGTCTTCACGGGCCAGAAGCATGGCCTTGTCCTGAACGGTCGTGACCCTGGGCTTGGGCAACAGGGGTTTGCCCTGATCGTCGAAAATCAGTTTTTCAGGCTCGTGCTCGGGCAGGAGTTTGTCGCTGTCCGATTCGCTGACTTTCTGGAAGGTCTTGAGCAGGGGCCTGACCACGAACAGGAAGATCAGGATGATGAGAAGGATGTTGAGAATGGGTTTGCCGTATTCCCTTTTGATATCGTCCCAGTTGATCCCGGCGCTTTCCGCGCCCTTGTTCCAGATCTCTCCTGCGGAAAAGGGAATGGATTCAAGGGATACCTGGTCTTCCCGGTCGACGTTGTAACCCATGGCCTGTTTGACCAGGGTTTCGAACCGGGCCAGCTCCTCGGGCGTCCTGGGCACATAGACCGATTCCATGTCGCCTTTCTCGTTTTCCTCCATTTTGTAGGTTCCGTCAAGAACCGCGGCCACAGAAAGCCGTGTCAGCCTGCCCACGGGGTTCTGGGTCACCCTCACGGTCTTGCTGATCTCGTAGTTGACCGTTTCGTCCTGGTGCTCCGCCGTTTCCCCGGCTCCCTGGCCTTCGGGCTCGGCGGCCCCGATGGGGTTCACGGTGGACACGTTGGCAGGATCCCCCCGGCGTCTTTCCGAACGGTCCCCCACGGTCTGACGGCTCCTGACCACCTGGGCGTCGGGATCGTAGATCTCCTCGTTCATGTCCACTTTGGCGAAATCCATGTCCGCCGTCACACGGACAATGGCCTTGCCCGGCCCCACGATTTCCTCGAGCATGGTCTGGATCCGCCCGGCCATGCTCTTCTCGAAGTTCAGCTTGTACTCGAACTGTTTGTTCATCGGGGACTCGTTCTCATCGAGGCCCAGCCCTTTGGACAGCACCTTGCCGTCCGAATCCACCACCGTCACCAGTTCGGGCTTCAGATCCTCCACGGCGCTGGCCACCAGATGGACCACGGCTTCCACTTTTTCCTTGGGCAGCTTGGTTTTGAGTTTCAGGAACACCGAGGCCGAAGGCGGTTTGGCGTCTTCGACAAACACGGAATCCTTGGGCAGCACGATAATGACCCGGGCGTCCTTGACCTCGTCCATCTCCTTGATGGTCCGTCCCAGTTCTCCCTGGAGCGCCCGCTGAAAGTTCAACTGCTGGACGAATTCCGTGGTCCCGAAGTCTGTCTTGTCGAAAATCTCGAACCCCACCCCGGATTTGGGGAGACCGGCCTCGGCAAGCCCAAGCCGGGCGTCGTGAATCTTCGGCGAGGGAACCATGATCACGCTTTCGTTTCGTTCGAACTTGTAGGGAATTTTCAGCTCTTTGAGTTTTTCCACCACCTGAGCCGAATCCTCTGCGGCAAGCCCTGTCAGCAGCACCTTGTACTCGGCCCGGCTGGCCCAGAGAAAAATCCCGCTGAACCCGGCCACCACGAAAAACACGATGGCCCCCGTGGCAATTTTTCGAGACAGGGGCACATCCTTAAAATTGTTCAGAATCTGTACAAGAGGATTGGCCATAATTCCCTTCTGCTGTCATGGCCGGGCCTTATCCAGAGCCCGGCCGGTCTCCGCCGCTACCGGCGTCAATACATGGTAAGACCGCCAACGCCGCCCATGAAACGTTTTACAGCGCCGTCATATCTGCATCTTGACGATTTCGTTATAGGCCTGCATCACCTTGGCCCGGACCTGCACCAGATAACGGAGGGAGATATCCGCCTCGCTGACGGAAATCATCCCGTCGTGGATGTCCATGTCCCCACGGATCACTTTTTTTATCGAATCGTCGGCGTTGTGCTGTTTGACGTTCACATCCACGAGCATGGATTTGAGCCGTTCGCTGAAATCAGGATTCACGTTCTCCCCCTCCGTGATTTTCCGTTTTCCGGCAGGCATTCCGAAGTTTTTACCGCTGATGGGATCGATCATCCTCCGACCTCCTATTCACCGATGGTCAGGGCTCGCCTGACCATGCTCTTGGTGTTCTCGATCACTTTCACGCTGGCGTCGTAGGACCGTTTGGCCACGATCATGTCGGCCATTTCAGACAGGGTGTCCACATTGGGCATCCGCACGTAGCCGGTGAACGGGTCCGCGTCGGGATGGGCGGGGTTGTGGACCAGCCTGAAGTTTTCCTGGGATTCCACGACCTGCTCGACCTCCACCCCTTTGTACTCCCGGCGGACCTGGTCGAAGGTCTTGTTGAAATCCATGTCCTTGCTTTTGAACACCACCATTTTCCGGCGGTACGGTTCCCCGTTGTCTGTCCGTGTGGTTTCCGAGTTGGCCAGGTTTTCCGATATCACGTTCACCTTGGTCCGGTGGGCGGCCAGGGCCGTCTGACTGATATCCAGCGATTTGACAAGGTCCATTATCTGCCTCCTTCGGTGATGGCGTGTTTCAGGATGTTGATCTTGCGTTTCAGCATTTCAACACTGGTCCTGTACTTGATGTTGTTTTCCACCAGGTTTCCCATTTCCGTGTCGATGTTCACGGGTTCGGGGTAAAAAGGGTCCTGTTTAACGTAGGTATTGGACGACAGGGAGCCTTCAGGCCCCACGGCAAAGTGTCGCTCGTTGGTCCGGGCAAGTTTTTCTGTCTGGCGGGACATTTCTGCCGCAAGGGTTTTCTGGAAATCCAGATCCCGGGGGGTAAAGCCCACGGTGTCGAGGTTGGCGATGTTGCCTGAAATCAGGCTGTGGCGCCTGGCCGAAACGCCCACGGATTTTTCAAGAGTCCGCATGGCGTTGTCGAAAAGATAGGAGTCTGTCATGAATCACCTCATGGAATGAACCTGATAAAAAAACCTGGGCCGGTGTCAAAGGTTTGACCTTTTTCCATCCGTTTTCATTTCACAAGATTGAATTGCAACATGCATGCCTGAAGGGGTTTTTAGCCGTCATTCTTCCTCTGGCCCCACATCCTCGCCCCCTTCCTTGTACTCGTTCAACTTGTTTCGGAGGGTTCGGACGCTGATGCCCAGAAGCGTGGCAGCGTGGGTCCTGTTCCAGCCCGTTTTGTCCAGGGTGTGGAAAATCATCCGGCGTTCCATGTCCCGGAGGGGAGAAGACAGAAGCTCGTCGGAAATACCGGGTTGATTCGCCCCGACTTCTGAAGGCTGGGCCTGTTCGGGCGTTTCAAGGAAAAGGTCTTTCGGGGTGACCTGGTCTCCCGTGGCCAGGAGGACGGCCCGCTGGATGATGTTTTCCAACTCACGGACATTTCCCTTGAGCGGCAGTTGTTTCAACCGGTCCAGGGCTTCTTTTGTCAAACATTTGACATGTCGTCCGTCAAGGGCGTTAAACTTCCGGATGAAGTGTTCGCAGAGCAGTTCCACGTCGTCCAGGCGCTGACGCAAGGGGGGGATGGACAGGGGGATCACGTTCAGGCGGTAATAAAGGTCTTCACGAAACTCACCTTTTTCGACCCATTCGATGATGTTTCGGTTCGTCGTGGCCACGATCCGGACGTCCACAGGCACGGGGGCGCCTCCACCCACACGGTCAACCTCCTTTTCCTGAATCACCCTGAGAAGCTTGGACTGGAGGTGAAGCTGCATTTCCGTGATTTCATCGAGAAGCAGGGTGCCCTTGTCGGCCAGTTCGAACTTTCCCGCCTTTCGGGAAATGGCGCCGGTAAAGGCTCCTTTTTCATGGCCGAACAGTTCGCTCTCAAGAAGGTTTTCAGGCAGCGCCGCGCAGTTCACCGCCACGAAAGGCCCTTTGCTCCGCCTGCTTTTTTCGTGGATGTAGCGGGCGAACAGCTCCTTACCGGTTCCGCTTTCCCCTTTGATCAGGATGGAAGCCGTGCTGTCCGCCACCTGGTCCACCAGGGCGAGGATCCTTGTCATTTCAGGATTCCGCGTGATGATCCGGGCATGTTTTCCCCTGGGCTCGTCTTTGCCGTGGCCACGGATTTTCCCCAGGACACTTTCCACGGCGGCGGAAAGCTGTTCGGCCGTGATCTCTCCCGTGAGCACATCGGCAGCTCCGGACCGCATCACGGAGATGGCCTCGGCCACCGGGACGTTTTTTCCCTGGACAAGCACGGGCAGCTCCGGCTTCCGCTCCCTGATACGCTGCATGAAATCCGAAGCGGTCATGCCCGGGGCCTCGGTCGAAACGATGGCCATGGCCCAGCTTCCATTTTCCGCCTTGACCAGGGCGTCGATCATGTCGTGGGACGACGTCACATGAAAACCACGGTTTTCGAGAACAGCGGCCGCCTCGCGCTTTGATGACTGATTCCCTTCAACCAGAAGGATATGTCTCGATTCGATCATGTGTTATCCGAGTCCGGTCAGTTGTTTTTTTCGAGTTTCGCCTTGAGGTTCATGGATCTGAGGCGCTCCTGCGCCATGCCGCTCCAGAATGTGTCCCCGTTTTCCACCACATAGGAATAGGCCCGGTCGGCCTCCTCCAGGTTTCTCAGCTTCTGGTGCGCCTCGCCCAGCCTGAAATGAACCTCTGTCAAATCCGCAGGGTCCGTGCTGAGCTTAAGCGCCCGGTCAAGAACCTCCACAGCCCTGTCCCATTGTTTTACCTTCATCAGGTTTTCCGCCATATCCTTGTAAACAGGCAGAAGGGTCTCGGCGTTCTTTTCAGGGTTTTTGGCCAGCATAACCGCGGCGTTTTCAAGGGTCGTGGCGGCGGCGTTGAAATCACCCAAGACCGACTGGTTTTTGGCGATCTCCATAAGAACCTCGGTTCTTTGTCCGGGATTCTCTGTTTTCTCATAGGCTTTACGTAAAACCGCGATGGCCCTGGCGTGCTGTTTGCGGCCGGAAAAAATGCGGCCCATGCGCAGCTGCATGTCCAGGGACTCCGGTCCGTCGGGGAACCTCTTCACATAAACCCCGGCCATCTTCATGGCTTCCTCGTCACGCCCCACCTCGTCCAGAGACACAGCCAGCGCCCCGATCAGCGCATCCGAACGATTTCTGTCCAGGGTCCTGTTGTAGGCCTTGTACAAGGTGTCCACCGCCTTGTCGTAAAGATGGGATTTCAGATAGCCCATGCCTGTGTAGAGAAAAACGTCGGGAGCGTCCATGTCGTCCAGATATTTCCGGTCCGCCTCATACCGTGCTATCAGCTCCGTTTCCTCCCCGCCTTCCAGGAGTTTTTTGAAAATATGAACCGAGGCGTCGCGGATCAGCTGGATGGCGTCGAGCTCAAGATCCTTGGGTTTGTAGACCAGAAGGTTCTTGGCCGTCTCAACGCTCTTTTCGTACTCTCCCGCTTCTTTCTGAAGAAGGGCCAGGCGCATCATGGCCAGATGGGACAGGGGGTTGGTCAGGTACTCCCCTATCACCATGGTGTAGATTTTTTCTTTCTCCCCTTTGTCTTCCAGGTGTTCGGCAAGACGCATGGAACTGATCACGAAGCCGTCTGTCTTGGGGAACTGCCGGGTCACCTGCTTGAAAATCTTCAGGGCCTGGTCTTTCCGCCCTGTTTCCACGAGAATGTCGCCGATGCGGGTGAGCAGGGTATCCCTTCCTTCCATGCCCGGATAGAGATTGTAGACCTTGAGGAGACTTTCCAGAGCCCTTTCACGGCGCCCCGTCTGGTAGCAGGCGTTGCCCAGGTAAAGGAGAAGCTCGTGGGATTCAAAAGCCATGTGGGGTTTTTCCACCAGAAGCTCTTCGAACGTCCGAATGGCGGCCTCGAAATCGCTGGCATTGAACAGGGCCTTGCCCAGCTTCATCTTGGCCTTGCCGATAAATTCCCCGTCCGGAAAACGGGCCACCACGTCTTTCAGCATTTCGATGGCAAGCTGGCTGTCGTTCTTTTCCGTGTAAAGCCATCCCAGCTCGAACATGATTTCGGGAATCCCCGGATAACTGTCTTTGTAAGTGGTCCGGACGATCTGAAAATAGCCTTCGGCCTGACTGTTGTCCCCCATGCGCAGGTAGATCTTTCCAAGGGCGGCGAGCGCGTAGGCCACGTAGGGCGAATCGGGGTAGAAGCTCACCAGATCCTGAAAATGGTCGGCGGCCTTGACATAATTCTTGAACTGGCTGTCGCTCTTTTCCAGATCCTTGAAATAGCAGAACGCCTTGAGGAGCGTGGCGTATTCCCGGCAGGACGTGCCGGCCTTTTCATCCCTGGCGACGCGGTCGAACATCTCGAAAGCCTCGACCCACTTTTCCTTGCCGGCAAGGGACCTGGCCTCCTGAATACCGGCATGACCGCCGCAGTTCGGAGAGGCCAGCTCCATGAAAAGCTCGTCACTTGTCTTCAGGTTGCCGCCGCCCTTTTTCTTCAGGCCCTCCAGCAGGTTTTTCTGGTGCAGGTCCGGTTCCGTGCCTTGGTTCACCGGGGTTTTCGCCCCGAGACCAGGCTTGGAATGGACGGATGCCTCGAACTCGTGCCGTCCGGCCGGGTCCGGGTGGCCCTCGACCCGTGCACTTGGAAGGAGTCGCTCTTTTCCCTCTTTGCGGGCAGCATCAGCCGCCGGTTCCGCAGCTTTTTCATCTTTCCCGGCGACCGGATGATCCGCCATGGGGCCATGGCCCGACTCTTTCTTCTCTGGACGGGAAACCCCGGGCTTCTTTGCCGTTTTTCGAACCGGACGCTCCACAGAACCTTTTTTTACCTGTTTGCCCTGCTTTTTGGCGGCCGCAACGGCCGGAGAAGATTTCACCGAAGGTTTTTTGACGTTCAGGACAGGGGTCACGATCAGTTCACCCGTTCCGGCCCACCGGGACGAAACGGACCCCACGTCCCTTCCTGTGGATATCACGATGGACACCACGTTTTCCCGGGCCCGGGACACGTTCACATTCCGGATACAGGCCCCTCCCCCACCTTTGACCACGACCCTGTCTCCCGAATCCACGCCACTGAACGCCACCAGGATCTCACCCGAGGCAAACCGGACCGTTTTGTAAGGGACCCTTTCAGACAGGACAATGTGGACGGAACAGGGATCTTCTGAAACCTTGATGGACTCCATCGTTGCGGAAAAGGCGGGCCCGGAGGGCAGAACGGCCAGACAGCCCAGGAGGACAATCAGTAACATCGTGTGGATTCGGGTCGTTCGCTGGATCATGATTCAAGCCGCCGTTAGGGTCAACCCATGAAATACGGGATCTGGCCGGATTCATTGCAAACCATATGCCACATTCCCTTGCCCCCGTTTCCACCTGACATGACCACAACTATAATTTTCATGCCCACCCTGAATCAATCTGTTTCCATGATCTTTGAGAAAAAAACCGGAAAATTCCCGGGCTCCATTCGTGGAGACCGGCTCCGGCACGCCAACACAGGTGTCAATCTTTTGGCACCGCCACCCCACGGCAAAAAAAAAGGGCGGTCCGGCGACCGTCCCATCTTCCGTGACCCTGGCGCGGCAGGTGCCTTCGGTCTCATTCACCCTCATCGTCGTCGGTCCAGTCCGCCCGGTCGGGAAGCAGGTTCATTTTCTTTATTTTTTCGACCAGGGTGGTGCGTTTCATTTTCAGCATGTCCGCCGCCTTGGCCTTGACCCAGTTGGTTTTGTTCAGGGCGTGGAGTATCAGTTTTTTCTGATGTTCCTCCACAGCCTCGTTGAAACCCAGGCCGTTTTCAAAAAAGTCGTCGAGACCTGCCGCCATGGAATCAAGGACATCGGGTTCAAGTCCTGAAATGTAGTCGGGCAGGTCCTCGAGATCCACCGTCTCTTTTTCCACGAGAACGGAAATCCGCTCCATCATGTTTTCCAGTTCACGCACATTGCCCTGCCAGTCGTAACGGCAGAGAGCCGCCATGGCTTCAGGGGAGAACAGCTTCACGCCCCAGCTGTTCTTTTCGTCCATCTTGCGGATGAAGTGTTCGATCAGAAGGGGAATGTCCTTTTTTCTTTCCCTCAAAGGAGGAACGATGATGGGAATCACGTTGAGGCGGTAATACAGATCCTCCCTGAACGTGTTGTCCTTGATGGCTTTCCGGAGGTCCTTGTTCGTGGCGGAGATGATGCGGACATTGACATGGATGGGGCGGGTCCCCCCCACACGTTCCAGGCATTTTTCCTGGAGCACCCGGAGCAGTTTCACCTGGAGGTCGGGGCTCATGTCCCCGATTTCATCGAGAAAGATCGTGCCGCCATCGGCCAGCTCGAACCGGCCCACCCGGGTTCGATGGGCGCCGGTGAACGAACCTTTTTCATGGCCGAACAGTTCGCTTTCCAGAAGTTCCCGGGGGATGGCCCCGCAGTTGATGGTGATCATGGGGGCGTGGCGCCTGGGGCTGTTGGCATGGATGGCCCGGGCGATCAGTTCCTTGCCGGTTCCGCTCTCGCCGGTGATCAGGACCGTGCTGTCCGTCCCCGCCACCCTGGCCACCAGAGACGATATTTTCCGGATGGCCTCGCTTTCTCCGATAAAATCCCCGAACTGAAAGGGGATGTTGTCCTGAATCACCGGCTGGTTTCCCTTGACGGGCTCCGGACCGGAACCGAATTCACACAGGGCCTGGCTGATGGATTCAAGGCAGGTGAGAGCGACGGAAGCCGCCTGATCTCCCCTTTCGGCCTCGGCCTTTTCCGGAAGAAAAACACAGCGCGTGTTTGTTTCCTCCGTGGATAAAAAATCAAGCAGCGCCTGTTTTTCCATCTCAGGCAGGGCGTCACTGGCGACCACCACATCACAGCCCTCCGCTTCCAGGGCGTCCATGACGTCACGGAGCCGGGAAACCGGTGTCACCTGGTGCCCCTCTCTTGAAAGACGTTCAGACAGAAACGTTCTGTGTTCGTGATCTCCCGCAAATAAAATCCGCGACATAGTGTCCTCGTAGTCGAATCCCGCGATGGCCGGCATGATGTATGTTCAGAAGTCAGGATGGGATCGTGACAACCTTAAGACCGCAAGGACGGCATGCTCCGTACCTTCCCGGTAAATTCTCCGGAAAACTCCTTTCAATCCAGGATTTTGTCCAGTTTCTCAGCAATCGCCTCCGCCGTGAACGGTTTGACCACATAATTGGACACTCCCGCCTGAACCGCTTCGATGACGTTCTGTTTCTGGGCTTCCGCCGTCACCATGAGAAAGGGGACTTCCTTGTAAACGGGATCGGACCTGACGGTTTTCAGAAGCTCGAGCCCTGTCATCTTGGGCATGTTCCAGTCCGAGATGATCAGGTCGTACGTGGTTTTTTTCATTTCCTCAAGAGCCGTGGTCCCGTCGTCCGCCTCGCCGATATTCGTATACCCGAGCTGTTTCAGGATATTCTTCATGATGCGCCGCATGGTGGCGAAATCGTCCACAACGAGAATTTTAATGGCATTGTTCATAGCTCAACCTCACCTGTTCCGAATAACCGGGTCTATACACGGCAACGATTTTCTTTCATGCTTCAAGACACACCTCGATGGTAAATCCACCCCCCTCGGTGGTAAAGGGAATGGCGATCTTGGGCCCGTCCGTGTAATGGGTCACGCAATGCCCTTTTCCGCTGATCACCGTGGGAATGGCCGCATGGAACAGACGTCCCAGATCCTCAAGCTCCCGGCGGGCCTGGCCGGATATCATGTTCAGCAGTTCCCCCACCGCGTCGGCCACCTCGTGGTTCAGCGTGGTCATCTCCTCGCCGAACATGTTGGACACAATTCTCAGGATACTGCCCTGGTCGAAGGTCACGGCAATGGTTCCGTTGGAATCTCCGGTGATTCCGATCACACCGGTCACGTCGCCTTTGGCCTTGTCATCCTTTTTGAGATACGGTTTGCCCACCTTGCACTGGGTAAACGCCATGGTGGCCAGCACATTGCTCGTGGCATTGATGAAAGGGTTGATCAGATTGGCGTCCATGAATGTCTCCGGTTCAAAAAAATCCCGACGCCCCCTGGTTCAGATCCTGTCCGAATCGGGTGCGTTGTATCTGACGATGTTTTTCAGATGGGTGTAGGTGTCCAAGTCCACCGAATCAAAATAGACGGCGTACCCGTCACTGTCCACCCGGACCACATGCCCTTCCATCCTGAGCAGCAGTTCCTCCTCGAGTCCTTCGAGCCGTATCCCCACCTGGCAGGGTGTGCCCTTTTCCGGGAGGGCGGCCCCATCGGTCTTGACAAAGACCCCCCTCAGGCTCAGATCCCTGGAACTGCCTTTGTAGCGTGTTTCCATACCGGACAAGGTCACGGCCACCACCGTTTTGAATTCAACCCGGATTCCTTTCCGTCGATCCTGATTGTCCTGATGCTCCATCGCTGTCTCCATGGGTATCGGGCCGACCGGTTAATCACCGTTTCCGGAGGCCCTGATCTGCTTTCTCTGCTGACCGAACGTGAACTGAATGAGGCGTTCCCGTTCTTCCTCACTCAAACCTGTAAATTCAATTCCAGCAAGATAGGTCGTTTTGTCACCGTCCCGCCTTTCCTCGGACCGGACCACACGGCCCAGGGTTTCGAGGCGTCCGTAGGGGAAACCCGGCAAAAGGATGCTGAGTTTCAGGACGGTTCCCGTTTCAGGGTTTTCGGGCAGAACAAGACAGATCCCGGAACCGCTGATATCCACCGTGTCGATCACCTGGATTTCCCGGCCGGTTTTTTCCGCCCCTTCAAGTTTTTCCAGGATACGGTTCAATTTTTCGTCCAGGAGGAGAAGAGCCGCCGTAAACGTTGACAGAATCCTGTCCACCTGGGGCTCTCCGGTACTTATGGTTTCCGGAGGCAAGAGAAGCCCTGGGGCGTTTCCGGAGAGTCCGCCTTTGCCTTCCTCGAAGACCTGAGCCCGTATCCCAACAGACACAGCCGCCCTGAAATGGTTTCTTTTCAATGAGTTCGACCCGTCGTTCATCGTCGCCAATCAGTCCCGTTCCATAAAAACCACGCTGGCCGGACTTGCCGAATATTATTTCAAATATGGAAATCGGATGAAGAATTCTTTGAAAACTGCGGGATTATACCATTGGAACCATCTGGTGTAAACACGGAAAAACACGGCTGACGCCATAGATCCGGCCATGCCCTTTTCAGGGCCGCCCGATCAGGTGAAGTCCCACCTTCCGCTGTCCACCAGATTGAGAAAAGACTCGACGACCCTCGGGTCGAACTGGGCCCCGGACCCGTCTTTGATGATGGTCACCACCTGCTCCAGATCGAGTTTTTTCCTGTAAGCCCTGTCCGAAGCCATGGCGTCGTAAGCGTCGGCCACGGACATGATCCGGGCCAGAAAGGGAATGGCCACGCCTTTGAGCCTGTCGGGGTAACCGTTGCCGTCGAAACGTTCGTGGTGATGGCGGATGATCTGGGTTTCCCGGTCCCACAGGCCGAGCTGGCTGACGATCATGGCGCCGATGGCCGGATGTTCCTTGATGATCTCGAACTCCTCTTCGGTGAGACGTCCGGGCTTCAGGAGGATGTTGTCCCGGATCCCGATTTTACCGATATCATGGAGCCTTCCGGCGAAATTCAGCAGGTTGAGTTCCTCTTCAGAGCAGCCCATTTCCCTGCCGATGACCACCGCCATTTCCGCCACCCTGTTCGAGTGTTCCTTCGTGTAGGCGTCCCTGGCTTCCACCGCCTTCACGAAAGCCCTCAGGGTGGAAAAGAGGTTTTCCGAAATGGTTTCGTACAGAGCGATGTTTTCCGCCGTGTCCGCCGCTTTCTGGGCCATGAACGACAGGTAGTACAGATCTTTTTCATTGAACTGGTAGAGGGTCTCGCCCACAAACGCCACCACCACACCGAACACTTTTTCCCGGATTTTCAGAGGCACCGCCATGGCGGAAACGATCCGGTCGGGCAGCTGCCGTTTCCCCCCGCTGCAATCGGATATCAGCAGGGGCAGGGCGTCCACGACAATTTCAAGGACCAGGTTCTCGACGGATGGCTCCACGGCCTGGGACACCTCACCGCTTTTGGAGGCGAAGGTCACCTGAAACGGTCCGTCCTGGACTGAACTGACGATGAAAAGACGGGCCTCGTCGGCATGGGTCACTTCCAGGGCCAGCCCCACGATCCGTGAAAAAAGCTCCCGGCTCGAATTCACTTTTTCGAAATCGTCCATGATCTTGTTCAGGTGGTTCAGCTCGTCGACCTTGCCCAAAAGCTCCCTGTTCAGGGCTTCGATGCGCTGCTTGCTGGCCAGTTCCTTTTTCAGGAGGATGTTGTCCACGAAAAGCTGGCGCTGCCGCAAGACACGCCGGACGCAGAGTTCCATCTGATCCAGGTTCACCGGCTTGATCAGGAAGTCCACCACGCCGTTCTTGAGGGTGTTGATGGTGTTTTCAAGAGAAGGATAGCCGGTCATCACGATGACGGGAATGGTCATGTCCTTTTCCCGGATATGCTCGGCCAGTTCGAGGCCGTCCATCCCGGGCATGTTGATATCGGTGAAGCAGCAGTCCACCTCATGGCTGGAAAGGACGTCAAGGGCTTCCCGGCCGTTTCCGGCCGTGATCACGCTGTAACCCTTCTGGGTGAAATATTCGCTGGCGACTTCGAGAATGCTTTCTTCGTCATCAACAAAAAGTATGGTCGTTTTTTCCGGGGTCATGGCGTTGGTCCGACAGGTTTATCATTTTCGGGAACAAACTCAGAACAGCGAAAGTCCGCGTTCACGTTATACCCGGGAGGTCTTTTTCGTGATTGTTTCGTCAGAGGTTTTTATGTTCTATGGAACGGCCAAACAGGTTAACAAACGATGGTCTGGATGTTAAATCATTTTCCCCCATATTGCAAAAAGAAAGTGGATCGTCTAAAAGAAATCGAGGATTCAAGACCCTTGGCGTTCACCCTGACCATTTTTTCGAGGAGTTTTCGTGATTTCTGTCGTCCTTAACCGTTGCATCCATCTCAAGGGTCCTGGGAAGGAACTCGTCGACCACCTGAAAAAAAGCCTGACCCTTCCCAATCCGGTCTATTTGGAAAACGAAAAAAGGGGGCGGTGGAACAAAGGGGTTCCCAAATCCCTGGAATTCTATCAGGAAACGGATCAGGGGCTTGAGATCCCGAGGGGCTGCATGCGCCAGCTGATCACCACACTCAAAGGATTCGACCTTCCCTTCGAGCTTGTGGACCGGAGGCGCCTTCTTCCCGAGGTGGACTTCCAGTTTTCAGGTGAGCTTAAACCCTACCAGGAAAAAGCCTGCCAGGCGATCCTGAAAAAACACTTCGCCGTGCTCACGGCCCCGACCGGATCGGGGAAAACGGTGATGATGCTTTCCATCGTGGCGCGAAGAAAGCAACCCACCCTCATCGTGGTCCACACCCGGGAGCTGGCGGCCCAGTGGAGCAGCCGCATCGAAACCTTTCTCGGTATACCCCCGGAAGACCAGGGGTTCATCGGGGGCGGGCGTTTCCGCCTTGGAGACAAAATTACCGTGGCCATGGTCCAGACCCTTTACAAACACACCATGGACGTGTCGCACCGGATCGGGAACCTGGTGGTCGACGAATGCCACAGAGCTCCGAGCCGGACTTTCCAGGAAGCCGTCGCCGCCTTCGATTCGTATTACATGACCGGCCTGTCCGCCACGCCGTTTCGAAGGGACCGCCTGTCCAAGTTGATTTTCTGGTTTCTGGGCGACCGCGCCCACGATGTGGACCAGAACGAACTTCAGCACCGGGGGGATATCCTGAAGGCCCAGGTGGTGTTCAGGCCCACGGACTTCAATTCCCCCACCGATCCCACCAGCCAGTACGTTCAGCTGATGTCGGAGTTGATCAACGACATGGACCGGAACCGTTTGATCGCCGCAGACATCGCCAGGGAATCGGCAGGGCGGAACGGGGTCACCCTGGTTCTTTCCGACAGGAAAAGCCACTGCCGGACCCTCCGGGACCTGCTCAAAAACGAACACGGCCTGGAGGCCGACCTTCTCACCGGAGACCTCAAGGAGCAGGAACGGCGGGATGTGCTCTCGCGGCTGGAAGACAACAGAATCTCCATCCTCATCGCCACCAGCCAGCTGCTTGGCGAAGGTTTCGACTCGGACCGGCTCACCGATCTCTTCCTGGTCTATCCCATCCGGTTCAAAGGACGCCTGCTCCAGTACCTGGGCCGGATTCTCCGCCCGAGCCAGGGCAAAACCGCCCGGGTGTTCGACTACGTGGACGTAAACATCGGCGTCCTCGAAGCCGCGGCCAGGGCCAGACACAGCGTGTACACCTCCTCCGGGTCCTGAAGTCCGCCCCTCATTCCTGTGTATCACCAGACATAAGCCGCACAAGTTACATGACGAATATTATTCTTAATATTTAATCAATTAACGCATCATATTCTTGACACACTTTTTTTCTTTGTCTATGTTTGCAAAAAAAGAGGAAAAAGACGAATGATCGACGAAATCAGCATGAAAATCCTGCGGATTCTCCAGCAGAAAGCCAGGGTACCCAACGTGGAGGTGGCACGCCAGGTGGGCATGGCCCCGTCCGCCGTACTTGAGCGGATCAGGAAACTGGAAAAGCAGGGGTTGATCGACGGCTACGAAGTGATCCTGAACCCCCGCTGCTTCAACAGAAACCTGGTGGCTTTCGCCCACGTTTACATCGGAAAAAGCACCCAGGCTGAAGAAACGGGCCAGATTCTGGCTGAAATCCCGGAGGTCCAGGAACTCCACTACCTCAGTGGCCGGGACTGCTTTATCGTTAAAATCAGGGTTTCTGACAAAGAATCCCTTTTCGGAACCCTTTCAGGAAAAATCTCGTCCATCCCCTCGGTTGTCCGGACGGAAACGGGCGTGGTTCTCAAAACCTTCAAGGAAAGCTCCCAGATCCCCCTGGATTCCGTCGATATCCATGAAATCATCGAAAACCCTTTACATACCAAGGAGTCATGACCCATGCCACAATCCCAATCGTACCAGGAACGTCTGGCCCCAATCCTCAAGGACATCGCGGCCCATTACGGCACCCCTTTTCACATTTATGATGAAAAAGGCATCCGAGAAACCGGAAAAAACCTCATCGACGCGTTCAGCGGGGTGGATTCATTCCGTGAGTATTTCGCGGTCAAGGCCCTTCCCAATCCCTCGATCATGGCCATCATGCGGGACATGGGTTTCGGGTTCGACTGCAGTTCCGTCCCCGAACTGATCCTGGCCCGGCAGATCGGCGCATCAGGGGAAGACCTGATGTTCACGTCGAACAACACCAGCCGGGAAGATTTTCTCGCGGCGGAAAAAGACGGGGGCGCGATCCTGAACCTGGACGACATCACCCTGATCGACAAGGTCCCGAACATGCCTGAGTTGATCTGCTTCCGGTACAATCCCGGCCCGAGACGCACGGGCAACGCCATTATCGGCAACCCCGTGGAAGCCAAATACGGGGTCAGCTACGACCAGCTCACCGAAGCCTACAGAAAATCCAGGGAGCGGGGCGCCGTCCGTTTCGGCCTCCACACCATGCTGGCTTCCAACGAACGGAACTACACCTACATGGTGGAAACAACCCGGATGATCCTGGACATGGTGGCCATGATCTCGGATGAACTGGGAATCCGTTTCGAATTCGTGAATATCGGCGGAGGACTGGGGATTCCCTACAGACCCGAGGACCAGCCCCTGGACATCCGCGCCATGGGCCTCGAGATCAGCGGGATCTTCCAGGCGTTCAAAGCGAGTCACGGTTACGCCCCGAAACTCTGCCTTGAAAGCGGCCGCTACATGACAGGTCCCCATGGGGTTCTCGTCACCACGGCCATCAACCGCAAGGACATTTACCGGTCCTACATCGGCGTGGACGCCTGCATGTCCTCGCTCATGCGGCCCGGCATCTACGGGGCCTACCATCACATCACCGTGCTCGGCAAGGAAAACGCCCCCCACGACACCGTGGTGGACGTGGTGGGATCCCTGTGCGAAAACAACGACAAATTCGCGGTTCAGCGGCCCCTTCCCCACATCGAGGACGGCGACCTGGTGCTGATCCACGACACCGGAGCCCACGGGCACGCCATGGGTTTCAACTACAACGCCAAAATGCGGCCCAAGGAACTGCTTTTCAAGGAAGATGGACGCGTTGAACTGATCCGGAGGGAGGAAACCATGGAAGACTACTTCGCCACCCTTCGTTTCCCGGCCGATACCTTCAAGCCTGCCTGAAAGCGGTTTTCTTTCCGTTTCTGATTGGACAGATAAAAAAAAAGGGATGGCGAAAACCATCCCTTTTTCATTCGTGCTGTGAATTGGCCCGGGGCGATCTTTAACCGTCCCGGGCCATTTTTTTCTGTGGTTATTTCGCGGCTCCCGGCATGGACCCGGCAGGCTCCACGGAAAACTCCGTGAGGTTGTCGCCCAGCCTGGTGAAAACCACCATGAACGGGATGGTCTGACCCGGCTTGACGTCGGCGTTGATCCCGTTGTCGCCCAGACGGTTCTGAATCCGTTTCATGATCATGTTTTCAGCCATATTCACCAGCTCAGGTTCAGGAATCACGTTGCCGGCGTAGAAAAGCTTGGTCTGGCTGACACTGCCGCCTTTGCCGAAAAGCTTGCATACCAGACTGATGGAATTCCGGCTGTCGGGGTAATTGTTCCGGACAGAGCCCGAAATCACGAAAAGATCTCCCAGTTTCGTTCCGGGAATGATTTTGCCTGTGATCCCGGAAGTCTTGAGATTGTTCTTGCCCTGCACATCCTTGGCTTCCGGGGCGACAAACGTGCTGACCCCGGGTATCCCCATGGTGGAGATGCTTTCCCTCAACTCTTCGAGGGGGGCGATGTTTACGGGGATGTCCACGCCGATGGCGCGTCCTATCGCGTTCTTGGACATGTAAAGGAGGAAAAGGACCACAAGAACGATGAGGGCGTATCCCGCATATGCCGCATAGTTCTTTCCGCGTCCAGGAGCCACGCGCCTGGGTTTCGCCGGGGTTTTCTTCTTCACCGCCGCCTTTTCTTTCACCTGGGCGGCCTGATCCACAGCCATGGCCCCGGCCATTTCCACATCTTCTTCGTCTTCCTCATCAAGTTCGAGCACGGCCCTGTCTTGGTCGTCTTCGTCACCGAGATCCAGTTCCAGCTCAATGTCCGGGTCTTCCTCGTCGCCGATTCTGGCATACTTGCCATCTCCAGCGCCTTCCATCTCCAGTTCGAGCTCGAGATCGGAATCCCCATCCCCTTCAAACTCCAGCTCTCCGCTTTCAGCGTCGTCATCGAGGTCCAGCATGGCTTCCACGTCCGAGAAATCCAGGTCTTCTTCATGGCCTTCCATGACGAGCTCATCGGAATCTTTTCCGCCCTGGTCGATGGATGCGTCAAGTTCAAGGTCCAGATCTTCCACAACTCCGGATTTCGTCTCACTATCGGCTTTTTCAAGGTCGTCGAGCAGATCCTCAAGATCCGAGAAATCCAGCTCCTCTTCGTCGTCATCGGTGGACAGGGAGGACGTCACAGCCTCGGCTTCACCCTCAAGATCCAGATCGAGCTCGAGTTCAAGATCCTCGTCCACAGAAGGTCTATCCGCTTCCTCTTCAGGTTCGGAATCGAGTATTTTCGACAGACTTGAAAAATCCAGTTCCTCATCTTCAGCCGGTGTTTCTTTCTGGCCTTTAACAGCGCCCTTATCTTCGTCGGCTTCCAGTTCGAACTCGGAAAAGTCCAGCTCGTCCTCATCCATCAGGACCGTTTCAGGCTCACCCTCATCAAGACCAAGATCCAGTTCATCGATGGCGGCCGGTTCATCCAGCGCCCCGTCCAGTTCGCGTTCAAGATCCGAGAAATCCAGCTCGTCATCGACCAGTGCCGCTTCTTCAGACATCTCCTCGATCTGGACTTTTTCCTCAATGCCGAATTCCTCTTCCGGAAGCGGCGGGGGAGTGGCCTTGTCTTCCGTTCCCAGATCCTCATCGATAAGATCGAGCTGCAGATCTTCGACCACCATGGTGTCGGCCGCGTCTGTTTCATCCCGGGTCATGGAAACGCCAATGACTTCCGTGTCCTTGGTATCTGCGTCGAGTTCCAGTTCGAGATCCGAGAAATCGAGCTCCTCTTCCTCGCTTGAGTCGAGCTGAAGATCCAGTTCCTCTTCGGCCACGTCACCGAAATCGGAACCCATGTCATCGCCGTCCAGGTCAAGGGAAAGCTCTTCCTCTCTTTCGCTGGCATCCTTGATCGGAGCGGAGTCTTCTTCAAGATCGACTTCAAAATCCGCGAAATCGAGAATATCCTCGCCTTCTTCACCGGCTGGCGTTTCAGAAAGTGCGGCCTCGACAACGGCCGGCTCGGCGACGGTCTCAACGACAGGTTCCGGGATGACCACGGGCGGCGTTTCCGTTTTTGCTTCAGGCATGGCCGCGGCTTTTGGAGCGATATCCACGCGGGGCGTTTCCGGTGTGACTCCCAGTTCGTCATCGGTAAATTCCAGATCTTTTTCGTCGATGGCGGCAACGGCCTTGGTCAGATCGGGATCATCTTCAAAATCGTAGGAACTGGCCGCGGGCGTTTCCTTCAAAGTCTCGGGTTTCACCGGATAGGCGACAAACACGTGTTTGCAGTTCGAACATCTCACCTTAGAACCGCTTGGTTTGACCAAGCTGTCATCCAGAATAAAACTGGAATCGCACTCCCCACAGGTAATGATCATTGTCCATCCTCATTCAATTATAATTTCAGATGATATATGGCCGGAAGGTTCCTGTAGTTCTCGTCGTGATCCAGTCCATACCCCACGAGAAAACCCTCGGACACCTCATGACAGGCGTAATCCACCACCACATCCAGTTCACGTCGTTCCTTCTTGTCGATCAGCGAACAGACTTTCAGCGTCCTCGGGCCAAAGGCTTTCAGGTAATCGATAGCAAAACGCAACGTCCGGCCCGTGTCCACGATGTCTTCGACAATCAGAACGTCTTTTCCTTTAATATCAACATCAAGCTCTTTTGTAACGGTAATTTTTCCTGAAGACTCGGTCTCGGATCCATAGCTGGAAACACCGATAAACCCGATCTGCGAGGGTATGTCAAGACAGCGGGCAAGATCCGCCACAAACATGAATGCCCCCTTGAGAGCTCCGACAAGCACCAGGTCCCCCTCCCTGTAGTCACCGGATATTCTCAGGGCCATGCGGGAAACGATCCTCCCGATGTCCTCGCCTGATAGAATCTCTGTCAATTCGGGCATACTGTATCCATTTGACGGTCGAACAGCCACCACGGCTCCCGGCGGTCCGGAAGACCTCGCCCGGCACCGGACGCCCCCAGGTCCCTGCTATAGACAGGAGTCATGGTTACACTCTGGAATGACTATAATGCAGATCTCTTCACGGATTGTAAAGAAACAATACGTAAAGGGGTATCTTGAAAACGCTTTCTTGTCAATGATTTTGAGCCATTAGAGCCCGGCCTGAGCCATTTTTTCTGCGATTTTCCTCTGTTGCTCGCTGAGTTCTTTGGGAAGACTCAAGAGAATATGCACATACAGATCCCCTTGGCCGGTGCCTTTCATGTGGGGAAGCCCCTGTCCCGGAATCCTCATCTTTGTCTTGTGCTGGGTTCCTGGCGGGATCTTGAGGCTGAGCTCTTTACCCGTAATTGTCGGCACGGAAACGGTTGTTCCGAGCAGGGCTTCGGAAAGGCGGATGACTTTGTTGACATTGAGGTCGTGGCCTTCCACAAAAAAAACAGGATCCGGAAGCACTTTGGACTTAATAAAAAGGTCGCCGGCAGGACCGCCAAAAGGACTGGGCTCTCCTTTTCCCTGGAGCCTGATTTTTTTCCCTTCCACCATGCCTTTGGGAATCTTCACACTGACCTGGCCGCCTGCGCCCTGGTGCTGGAGCACGATGGTCCTGGTCACGCCCTCGGCGATTTCACGGAGCGTCAGAGGAAGTTCGTACACAAGATCCGAACCTTTCACGGCCTGGGGCTGCCGTGAAAAACCGCTGCTGTGGCGCCTGCCGCCGGAAAAACCGCCGAATCCCCCGAAACCGAAGCCACGGAGGATGTCCTCGAAATCGAAATTCCTGAAAATATCCTCCTGGCTGTACTTCTGCTTGAAGCCGGAAGAACCGAAGGTGTCGTACTCTTTTCTTTTTTCCGGGTCGCTGAGTACGGCGTAGGCTTCGCTGATCTGTTTGAATTTCTCCTCAGAAGCCTTGTCCCCCTTTGTCTTGTCCGGATGATACTTCATGGCGAGCTTCCGGTACTTCTTCTTGATTTCTTCCGCGCTCGCGTTTTTCTCAACACCGAGTATCTTGTAATAATCTGCGTCAGACATACTTCCAATTCCTTCCTGCATGTTTTTCGATCAGAACGGTTTCGAACCCGCGGAATATCTCTTCATTTCCTGTTTCATTTCCAAGAGAATAATTCTTTCGAAAAAAGGTGTCAAGACGAGGGCGGCCGTCACCTGTCAAGTCGACGGCCGCCCCGTGTCGCCGGGGCTTTCATCGTGATGGGCTCCACCTGCGCCGCGCCATTTCTTCAGGCTGACCATCAACACGGAAATCGCCGAAGGTGTCATGCCGTCCATCCGTGACGCCTGGCCCAGGGACTCGGGCCTCACCTTCACGAGCTTCTCCTTCATTTCATTGGAAAGGCCATGGGCCGAACCGTAATCGAAATCCCCTGGGATTTTGATCTTTTCCAGGCTTCTGAATTTGGCGATTTCCGAATGCTGCCTTTCAATGTAGCCCTCGTACTTCACCTCGATTTCCACCTGTTCCGCCGTCCGGTCGTCAACAGGTTCGGGAGACGGGGCGAAAACCTTGACCGCGTTGTAGTCCAGTTCGGCCCGTTTGAGAAGCTGGTCCAGGTGAACGCCCTGGGACAGGGCCGCAGACCCTTTTTCCTTCAGATACGCATTCACCGCGTCGAGGGGCCGGATCACCGTGCGCCGGACCCGTTCGATCTCCCTTGCGATGCTTTGTTTTCTGTCCCTGACCTCCCGGACCCTGTCAGCATCCACCAGCCCCAGTTCATGGGCGATCTCGCTCAACCTGAGATCGGCGTTGTCTTCCCTCATCACCAGGCGGTACTCGGCCCTTGAGGTGAACATCCGGTAGGGTTCGTTCGTTCCGCGGGTCACCAGGTCGTCCACGAGCACGGCGATGTAGGCCTGGGAACGGTCAAGGACGAAGGGGGGGCGCCCCTGGACCGCCGAGGCCGCATTGATGCCGGTCCAGATACCCTGGGCCGCGGCCTCCTCGTAACCCGATGTCCCGTTGATCTGGCCGGCCATGTAAAGGCCCCGGACCCTTTTGGTTTCCAGGGTGGGTTTCAGTTGAAGGGGATTGACGTAATCGTATTCGATGGCGTAGGCCGGACGCATGATTTCAGCTTGTTCCAGGCCTTCCACGGACCGGACGAACTCGATCTGCACATCCAGAGGCAGGCTGTTTCCCAGCCCGCTGGCGTAAATCTCGTCGCTTTCCACACCTTCGGGCTCAAGGATCACATGATGGGATTCCCGTTGGGGGAATTTCACCGCCTTGTCTTCGAAAGACGGGCAGTAGCGGGCCGAAATCCCCTTGATCGTTCCGCAGTAGAGGGGAGACCGGTGGAGGTTGTCCATCACGATCTTCCGGCTCCGGCTGTTGGTATGGCCGATGTAGCTGGGAAGCTGAAGGTTTCTGACCTCGGTGGTGGTAAAGGAAAAAGGCCGGGGATCTTCGTCGGAGCCGTGTTTGATAAACTTTGAAAAATCGATGGTGTGGCGATGCAGACGGGGCGGTGTTCCCGTCTTCATGCGCCCCAGTTCGAACCCCAGGTCCCTGAGGCAGTCCGCCAGGGCGTAGGCGGCGAATTCGCCGGCCCTGCCCGCCTTGATACTCCGGGGGCCGATATGGACCAGACCGCTCAAAAAAGTGCCGGTGGTGAGGATCACCTTGTCCGCCTGATAGCCGTAACCCGTGAAATCCACAATGCCCTTCACTTCGCCGTCTTCGACCACGAGAGACTCCACCAGGGTCTGTTTGACGTCCAGGTTCGGCTGGTTTTCCAGAACGGATTTCATGGCCTTGTGGTACAGGTTCTTGTCATTCTGGGTCCGTGTGGAATGGACGGCCGGCCCTTTCCGGGTGTTCAGGGTCTTGTACTGGATGGCCGACCTGTCTGAAATCCTGGCCATTTCCCCGCCCAGGGCGTCGATTTCCCTGACAAGCTGGCCCTTGGCCGTGCCCCCGATGGACGGACTGCAAGGCATGGCAGCGGTCTTGTCCAGATCGATGGCCATCAGAAGCACCGAACACCCCATGCGGGCCGCGGCGAGGGCCGCTTCGCATCCCGCGTGCCCTGCGCCCACCACAATCACCTCGTATTTTTTTCCGTAATAGAACATCGCGCCTTTTACCGTGTTTTCGTCAGCTTTTCCAGGACTCCCGCCCAATTTCCCCGACTTGAATTCGTCCCGGATGAATGATACATTCCAAAGTCGCCCAGTATAAGCGAGGGTGAAACGTTGGTCAACATCTGGATAAGCATGAAACGTAAAAGATACAATGATTTGAACAGCCATCTCCGAAGCATTTTCGGAGAAAGGGTACAGAAGCTCACCGTGGACGCCGGGTTTTCATGCCCGAACCGTGACGGCTCCCTTTCCTACGGGGGCTGCATCTATTGCAGCGAGAAGGGTTCGGGCACAGGGGCCCACGCCCTGGGCCTGTCCATCAAAGAACAGATCGAACGAAGCAAACCCGGACTGATCCGCCGGTACAAATCCACGAAATTCATGGTTTACTTCCAGTCGTTTTCCAACACCTATGCCCCGCTGGCCACCCTGAAATCCGTGTACGACGAAGCCCTGTCCTTTGACGACGTGGTGGCCCTGTCCATCGGGACCCGGCCGGACTGCGTGGCCCCGCCAGTACTCGACCTTCTTGGCGAATACGCGAAAAAACGGCTGATCTGGGTCGAGTACGGACTCCAGAGCGTTCACGACACCACCCTCGCCACCATCAACCGGGGCCACGACTTCGCCTGTTTCAAAGAGGCCGTCAGACAGACCAGGGACCGCGGCATCAGAGTCTGCGCCCACATCATCCTGGGGCTGCCCGGGGAAACCCGGGACATGATGCTGGAAAGCGCCGGGGTGCTCTCGGACCTGGGGGTGGACGGTGTCAAGATCCACCTCCTTTACGTGGTGAAAGGGACCGTCCTTGCGGCCATGTACAAAAACAGGGAGTTCCGCTGCCTCGAACGGGAGGAATACGCGGAACTGGTCTGTGACTATCTGGAACGCCTCGACCCGTCCATGGTGATCCACCGCATCACCGGCGATCCCCACCCCGACGAACTGGTCGCCCCCCTGTGGCCTTTGAAAAAAACAGACACCACCAATCTGATCCATCGTCTCCTTGAAGAACGGAACTCCTTTCAGGGCCGGCTGTTCCAGACCTCGCCCTCTTCCCTGCTCTCCGTCCCGTTCGACCAGCCCGAATGCCTGTAAGGCCCCACGCTCCCCCATCGCGTGTGCCGTGTCCAGTCTTTCCGGCGCTCCAGGGGGGACCGTCTTTCCACCTTGTTTTTCCGTTTGTCGTAGCCCAGAGGCATGACGTTGTACAGGGCACGCCTGTCATCTTCGAAACGCCGGTCGAAGCCACTTCGCAGACCCGTGTAATCTTCTTCCATGGTATCCTCCTTTCATCGGTGTTGATCTTGTTGCCCGGAACCCAGGCAATGAGACCCGGACGCTCCCGACTCAAAGGGCGTGGGAAACACAGTGTGCGATGTCGTATCAGAAAAGGAGGCTGAAGAAATAAAGGTAATGAAACGGTCGGGCTCTGTCATGTGAATTTATGACATATCATACCACGTGTATGGGAAAAAATGCAAAGCATCAACGTTGATTTTTGACAGTCCTTTGATATAATAGCCTGACTTGTTCCCGTTATCTTGAGAATCAAATCACTGTCCGTTGATTACAACCAACAAAAAACGAGGTTATTTTGGGAAAAAAAGCACTTCTTCTGGGAGCGGGAGGTCCCTTGGGAGGCCTCGAGGCCGGCGCGCTCATCGCCCTAGACGAGATGGGTGTGGAATTTGACATCATATCCGGTGCGTGCATCGGTTCGGTCCTGACACTCACCTACACCAGCCCGGCCCAGGGCATGACAGGCCGGGAGGCCCTCGAAATGTGGTGCAACGCATCGGGTCTTTCGGATCTGATCTACCATTCGGTCTGCCCGTCCAACTACAAGGTGTTCCAGAAAAACGGCCGTTTCATGAATCCGTTTTCCGACGCATGGATCAAGGCCATGACCGCGGCGAATCCTTTTTTCAGCCTGAACCCTGAAACCGAAATCGCCCGGTTTTTCAACGACATGTATCTCTATTTCCTGACATCCGTGACCCCGGGCTTCCTTTTTCCCGACCAGACCTCCATCAGCCGGATCGCCCCTTTCCTGGAGGGGTTCATCGATTTCGACAACATCGCCAACGTGGAGAAAGATGTCTACATCAACGCCCTGAACGTCACGGACCAGACCATCGAGATTTTCGACAAACACGAAATCACCATGCAGCACCTCATCGCGGGCTCCTCCCTGTTTTTCATCTGTCCCCAGCAGGAGATCGGAGGAAAATGGTACGGGGAAGGCTCCTACATCGACAGCCTGAACTACAAGGGCCTCATGGAATCACGGCGACGCCTCACCGGAACGGGCGAAGACGACATCGAGACCCTGGTGGTGATGAACATCCTCAACAAGAAGACCCTCATAAGGAACCCGACCAGCCTGTATGACGCCTACAACCTTTCCATCATGCTGCCCTTCATCACCATCGCGGAAGATGACACAAAACTTTTCGTAGCCAAACACAAAGGGAAGAAAAACCTCCTGAAAGTGGGCTTCGCAATTCCCGAAGACCACGCCCCCTTTGTCATGGACTGGAGCGCGTCGAACTTCAAACGACTTCGTGATATCGGATACGAAGCCGGAATGAAATTCTATAAAGAAAACAAAGCCTTGCTCATATAACCAAGGAGACGCCATGGAATGGAGTAAATCCATCCTGATTCTTTTTTTCGTTGTTCTGCTGCAGTGTGGAAGCGCCGGCGCCACAACCCTGAGACTGGGCTACATTGAGTTCCCCCCCTACACGTACACCAACGATAAAGGCGTCCCCTCGGGAATTCTGATCGAACTGGCGAAACAGGTGTACCCCGAGGCCGGTTTGAGTTTTGTCGCCACGTCCTATCCGGTCAGGCGACTTGCCAGTTACATCGGATCGGGGGACCTGGATATCTGGATGGGCCTCAAGACCCTTCCCGAGTTCGAAGGGAAATCCTATGTGGGCCGGTCCGTCATTGCGGAACTCGTTCTGAGGGCCTACGCCCGGGGGAAAAAACCGGCCATTTCCAAAAAAGAGGATCTTTCGGGGAAATCCATCATCATTATGAGGGGATACAGCTACGGGGGCTGGATAAACTACATCGACGATCCAAAGAACCGGGTGGACCACATCAAGGCCAACAAACACGAGGCGGCTTTCAACATGCTTCTCGCCGGAAGAGCCGACTATGTCCTGGACTACAAGGATCCGTCGGAAAAAGCCCTCCAGAAAATCAGAATCCCCGATCTCACCTATAACCAGATCTCGGCGTTCCCATGCTATTTCGTGGTTTCAAAAAAACACCCGGAAGGCAGGGAGATCGTAGAAAGGCTGGACAGGGCTTTTGAGAAATTGAAGAAAAAAGGGGTTCTGCCCTGATACGACACACGGCGTTCCGATGATCCTGCCGGAGCCTCGTCCGTGGGGCTGTCCATGTTCATCGGGTCTCCGACATCTACAACACCGCAACGGACAATGACTGCATGCTGACCGCTGAAAAGCCGGAAACTTCCCTATCGTCACCCCCTGTGGAAAAAAGTCGGTCCATCGCCTTTCTCCTCACCACCTCCATCATCCTCACGGTGGCCTGTGTATCCGCCATATCCATCTTCATCGGCTACCTCGACGCGAAAAAAAAAGCGGGATATGAACTCGAGCGCACCGTGGAACGAAACATCCGGGCCATGGTGGATATCCTCCAGGTCCCCCTGTGGACCTACGACCAGGAGACCATCGAAGATATCGGAAACCTTTACGCAGGCAACGAGGACATCGTCTTTCTCACCATCATCGATTCCTTGGGCCAGCCCCTGTTCAAAACCCGGAAGGAAGAGGAAGACAGACCCGTGGTGAAAACCCGGGAGGTCCGGTTCGAGGGCAGGGTCGCGGGAACCGTGGAAATGGGTTTGTCCCCCCGGAAATACAAGGAAGCCATCCGCCAGCTCCTGTGGTCGGGAATCATGACCATGGTGATCAACCTGTCCGTGCTGATCCTGATCACCGGCTTTCTCCTCCGGCTTTTCCTGAAAAACCCCCTGACCATTCTGAGCAGCATCGTCAATTCATACGCGTCCGGAAATTACGCCAACCCCGGAATCCGTCTTCCCTACACCGAGTTCCAGCCCGTGGTGGACGTGATCCGGTCCATGGGCCGCAAGATCCTCCTCCAGATCGGAGAACTCAAACAGGCGGAACAGAAATTCCGGAGTATCTTCGAGAACGCCATGGAAGGTATCTTCCAGATTTCCACCGAGGGACAGATTCTCAGCGCCAACCCCGCCATGGCCCGGCTCATGGGCTACGACTCACCCGAAGAGATGATGGCCCTTGTCACCCATGTGGAGTCTCAGTGTTTCGTCGTTCCGGAAGATTTTCAAAGAATCTCCGAAGCCCTGGAAAATTTCGGTGTGATCAGGGATTTCGTGGTCAGGGGCCTCAAAAAAAACGGAGACATGCTGTGGCTTTCGGTCAGCGCCCGGATAGAACGGGACCCTGACGGCGGGGTCCTTTACTTCGAAGGATCGATCTTCGATATCTCGGACCGCAAGGAAAAAGAGGAAGCTGAAAAGCGGCAGAAAGAGGCGGACGCGGCCAGCCAGGCCAAGACTCTGTTCATCGCACGGATGAGCCACGAACTCAGGACTCCGCTGAACTCCGTCCTCGGCATGACGGAACTGCTCGCTGAAACAAGCCCTTCCCCGGACCAGATGGAGTACATCCGCCTGCTCCAGTCTTCGGGGGAATTTCTCGAGTCCATCATCAACGATATTCTCGATTTTTCGAAAATCGAGGCCCAGCAGCTCGTCCTGGACGACATTCCCTTTGATCTGGCGAAAACGGTGGAAGAAGCGGCGGCCATCGTAAACGTCAGGGCCAGGGAAAAGAATCTTCCGGTGACCTTTTCCATCGACCCGGACATCCACAGAACCCTTTCAGGCGACCCGGTTCGGCTGAAACAGATCCTGATCAACCTGGGGGGAAACGCCGTGAAATTCACCAAAGAAGGCATGGTGAACATCGAGTTGACCCGGGCCCAGAACCTTGGGCCCCCGGAGACCCACGAGCACATCCTGTTCCGGGTGACGGACACGGGCATCGGGATCCCCGGCGACATGCGGGAGATCATTTTCGACAGCTTCACCCAGGCGGACAGCTTCATCAAACGCCAGTACGGGGGGACCGGCCTCGGGCTGTCGATCTGCAAACGGCTGGTGGAACTCATGGGAGGCTCCATCGGCGTGGAAAGTGTTGAAGGCGAAGGCTCCACCTTCTTTTTCACCCTGTCCTTAAAAAAAGCGAAAGAACGGACGGATGTTCAGGACAAGGTCCCGGTGGACAGCGAAAAAAACCTGCCCCGGCTGACCATTCTCCTGGCCGACGACATCGAACCCAACCGGACCGTGGTTCACAAGTACCTGAAAAAAGCCCCGGTCACCCTGATCGACGCCGCGAACGGACTCGAGGCCTATGAAACCTTTGTCCGGCAAAAAATTGATCTCGTCCTGATGGATGTGGAGATGCCGGTGATGAACGGGCTCGAGGCCACCCGGAAAATAAGGCTCTGGGAAAAAGAACGGGGTCTCAGCCCCACGCCCCTCATCATCCTTTCAGCCCACGCATTCGGCGAACAGAAACGCCAGTGTTACGAAGCGGGCTGCAACGACCTGCTTGTCAAACCCATCCGGAAAAACGACCTGATCCGGGCCATCACTCTGGCCGTGGCGCAAGCCCCTGCCCCGGACCTGGCTCCAGACCCTGACCGACCGGCCCTGCCGGAGCCGGCCCCGGAGGGGTTTATCGACAAGCTTCCCGAAAAAGTCTATGTGGACGTGATGTTCGAAGACCTGATGAAAGGGTTTTTCGATTACTTTGAAGAATCCCTTGCCGCCATGAACACGGCCGCCAGGGAAAACGATTTTGACAGCCTTTACCGGCTGGGACACGGCCTCAAGGGTTCCGCGAGAAACTACGAGTTTTTCCATCTGGGCGACCTCTTTTTCCAGATCGAAAAAGCCGCGGCCGACAAAAACCTCGACGACGCCCTCCATTTCATGAAGCTGGCCCGGAATTACCTTGAAACCGTCGACGTGGAATTCATCGAAAAGGAGTAACACATGATCCAGCCCCCGTTTGACACCCAGACCGTAAACCTGAAGAAAAAACGGGTTCTTGTCGTTGACGATATCCGGACGGATCTCCATTTCGTGGGCAAGCTGGTGGCCGGTTTCGACCATGAAGTGATTCTGGCCGAATCGGCGGCCTCGGCCCTGGAACTTGTGGACAGCAGCGTCGACCTGATTATCGCGGACGGACTGATGCCCGGGATGGACGGGTTCGACTTTGTCCGTTCGGTGCGTGAAACAGCCGGAATTTCCCACATCCCCGTGATCATGGTCACCTCCCTGTCCGGAAGGAAAGACCGGCTCAAGGCTGTGGAAGTGGGCATCAACGATTTCATCAACAAGCCGGTGGACAAGGTGGAGCTCAAAGTCCGGATGGACTCCATGCTTAAGATGAAAGAGGCCCAGGACAGGGTCCGGGAGTACCAGAGGGAACTCGAGCATCTCGTGGAAAAAAAGACAGCGGACCTGAACGCCACGCTCCGGAAGCTCCAGGCCGTGTTGAACGGCATGAACGATTGCATGGTGACCCTTGACAGGTATTTCACCATCACGGAAACGAACCACGCTTTCGCACGGATCAGCGGAAAAAGCCAGAGTGCACTCAAAGGCCTTCCATTCAGAGACCTTCTCGTGGGCCAGGCCCAGGCCGAGGGATTCGCCAACCTTTTCTCACGTCCGGACGTCACGGCGGAAATGGACATGGAATTTCCCCAGTGGGGAAGAAAGATTTTTTCCATCCTCGCCACCCCCATGGAAGACCGGGGCATTCTCCTCATGATGCGCGACATCACCGAGAAAAAACAGGCCGATGAACAGCGGGCCCGGTTCCTTTCCATCCTGTCCCACGAATTGCGGACTCCGTTGAACGGAATCAAAGGGTTTTCTGAAATCATGCTCCTCGACCCCTCGTCCCTGTCGGAAAATTACAGGGAATTCCTGGGCCTGATCAACGAATGCGGCTGCAAACTGGAAGCCATCGTGGACGAACTGCTTCGGTTCGTGGAGTTTTACAGCGACATGGACGAACCCGAGGAGCTGGACATCCGTCTCGACCACCTGGTGGAGCAGGTCCTCGACACCCTGTCCGAAAAAATCACCAAAAAAAATATCCGTGTTTCCGTGGCTGCCCAAGCCGCCATGCCCGTGGTCCACGGAAAAAACGAACATTTTTTCGAGATTTTCAAGCAGATCCTGGACAATGCGGTCAAGTTCAGCCCCCATCACGGTTCGGTTGAAGTTCTCCTCGAAACCACGCCTGAAGCGTTTCGTTTCATCTGCCGGGACCAGGGCAAGGGAATCCCGGAAAAAGACCTGGAGCAGGTGTTCGAATCGTTCTATCAAGTGGAGGATTACAGCACTCGGACCCAGGACGGCCTGGGCCTGGGCCTGACCATCGCCAAGAAGATCATCGAACTGTACCAGGGAACCATCGGCATCAGCAGCCGGCCGGACATGGGGACCACCGTCTCGGTCACCCTGCCCCGGCCCTCCTGAGCCCACAGTGGCTCGCACATGGCAACGTAATTCTTGAATAACGCCTGTGGCCGTGCTAACCTGATTTCCATGGACGCTGAATACATTCTTATCAGAAAACGAGCCCGACAGATTGTCGACGAATCACCCCAGCCCGATTTCTACCGGGATCAGGCCGAGGCCAACCGGCATTCCCTGGAGGTCTATTCACACCACCCCGTCGTCCAGGCCATCAAGGCCCATATCACGGGCATGATGGACGGCAATCTGGGCCACGGCCTTCACCATGCGGAAAAAGTCTCACTTGACGCCGGAGCCTTGGTTCTCATCGTCTGCCGGATGCTCGAGCGTTCTGAAAAAGACACCGAACGACTGCTGCTTCTGGTCCATTCCGCAGGCCTCCTGCATGACGTGATGCGAAAAAAACAGAACCATGCGGTGGAAGGCGCCGATTACGCCTCAGCCCTTCTGACGGCCTACCCTTTCACCGGCCCTGAAATCATCGACATCTGCGAGGCTATAAGGAACCATGAGGCTTTCAAAACCGTGGGAGGCGATCTCACGGCCGACGGAATGATCATTTCGAACTGTCTCTACGATGCGGATAAATTCAGATGGGGACCGGACAACTTCAGCCACACGGTCTGGGACATGGTATCCAACGCCCGTATCCCCCTCAAAGTGTTCATGAGCCATTTCCCCCGGGGTCTCGAAACCGTGGGCCGGGTCCGGGACACCTTCCGTTCCGAACCGGGTAAAATGTACGGCCCCCAGTTCATCGACATCGGCATGGCCATCGGGACTAAGCTTTACCAGGCGATCCGGGCTGAGTTCCCCCTGGCTTTCCCTGATTAGAGTCTTCCCTGCCTCACTCGTCGTTGTCCTGCCAGATTCTGTTTCTCAGTTTTCCACGCAGGATTTTTCTCTCCTCACGGTTCATCCGTATCCATTCCCTGTGACGTTCCATGATCTGAAGGCGTTTTTCCTCGGGCAGACTTTCCAGCTTCCTGAATGTTTCCCTCAACCGGCGCTTTTCTTCAGGAGGAAGGTTCTTCCAGCGTCTGTACCGGTCCATCAACACGCGTTTCTCATCCTGGGAGAGGCCTTGAAATCTTTTGTAATTATTACGAATCCGCATTCTTTCTTCGGGCGGGAGCCGTTTGAACCGGCTGAGTTTTTCCCTCAGTTCGGCTTTGCGGTTTTCGGGCAGGTCACGCCATTTTTTGTAGAGGTCCCGATAAGAGGCCCTTTCCGTTTCACTGAGGGTTTCCCAGTTGTTCTTTTCATCAAAACCGCGTTCCTCGGCCCTGACCCAGCTCCGGTCCACGGCGACGAGCAAAAGGCAGAAAACAAGACCTGTCAAACATTTCCTGATCATCGGGAATCCCCCTTTCCCAGTACATCCATATCCTCGAGAAGATCGATATGCTCGAGCATCTCCATCATTTTCAGCATTTCCAGCTCCGCCGCCACATCCTTGTCCCGGACATTGCCCCCGGTCTTCCTGCCTTTTTCCACCGTCTCCTGCTTCGTCTGCTTTTCCTTGTTGACCTTCCCCTTGTCACCGGAGCGGTCATCCGCCTCGGCACCTGCCGCAAGCAGGAAAACCATGACAGAAAAAAGAAACATTCGACGGAGAATCATCACAAACCACCCTGCCCGAGTTCTGCGGCCACCTGTTCCAGAAGATCCAGGTTGTTCACGATGTCGTAGTCTGAAAGCAAGTCCATCTGGTCCACCATGCCCATCTCGGCAAAGGATGCGGTTTTGTTCTCCCGCATCAGGGAGAGCCCCGCAAAAAGGACGACCAGGGCGCAGGCAGGAGCCAGGGCGTAACGCCAGTTCCAGTTCCCTATCCAACGCCAAAAACGGTTCCCGAGGCGTTTTTCCTCCACAGCCCGGACCTTTTTCCAGAAAACAGCGTCGTAATCCGGGCTCACCCGGATTTCTCCGGCATCCTGGAGCAGGGTCTTGAGTTTTTGGAGGGAACGCAACTCGTCAGCACAGCCCCCGCAGCTTTCCACATGGGCTTTGACGAACCGGCTCTTATCTTCTGGAAGCTCCCCGTCCAGGTAAGCATGAAGCATGGCGTTATGCCGGCATGAGTGTTTCATGATTCCTCCCCCAATACATCCCAAAGTGCGTGTCGAAGATTCTCCCTCCCCCGGTGGATCAGGGATTTGACGCCAGCTTCGGTCATGTTCAGCTGGCCTCCGATCTCCCTGTAGGAAAATCCGTGGTACTCTCTCAACAGAAGGGCGGCCCGTTGTTTCTTCGGAAGATCCCGAAGGGCGAGCCCGATTCTCCTTGTTTTCTCCATGGCCTCGATCCGGTCGTGGGCTGTCGCCCCCGGGTCCGGGATATCCTTTACAGCCGAACCTTCATCCGAATCGATGGATTCGATCCGGTTTCTGTAAAGCCCGCGCCGTCTTTCGTTCAGGCAGGCGTGGGCGGCTATCTTGAAAATCCAGGTGGAAAACCTGGCTGTGGGAACATAACCCGGCCCGGCTTTGTACACCTTGAGAAAAATTTCCTGACTGAGCTCCTCGGCCAGCTCACGGTCGAAAAAGAACCGGTAACAGTACGCGATGATTCTGTTCCTGTACAACAGAAACAGATCGCGAAAGGCCTGTTCATCACCTTTTGCGAATCGAACCATCAGATCTGTTTCCGAATCTGTATCCATTATTGTATTTAAACCCTTCGAACTGGAAAAAGTTTCGAAAAAAAGAGGCCTGGGTTTCCCCGCCTCTTTTTTACAAAATCATATGAAAACGGCAATTAAAAACCATAACGCCTGAGGCCAGAGATCGGTTTAGACGTTTAGCGGTTTAGGGTAACAATGGAGGGTTTTTTAACATAATAAAATTAATAAACAGGATGTTATGAATAGAGTCTTTAAGCCCTAAACGCCTAAAAAGCAAAATCCCTGGGTGTCATCCCCGTGTTTGTGCAAACACGGTTCAAAGGTATTTTATTGCCGGATTAACATCAATCCGTGGCTGGTCATTCGTAAAGCTCTTCCGATAAAATCAGGGCTTCGGCAATGTTTCGCATGGATTTACGAGAGTCCATGCTCCTTCGTCTCAGCCATTTGAACGCGTCCTCGCCGGTCATACCTTTGCGGTTCATCAGGATTTCCTTGGCCCTTTCCACCAGTTTCCGTGTTTCCAGTTCCTCGCGGATCACCTGGGCGTCGAACATCAGCTTGGTGTTGTAGATCGCCACCGCGGCCTGGTTGGCCACCGTGGTAATCAGGTTGACTTCCGCCTCGGAAAAATCGTGGGGTTCGGTGGTGAAGCAGTTGAGGACCCCGATGACATTGCCGTCCTTGATGCACATGGGCACACCGACCATGGACACCAGGTTCAGCTTTCTGGCCATGTCCTTTTCCTTGAAGCGGGGTTCCTCGAGGACATGTTTCACGATGATCGGCTTGTTCCGGTAAGCCACGTAGCCGACCACACCCTCATCCATCTGGAGGGTCCTGTCCTTCACGTATTCGTGCTCGATGGCCTGGGTGGTCTTCAGCCGTACCGTTTTCCCGCCCTTGCCCTCTTCGATGAGCCAGAGCGAACAGACTTCCACTCCCATGACCTTGGCCGTCACCATGACGATGAGTTTCAGGATGTCCTCCAGATACCGGTCCGAGGTGATGGCCTGACTGATTTCCATGAGGGCGTTGAAGTACTTTTCAAAAATTTCAGGATTGTGTTCTTCCATGGCGTTCTATTCCTGTTTTTTGTTTTTTGAGTATTGAATGGCATGGCCCGAGATGTACGAAAAAACCGGAACACCGAGAACCAGCCCCCAGATGTGAAACAGCTTGCCCGCGATGGTCAGGATGAAAAGCACGATCACCGGGTTGATCCGCATCCGTGACCCGTAAATCCTCGGATTCAGGATGTAACCCTCGACCAGGTGAATCACGGTGATCATGATGATGGCCAGAACCATGGTTTTCAGCCCCATAAGCTGGAGCGCGATCAGGCAGATGGGCACGGAACTGATGAAAACCCCCACCACCGGGATGAAGCTGCACAGAAAAACGATCATGCTGAGGAAAGCCACATGGCTGCCCAGGCCGATGATGACGATCCCGATGGCGGTGAGCATGCTGTTCACAAGGGCGATGAAGAACTGGGCCTCCAGGGCCTGACCGAGAACCCGGGAGAAATTGTAGATCCCGTCCGCCACTTCCACATAGATAAACCGGAGCCGGGTCCGTTCCAGCGACCGGACGTGTTCGGTCAGGCTGGGCAGGTCGAACACAATGAGAAAGGAGAACAAAAGGGCCAGAAGAAAGGCCGAGGCCACGGCCACCAGTCCTTTTCCGATGTTCTGGGCACGGTCGAAAAGCTGGGTGAGATTCGTGCCGCTGCTGTCGGTCCCGAATCCGATGATCTCCTGGACAATGGACGTGACCGGTGAAAAATGGGGCGGAGGCTGGTCGAGTATCAGGAAATCTTCTTGAGGCGGTTCCTTCAGCTGGGGAATCGCCTCTTTGAGAACCGGATAACGGTCTCCCAGGGCGACGATTTCCTGATCAAGCCTGGCCACGTAAGTTCCAAACTGTTTCATGAACATTTCCGCCTGGTTTTTCACTTCAGGCACGATGAAAAGCCCGATGGCCGTCATGATGCCCAGAAAGAAGAAAGCCACCAGCAGAACCCTCGCCGGCCTGTTACCGATCAATGGCTTGAGCCTCCGGACGCTTCGTGTCTGGATGTAGGCGAAGACAAAGGTCAGAAACATCAGAAGGAAAAAAGATTTGAGGAAAAAGACGATCCCGATGAGAATGCCCCAGACCAGAATCCGGTTGGAAATCTGGAAAATTTTGTCCCAGGGAGCTTGAGTCGCCACGTTTCTGTTCTTCATACACCCCTATACCGTTCGTTTGTTAAAGAATCCCAAAAGCTCTGCCAGATATCCGTCTCCAGTGAAACCGCTCATCATTTTTATATGATCCCGTCTCATTTGTAAACACAGGACAAAGCCACGCTATTCAAAAACAACCGGTGTTGCTTTTCCTTTTCCCATAACGATAAAGCCCGGATTCTGTATCAGAATCCGGGCTTTGGAACCACAGGAGGAGGAGCCAGACTATTTCATGAAAAGCATCTCATGATACGTGGGCAGGGGCCAGATATCATCGGCGATGATGGCTTCCAGCCTGTCCGAAGCGTCGCGTACCGCCTTCATGGCGGCGGCCACCTTGGTGGCGCAGTGTTTCGCCTTTTTCAGGTGGTCCGTTTCCTTGCCGTTCATCAGCTTGGACAGCTGGGCCGCACCGTCTTTCAAAGTCTTCACCAGAGCCGACACCTCCTTGAGGATCGTGTCATCGTAATCCAACCCAAGCTCCTTCAGTTTGAGGAAGGTGGTGGCCAGCTCATTCTGAAAACGGACGGCTGCCGGATAGACCATGGTTTCGGCCATTTCGATCACGGTCTTGGCTTCCAGGGTCATCTTCAGGATGTACTGGTCGACATAAATCTCGTAACGGCTGTGAAGCTCGGCGTTGGACAGGACATTGTACCTGGCGAACAGGTCGAGGACATCCTGATCGACCAGGGCCGGAAGAGCCTCGGGGGTTGTTTTCAGATTGGGCAGTCCACGTTTTTCCGCTTCCTTGTGCCATTCGTCACTGTACCCGTCGCCATTGAAAATCACGACTCCGTGTTCTTCGATGATTTTCTTCAGGAGCTTCTGAACCGCCTCGTTGAGTTTAGCGCTGTCGCCTTTGGTGGCTTTTTCAAGCTCGGTGGCGATGTAATCCATGCTCTCGGCGAAAATCGTGTTCATGGCCACAAGGGGTCCCGAAACGGACATGTCCGCACCCACGGCCCTGAATTCGAAACGGTTGCCGGTGAAGGCGAAGGGGCTGGTCCTGTTCCGGTCTCCGGCGTCTTTGGGAAGGGGGGGCAGGGAGTCCACGCCCACGTGGAGAACTCCGGCCTGTTTCGACGATTTGGCGCCGCCTTTCTTGATCTGTTCGAACACGTCGGTGAGCTGGTCGCCCAGGAAGATCGAGATGATGGCCGGAGGCGCTTCGTTGGCGCCGAGACGGTGGTCGTTGCCCGCTGTGGCCACCACGGCCCGAAGCAGCCTGGAGTATTTGTGGACACCCCGGATCACGGCGGCGCAGAACACCAGGAACTGGGCGTTTTCATGGGGCGTTTCACCCGGATCCAAGAGGTTGCCCTGGCTGGCGTTGCCGAACGAGTAATTCACGTGCTTGCCGGAACCGTTGACCCCGGCAAAGGGTTTTTCATGAAGCAGGCACTCCATGCCGTATTTTTTGGCGATCTTTTTCAGGGTCACCATCATCAGCTGCTGGTGGTCGGTGGCCAGGTTCGCTGTTTCGAACACCGGGGCGATTTCGAACTGTCCGGGGGCCACTTCGTTGTGACGGGTTTTCACGGGAATCCCCAGCTCGTAGAGGGCCCGTTCCACCTCGAACATGTAGGCGATGACCCGGTCTGGAATCGCGCCGAAATAATGGTCTTCGAACTCCTGGCCCTTGGGAGAGGGGGCTCCGAAAAGGGTCCTGCCGGTGATCATCAGGTCGGGGCGCAGGCCGTAGAGAAGCTTGTCCACCAGGAAGTATTCCTGCTCCGCACCGCAGGTGGAGGAGACCATGCTGTTGGAATTGTCGCCGAACAGTTTCAGGATACGCTGGGCCTGGGTGTTCAGGGCCTGCATGGAGCGGAGAATCGGGGTTTTCTTGTCCAGAGCCTCACCGGTCCAGGACAGGAAGGCCGTGGGAATGCAGAGGGTCGCGCCGTTGGGGTTTTCCATGATATAGGCCGGACTTGTCACGTCCCAGGCTGTGTAACCCCGGGCTTCGAACGTGGCCCGGAGACCGCCGCTGGGAAAACTGGAGGCGTCGGGTTCGCCCTGGATCAGGGTCTTTCCGGAAAATTCGGCGATGGCGTTGCCTGAAAGATCGGGAACGAGGAAGCTGTCGTGTTTTTCGGCCGTGGCGCCGGTCAGGGGAAAGAAAACATGGGCGTAGTGGGTGGCGCCTTTTTCGATGGCCCAGTCTTTCATGGCGTTGGCCACCACGTTGGCGATGGCCGGATCGAGTTTCGAGTAATTCTCCACCGTGTGCTTGAGGGATTTGTAGATGTCCTTGGGCAGTCTTTTCTTCATGATGGACATGCTGAACACGTTGGCCCCGAACCTGTCGATGGAATAGATATCTTTGTAATTGATGGTCGTCTCCACGGGTTTACGCTGATTTATGGCCGCTACGGCTTTTGCTCTCGCATTCATGGATTTTTCTCCTGATGGGTTATCCCGAAGGATGTTAATAAAAAACATGTTTACCACATTTTCTTCTTTTTTTGTTGTGATTTTGATTTGCAATTGATGTGCCACAGACTCAAAGCCCATGTAAATCGGCACGAACCCCTGACCAGTCCTTGTCTTGCAGGCCCAGGACGGTTCTGACGCTTTTTTCCAAAATGACAGGCGCCCCTTCTTCGGCGACAGAATTGTCATTTACATGGCCTGGCCAGGGACAATTTTGTAAACAGGCGACTCCTGCTTTTCAGCCCACAAAAAAGAGCAACAAACGTAAAACAATAAACGGTTTTGACACTTATTATTACAAATACTTCATTTTTATTCTTATTCACACATCCATCATCTTATATTGTATGTTTAAATGTGTGGCGTTTCATTTTTGTCATTTTTTTTAAAAAAGAGTTGACAGACCACCAGCCGCAAGGTTAAACACTGTTCATCACCCAACATGACCCGCACAAAGGCGTGCGGCCTGAGGATAGGACAAAGGCGTCAAGCCCCGTTTCACGGGACTGACGCCTTTTTTGTTTTAACCCAATTCACCGGATGGCTGACACACCATGGCATTATCTTTCAAACCGCGAATCACCGTGTTCCACTGCATCAACGCGTTCACCGAAAAACAGCGCCTGTCCCGAGAACAGGCGGACGTTAAAACCATCAGGATGCCCTGCTCCGGCATGACAACCGAGGTTTACCTGCTCAAAGCCTTCGAGGCCGGGGCCGACGCTGTGGCTGTTCTCGTCTGTCCCCAAGGGGCCTGCCGTTACACCGAAGGCAGCCTGAGGGCGGAAAAACGAATCGGGAAAACCCGTTCCGTCCTCGATGAAATCGGTGTGGGCGGAAAACGCCTGACACTTCACCAGACCCGGGCCACCGACAACGAAAGCATCGAGGCGATCCTCGACGGAATTCTCGAGGACCTGGAAACCTTGGGGCCCAATCCGGCGGCCTGACCGCCCGGATTAAACATGACCCACAACACCCATAATTTTTACGGAGTCCCTTATGATCGTAGGTCACCAGAAACCGATTGAAGAAATCAAAAAGATGGTCAAGCCGTTCAGGAAACTTCTCATCCTGGGCTGCGGCACATGCGTGAAAACCTGTTTTGCCGGAGGCGAAGACGAAACGGCGGCCCTGGCTTCGGCCCTCAGGATGGCGTTCAAAATGGACGGTGTCACCATGGAGATCACCGAGCAAACCGTGGAACGCCAGTGCGAGAACGAGTTCATCCAGGAAGCGGCCCAAAAAATCGGCGAAAACGACGCCGTCCTGTCCCTGGCCTGCGGGGCGGGCGTCCAGGCCATGGCGAAACGTTTCCCCAAAGCTCCGATCTACCCGGGGCTCAACACCACGTTCATGGGCATCCAGGAAAGCCACGGCGTGTTCACCGAAGAGTGCCTGGGCTGCGGCAACTGCGGCCTCGGTGTTTTCGGGGCCATCTGCCCGGTCACCCGCTGCTCCAAAAAACTCCTGAACGGCCCCTGCGGCGGCTCCCAGAACGGCAAATGCGAAGTCTCACCCGACATCGACTGCGCCTGGCAGCAGATCATCGACCGCCTGAAAACCCTGGGACAGCTCGACAACCTTCGAACCTACATTCCCCCCAAAAACTGGAAAACCAGTCATGCCGGCGGACCCCGTAAACTGGTCAGGGAGGATCACATCATATGACAACGACAACACAACCCATCAGCAAGCTTCACGAAACATTTCTGAAAGGCGCATTCGCCGTCACCGGAGAATGCGGGCCTCCCAGAGGCGCTGACCTTTCTGTCATGATAACAAAAGGCGAAATGCTCAGGGGCTGGGTGGACGCCGTGAACGTCACCGACAACCAGACGGCCATCGTGCGCATGTCCAGCATCGCGGCCTCCAAACATCTCCTGGACATGGGTCTGGAGCCGGTGATGCAGATGGTCTGCCGTGACCGAAACCGTATCGCCATCCAGAGCGACATCCTGGGCGCGTATTCCATGGGCATCCGGAACATCCTCTGCCTGTCCGGCGACCACCAGAGTTTCGGCAGTCAGCCCGACGCCATGAACGTGTTCGACATCGACAGCATGAACCTGATCCGAACCGTCCGGGACATGCGGGATTCGGGCAAGGACATGAGCGGCTTCGACCTCAAGGAAGCTCCGAAGATGTTCATCGGCGCGGCGGCCAACCCCTTTGCCGATCCCTTTGAATACCGGGTGCTCCGTCTGGGCAAGAAAATCGACGCGGGCGTCGATTTCATCCAGACCCAGTGCATCTACAACATGCCCCGCTTCAAGGAATGGATGCGGCTTGCGACAGAAGAGGGCCTCACCGAAAAAGTGTACATCATGGGCGGCGTCACCCCCATCAAAACCGTGGGCATGGCGAAATACATGAAAAACAAGGTGGCGGGCATGGACGTCCCCGACGACATCATCGCTCGCGTGGCCGGCGTTCCCAAGGAGAAGCAGGCCGAAGAGGGGATGAAGATCTGTCTTGAAACCATCGAGGAGCTGAAAACCATCAAGGGTGTCAGCGGCGTCCACATCATGGCCATCGAATGGGAAGAAAAGGTGAAGGATATCGTCCAGGGCGCGGGCCTGAGGAACTAACCATAAGGGGTAACTATGCCTAAGAAATACCATATCGCAACCAAGCCCGCACCGCCCAGGCTTCATCCCGTGGGGAAATACGCCACGGTGGAATTCCGGGAAGACTGCGCGGGAAGCTGCCGGGAATGCGTGAAGAAAAAATGCGTGTACAACATCTTCGCGGACAACTACTTCCACATGAGCCAGATGGGCGATCCCGAATACCTGTACACCTGCAACAGCTGCTTCCGCTGCGTCCAGGAGTGTACCAAGGGAATTTTCTCCCGGGTGGTGAACCCCGAGTACCGTTTCCTCGGGGACGAGTACTGGACCCCTTCGATCATCCACCGGACCTGGTACCAGGCCCACACCGGCAGCATTCCCGTTTCCGGGGCGGGCTACCGGGGACCTTTTGTGGGCGAGGGGTTCGACAGCATGTGGACGGACATGAGCGAAATCGTCCGCCCCACCCGGGACGGCATCCACGGCCGGGAGTACATCAACACCATGATCGAACTTTCCCGCCGTCCCATGGGTCTCACCTTTGACAAGGACATGAGCCTGGCCACCGAGGTGCCCCCGATCCTGGAGGCCCCGTTTCCCATGCTGTTCAGGGAGCATCCCGAGTTCGGCGTGGACACGGACAACGTGCGCCTTTCCATGGCCCGGGCGGCCAGCGCCCTGGGAACGTTCCTGTTCATCGATCCGGCCAAGATCCAGGGAGAACTGAAAGACCACGCGGCCCACCTGATCCCGGAGTTCACGGCGGAAAACTGGAAAGAGTATCCCGACCTGGTCAAAACCTGCCAGATGGTCCAGATCCCTTACGGGCCGGATGTCAAAGACACCGTGAAACAGCTCAGGGCAATGAACCCGGCCCTGTGCATCGCCGTCACTGCCGCCCTTGACGAAGGAGCGGTCAAAACAGCGGTGGATCTCCTGGGCGCGGATATCGACACAATCCACTTCACCGCCAGCCACCACGGCAGGGAAGTGGCCGTAGACAATCCCCGCTATCTCCGTGACGCCATCCGCGACGTACATGTGGCTCTTGTTGAAAACGCCGCCCGGCTCACGGTGAACCTCCTCTTTTCCGGCGGTATCGCCATGGCCGAGCATGTGGTGAAAAGCGTGATCTGCGGGGCCGACGGCGTGGTCCTGGACGCCACTCTGCTCCTCGCCCTGGAATGCCGGCTCTGCGGGCGCTGCAAAGACGGCCTTTCCTGCACGGGGAAACTGGAGGAAGCGGACCCCGATTTCGGGCAACGGCGGATCACCAACCTGATGGCCGCCTGGCGGAACCAGATCCTGGAAATCCTGGGCGCCATGGGAATCCGGGAAGCCCGGCGACTCCGGGGCGAAGTGGGCCGCAGCATGTGGTTCGAAAACCTGGAAAAGGAAAACTTCGGGCCCTTGTTCGGCGAACGGAAAGTATTCTGACAAGCACCTAACACATGTGGGAAAACATATGAGCGACAACAAAACAGCATGGAAACTCCCCGAAACCGTGGAAACCCCTTCCCGGTTTCGAAACACCATCGGGAAATACGTGGTCAAACGGAATTCCAAGTGCATCGCCTGCGGACTCTGCGCCCAGCTCTGTCCCTACGGCGTCCATCTCCGTTACGAGAACTATTCGAAAGCCCAGAGACCGGTCAGTCACAAGTGCATCGGATTCAAATGCAGGGAAAACGAGTTCTTCTGTGTGAAGAACTGCCCCCAGGGCGCTCTGTCCGTCAAGGAAAACCCCCTTCTCGAAACCCTGGGCGATTACCGCTGGACCGCTGAAATGCTCCTCGGTCATTTTGCCATGGCCGAAACAGGCGAAGTCCCGAAAGTCGATCTGGAACACAACCTGGGCGCGTCCGGCGGGGGTTTCGACAAGATCCGCTTCAAACACCCCGATCCTGAGAAGGCCATCACCGTTTCCGACGAAGAGATGGACACCAGCATCGAGCTGAACAAGACCGGTGACGACCGCCCCAGGCGGACCATCTCCATTCCCTGTTACGGCGGCGGCATGTCTTTCGGTTCCACGGCCCTTCCGGTGATCATCGGACGGGCCCGGGCGGCCAAGCGCCTCAACACCCTCACCTGCACCGGTGAAGGCGGCTATCCTCCCGATTTTCTTCCGTACAAAGAGCACGTGATCACCCAGGTGGCCACCGGTCTTTTCGGGGTCCGCGAGGAAACCATCAAACACTGCCCGGTTGTGGAGTTCAAATACGCCCAAGGGGCGAAACCCGGCCTCGGCGGTCATCTTCTCGGTGAAAAAGTCACCGAGGCCGTGGCGGCCATGCGTGAAACCGTGGTGGGCAGCTCCCTGTTCTCCCCCTTCCCCTTCCACAGCGTGTACAGCGTGGAAGACCACAAGAAACACGTGGACTGGATGAAGGAGATCAACAACCAGGTCCTGGTATCCGTCAAGGTCTCCACTCCGACTGACGTGGACATGGTGGCTGTGGGCGCGTATTACGCCGGAGCCCACATCGTCCACATCGACGGCAGCTACGGCGGGACCGGCGCCGCTCCCGATATCGCCAAGAAAAACATCGCCATGCCCATCGAGTACGCCATTCCCAAAGTTCACAACTTCCTTAAGAACGAAGGGGCGAGAGACAAGATCACCCTGATCGCCAGCGGCGGCATCCGTTCGGCCATGGACGTGGCCAAAGCCATCGCCCTCGGCGCCGACGGCGTGGTCATCGGCACGGCGGAAATCGTGGCCCTGGAATGCGTCCGTTGCAGCAACTGCGAAAGCGGCCGAGGCTGCGCCAGGGGCATCGCCACCACCGACCCCGAACTGGGGTTCATGACCACAGAAGAGTACTGCGAACAGCGCATCGTCAACATGTACATGGCCTGGCGCAAACAGTGGTGCGATCTCTTGAGGTCCCTGGGCATGACAAGCATCCGGGAACTGGTGGGACGGTCGGACCTTCTCGTCCATCTGGACTACCTGGACGAACAGGAACGGGCAAAGTACCAGCCTGCGCCTTCGTATAAGGTCATCATCTGATCAGGATTTGCATATTTTGCCTCCGGCGGCCCTCCCGGGGGGCCAGATTTTAAAAATCTGGACAAATGTGTCTGGGCGGGGACACGGCGTGCCGTGCCCCTGCAAAACCTGTTTGTCAAACTTTTCAAAAGTTTGGCTCCCGGCAGGGCCGCCGGAGGCACTATTCAAATAAGGAAACATAGAGATATGAAAACAAACCCTACAGATAACATCCGAAAGCTTCTGGCCTCGCGGGCCGGGCTTCCCCATATCAAGACGCCCATTGCCAAATGCGATGAGGAAGGCGGCTGCGGTGTGACCGGTTTCATGTGCTCGATTCCCGTGGCCGGACGTCATATCTACGAACCCTCGGTGCAGATGCACAACCGTGGCAACGGCAAAGGCGGCGGTATTGCGGCGGTGGGTCTTTCGGCGGAAAGCCTGGGCATTCCCCAGGACATCCTCGAAGACCATTACCTGCTTCAGGTGGCCTACATCGACAGCTCGTGCAAAGAAGAGCTTGAAAAACGGTTCATCACGCCCCATTTCAACATTTACGCCAGCGGCATGATTCCCACCATCAGCGATCACACATCCATCGGGCTCGAGGTGAAACCGCCGGACGTGTGCCGGTATTTTGTCCGGGTGAAACCTGCTGTGCTCGCCGCTTTCATCAAGGAACACAGCCTTGAAACCCTTGCCGAACGCAAAGCCGAGGACGAATTCGTCAGCCAGAACACTTATCGGCTGAACCAGGCGTTCTACGCGTCATTGGGGGAAAAACAGGCCTTTGTGCTGTCCCACGGCCGGAACATCATGATCCTCAAAGTCGTGGGTTACGCCGAACAGGCCACCCAGTATTACTGCCTGGAGGATTTCAAAGCCCACGGCTGGATCGCCCATCAGCGTTACCCCACCCGGGGACGTCTCTGGCATCCCGGAGGCGCCCATCCCTTCTCAGGCATGCACGAAGCCCTGGTTCACAACGGAGACTTCGCCAACTACCACGCGGTGTCCGAATACCTGCACCAGTACAAGATCCACCAGCAGTTTCTGACCGACACCGAAGTGTCGGTTCAGCTTCTGGATCTGTACAACCGCACCTTCGAGTACCCGCTGGAGTACATCATCGAAGCCATCGCCCCCACCACGGAATACGACTTCGACAGCCTGCCCGTGGAAAAGCAGAAGGTGTACCGCTACATCCAGAGCCAGCACACCGCAGGCTCCCCCGACGGTCCCTGGTTCTTCATCATCGCACGGAACGACCCGTACAACGACGTCATGCAGCTTTTAGGCATCACCGACACCGCCATGCTGCGGCCCCAGGTTTTCGCCCTGCTGGAACGTGACGAGATCCAGATCGGCCTGGTCTGTTCGGAAAAACAGGCCATTGACGCCACGCTCCAGAACCTCGCCAAGGAAGACCCGCGGTTCTGCCCCGTGGCCGACAAGTACTGGAACGCCCGGGGCGGAAGTTCGACCGACGGCGGGGCATTTGCCTTCACCATCAAAGATTCCGGCAAAGGCGACGGTTCAAAAATTCTCAGCACGGAAAACAAATTCGGTGAACCGATCACTCTGCCCAAAGGCCAGGAGCACCTGGACCTGAGCGTAAAAATCGCCCCGTCACCCAACGCCGCCGCCATTGAGGGCGACGTGATGAAGCATATCGAATCCGACGATCTTTCGGCCCTAAAAGTCTACGTCCTTTCCAGCATCACCGCCTGGAGTTTCACGGATTTGTCCGCATTCCTGAAGGCTGTGGTGAAAGCGGCCTCAAGCGACAAGGCCCAGGCCAACGCCATCGACATCCTGACCTTCCTGAACGACAGGCGGTACGATTCAGGCACTAAAAAGCTGAGCTCCGTGCTGGACCTGGTGAGAAACGCCCTGACGGACATCTTCATGGCTTTCCCCAAGCTCAGCGAAAAGAAGAACAGCCGTTATTCCTATATTGACTGGGACAGCCGGGACACCTTGCGCGCCCCCGAAGGCAACGAACAGGTTCTCGTCATCAACGCCCGGGCCTTTGAACCCGAAGGGCCGAACTGCGATTCCCGTCTGATGAACAAGGCCTTCAACCTGGGCTGGAAGCACTACATCTGCTTCGGCTACAAAGGCCAGCGTTTCACCGGCTGCGGATTCGGGCCCAGAACCACCGACGTCACCATCCATGTGTACGACAGCTCCGGCGATTATCTGGCCTCGGGCATCGACGGTCTGGAGATCCAGGTCCACGGCAACGCCCAGGACCAGCTGGGCCAGATCATGAAAAACGGCAAACTTGTGATCCACGGCGACGTGGGCCAGACCTTCATGTACGGTGCCAAAGGCGGCGAGGTCTACATCATGGGGAACGCCGCAGGGCGGCCCCTCATCAACGCCACCGGCAAACCCCGGGTGGTGATCAACGGCACCTGCCTGGACTACCTGGCCGAATCCTTCATGGCCGGAGACCCCTTGAACGGCGGCGGATTCGTCATCCTGAACGGCATGGCCTTTGACGAAAAAGGAAAACTCAAACCCCAAAGCACACCGTACCCCGGCTCGAACCTCTTTTCCCTGGCCTCGGGCGGCGCGATCTACATGCGGGACCCGGAACGGAAAATCGTGGACGAGCAGCTGAACGGCGGGTTTTTCACCGAACTCACCGACCCCGACTGGAATCTGATTCTTCCCTACCTTGAAGAAAACCAGCGACTCTTCGGCATCTCCATCGACGACGACCTCCTGACCGTGGACGGCGTGAAAAAGAACTACAACGACGTTTACATCAAAGTCCAGGCCGTGGCCCTGAACAAGCACTGATCATAAAAAAGGGGCCGTCACCCTTTTCGGGCGGCCCCTTTATCATCAACCCGGCCTTTGAGGGGTCGTCATAAATCTGTTCCGATTCAAGCCCTCGGCGACCCTGCCGGGGGCCAAACTTTTTGAAAAAGTTTGACAAAACAGATCTTGATTGGAGCCTTTCCGAAGGATGATATCACGACCATTCTTCCGGCTTTCCATTATCAAATACACCGGGCGGACTGGCACTGCCCGCCCAGACAGGCCAGCTTTCCGTTGCATCAGCCGCCACATCCCGAGCTTGTCATTCCGGGCGGCAGCCGGCACAGAATCGACGTTTGTCCGGGCAACACCTTACGGTCTTTCACAGCATCCAAGACTCAAAGCCGACCCGGAATCCACACCAGTAGGGTCAACCCATCTCGAAAATGCATGCAACCGCTCTGACATGACGATTGTGTACGCCAATGATTGATGCTAAAATCTTATCAACAATAAAAAATGGCACCTATCGTCACCCATAACATATTAAAATAGTAGACTTATGCATACCCCTAACATTAAAGAAGAAGCGTACCGCATTCTGGAAAAACTCCCTGAAAAAGCCACATGGGACGACCTGATGTACCAGATTTATGTCAGGCAAACCATTGAAGCGGGCATCGAGGACAGCGAGATGGACCGAACGATGGGGGTTGAGGATGTGCGCAAACATTTTGGCCTGAAGCCATGAAAGTATACTGGACCCGTAATGCGGTCGGTCATCTTTCAACCATTTACGAATAAATCGCTTTGAACTCCCCCATGTATGCCCGCCAAACAGTGGATAGAATCACCCGGAGATCGGAACAGATCGCAGCCCAGCCATTATCCGGCCGCAAGGTTCCTGAATTAGACGACGATAATGTCCGGGAGCTGATCGAACGACCCTACCGTATCATTTACAGAATGAAAAAAGAACGGATCGACGTACTGGCCGTTATCTATGGAGCGAGGATTCTGGGTACAGAAATATAATTTTCATGATGGTTTTGGTTACGAGGAACAACCCTATGCGAAACAAATTTCTTGGAACAGGACAACCGGGATTCCACCCGCTGCGAAAGGTACGTGTGGCCCTCTCCGGTGTGAGATACGCCGTGGTGTACGATTTCGCCGTGGCCTACAAAACGGTTCTGTCCATCCTTCTTCTCATCGCCTGCTTTTACAACCGTCGCTGGATCGATTTCGGGCTTGTCCTGATGGTCACGGGCATGATGATGGTTTCTGAAATGTTCAACACGGCCATCGAGGCCCTGTGCGATTTTGTCGAGTCACGGCACAACGAGAAGATCAAAATCATCAAGGATATTTCCGCAGCCGCCACCGGCATCAGCATCCTGATCTGGGTCGTGGTGGTGGTGGTGGAACTGGCCCAGCTTTTCCAGCGCTGAAAGTAAGTCGGGTTGGGCAAGGCTTTGAAAACAGACTCGGGACACAAACGCCGAAAAACACGCCCCGCCATATCTTTCTCCGCGCCTTTGCATGTTGACATCACCTCCGATCTATGAAACTTTTCAATCATTGAAAACAAACCATGCTCTGGCTGAATGTAACAACAGCGCAGGTTTTTTAAACAGCCTGGATAAGCTAAGAGGCGACGGATGAAACGACAGGAAATACTTGCCACCCTTCGAGAATACAAGCGGATAAATGCCGACAAATACGGGATTCTTGAACTCGGTGTCTTCGGATCGGTGGCCCGGAACGAGGCCGGGGAAGACAGCGACGTGGATATCTGTATCAAAACAGTGACACCCGATGCGTTCATGATTGTCCATATCAAGGAAGACATCGAAAACATCCTGCAAAAACATGTGGATATTCTCCGGGTCCGCGACACGATGAACCCCTATCTCAAAAACAGGCTTTCCAAAGAGGCCGTTTATGTTTGATACGATTCTGGTGAAGGAAATCCTCACTCAAATCAAAGACGCCCTTGAAAAGATAGCCCGGCGAACCTCAAAAATATCCTGCGCGAATGATTTTACCAAAACTCAACACAAATTATTAAACTTACATACCATCATACCATCAACAATCAAATTGCTGCGTTCATAGACTGTTTTTATCTGTAAATTGAATGCATTTTCTCTGATCCTGACAAACAACTTGACTTATTATTACTCTGTAGCGTACCATCCATTTAATACTTATTTTGCGTCTTTTGTTTGTTGGGATAATATTTTTTACACAATCAGGAGTATTATTTCAGAAAGTCATTTCCAATCCGTATTTGGGCAACAGTGATGAAAAATAAATATGAAAATGAACGTATCGAAGCAATTAAACGCAGAGAAAAGGATCGTGAACGACTCCATACAATAACTATTCGAAAAGAAAGAGAACGGGTTCAATTAAGAGAAGAGCGTCGTTTAGATGAAGAAAGAAAAAAACAAGAATTATTAAGCATTAAACTTCAGCAGGAATCTTTACGTAAAGAGCAGAAAATTCTTCGTCAACTTGAAGAGGCTGCAATTAAAGCGAAGGAACAAAAGCGCATAGAATACTTTCAGAAACTTCGAGCCCATTTTCACCAAAATTTTTTAACCGCTGATTCATTCTATCATGAGTTTTGTGATAATCTGATATCAAAGGAAGAATACAGAAAAGAAAAAATTTCTTTTGTTAAATCATGGATTGGGGAAAATACCCCTTCAGCTACGAATAACAATGAATCGCTGCCGGATGATGAGCAGGCAGAGGCCATCGGTATGGTAAACAAGCATATTCAAGTGGTAGCCAGAGCTGGCAGCGGCAAAACAAGCACCTTAGTCAACCGTACATTGTTTCTAATTAAACATTGTGGTGTGGCCCCCAGTGAAATTCTGATTCTTGCATTTAATCGCAAAGCCTCACTTGAAATCCGCCGAAGATTGTTGTTTTTTTTGGACCCAGATGCTGAATCTGCCTTTAACGCTGAGGTTGATTGCAAAATAAGCGAAGTTGGAAGACACAAAAAAATCAACAAAGAAAAGATAGAGGCCGATTCCGTAAACGTTGTTGCAAAAAAACTGCGGATTACGCCTCCTCATGTAATGACATTCCATGCATTGGCTTACGCCATTGTAAATCCAGAGGAGAGCATACTATACGACGGCCCGGAAGATGAAGCCCAAGACCTGAGTCGTGTAGTCCAACAGGTGATTGATGATAACCTACAGAATTCCCTCTTTTATTCACAAATACGAGAATTGATGCTTGCCCACTTTCGTGGGGACTGGGAAAATATTGTGAGAGGCGGTTATGACAAAAACAAGGAAGAACTCCTTAAATTCCGCAGATCATTGCCTCGACAAAGCTTAGCCGGACAATACGTAAAATCATTTGGTGAAAAAGTCATCGCTGATTTTTTGTTCGAACATGGCATTGAGTACAGATACGAACAGAATCACCGTTGGAAAGGCATTAACTACCGCCCCGACTTTACAATTTATAATAATGCCCAATACGGAGAAGAAAGCGGCATTATTATTGAGTATTTCGGCCTCAAAGGTGATCAAGAATATGATGAGATGACCGAAGAAAAAAGAACATACTGGAATGATAAAAAAGGATGGACCCTGCTTGAATTGTTCCCTCAGGATATTGTCGAAAAAGGGGTTGATTCGTTTCTCTTACGCCTCAAACAGCTCCTGACTGAACAGGGCGTCCGCTGTGTCCGCTTGTCTGAGGATGAGATCTGGCATCGTCTCAAAGATCGATCCATAGACCGGTTTACCAAAGCTGCCAAAGGATTTATCGGCAGGTGCCGTAACCAGCTTAAATCCCCTTCGGATCTCCGAAACATAATAGAACAAGACACTTTATTTTCTCATAGTGAAGAGATGTTTCTAAATATTGTTCATCAGCTCTACGTTTCTTACCTTGATCGCCTTTCCATGACCGGCGAGGATGATTTTAATGGCCTGATGCAACAAGCAGCCCATATGATTGAGACTGGAAAAACTTTGTTTGAAAGGAAGTCAGGGATTGGGGACCTTACGCAATTAAGGTACATCTTCATTGACGAATTTCAGGATTTTTCTCCCCTCTTTTACAAACTTCTCAGCGCAATCCGAAAACAAAACCCGAGAATTGAGCTGTTCTGTGTTGGTGATGATTGGCAGGCCATCAATGGCTTTACCGGCGCTGATCTAAAATATTATCAGGAATTTAATAAATATATAGGTACACACTGCCAACACCACATTTCAACTAACTACAGATCTTCAAAATCAATCGTCGAAATCGGCAACGCCTTGATGAAAGGTCTTGGAAAACCGGCTATTGCTCACAAAAAAACCTTTGGTCATGTTCGTGTAACAGACATCAACACATTCGAACCCTCCACGATTGAAATGGAACAGCATCCTGGTGATATATACACGCCTGCGGTTTTACGACTCACAGACAAAGCCATCAGAGAAGAACACGATGTAGTGCTGCTGTGTCGCAAAAACATAATACCATGGTTCGCTAATGGTCGTTATAATCAAGACCTCAACCATTATCTTGAATTCGTCAGGTCTTTTTTTCCTAAGGGCATAAGAGAAAGAATCACCATTTCTACGGCACACAAATATAAAGGCCTTGAAAAATCCATGGTCATTATCCTTGATGCTATTTTAAGAAATTATCCTTTGATTCATCCGACTTGGGAATTTTTCAGAGCCCTTGGTAATACCCCAGAAAAAATCATTGAAGAAGAACGTCGACTCCTCTACGTAGCTCTGACACGTGCTGTTGAAAAACTTCTCATCATCACAGATGGACGAAACAAATCGCCATTTCTTGAAGAATTGGAGCGTGATTACAAATTAGAATCCATCAATTGGACGGATTATCCTCCCATTCCAGGGAAAATATCAAGTTTGGTTGTAAAGATTGGGAATCAGCCGAGAAGGGGTATTGAACCCACATATAACATTAGGGTCAGAAATGGATTAAAAGCCGCACAATACAAATATCAACGGCACAAAAATGGATTTGCTGAATGGACTAAGAGCTTTCCACTTAATGGATTCAGTATCGAAATTTTGAAAAAAGAATCGTGGGCGAGATCAGCTGATGGGGTGGATGTTCGTATTTTTGACAATACAGAGGTGTTGGTTGCCCGTTATTATATCAATTCAGGCGAATGGAGTTGTATTTTCTTTGACCAAAAACAAACGGATTGTATAAATGAATGATCCTGCCACTGATTTTTCAATCGCTTTCAATGAGCGTTTTCATATAAATACCAAGGAATTACCTCAAAAAGAAATCCCATTATTCAGAGCATTTCATAACACATTGGCCAGCCTTGCCGACAATTTCCATATTGAAGAGTATCACGGCGGCAGCCATCAAGTTTTCTTTACGGGCAATGGATCATTTGCCCGAAGTCAAGCAAGATGTGAATTAAGTGACCTGATGATCATAGCATTCTCATCTTCCGATGTAAGGCTTTCATATCTTCAAGCAAAATGTGAAAAAATTACTCCCACATCTATTTCAGAACGAATATTTTCGGCAAATCTTGAACAATGGTTTTTACTTTCATCACGGCCCAGGATTAATGGGGTTGGTACATTCAATCCTCCGCCAGGACTTCTATCGGATTCAATTCTCCCTTCAGTGGGATCATTCGTGTTCTTTTATAAAGATTCAAAAGGCTATCAAACGCACTACTCTTCGGCAAGTCATTTAGAATGCGTTCGACTTTATACAAAGCGCTATGGCAAGGTCAAATCGAACGGGCCCTGCTCTGCCACTACATCGAGCTTTGAAGAATGTTTGGTTGCTTGTGACAACCAGTCTTTTGCAGAGAGTTTGTACCGTTTACAAATCGGCACTCCAATTAATCCAAAATACCCTAAATGCAATATTATTCGAAACTGGCTTGCAGCAAACATAAGTGGTTTGGTTGAAAAAGAAAAAAACACTGATAAAAAAGAAGTGGCCAGAGCTTTGATCGATGTCCTTAAACCCGAAAAAGATGAAATACGATATGGATCCATTGGAGCAAAGAAACTCATTATTCTTCGAACCGACTCCAAACGTTAAGATTAGACCTCTATCCTGAGCTCCACGCAACCTGAAACACCCTTTTTTGGCCATATAAAAGCTGACTAACGAATAAAACGTCGGTGGATTTCCGGAATCCGTCAAGAGATCCATTCTTGGCATACCTTGCCAAGAATGGTAGATTTCAAAAAAACATGTTCACCATGTCAAAAACATATAGATGAAATCATGGCAACCACCATTGAATCCAAACAGTTATCCCGACAGGAAAAAATAATGATCATGGAATCCATCTGGGACGATCTGTCACGTGAAGAAAACCTTATGGAATGCTCGGAATGGCACCGTGAGGCTCTTTTGGAAACAGAAAGGCTTCTCAATTCAGGTAAACTCAGTGTGTTGGCCTGGAATGAGGCAAAGAAAACTCTCATGAAACGAAGAGATCCCCAAAGAATCAAAACTGCTCTAAAACCAGACCTGGATTGATCACACCCATCCGATTCCGGCCTTGATTCTTTCAGCATCTTACGGGCTGTCGGCATAAAGCGGGCGGCTATAACTACGGAGCAACCCATGGCGCGAGCTTTTCGTATCCCACCCCTCAAATCGGGCGGACTGATCACAACCTGTTACTGCGTGTCCCGCTGCGGGCGCGGCCTTTCGGATCTTGGTGTGCAACACGGCTGGAACGGGTCCGATGAGCTGGGGCCTTTGGGATATTACAACGGGATTCCCGGCCATACGGTAACCCTGTCCCAAGCCGGAGGAGTCCCTGAATGAGCGGCATGAACATCCTCTACCTTTTGAGCCAGCTTCCGGAACGGACGGGAAGCGGAATTTACACCCGGGAAATCATCGCAAAGGCGTCCAAAGCGGGCCACCGCTGCTCGCTGGTGGCGGCATGCTCGGCCAAAAACCCGCCGGACATCCAGGGCATCCGGGCGAACCCTGTCCGGCTGGTGACATTTGACGCAGCCCCCCTTTCGTACCCCATCCCTGGCATGAGCGATGAGATGCCCTATCCCAGCAGCCGGTTCATGGACCTCGACCCTCGGCAGCTCGCGGATTATGAAATAGCCTTTGAAACGGCCATAACCGACATGGTGGATTCCGTGAAACCCGATATCATCCACAGCAACCACCTGTGGATCATGAGCGCCTTAGTCCGGAAACATTTCCCCCAAATTCCCATGGTCGTGAGCTGTCACGGCACGGACCTCCGGCAGCACAGAAACTGCCCCCATTTGCGGAAAAACCTGACAGAGTCCCTGCCGGATGTGGACAGGGTTTTCGCCCTGAGCCAGAGCCAGCAAGCTGAAATCCAGGAGATCTATGGCATCGACAAAGAAAGAATCCGCGTGGTTCCAAACGGTTTCGATCCGGAGATTTTTCATCCGGGCGTTGAACGGTGTGAAACTCCGCCGGTTTCCATCCTTTATGCCGGGAAGCTGTCCCGGTCCAAAGGTGTTCACCTCCTTCTTGAAACCCTGTCCCATGAACGGCTGAAAAACCGCCCCATCCATCTTTACCTGGCAGGAACCGGGGTGGGCAAAGATGCCGAAATCTGCCGGAATCTTGGAAACAATCTTGAAGGCAGGGTGACGTTCTGCGGCCACCTGACACCCGGCGATCTGGGAGATATGATGAGAAAAGCCCATGTTTTCGTGCTGCCGTCCTATTTCGAAGGGGTTCCGCTGGTGCTGATCGAAGCCCTGGCTTCGGGCTGCCGGATCGTGGCCTCGGACCTTCCGGGAATCCGGGAACTGGTTTCGGGCGTCTCCGGCCACTTTGGGCGGCTTTTCCCTCTTCCGGACCTTGAAACCGTGGATGCCCCATACCCCGGGGACCTGCCCATGATTCGGGACAACCTGGCCGCAGCCCTTGACGGTGAGATTTCAGATATCCTTGAAAAAAGACAGGTTACACCTGTTTCTTATTCGGCGCTTTCGGACACATTCAGCTGGGACGCTGTTTTCCGCAACGTGGAAGCGGTTTACCAGGAGCTGACCTGACCCTCCTATGGGTTTTTTCGATGAACTTACCACCATCTATCCGAACAAACGATTTGACCGTCCTTGAAGGCACGATTAAATTCAAGGCCTTATGATAAATGATTCAAGGGCGGTTTTGCGCATGAAAACAGACATGATCCATGAAAAAGGGTCGGGCCGGATCAACGAAGACGCGGTTTCGCTGAACGGAACCCTTTTCGGGGTTTTTGACGGGGCCACGAGCCTGACGCGGGCGGTTTACGAGGACGGCAAAACAGGAGGGTACCTGGCTTCGAGGCTCGCCCGGGACACTTTCCTTAGGAACGACGCGCCCCTCACCGGCCTCGCCCGGATGGCGAACAACGCGATTTTCGAAAAGATGATGGAACACGGGGTCAACGTGACGGACAAAGCCTCGTTGTGGAGCACCAGCTGCGCCGTGGTCCGGATCGGCGAAGACCATATCGAATGGGTCCAGACCGGCGACTCCCTCCTGCTCCTGATCTATGACGACGGAACCTACCACATCCCCGTCACCGATTACGACCATGACCGGGAAACCCTTGCCATGTGGAAGAACCTGGCGGAATCGGCCGGAGAGAAAAAAATCTACGAGATTCTGAAAGACAAGATCCTTGAAACCAGGGCGGGAATGAATGTAAACTACGGTGTTCTAAACGGCGAAGACGAATTCGAGCGGTTTCTGAATACCGGGAAGACCCCCAAAAAAAGGGTCAAACACATCCTTCTTTTCACGGACGGTCTTTTCCTGCCCTCCGACGATCCTGAAAGGGAGCCGGATTTCGACACCTTTGTGGCCCTTTTCCTTGAAGGAGGCCTTCAATTCCTGAGGGACCATGTCCGGGGCATGGAGATGAGCGATCCGGACTGTAAAACCTTCCCACGCTTCAAACCCCACGATGACATCGCCGCCGTAGCCATTTCATTTTAGAATGATTTAACGAATCACGTTCAGGATGATCTTGCCTCCGGCGGCCCTGCCGGGGGCCAAACTTTTTGAAAAAGTTTGACAAAACAGGTTTTGCAACATGCCTGAAAGCTATGTTGACAACCTACAGAAAGACGAAGGCCGTCATGTCGAATTCTGTACATTCCATATCCGGGCCTCGCAACGTGCTACGGATCCCGCCGCCGCTGCTTGTGGTGGTCGAGGACGTGGGCTGGTGGAGCGGGTTCAACGGCGCGTCATCCGGCGAACCATTCCGGACAGGGATGAACCGGAACCATGTGCCCGAAGATTACGAAGCCCTGGTGCGCCTTGCCGGAAAACTCGGAACCCAGATCGTGGCGGGCCTGGTGCTCTGCGAGTGGGACCGGAAGGGTTTTCTGGCCGAAATCCCCTCAACCACATGGATGGGCAAAAACTGGAAAGGCTGCCGGACGGGCATGGAATTCCAGGAACAGGTCGTGTCCATTCTCAATGAAAACAAGCACGGTGTCTGTCCGGCCGTTCACGGAGTGGGCCATGAGTACTGGCTGAACGGGAAAGCGGACAGGACCGAGTTTCACAACGCCGACGGCGTGATGCGGTGCAAAAACGAGGTCGAAAGCCACCTTCGGGCTTTTTTCAGACTATACGAATCCACGGGTCTTTCTCTGGACTCCCCCCGTATTTTCATCCCGCCGGCCCTGATGCACAGCTACGGAAACGGGGAGCAGGGGTTCCAGAAGATCCTTGCCGGTTTCGGCATCCGTTTCGTAATCACCGTCCTTGAAAAGGCCCGGTCATTCAAAGCCCCGCTTTTCCCCACCGTGACCGAAGACTGCGGCGTGGTTCTGGTTGAACGGGGAACCGCCCCTGTTTCATGGGGCACCGTCGCCGCAGATCCGGTGTTTGCGTTCGACCACCCGGTACTTCCCCTGCACTGGGCCAATATCCTTGACAACGACCCGGCGCGAAACATCGACGTGGTCGACCGTTGGGCGGATCACCTGAAAAACGGCGCAGAGGCGAACGGTTTTGTCTTCCTCCCTGACGCCCTGAGATCACTCCGCCAGATTGTGGTCAGTCAACTGGCCGTTATCCGGAAGGACAATGAAGGAACGACCCTCGATCTTTGCCCGGTGAACCAGGTGATGCCCAACGTTCTTCACAAAACCGGGTTTTACGTCTCGCTGCCTCAGGGGCTGACGCTGAATGAAAACGACGGACGGATCGAACCGGCCGGTCATATCCGCCGCGATCTGGTCAAAATCCTGCCCTTTAAAGGGGTCGACATTCTTCGCCTCGCGGCGTCCACCCCAGACAAGGCATAATCCCGTCCACGCTGTCTATCCCTCGGTTCTTCCCCCATGGTGACCGATGACCGGCCAGGGACAAAGATACACGTCAAAATCGTCAATCATTGCCAGGAATTTTTCCATGTTGACATCATCCCATAGGTATGAAATCTTTCCCAAAACCTAATGAAAAGGAGCTGGGAAGAAGCATGAAACGTCATATCATTTTCTGGACTTTACTGATCGGTTTTTTGGCCGCGCCCAAAGCCCATGCGATCATCAACGGAACCCTTGACACCACCCACGACAGCGTGGGCGTGGTTTACTACGAGGGAAATGCGGTCACCACGGGTGTCCTGATCGATGAATCCTGGGTACTCACGGTGGCCCACGCCCTGGAATACGGAACGGCCAGCCATTTCATCATCGGAGACAACTTCATTAGCCCGGATTCAACCGTCTACCTCATCGACCAGATCATCGTTCACCCGGATTTCGAGATGAATGGCGGCCTGCCTGTCCAAAATTTCGCCCTGCTCCATCTGACGGCGCCGGTACACAATGTGGACATCCTGCCCCGCATGACGTCTCCGACGCTGATGGTTGGCACAAACGCCCTGGCCATCGGCTACGGCGCCACCTCCAACACCAATGATGACAACACCCGGCGCCATTTCATCATGAATGCCGTTGACTCAACCCAGAGCGACACATTCACCCTTGAATTCGCGTCTGGCGGACCGTGCAGCGGAGATTCCGGAGGCCCGTGCATCATCAACTCCGGAGGTGCGGATTACATTGCGGGAATCATCTCTTACGGGGACTGTTCAACGGTTACGGTCTGCGGAAAGGTGTCTTCGATTGACGGATTCATTACCCACACCATCGCCTCGGGAGATGACGTGAATCACATGCCCACAGCCCCGGGCCTGCTTACCCCCCAGGACGCGGCCACGGGGATAGACCCCGCATCGGTGACGTTTTCATGGAACCCCTCAACCGACGCGGACGGGAATGCGATCCGTTACCAGTTCTACCTGTCCGAAGATCCAGGGTTCGCAGGCTGCACTCCGGTGAATGTGGGTTCAAAATCAGCCGGTTCCGTGCACATGGCGGGATTTTTGGGTGCTGGGATATTTCTGTGTCTCCTCCTGTCCGGCCTCAGGAAAAGGCTCCGCGGGATTCCCGTGATCTGCCTTGCGCTCTTGCTCTGCGTTTTCGCGGCCTGTTCGGACAGCAGCGACACCCCGGCGCCTGAAAACCAGCCGATGAGCCACATCGAAACAGGCCTGAACCCCGCCACCACCTATTACTGGAAAGTCACCGCCAATGACAGCCAGGGCGGCGTCCGCACAAGTGACGTCCGGAGTTTCACCACCAGCGGCGGACTGTGATGGCGGTCAGCCTCTGACAAACATCACACACCCAACGGACGGGCAAGGCGAACAGAAGCTTCACCCTGCCCGTCGTCCTGACAACCTTCCAATAATGATCGTGGCATATCCACTCCAGATCAAAATAATCCGGGGCCTTCATTTGCATTAACCAAAAGCGTTTGACAATAAACCTTCCCTTAACTATACATTTAGATATTTTTTCAAACGGGAAGGCTTTACTCGTTCTTTCCGTGCGTATTCCATGCACGCCCGAAAACAATCATTTTGTTCTAGAAAGCAAATACCACAGGATGATAGTGGCGTACCTCAGACGGGTTACAGGAGATCGGAATGCTGGGTTTAAAACTGAGAGACGAATTTCTCGGGGCGCACATGCCCAATACGGCGATAACGCTCCGGACCAATGACAATCAGGGGGCGGTCCAGAAGTCCCCGGATGACATTCTGTCCATCACCTATCCCACCGCCGATATTCAAACCGCCTTGAAAGCCCTCAGCACGAAGCAGAACGGCCGCCCCATTGTCCTCATGGGAGACAGGGGCCGGGGTAAATCCCACATCATGGCGGTTATGCATCATGCCATACAGTCCCCCGACGTGATCACGTCCTGGCTCAGGGACTGGGGCGGCAGACTGGGAAGCGACGAACTCAAACAGATGGACATGTTGAAAGGTTTTGCCCCCATTTCAGAACCGGTTCATAACCATGAGTATCCCCTGCTCTGGGACTTGATTTTTGAGCGTCATCCCAAAGGCGAATACTACCGGGGACAGTTCGAAAGCATGCCCCAGCCTTTTCCGCCCCGGTCACTTCTTGAAAAAATGTTCGAGGACCAGCCCACCTGTCTTATCCTCGATGAATTCCAGACCTGGTACACGGGCCTGCCCGAGAAGGATCCCAAAAGCGGCCTTCTCATCAAACAGTACGCCTTCAACTTTATTCAGAACCTGTCGGAAATCGCCAAGGAAAGACCCGATCTCCTGATATTCGTCATTTCGGTTCTCAACAACCAGAATGACGCGTTTCATCAGGTCCACCGCCAGGGGCCTGTTCTCATCGACTTCCGAGGCCCATCAGCCAAACAGGACCGCCAGAAACTCCTCCTTCACCGTCTTTTCGAAAACCGGAGAAACATTCCCGAGCCGGACATCATGAGTGCGGCCGGGGCCTATGCCGGAGAGCGGTGCCGTTTGCTTCACGCCAACAAATCGGACGCTGAAAAAGAGCGTATCCGAAAAGATGTGTTCGCCTGCTGGCCTTTCAGCCCGGAACTTCTGGACCTTCTTGAAGACCACATCCTTCTGTCATCCGCTGCCCAGGAAACCCGGGATCTTATCCGTATTCTGGCCAAGGTGTTCAGGAACCGGGGAGACCAGTCCCCCCTCATCACCGCCGCCGACTTTTTTGTCGACGGGGATTCCGATCAGGCCCAGACCCTCATCGATTCCATTTCCGATTCTTCGGTTCAGGACAAACTACGTCAGATCGCCCAGCGGAACCTCGAAGCTGTCCGGGATTCCGGGGCCACCGTTCCAAACGCCCGGGAACTGGTCAGCGCCATCTGGATGCGCTCCATGTCCCCCGGAAAAAACGTCGGGGGATCGCCGACGTCCCTCCATCTCGATATCACCCGGTCCAAGGCCATCGACGACAACGCGTTTCAGGTCGAATTGTCGCTGCTCATTGAAAACAGCGTCAACATCCACGGAGACGAAATCCCTGGCGGCCCTCTCTGGTTCGGGGTTCAGGAAAACCCCCGGTCCAAGGTGCGGGCCTGTGCGAAGAACGGCAAACTCTGGGATCTCGGAGCCGTTCCCACGGCCGGACAGTTTGTCTACCCCGGCAAAGATGTTCAGCACATCCGTGAAACCCTCTATGACATGTTCTCCCCGGAAATCACCTCGGCCGTTTCACAAATGATTATCCTGGGGCCGACCTGGAAAACCGATCCCTGGAGCGAGGTGGACGAATCCTATCATCCCTCAAAATGGACCAAACCTGTGATTCTCGCTGTGCCCGATCCCCTTGCCGGAACCGGTCAGGACGTGAATTCAGTACTGGGGCCATGGCTCGCAAAACACGTTCAGAAACGAAGAAACACGGTGCGTTTCCTTCTCCTGGCTCCGGAAACCCATGGGCTTTACTATGATGAAGGCCTTGTTTATTCAGCCCGTTGCAGTTTTCTCAGTTCAAAAAAAGGATGGGGGTCGGATTCCACCTATCGCGCCCTGCATCAGGATTTTGACCGGTCTTTCCGCAACGGCCTGAAAACACGTTTCAACCGTTTTGCCATTCTTAGAACCTGGGATTTCCAGAACCCGGTAGCCTGTGTTTTCGACATCGAAAAAATCACCGAACAAGGCCCGAACCTCCCCTCGGGAATTGAAGCCAAAATTTACAGCGACCTGTTTGACCAGACCGAGTTCAGAAGGTTTGTCCTGAAACGGGCCAAGGACTCCGATACGGTGGGTTCCCTGATGGATGACCTGATCGAACCGCCCCCGCCCAACACCGGCGACGCCATTCCATTTCTCGGGGAAACGAAAATCTACGAAACCATCCTGACCCTCGCCGCGTCCGGGGATCTGGTTCTCAACGTCTCCGGAACCTGGATCGGACGTCGGACGGAAGACAGTACAGACGATGACGCCCTGCACTTCATCCGAAGCAAAGCCTTCAAAACCGGCCAGGAAATGAGAAAGATCCAGCTCGGTCTCCCCGGAGCCGTGGGAGGGGGAACCGTGACTGCCACTCCCCCCATCAAACCCGAACCGTATACATCGGATGTTACCCCGCCCACACCGACCATCGCGGACCCCGCCAACCCTTCTCCCGTGTCTGCGACGGGGGGCAACGGAGCTGCCGGCGAAACCGTGACTTCGGATGAAACCGGCCCCTTGCCCATCCCAATGGCAGGACCGGTCGTCAAAATCAAAAAATCAGACGGCCCTGCAACAGGAACCCATCTCACCGGTTGTTTTGAAACCTGGAAAATTCCCGGTGATCAGATGATCGAAACAACCCGGATCGAGTTCGCCAATTTAACGCCCCCGCAGGTCAAACAAATCCTTTCAAGTATTCGCTCCACCTACAAGGCGACCCTTGAAATCGTCTACAAAGAGGAGAACCTGCCATGAACATCGACTGGAGCGGCATGATCCTCGACGCACCGACGGCTGAAACCGCATGGCATGAGATTTTCACCACGCTTCTTGACCTGTCGCGTTCAACCTCATCGCCCGTGGCCCTTCACGATGCCACCGTGATCCCGGACCGACTTTTAACCGAAGCGGCGTGGGAACTGTGGGAATCGTTTCCCCTGAAAGCCGTCAAAACCTCGGACCGTCTGAAATCATGGGCATCCAAAGGCGCCCAGGGCAAAGCGGTTTTGATCATCGACGCCCTGTCCCTGCGTGAACTTCCCATTCTGCTGGGCGCGGCGGAAGCCCGGGGCATCCGGCCGTTCCAGGTCGGCGTGACCGGTTCGGAATGCCCGTCCACCACCGATCAGTTTGCCAGAAGTCTTGGCGCCTCGTCCCGGAGCGCCCTGGCCCTTGACAAAAAACCCGGCGCCTTCGCCCTGTTCGGCGGCGACTGCACCACGGACGTGGTCAGCATTCCTTTTGAAGACTGCGCCGTTCCCGTTTCCCCGAACCTTGTGATCTGGCACACCTGGCTGGACGACCTGATCCACCTTCAGGAGAAGCTGCCGGACCAGGTGGCGGTCAACGCGTGCAACACCCTGCAAAGCGACGGTTTCTGGAATTTTATCCGCCGCCTGAGCAAAGGAAGGGACCTTGTCATCACGTCGGACCATGGCTATGCGGTCAGCAAGCGCTTTTCCACGGAAGTCGAAGACCCGGAAGCCGTGGACATCCTTCGGAAAACCTTCGGCGCATCCCGCAGCAAGGCCCTTTCAGAGCCCTGGCCGAAACGGTTCATGCCCCCCATGGTCATGACGCACAACACCCAGGCCGTGGTGATGGGTCAGAGGAAGTGGAAGGTTCAGGGCGGTTTTCCCCATATCTGCCACGGCGGCATGAGTCTTCTGGAAGTTGCCGTGCCATGGGTTGAATTCAAAGATATCCAAAGCGATTAACAGGAGAAGACCATGAAGATCCATATCCGGAAACTCGGGGCCATCGATCTGGCGGAGTTTGAACTGGGTGACTTCACCATCATCTGCGGCAGCAACAACACCGGAAAAACCTATGCGACTTACGCTCTGTACGGGTTTCTCTCGTTCTGGCGCGAAGCCTTCTCCATCCCCATCAGCGAAGGGATTGTCCGCCGGCTCTTGAACGACGGAGCCGTGGAAATCGACATCCGGGATTTCATCAAAGATTCGCCAAGCATCCTCAAACAAGGCTGCGACGCTTTCACCCGACAGTTGCCCATGGTTTTCGCTTCGTCTGAAAAACACTTTTCGGACAGCGTGTTCACCATCACCGCCGACCCGGACGATATCCACCCTGACGCCACCTATGAAAAAACCATGGGGGCCGCCAAATCCCAGCTTTTTTCCATCACAAAAAAAGCCGACTCCCCCCTTGTGGCCATTTCCCTTCTGGTGGAAAAGGAAAAGGTCAAAATTCCCCAGGACGTGATCCGCCGCATCATCGGCGACGCCTTGAAAGACATCGTTTTCGGCCATCTTTTTCCCAACCCCTTCATCGCCAGTGCGGAACGGACCGGCGCCGCCATTTTCCGAAAGGAACTCAACTTTGCCCGGAACAGGCTGCTGGAACAGATGGGGGCCATGGACAAGGACATCAACCCCTTTGATCTGTTGACCAAAGTCTATTCGGATTACGCCCTCCCGGTGAAAACCAACGTGGACTTCACCCGCCAGCTGGAGGAACTGTCCAAAAAAACGAGCTTCATCGCGGAAAAGCACCCGGAACTCCTCGATGACTTCGCCGGGATCATCGGCGGCGATTACCTGGTCACCAAAAACGATCAACTGTACTACGTGCCCCAGGGCAAACGGATCAAGCTGACCATGGATGAAAGTTCCAGCGCCGTCCGTTCCCTTTTGGACATCGGCTTTTACCTCCGGCATGTGGCCGGTCCGGGCGACCTTCTGATGGTCGATGAACCGGAGTTGAACCTGCATCCTGAAAACCAGCGCCGTGTGGCCCGTCTGCTGGCCCGTCTGGTGAACCTGGGCATCAAGGTGTTCATCACCACCCACAGCGATTACATCGTCAAGGAACTCTCCACCCTGATCATGCTGAACAGCGGAAGGCCCCACCTTGCCGAACTGGCTCAACGGGAAGGTTACCAGGCCGGAGAACTGCTGAGTCCGGACAAACTCCGGGTGTACATCGCGGAAAAGGCCCTGGTTCAGATGCCCGGAAACGCCAAGAAAACCAAAGGCCAGACCCTGCTTCCGGCCCCCATCGATCCCCAACTGGGCATCGAAGCCCGGAGCTTCGACCAGACCATCGAGGACATGAACCGGATACAGGACGAAATTGTCTGGGGAGGTGACCGCTGATGCCCCATATGGACATCCTTCGCCAGATGATCAAGGCAAACGCCACCGTGCCTTTGACAGCAAATCACGGAAAACATGCCGTCACCTTGGTGGAACCCCAGGACTCGAGGGTTTCGGTCACCATTTCCGGCCTTCCGCCGGACACCCTGGTGATCAAGGTCGACGCCTTCAGGTCTCCGGACACGGTGTTCCAGGGCGAAAACGGAGAATGCAAACGCCCCGATTACGCGATCATCGCAGACCACGAGGGCAAAAAACGCGTCCTTCTCATCGAAATGAAGCGGACCAAAGACTCTTTTAGGGAGATCACGGCCCAGCTCACCGGCGGGGCCTGCTTCATCCGTTACTGCCAGGATATCGGCCGCATGTTCTGGAAAGAGCGGGATTTCCTGAACGGTTTCCAGTACCGCTATATCAGCATCGGCCACCTCAGCATCGGAAAACGCCCGACAAAATTCGAAAAAAACCCAGGTCGTCACGATTCCCCGGACAAGCCGCTGAAGATCAGCTGGCCCCGGACACTCTATTTCAACCAACTGGCAGGCTCATGAACGATCAAAAAAAACCGGAACAACTGGACCTCTGGGGCAACGTCATCGAAAACGCCCCGTCAAAATCCAAAGCTGAAAAAAAAAGGGGCAAGGCCCCCAAGCATCCCGGGCATCTGCCGGAAAAGCTCGGCAAGGCCATCCGGCTTCCCGTTCCTGATTTTTCAGACCCCAACCGTCGGCCCACCTGCCTTGAAGCGGATTTTCCCATCGCCCAGATCAACGCCCTGTCCACCCTGGAGGGCAATGCGGGGAAACCCATCTACCAGATGTCCAAGTGGTGGGCCAGACGGCGTTCCAGCGTGTTCCGTTCCCTTTTGATCGCGGCGGCCACCGAGGCGCCGGACGATCCCAACGAGGCCGCCAAAAAAGTCTGGGACCATTATTACTGCAACCACCAGAAAGCGGGATCCTTTAAAAAACTCAAAGTGCTGGACCCGTTCATGGGCGGCGGCACCACCCTGGTGGAAGGGGCCAGGCTCGGCATGCAGATGACCGGGGTGGATCTGAATCCCGTGGCCTGGTTCGTGGTGAAAAACGAGCTGGCGTGCAGCGACCCGGAACAGGTCCGGGCCCTGTTCGACGAGATTGAGCGTCAGGTCAAGCCCCGGATTCAGCCGTTCTACACCACCACCTGCCCCCGGGGTCATCAGGGACGCTGGGTGGACGTCACCACCGGGGAAACCGCAGACCTGGACCCCATCGATCTTCCCCCCGACCAGCGCAGCCGCTACCGCTGGGAAGGCCCTGAGGTGATCTACACGTTCTGGGCCAAGCACGGCCCTTGCCAGGCCAAGGGCTGCGGACACCGGACCCCGATTTTCAAAACCCCGGTGATCGCCGAAAAAAAACTGAGCACCGCCTACATGGAACTGGTCTGCCCCGGCTGCGGCACCCTGTTCCACGCCGAACTGGGCGAAACCCGCATGGCCCCCGGCACCGAACGGGTTGTGGCAGAGAAAACCCCTTTCAGCGAACTGTCCCAGGATTACGCCCGGCTGCTGAGCGACTACGACAAGGGCCGGGCCGACGACACCCTGGAACGGGCCCAGAGCCTGAAAGCCATGACAGCCTCGGAGCCGGGACTTTGCTGCCCGGCGTGCCAAACCTTTGCCGGTCAGCGCATGATGCGGATTCTCGACGAGCACGCCCAGCGCAAAACCCCGGCGGCCCAGCGAAAGAAAAAAGCCTTCGGCCTGGCCGGCAAGCCGGTGTTCATGCACCTTCTCATCCATCCCGACTGGCTGAAAGGGGCCTCGGGATTCCACGGCGATGAGGAACTGGGCGGCTGGGCCGGAGCCACGCCGTCAGCCACGGCCGCCTGGTTCGAGCGGAGAAAGGAAGGATTGAAGCTGATCGAGGTTCGAGGGAAACCCCTTCCCCCAACCCTCGTGCTTTCGGACGGGTCAACCGTGGAAACCGGCAGCGGCACGGTGCCACGACGGGCCCATTTCACCTGCGGGTCCTGCGGCCGTGAATCCAACACCCTGGAATCGGTGCGCCCCACCGGGCACACGGCCCAGGTTTCAACCTACGCCCTGCAATGCCATTGTCCCCAATGCGACGCCGAAGGGTACACCTATGGGGGCCGCTACTTCAAACAACCGGATGGCCATGATCTCACACGGCTGATCGCGGCGGAAAAAGAGTGGGCAGCCCGCATGGAGGGGGATCTGGCGGAATACTGGCCGCGTACAGCGACAAACCCTTACTCTGAAAATGCGTCTGATAATGACAGCCGCATTCAGAATATGGATCGTTGGAATTATGATTATTGGTGGAAAATGTTCAATTCACGGCAGTTGTTGATCCATACCCAGCTTATAAAAACGATATCCGAAGAATCCGTTACTTCTTGGCCACTGGATGTTCGAGAACAGGCACTGGGGGCCTTTCAGCAATATCTGCGTAATCAGAACATGTTTGCATTTTATCATCCAAAAAGAGATTGTTTGGCCCCCGCATTAAGTAACCCTAATTACCATCCCAAGAATTTAACAATAGAAGTAAGTGGCTTTAGTGATGGTTATGGGCCTTGGAAAACAACTGCCCATGGAATTTTGGGCGGTTTAGAATGGGCTAATGCCCCTTGGGAACCAGTAATCAATGTAAATTCAGGGCAAACAATTAGTTTTCGTGCAGAATTAAATGATCCTCTAATTCCTGGCAACGAACCTTATTGTGGATCTTCTACAGATTTATCAATACTGGGAAATAATCAATTTGACCTGGTGATCACCGATCCACCGTTTGGAAACAACTTATTTTATTCGGATTTATCTGATTTTTTCTATGTTTGGTTGAGGCTCCCTCTTCGTAAACTGTATATGAATTTACCTGAAGCCAGATATTTCGATTCCGAACGATCACATAGAAGCCTTGAGGCTGTTGATAATAAGGCGGCACACCCGGATGACCGGGAAAATTTTGAAAAAGAGCCTTTTATTGAATCACGCCATCTTGCATTGACCCAAAAAATGACCGGCGATACCACGTTGATTGAAAAAATGCCGAACCCTCTTTTCCGGCCCCAACCGTCCAGCGATTTTTACAGCCAGACGTTATCCGCTGTATGGACGGAAGCCGGGCTTCGTCTTAAAGAAGGTGGGATTTTGGCTTTCACTTTTCACCACAGTGCAGACACTGCCTGGAATGATGTCTTGAGAGCTTTGTTTGATGCCGGGTATGTCCTGATGGCTACCTATCCTATTCGAAGCGATGAAAGTAAAGGTGAAAGCGGCCAATTCGGATCGAAAACAATCGAATACGACATCATCCACGTCTGCCGCAAACGCCTGGACGCGCCGGAGCCGGTGAGCTGGGCGCGGATGCGGCGCTGGGTCAAGGAGGAAACGGCCCGGCTCAAGGATCTGCTGGAACACACCCACGGCCGGAGCCTTCCCGAATCGGACCTCCGGGTGATTTTAAGGGGCAAAGCCCTGGAATTTTACTCCCGTCATTACGGCCAGGTGCTGAAAGGCGACGGAGACCTGCTGGAGGTGAGGGACGCCCTTTTGGGCATCAACCAGCTTCTCGACGACCTTCTGGACGACGGCTCGCGGACCGGGGGCCTTCGCCCGCCCGACAGTGCGGAACCGGCCGGCCGCCTGTTTCTCCGTTTGTTTATGAACCGCGACGCCATGGACCGGGACGAACTGCACAAAACCCTCCGGGGCACCGGCATCACCCAGGGCGACCTGGAAGCCCGGGGCTGGGTCCGGGTGCTGGGCCGCTCGGTCCATCCCGTGCCGGTGAGCGAACGCTTCGCCTATTTCACCGAACCGGGCCGGAACCGGAAAGTGATCCGCACCGACCTGGACCAGGCCCATTTTCTCATGGGCGCCGCCTATTCCGGTTCCAGCGTGAAAATCGACGACGAGCTGAACAACTCCAACTTCCGCATCAAAAAGTCCGTGGATGATCTGTTGAAATGGATGGCCGAGGTGGATCAGGACCCGGTGAACCGGCTGGCCGCACGAACCGCCGCCCAACTGGTCTTTGCCTGGCGTAACCGCAAGGAAATCCGAGGTCCTGTGCAGCTGTCCCTGTTCGAAACCCTGGAGGAGAACGAGCCATGAACACCCTGACCCACACCGTCTGGCAGCGCCGGGGAACCAGCGTGATTTTCGACCAGGAAAGCCTGGGGCCCTTTATTTCCGGCGGCGCGGTGGTATCGCTTCGACAGGCCCTGGCCTGGGCCCGGGACCTGCCCTCCGTCCCGCCTGTTCCGGGCCCGACCCTTCTGGTGTCCGGCCTGGAGACCGTGATCGAAACCCTGGAACCCATGGACGCCGAAGATTTCCTGCGTTGCCGGATACGGCCCCTGCTCCTTGCCCTTCAAAACCGCTGGACCGACTGCGGCGTGGTGTTCGGGTTCACGTCCCACCCCCGGACCTTCGAGGAAACCTCTTTTGAAGAAGAGGTGCTGTACCGAAGGCGTGACCGGAAAACCGTGCGCCTGTCCGAAGGTCTCTGGGACGGCAGCGCCGCCGTCAACATGAAACGCATCGCCCGGGAAGGCGTCAAGCCGGGGGACGAGGTGACGGTGGGGTACTATGTCGCACGGATTTCCTGAGATCCGCCCCGGCCTTAAAATCAGCCATCCCGAACTGGGCGACGGGGTGGTGACAGCCCTGGAATCCACGGGTTACGTCACGGTTTTTTTTAGATCCCACGGCGAACGCCAGGTTCCGGCCGACGCCCTGATCCTGTTCGAAGACCGCTTTGACCGGATGGTCCGCAGCATGGTTCCGGCATCCCCGGAGGCCCTGGAACGATTGTGGCTGTCGGTGGAAGCCGAAGAACTTCCCCTGATGGAAAGCGCCGCAACCCTTACCTCCGCCAAAGTGGACCTTCTGCCCCACCAGGTGGTTCTGGTTTACCGGGTGGCCAACGCCCGCCCCAAACGCTTTCTGGTGGCCGATGAAGTGGGTCTGGGCAAAACCGTCGAGGCGGCCCTGATTCTCAGGGAACTGGCATCCCGGGGCGAACTGACCCGGGCCATCATGATCGTTCCCGCAGGGCTTGTGGAAAACTGGCGCAGGGAACTGAACGAGGTGTTCAACCTGGATTTCGAGGTGTTCGGCAGCGAGGGGGACGTGACCGACCGAAAATCCAACGCCTTTGCCAAACACAACCGCCTGATCGCCTCCATCGACACCCTCAAGCGACCGGCCCGGATCAAGAAACTTCTGGCAGCCCCGCCCTGGGATCTGGCGGTTTTCGACGAGGCCCACCACCTGAGTGTTTACCGCACCGGCAACAAGGTCAAAAAAACGGAAAACTTCAAACTGGCCGAAGCGATCCGGGACCATTGCCGGGATCTTGTCCTTCTTTCAGCCACACCCCACCAGGGCGACCATTTCCGTTTCTGGATGCTGATCCGGCTGCTCACCCCCGACCTGTTCGAAAATGAACGGGACATGCTGGAAAACCGTCACCGCCTCAACGCCGTGGTGATCCGAAGGACCAAAGCCGACGCCTGCGCCCAGGACGGCAGCCCCCTGTTTGTCCGGCGGGTGGTTCACACCGAAGGGTTCACCCTCTCCGAACAGGAAAAGGAATTTTACAGCGCCATCCTGGATTACCTGAGGGACGGCTACAACCTGGCGGCCCAGCAAGGAGGCAAAGGCCGGGCCCTGGGATTTGTGATGACCGTGTTCCAAAAAATCGCGGCCAGCAGTTTCGCGGCCATCCGCTCAACCCTTCAGCGGCGGCATTTGATGCTGACCATTCTGGAAGGCATCGAAAGGGACGAGCTACTCGACGTGGACGGCCGAAACCGGGTTTTCGAGGAGGCCCGCCAACTGATTCACCATATATATGCCATTGGCGACGACCCGGTGGGCAAGGCCCAGGCAGACCAGATCCTGGCCGAAACACGGTATCAGATCCTCAAGCGACGCCATGAAGCCATGGCGTTTGACGGTTCGGACAACTATTCCGAATCTGAAATCGAAGCGGGGTTCCGTGAAGAATCGGCGGCCATGGTGGTGGTGGCCCTGCCCGAGGAACGCCAGCGCATCCGGGATTTACTTTCCCTGTTCCCAACAGACATCGAATCCAAAACAGGCATGCTGGTCCGCGCCCTCCGCCAGATCTGGCATCAGAATCCCCAGGAAAAAGTGGTGATTTTCGCCACGTATCTGGGGACGGTCACCGCCATTCAGAAGCAGCTGGAAAGAGTTTTTCCCGATGCCGGAATCGATGTCCTGAAAGGCGGGGACCACGGAGCCAAAACCGCCGCCCAGCGAAGGTTCCGCCGCAAAGACGGCCCCAAGGTCCTGGTCTGCACGGCGGCCGGACGGGAAGGCATCAACCTCCAGTTTGCCCGCATCCTGTTCAACTACGACCTGCCCTGGAATCCCATGGACCTGGAACAGCGCATCGGACGGATTCACCGTTACGGCCAGGAATCCACCGCCCAGGTCTACAACCTGGTGGCGGTGGACACCATCGAAGGCCAGATTTTCCTTCTGCTTGAAGACAAACTGAACGACATCGCGCGGGCTCTGGGCAAAGTGGACGAACACGGGCAGATCGCCGAAGACCTGAGAACCCAGGTGGTGGGACAGCTTGGCAGCGCCCTGAGCTATGACCGTCTCTACCAGGCCGCCGTCAGCGACCCCACGTTGAAGAGAACAAGGCAGGAACTCGAGGTCGCCATGACCAACGCCAATCTGGCCCGGCAGATGGTCTTCGAGCTTTTCCAGGAACTGGAGGGTTTCAATCTCGGCGATTACAGGAAATACGACGACCAGGGAAGAGGCATGCAGCGTCTTGTCCGTTTTCTTGAAACATCTGCCCGTCACATGGGTTGGACATTCCGGCAGGAAGGGAACTCAAGGTGGCACCTGTCCGGCCACGAATGGCCGGATACGATGTTCACCACGGACCGGGATGAAGCCCTTCAGAATGAAAACCTCCAGCTGATCGGGCTGGAGCATCCCATCGTCAGCCGGTGCATGAACGCTTTCGCTTCCGGCGATGACTCTTCCCGGGCCATTTCAGGCGTCCTACACGGCATGGCCGGTGAAGGCCTGCTCTCACTCTGGAAAATCGAAACCCACGGAAAAGACGGTCAACTCAACCGTCACGTGGTCCGGATCGGGATAAATCCCGATGGTGAGCGGGCCCCCTGGTTTGAAAGCCTGAACGACATGATTCTTGGGCTCGTTTCAACCGACCAAACCGTCGAGCGATGGGTAAACCTGGCCGTGCAAAACAAAACCCGTCTTCAGGAACTGCTCCACCGGGAACTGAACTATTCCGGCATCATTTCGGAAGGTATGCCCTATTCCGCAAGGCCTCTGGCGCTGGTGGGCATCGCTTGCTTAAACGATGCCCGATAAATCATGGAGCTGAATCCAGCCCTCACATCCCGAAAAAACGGTCCATCACCCCTTTTCTGTAGCCCCAACCCATGACGTTGAAATAGGTTTCCGGAGTCAGGCGTTTGGACAGCCAGACGAATTTTCCGTCCAGCTGGGTGATGGTGTACAGTTTGTCTTTCTTCACGGATTTCACCACGTGTCTCGCCACGTCTTTTGCCGTGGTTTTCGATTTCTTGAAAAACGTGTCGGCCATTTTCTTCTGGCGTTCGTCAGGAGAGGTGAACTGGTCCATAAGGTTGGTCTTGAAAAAGGTGGGGGCCACCACGGTCACCCCGATGTTTTTCGGTTTCAGTTCCGCCCGGAGGGTTTCGGAAAGGGCGATGACACCGGCCTTGGTCACGTTGTAGCAGCTCATTTCCGGAAGGGAGGCGATGCCGGCGTTGGAAGCCACGTTGACGATGTGGCCGCCGCCCTGTTTCTCGAGGATGGGAATGAAGGTCCGGCAGCCGTAGATCACGCTTTTCAGGTTGACGTTCAGAATCCAGTCCCAGGTTTCCAGGGGGATTTTTTCCATGTAACCCGCCGCGGCCACTCCGGCGTTGTTCACGATGATGTCCACCCCGCCCCATTGGGAGACCAGGGTTTCCGCCAGGGTGTCGAGCTGGTCGGGCTTCGTCACGTCGCAGAGCACGGAAAAGCCGGACCCGCCGTTCTTCTTCACCAGGTCCAGGGTTTCGTCGGCCCGTTCCATGTTGATGTCCGACGCGCAGATTTTCCATCCGAGCCGTGCGAATTCCAGAGCGATGGCGCGGCCCAGGCCTGACCCGGCGCCGGTGATCATGATCCGTTTCTTGGGAAACTTATCCATCCTTTCATACCCCCTGTTCGTTTGTGTGTGTGGTTGTGTGAGGAGAAGCCCCGGGAACCGCCCGTTCCTTTTCCCTGCCAAGGACTGTCCAGGCGTTGCGGATCAGGTCCCGGTGGAATCCCAGGAGCTTTTTGTGTTCGTTTGAAAAAACCTCGGGGTCGGTGATTTCCCCGGTCAGGTAGCTCATCATCATGGACCGCTTGAATTCCACATGGCCTTTGATCACCTCCCGGTCCAGGGTGTTCACGAACAGCCGGACGATTTTCGTCCGCATCTGCCGGGTGGAATTGGAGATCAAAAGCATCACCAGGTTTCCCGATTTCTCGGCCACCAGATCCTGGCTCAGCACTTCGAGTTCCGCGATCTTGTCCCGGTCGTCCAGGTGTTCCAGCTCCTCGTCGAAGATGTCGATCAGGCGTTTCATTTCCATGGTCGTCACCCGGGACATGGCCAGCCGGATCATCAAAGGCATGAATTCCATCCAGAAAGCCCAGACCTCCTCGATCAGGTAGGCGTCCACCAGGATGTCGTCCCCTTCCTCTTCCTGCTGCATGAACAGGGTCCTGAGGAAATCCACGCCGGCGTGTTTCCTGTAGTTTTTCACGTAGATGCCGTCGCCCTGGCGGATATCCAGGACCTGCATGCCTTCGAGCTGCTTCAGGGCGATCCGGAGGGATGTCCTGTCGATGCTCAGGTCCTGGGCCAGCTGCCGTTCCGGGGGAAGCTTGGTTCCCGCCTTGAGCTTGCTGTTGAAAATGTCCAGCAGCAGTTTCTTGATCACCACTTCGTGTTTCTGTAAGGCCATAACCCTCTTGTCAGTGTTTCTTGGAAATATTCAAAAATATCATCAAACCTTGGGCTGAAATGCCTGAACCCTCAACCGGTTCAGTGCCTATCTCTACACTGGTTTTACGACCCAGGCAAGACTTTGTGATTGTTTTTTTCGAATTGGATACTTTTCTGCTTGACATAAGGCTAACTTTTGTAGTTGTTTTGGTTTAACCAATTTTACACAAAAAACAACCCAGGAGGCGGCACATGAACAACGTCTATGTGATCGGAGCCCACACCATTGCCTTTGGACGGTACCTCGATCAAAGCATCAAGGACCTGACAGCCATGACGGTGGAGGGATGCCTGAAAGACGCCGGTGTGGACAAAAAAGACATCCAGGCCCTGTGGTTTTCCAACTCGGGCTGGGGCGACCAGAAAGGCCAGAGCTGCATCCGGGGCCAGGTGGCCCTCAGGCCCACGGGCATCGACACCATCCCCATCACCAACGTGGAAAACGCCTGCGCCAGCGGGTCCACGGCGTTTCACCACGCCTGGATGGCTGTGGCCGGGGGCCATTACGACATGGCCATGGCCGTGGGTGCGGAGAAACTTTACCTGGAAAACAAGATGGCGGTGTTCGCCGGTTTCATGGCCGGCATCGACATCGAAAACGTGGTGGAGATCAGTCGAAGCCTTTCGGGGTTTTCCATGACAGCCGACGACATGAACGCCCTGGAAGCGTTCAGGATCAAATACCAGACCCATGGAAACAGGACGGGGCGTAAGGGGCGCAAACCGGTCAAGCAGCAGCTCAAGGACCTTCGGGACCAGATCGTGGTGGCCATCACCCTGGGCGAGAAGCTCGGATACGGCACCTTGAAAGAGCTGCGGAAGATCAGCGGGGCCACCGACCACTCGCCGTTTATGGACATCTACGGTTACGCGGCCCGGCAGCACATGAAAAAATACGGCAGCACCGTGGAGCAACTGGCCCTCATCGCCTCCAAGAACCACTTCAACAGCACCCTGAACCCCAACGCCCAGTACCGCTTCGAGGTGCCGGTGGAAAAAGTGCTGGCCGACCGGATCGTCAGCTTTCCCATCACCCGGGCCATGTGCGCCCCCATCGGCGACGGGTCCGCCTCGGCCATCGTCTGCTCGGAAAAAAAGGTGAAAGAACTGGGGCTCATGGGCCGGGCCGTGAAAATCCGGGCCTCGATTCTGGGATCGGGCCAGGCCTACCCCGAGCACGGCAGCGTGCCGGATATCGGCGAACGCCTGGCCAAAAAAGCCTATGAAACAGCCGGTGTGGGCCCCGGCGACATCAGTCTGGCCGAGGTCCACGACGCCACGTCTTTCGGCGAGCTGCACCAGTCGGAGAACCTGGGTTTCTGCCCCAGGGGCGAGGGCGGGATCCTCGCCGAGTCGGGAGCCACCCGGCTGGACGGCCGGATTCCCATGAACACCAGCGGAGGACTGACCTCCAGGGGACACCCCATCGGGGCCAGCGGCCTTGCCCAGATCCACGAGCTGGTGGTTCAGCTCCGGAGGGAGGCCGGAAAACGCCAGGTGAAAAACCCGGTTCTCGGTATGGCGGAAAACGGCGGCGGAGCCCTGGGCCACGAAGAGGCGGCGATGTGCATGCACATCCTCGAGGCGCCGTCGCGTTAGATAGGGTGTTAAAAGAATATTCCGAAGGAGTAACGGTTGAACGTTGAACATTCAACACCCAACGTCCAACATCGAATGAAGGATAACTCCATTAAGATAGTGTGGAATTCCAGAATTTTTTCGGAAATAATGAAAGTGACATCCATTCACCATTCGATGGACTGTGTTCGATGCTCAACCATTCAAGCTCGCCGGAATCTCGTTCTGAAGATCAATCCAGGCAACCTCACGGCGATCGAGTACCGGGCCTGACATAAAGTCTTGCAGAGACACAGCTTGTCGACTATATATGAACCATCTCTCACATTTACCCCCTTGGGGGGTGTTTCTGTCATTTAGTTTCAAGGGTTCATTATCGGCCCTCGTCTTCAGCGCATTTCGACTTTTTCGCAACGATGCCCGCGCCGGCAACCAGGGCGCGATTGAAAATTATCTTTGAACGGGTTTTTGGACCGGCGATTTTTTCTCACTGTGGATTCCGTTTCAGTTCCATGGCGTCCTCGCCCTGATCGTCTCCAAGCCCGTGGTCTTCGGCAACCCTGTATTTTTCGAAAGGGAAAAACATGCAGGATCATTCCATATCCATGAAAACCCACGAAGGAAGCTCTGGCCTTGGACGCCCGGTGGCGTTTACGGGTGCCAGATCCCAGAAACACCCGACCGGAACCGGCAACGAAGCAGAAGAGAAGAAAACAAAAAACCCCGATCTTTCAGAGTGGACCCCGGTGGAACAGGTGATTTTCAACCGCCGCAGCACCCGGGCTTTCAAGAAGGAGCCGATCCCCGATTTCATGATCCGAAGGATTCTCGAAGCGGGCCGCTACGCCCCGTCCGCAGGCAACTCCCAGCCCTGGAAATTCGCCGTGGTGAACAGCCCTGACATCATCGAGGCCATGGAAAAGGACGCGACCATGATGGCCAAAATTTTCATGTGGCTGCTGGACTACAACCGCCCCTCGTTTTTCAGGCGGGTGTTCCTGAAGCCCTACGCGAAGATAATCATCCGTCTCCAGAAAAACCAGCTTCACCCGGTGCCCTTCGGTCTTCTGTCCGAAATCGCCAGGGGCAAGGCTCCGGTGTTTCACGGCGCCCCCACCCTGATCCTTTTATATGAGGATGTGCGCGGGGTGTCCTGCCCGGCTACGGACATCGGGATCTGCGGCCAGAACATGGTCCTTGCGGCCCACAGCATGGGCGCGGCCACCTGCTGGATCGGCCTGGTGAAACTTTTGATGTACCTGCCCAAGTGGCGGAAATTCTTTAACGTAACCTACCCGTACAAACTGAACGACCTGATCGCCGTGGGCTGGCCCAAAGTGAAATCCGACGGTCCTGTTCCCCGGGAAGTCCAGCTCGTCGACTGGTACGAAGGGGGAATGAACGAGAAACCCAGAGTGGAAAGACAGGGGGGCCAGCCATGAACACAGCCGTTACCGTAAAACCCTGGACACGGATTCCCGACTACAACTCACCCAGGGACATGGATACCGCAGTCCTGGCTTTTGACCGGACCAAATGCCGGCGCTGCGACGTCTGCACCTTCATCTGCCCGGCCCGGTCCATCGAAAGGGATGCCGAGACCGGCTGGAACGGCGGGATTCCCTTTCTCCGGGACTCGGCCCCGGGTGTCACCAACTGCGTGGCCTGCGGATGCTGCCTTGCGGCCTGCCCCGAAGGCGCCATCCGGATCACCCGGAACTTCAACCCTGGCGGCTACTACACCCGCCTGGCCCAGCCCGGGGACCTGGCCTGGCCGAAACTCTTCGGTCCGGGCACAGATTCCGGCCCCGCGAGGAACCGGAAAAAACCGGAAGCCGGCCATCCGGAAGAAGAAGCCCGGGGCTCCCTGAAATCAGCCCTGGTCCGGAAACTGTACTCGGCCCTGTGGGTGAAACGCGGGCTTTTCGGCGCCCTCTCCTTTCTGTCCCACGAGACGAAGCACGGCCGGTTGAGGGACACACTCAGAAAATTCGCGAAAGGCGAAACTTTCGACATTTCCTGGGCCCAGCTTCTCGCGGAAAGCGCCGCCGAAGTCCCGGACAAACCCTGCCTTCTCTACAACGACGAACAATTCACCTACCGGGAGATGGCCGCCAACGCCAACCGACTGGGACATTACCTCCAGGGCCTGGGATGCGGCAAAGGGTCGGGTCTTGGGATCATCATGCGAAACTCCCCCCGGTTCCTGGATCTTTTTTTCGGTTCCCAGACCCTCGGCATGTACACCGTGCCCATGAACCCGGAACTCAAAGGCGACGGCCTGGCCTACATCGTGAACCACAGCGACATCCGGCACCTGGTGGTGGACGCGGAACTGCTGGGGCCGGTGGTCGACAACCTGGACCGGTTCGAACGCCTCAGTACTGAAAACATCATCGTGAACGACATCGAGGAAGAAGCCCGGGGCATCGAGATCCCCCCCGGCATGCGCCGCCTGTCCGAGGCGTACGACCAACCGGACACAGACCCCGGTATCGGACACAACCCCGAAGACATCTGCCTGATCATCTACACCTCAGGCACCACGGGCCCGCCCAAAGGGGTGGTCTACCGCTACAACACCAGCGGGGTCCAGCTGTTGAGCCTGGGCGGCCGGGTGTTCTTCAGGCCAACCGACGTGTACTACACCTACCTTTCCCTGTGTCACGGCAACGCCCTGTTCATCACGGTGTCCATGTCCCTTGCCGTGCGCTGCACCATCGCCCTGTCCCGGAAATTTTCGGCCAGCCGGTTCTGGGACACGGTGAGAACTTACAACGCCACGGTGTTCAACACCATCGGCTCGATCATCCCCATTCTCATGAAACAGCCCGAACGATCCGACGACAGGGCCCACCGGGTGAGAATCGTTCTTTCCGCCGCCTGCCCCGTGGACATGTGGGAACCCTTCGAACAGCGGTTCGGCGTCAAGATCTTCGAAGGATACGGAGCCGTGGACGGCGGAGGCAAGGGCATCATGAACCTGGGCACGGCGCCTCCCGGTTCCTTAGGCAAACCCCCGAGCATGAAATCCATCCGCATCGTGGACGAAGAGGGCCGGGACGTGCCGGACAACACGCCGGGCGAGCTTCTCTTCGCCATCCGAAACAGCGGGAAACTGGTGGAGTACTACAAAAACCCCGAGGCCTCGGAAAAAAAATCAAAAGACGGCTGGCTCCACACCGGGGACATCATCCGGCGGGACAGCCGGGGTTACTTCTACTTTGTGGGCCGGAACACCGAATCCATGAGAAAAGGCGGGGAAAACGTGTCGGCCTACGAGGTGGAGCATGCCATCATGCAGCACCCGGACGTGGAGGACGCCGCCGTTTACGCCGTACCTTCCGAGCTGGGAGAGGACGAGATCATGGCCGCCGTGAAGATCCTGAACGGAAACCGCCTTGATCCCCGGAGCCTCCGGGCTTTTCTTTCGGAACGTCTGGCCAAATATGCCGTTCCCCGGTATATACGCACCGTGGAAGAATTTCCGAAAACAAACACCCACCGGATCATCAAAAAACCCCTGGAAGACCAGGGAGTCACGGCAGACACCTTTGACGCCGCGCATCCGGTTTAGACCTGTGGGAGGTTTAGGGCGTATGAAGCTCGGGACTATTGGCTCATACAGGCGTGGATTCCGGGTCGGTTCCGGATTTCAAACGATGTGGCTCAGCCCTGTTCTGTATTTTATCAAACGCTTCCGCATGGCGGAGGCCGCCCGGAATGACAGGGTTGGGAAGTCGGGTAACTCGTTGATTTGTGAAGACCTTTTCAGGAGTTTTTTGTTGCTGGATTATTAAAAAAGTTGTGGAGGTTCAGACAGAGACCATGTCCGTAGAAGAAATTTTTGACAAATACGCCGCCAGCTATGACCTGTCCAGAAAAAAACTGATTCCCTGTTTCGATGATTTTTACCGGGTCGCCCTGGACATCGCGCCTTTCGAAAAGGATGAACCGATACGGGTGCTGGATCTGGGGGCGGGAACGGGCCTGATGGCGGAAAGGGTGGCTGCGGGCTATCCCGGCTCGTCCATCGTGTTGCTGGATATCTCGGCCGACATGCTTGCCGTGGCCAGGGAAAGGCTCGGGCCTTACCCCAACCGGTTCGATTTTGTCGTTTCAAACTACGCCCAGCCCGGAACGATTCAGGGGAATTACGATCTGGTCATCTCCTCCCTTTCCATTCACCACCTGACCGAGGACGAGAAACGGGCGTTATTCAAAACCGTATTCGTACACCTCACCCCCGGAGGGTCTTTCATCAACGCCGACCAGGTGCTTGGAGAAACCCCGGACATCGAGGCCGCCTACAAAGCCGCCTGGGAACGGCAGATCCGGGAGGCGGGGGCAACGGACGAGGAAATCAGCGCTGCCCATGAGCGAATGAAGGAAGATGACATGTCGACCCTGTCATCCCAGCTGCAATGGCTGAAAGACGCGGGTTTTGACGCAGTCAACTGCTGGTACCAGAATTACAGTTTCGCCGTTTTCAGCGGTGTCAAACCCGTGGAATAATTGGCCGGGAGGGAACCCGGCGGCGGCCCTTCCGGGGGACCGGATTATACAAATATTAAACCGGCAATTAAAAAACTTCAATTATTGGCAAAAGAGCGGTTTAGGCGTTTAGCGGTTTAGGGTTATACGACGAATGGGCTTTGAATTTATAATTCGTCATAAAATATCAATAAACCATAGGTTATGAGAAGAATCTTTGAAAAACCTAAACACCTAAACCACTAAAAAGCTAAAACCCTGGGTTGCCATCTCCCTTATTATGCAAACACGGTTTAAAGGGTTTTTATGCCGGATTAATAACTAACATGACAACGTCACATTGTACCGGATTTTCAACCACGAACCATTTCAAGGAGGCGACATGCAACATCCCCATGAAACGACGGTCCTCACCCATGAAAACGATCCGGTCCTTCTTCGCCCTTCGACGGGTGTTGTGGGAATGACCGACGGACAAAAGGAGCAGGCCGCTCTGGCCAAAGCCTGGGAAGTCCGGAAACCCGCTCCGAGAACAAGCAAAAAAGAGCTGGCCCTTCTGTCCAAGGCCGCTTCGGAATTCGCGAAAAAACAGCTGGCCCCGGACCGTGAGAAAAACGACACCTACCCCTTCGGCCCTTTTTTCGACGAGGTATTGGACAAGGCCTTTGGCCTGGATTTCTTCCACATTCTCCTTCCCGAAACCATGAACGGCATGAACCAGGGGATTTCGGCCCTGGCCGTGACCCTCGACCCGATCTGCCAGGAAGACAGCAGCCTGGGCGGCATCCTTTTCACCACGGCGGCGGCCCATGAACTGATGTTCGCCGCAGGTGCCACACAAGAACTGGGGCGTCTCGCCGGACAGACCGCTGTCCGGGACTTCCTCGTGGCCATGCCGGTGTTCAACAACCCCTCCGAAGTCAGACATCTGGCCGATGTCAGGCGAACAGGAGACGCCTTTGTCCTTTCCGGAAACCTGGAATACCTGGTTCTGGGCGGAATGGCCCGTCAGGCCCTGGTTCCCGCGTCCAGCCCGGGTTCTTCAGCTTACTCCTGGTTCCTGGTGGACCTTGACCAGGACGGCGTGACGAAAAGCGAGCCGATCCTGAGCCTGGGTCTCCACGCCTGCCCGGCGTCGGACTTGACCTTCGCAGGAGTCAAAGCAACACTCATCGGCGAGGAAGGCCAAGGGTCCGGTTATTTCGACAAGATGGCCGGACGGATGCACACTGCCGCCGCCGCCATGTCCCTTGGCATCATGAAAGGCTCGTTCAGGGAAGCCTTCGATTACGCTAAAAAGCGCGAACAGGGCGGCCACACCATCATCAACTGGTCCGAAGTCAAGATGCTGCTGTCCAACATGGCCATCAAGATCACCAACGCCGAGATGATCCTGGAAAGGGTCTGCAAAGCCGTGGACCTCCAGGAGCCCAAATGGGAGGCCCGGTCACGTGCCGCGGCCCTCCACATCCAGGACATGGCCTGCGACCTGACCACCGACGGCATCCAGCTTCTGGGCGGCGTAGGCTACATGAAGGATTTCGGCCAGGAAAAACGGTTCCGGGACGCCAAACACGTCCAGGCTCTTTTGGGCATCGTTCCCGTCAGAAAAATCTCATTTATCGAAACCATGATCTGACCAGGAGAACCCCATGATCACACGAAAAGAAATCAAACGTTACCTGGCTCAGGAACCGGCCTTCGACGACATCACATGCAGCCTGAAAGCCACCGCAAAGCAACCTGCCGGCATTGTCCGGGAAACGCGAAAAGTCGTGGCCCTGGCCAGGAAGTTCAACGAGGAGGTCGTGAAGCCTCACGCCCTTTCCATGGACCGAACCATGCAGGCTGACCCGGATTACCTGCCCTGGGACCTGGTGAAAAAAGCCAACGAGTGGGGCTTCTTCACGATGTGGATTCCCAAGCTGTTCGGGGGCCACGGGTACAGCATCCCGACCCTGGCCTATTTCATGGAGGAAACAGGCTCCGTGTGCCTGGGCCTTTCAAACCTGATCTGCGTTCACTACCTGGCCATCTCCACCATTTTCGGGTCCTGGAACCCCCGGATGATCAACCGTCTCTGCCGTCTGGTGGCCGACGGGGAACGGACCGGAAGACCCTGCCTGATCTCCACGGCCATCACCGAGCCGGGAGCCGGAACGGACGTGGAGGAAGTGGAACTGGTGGAACGGGGCAAGGTGGCCTGCCACGCAGAAAAAGTCGACGGCGGATACAAGATCAACGGGTCCAAGGTGTTCATTTCCAGCGGCCACGTGTCCACCTGGCACATGGTGATCTGCTACACGGACCTGAAAAACCCCTCGTCCAGCATGATCATCCTGGCGGTGAAAACAGGCACGCCTGGCTTCCGTTTCGGTCGGGTGGAGCACAAGATGGGGGTCAAGATCTGCCCGGCCAGCGAGCTGATCTTTGAAGACTGTTTCGTGCCCGACGACCTGGTGCTCTGCGGTCCCGAAGACGGGGCCAGGACAAAACGCGGAGCCCGGAACACCAACGCCCAGATCCTCGACTACGTGCTGAGCTCGTCACGGGCCGGCGTGGGGG